>WNGD01000038.1_pt1 | contig 118319 bp, 109 predicted proteins | sample 5400671 | NCBI WGS metagenome assembly WNGD01 (sample SAMN13153369, study PRJNA577476) | soil metagenome | isolation source: 40 cm soil or saprolite under grassland replicate 2 | place: USA:California | collected 2016-06-15 | reverse complement strand
CAGGATCTCAGACAGCGACCTGCAACAAGTGGAGGACTTACTAAATAACCGGCCTCGCAAGACGCTTGGTTACCGGACCCCGAACGAAGTGTTTTTCAAACAACGTTCTGTTGCACTTCCAAGTTGAATCTGCGAATGAAAAATGTCAAATGACAAATGGAAAATCTTCTTTTTTCTTGCTCTCCCCACTCACACTTCCTCCACTTCCGCCGCTGGCAGAATAGTGCGCATCTCGAAGATCGAGATCATCGGCAGGAAGCGTATGAACAGAAACAGCAGCGCAAAGAAAAGTCCGATCGTGCCGACGAACATGGACCAGTCCCAGCCACTGGGCTGATACATGCCCCACGACGATGGCAGAAAATCGCGGTGCAAACTCGTCACCACGATCACGAATCGCTCCAGCCACATACCAATACTTACGACGATGGAAATCAGCCATAGCACCAGGAGATTCGAGCGAATGCGCTTGAACCAGAGCAACTGCGGCGTCAGACCGTTGCAGAGAATCAGCGCCCAGTAGTAACCGGCGTAGGGCCCGTGCATTCGGTTGTAGATCATGTATCGCTCGAACGGATTGCCGCTGTACCAGCCAAAGAACGCTTCCATCAAATAACCATAGGCAACGATCAAGCCGGTCGCCAGCATGACCTTTGCCATGTTGTGCATGTGCCGCATCGTAATGAAGCTTTGCAGACCATAAAACTTGCGCAGCGGAATCGTCAGAATCAACACCATCGCAAAGCCGGCATAGATTGCCCCGGCGACGAAGTAAGGGGGAAAGATCGTTGCGTGCCAGCCGGGAATGATGCCGATGGCAAAGTCGAAACTAACGATCGTGTGCACCGACAACACCAGTGGCGTTGCCAGTCCGGCCAGCAGCAGATAGGCCATCTCGTAGCGATGCCAGTGTCGCGCCGAGCCGCGCCATCCCATGGCCAGGATTCCGTAGATCATTCGGAAGACTTTGCTGTTGGCGCGATCACGCAGCGTGGCAAAGTCCGGAATCAGACCGATGAACCAGAAGATGGCTGAGACCGTCGCATATGTGGAGACGGCAAACACGTCCCACATCAAAGGGCTGCGAAACTGCGGCCAGATGCCCATCGTGTTAGGGAGAGGAAACAGCCAGTAGGCCAGCCAGGGCCGGCCGAGGTGGAAGACCGGGTAAATGCCGGCGCAGGCAACCGCGAAAAGGGTCATTGCTTCGGCGAAGCGATTGATCGACGTCCGCCATTGCTGCCGCAACAACAAAAGGATCGCGGAGATCAAAGTGCCCGCGTGGCCTATACCGATCCACCAGACAAAATTGATGATCGGCATGGCCCAGCCCACAGGCTGGTTGGTGCCGAAGATGCCTACGCCCGTAAAGACGAGGTGCGTTATTGCCATCAGCAACAACTGCACCAGCATGAAGGAAATGGCAAAGCCTATGAACCAGCCGATCGGCGTCTTGCGCTTCAGCACGATGGCACTGATCTTGTCGGTGACGGAGCCGAACGTCAGCTCGCCGCCCACGACGGGCGTCGTCATGTGAATCGATGCCTTGTCCGGTGTCTTTTCCATTCAACCAAACTAGCCATCTGTTTAGAGTCGGGCTACCGCCCGACTGAGCGGGCGGTAGCCCGCTCCTAAACAACACGATGAATTACTCGATCTCCTTATTCGGATTGCGCAGCGCGGACAGATAAGTTGTTCGCGGGCGCGTGTTCAATTCAGCCAGCAGCGCGTAGTTGCGCTCTTCCGCCTTTAACCTGGAAACGCGGCTGTCAGGATCGTTGATGTTGCCGAAGACAATCGCTTCGGTGGGACAAACCGACTGGCAGGCCGTCACGATTTCGCCGTCACGCACCGGCCGTCCTTGCAACTCCGCATCGATCTTCGCCGTTTGAATTCGCTGCACGCAATAGGTGCATTTCTCCATCACACCGCGGCTGCGCACCGTCACCTCTGGATTGCGCATCAACTGATAAAGCGGCTGGTCCCAATCCTGATAAAGCATGAAGTTGAAGCGGCGCACTTTGTACGGGCAGTTGTTCGAGCAATAACGAGTGCCGACGCAGCGGTTATAAACCATGTCATTAAGGCCTTCGGCGCTGTGCACCGTGGCATGCACGGGACAGACCGGCTCGCAGGGCGCGTTCTCGCAATGCATGCAGGGCACGGGTTGGAAGAACGGTCCTTCAGGATTTTCCGGCGTGCCTTTGAAGTAGGTGTCCACCCGCAGCCATTGCATCTCGCGGCTGCGGACAATCTGCTCCTTGCCGACAATGGGAATGTTGTTCTCCGATTGGCAGGCGACGATGCAGGCGTTGCAACCGACGCAACTGTTCAAATCGATCGCCATCCCCCAGGCATAGTTCAATCCGTTACCCTGGTCTTTGTAGTTGTAATCCGGATACATCGAACGGTCGTGGAGCTCTTTCTCTTCTTCTTTGGACTCTTCGCGCAGCTTCTCCTTCTCCTTCAAATAATCTGCGAGCGAACTTGAACGAAGGAGGTCGCGGCCTTCCATGTTGAAGTGCGTTTGCGTGGCAGCAAGCTGATACACGCCGGGAGCTTTGCTAACCTGCAACCCGGTTCCAAACCATGGCGCGTTTGAGGTGCGCAGGTAATAAGCATCGAAACCCTGTTTGTTGCCGACACGTCCCGCGCGGGTGCGTCCATAGCCGAGATGAATTGTGATCACGCCATCTGGTTGACCCGGCATGATCCAGGTCGGAACCGTCATCGAGCGCCCGCTATAATCCAGCTTCAACTGATCGACGTAAATGTCGCCGCCTTTTCTGCCCAGCGTGCTGCTGATGCCCAATTGGTGGGCTGTGGTCGGACTGATGAGCGCGGCGTTGTCCCAGGTAAGTTTCGTCAGAGGCTTTGGCAGTTCCTGCAACCAGCCGTTGTTGGCAAAGCGGCCGTCGTAGATCGTTGGGTCGGTGCGGAAAACGAGTTCGAGGGTGTTGGATGTAGGGGGTTGGGTGTTGGAAACGTCCGCAAGCAATTTAGCCCAGTCGGATTTCAGTGAAACAGTCTTCGTGGGCAGCGCGCTATCAGGAACAAAGCCGTCGTGCACGCACTTGCGCCACCAGGTTTCGAAATCTGCGGTGGCCGGCGATGCTTGCGGCGTCGGTTGAGTGGTTGCCGCTTGCGCTCCGGCCCCCGGCGCCTGACCTCCGGCCCTTGCCATCTGTCCGCGCCAATACTCGCGCACCATGTCGTAAGGCTTGCGATCGTAGTTATCGGTAAAGACGGCGAGCACTTCGTGCGCGGTCTTGCCTTCAAACAAAGGCGCGATCAAAGGTTGGACGATCGAAACGGTGCCGTCGTACGAACGCGTGTCACTCCATGATTCCAGGTAATGCGCTTCGGAAACGTGCCAGTGGCACAGCTCCGAAGTTTCGTCTTTGGATTGGCTGAGATGAACGCGCAGCTTCACCTTGGAAAGCCGCGCTTGATCCAACTTCAAATCCAGCGGCGTGTTGTAAACCGGATTGCCGCCGATGATGACAAGCAGTTCAACCTGCCCGGCGTCAATATCGTTAACCAGCGCGCGCAGCGACTCCGTTTGATCGACTGAGTTCGCCTCTATTGGATCGGTATAGAAAACGGTCTTGCCGACGTTGCCGAGCGCGTCGTTCATCGCGTGGGCGAGTGCGTGAACGATCGGCGGCTGCTCGTCGCCAACAATTACGATCGAGGCGCCTTTGTGTTGTTGCAGGTCCCGAGTAAGTGCTTCGATCCAACGTGTGCCGTTATCGATCCATGTTGGCGCGACGCCCAGACTCGGACTACCGCCAGTTACAGGAAGCTTGACGCCAAACGTTAAGCTTAGGAATCTGACGAGCCCTTCCATTTCGCTTGACCGTACGGAGAGACGATGATCCGCGCTCGCGCCCGTAGTCGTCGGCGTGTTCTCGATCACGTATAGGCGTGACGGATCCGGATGATAGTTCGCATAGTCCTCTGTCGTGTATGTGCGCGTCCTGGAAGGATCAGGGATGCTTATGCGCTTGCGCTCGGCATAATCGCGCGCGTAACGCAAAGAACCGGGCAGACACGCCAGAAAATCCGAGCCGAGCGACAGAATGCATTCGGCTTTGCTGAAGTCGTAAATCGTATTAACCGGCTGGCCGAAAGCCATCACCGCTCCCGCGCGCACGTTGTCGCGATTGGCAGGCTCATATTGATGCCACTTCGCTTGCGGCAGGTCGGCGAGAATTCCTTTCAACTGAGCCGCCAGACTTGGCGAGGTGATCGTTTCCGTCAGGATGCGAAGGCCAGCGCCCTGCCTTGATTTCAACCCGCTGTTGCCATCAGGGCCATTCAGCGCATGACGCATCTCGCCAACGAATGTTGACCACGGGCGAATCTCTTCGCGGAAACTTAAAGTCTGCGCTCGATCCGGATCATATAGCGACAGGATCGAAGCCTGCGCGAAGATGTCCGTCGCACTCGATCCACGACCATTTGGATCATTGTTGCGATTGTTTGGATGATCGGGATTGCCGTCGAGCCTGGTGGGCCGGCCTTCATTGCTCTTCGCCAGAAGCGGCGTGGCAATGCCGCCCAGAGAAAACGCGGTGGCGAAGTAAAGCGGCTTGCCGGGCACTTCTTCTTCCGGCTGGTTGACGTAAGGGACGATCTTTTCCGGCGGCTGATAGACGCAACTGCTCAAGCCGGCCAGCGCTAGCGATGCCCCCATCAACTTCAGGAACGTGCGGCGCTCGACCGGGTCCATCCATTCTTCAGCCTGCTGCGGATACTCGCGCAGCACGAACTCGTGGAACTCAGGCGAGTCGGCCAATTCCTCAAGTGAGCGCCAGTATTCCTTTGCGGGAAGCGCCATGAAGTCAGTACCACCACCAATTCCTCTCCCTTTGGGAGAGGGTAGGGAGAGGGTGCGAAGCATAGCGGGTGGGTCGTTGCGCGCCCTCGCCACCCTCGCTTCCGATGCCAGGATGTGATCGCGCAGGATCTTGAAGTTAATATGCCGGTCTTCAGACATTAGTAATTCCTGGTGGCACAGACTTCAGTCTGTGATTTCCGTAACGCAAACTGTTAGTTTTGCGGACTAGCCAACAGTGCCTTTCACGAAAGTAAAACCTAAGCCGCAAACTAACAGTTTGCGTTACATCACAGACTGAAGTCTGTGCCACCTACCGGTGACAAGTCGAACAACTAGTCAAAACGTTTGCACCCTGGATGTGATAAATCTTCATCAAGTCACGCCCCTGGGCAATCTCTTCCTTCGAATGGTTCTCGGCACGCCACTCCATATCGAAAATCTTTTCCCTCGGTCGCACATAGTTTTCCGGATTGCGATGACACTGCAGACACCACTCCATTTGCAGCGACGATGCCTGGTAGGCGATGGGCATCTGATCGACGCGACCGTGACAGGTCGAACAGCCCACGCCTTTTTTCACATGAATGCTGTGATTGAAATAAGTGAAGTCAGGCAGATCGTGCACGCGTACCCACTCCAGCGGCTTGCCGCTGCGAAAACTCGCGCGCACCGGCTCGAGATAAGTGCTGTCGGCCCAGATCTGTTTGTGACAATTCATGCAGGTGCTGGTCGAAGGCATGCCGGCGGAAGCCGCCGTCTCGACAGACGTGTGACAGTAACGGCAATCAATGCCGTCATCGCCGACGTGATGTTTGTGGCTGAATTGAACTGGTTGCTGGCGCTCGATCCACTGACCGGTAATCCATCCCGAGCGGTTGATCGATGAGGTGACCCACAGCGCCGCCAGCAAAATGAAGATGGCGCCGAAGATTGTGGCCCTGGCTAGATAGTTCGTGCTGTGACGAAAAATCTGTGGCATGACGTAGGACAGGCATTCCTGCCTGTCTGGACAGACTCGCGAACCTGTCCCACTTAAACTACTTTAGAAATATTGCTAAGGCTGACGTACTTTATCAGATGGGCAGGCTTTTTCAAATTATGCTTTCTGGAGGACTGGGAAGCGCGCTCGAATGTTTATCGGACATTATGCGGTGGCTTTGCACAAAAAGTCACCGATTGGTTCGAAGCAAGACCGCTGTGAACGTTTAAGATCAGCATTGCTTCGTGTTGCTTGGTGAGATTTCGTGTAATTTCGTGGATCGTGTGCTTACGATTCGGAGCCATACGATCCACAAAATCACACTAAGCTACCCGAAGGAACACGAAATAAGAGTTTTTGTGAAAAGCATTATGCGGTGGGCTTTGCGAGCAGGAAGTTCGCTCGTTGCGATGGCTTTTGCTAAGAAGTCGGTCTGGCAAGCGAGTGCGAATTAGTGCCCTGCCCCGCATCTCGTGCCAGCAGTGCCGCGCCGATAGCCACCGCATCCGCGCCGAGTGTGGCCGCCACAATCTTGGTGCATTCAAAGCAGGGTTGGAAGGCGCGCCGGCGTGCCTCGTCGATGATTGGTTTTAGGATAAGGTCGCCGGCTTCCATCACACCACCACCGAGTACAATCAGTTCGACGCTCAAAAGATTGATGACGCTCGCGACTGCCGTGCCTATGTATTTCCCCGTGCGCTCGATCATCATCAGGGAAAAGTCGTCACCATTGGTTGCTTCGCGGGCCATGTCGGCGGCAGTGAAGTTCTGATTGACGGCCAATCGGGAAAGCGAAGAAGTCGAATCGCGATTCAATCTGTCTTTCGCTCGCCGCACAATGTTCGGCGCCGATGCTACTGTCTCCAGGCAGCCGGTATTGCCACAGACACATTCAATCCCTTCAGTATCGATCGTGATGTGACCGATCTCGCCGGCGCAGCCCGAGGCTCCAATCCAGAGTTTGCCATCAAGAATCAGGGCTCCGCCAATTCCTTCACCGATGGTTATGTAGAACAAGTTCTGATGCCCGCGACCAACGCCGACCTTGAATTCGCCATAAGCCGCGGCATTCGCGTCGTTTTCCAACTCTACGCGCAATCCTATGGCTTTCGTCAGTTGGGCATGAATGTCGCCGCTGACCATAGAAGGCAAACCGGCTGAAACCAGAACGCGGTCTGTTTCCCGGTTCACCAGCCCCGGAATACCAACGCCGACTGCGTCCACATCGGAAGAGATCTGGCGCAGCGCGGCCACCGCGCCGGTAACCTGGGCCACGATCTTGTCGCGCTCGAGAGGAACTTCGCGGCGTTCCAGCACGCCACCGTCGCCGCGAACCAGCACGGCCTGCAGATTCCTTCCCGAAAGATCAATGCCAATGAAGTTGGTTGTTGATTGAGTAGGGTTTGCCATGTTTAGCGATAGTCTTTCAGCGAATTGCCTGGTGTTGGGCAGGGAATGGCGGGATTGTAATAAACGACCCACAGGCTGTCAAACCAGACCCTTGTGCGTGTAAAATGCGACCCGACTCGAAAATCCGCATTCAAGGATTGGAAAAGCTTCAGGACTCTATCAATGCCGGATTCAAAAGATCACGCCGCCTTCCCGGTCAAAGTCCGCAGTATCCTGTTGCCTACGGATTTCAGTGACTGCGCAAACTTCGCGCTGCCCTACGCGGCCGGGATCGCACGGGGCACGGGAGCATCGCTCCTGGCTGTTCATGTGGTCGAGACTGTAGTGCCCGCGGTCGGCTACAGCGGCGTGTCCGAACCTTTGCCGATAGCTGATATAAGTGAACAACTTGAGGAGTCGGCCGAGCGCGAAATGCCCAGGGTTGCCGAGTGCGAGGAATGCGCCGGTTTGAACGTTGAAGAGATGATCGTTCATGGCGACGCCGCGACGGAAATCGTGCGCGTGGCCCGGGAAAGAAGAGTTGACCTGATCGTCATTTCATCGCATGGACGCACAGGGTTGGGACGAATCCTTTTTGGTTCAACCGCCGAAGCAGTTGTGCGCCACGCGACCTGTCCGGTTCTCGTCGTCAAGCCGCCACAGGAAGAAGAATCAAGTTAGCAAGCAGTCGGCGGCGATGCTTAAGCCTAAGCCGTCCGCTCACTGCTCACTGAAAACTGCTTGCTGCTCACTCTTATGAACACTCTCCATTTTGTTAACGATCTGATCGCGCATTACGGTGTTTACGCAGTCTTCTTCCTGGTGATGATCGAGGGTGACCTCACGCTTCTGATTGCCGGTGTGATGGCCCATAGCGCCTTATTTGGCGAATATAGTTTTGGCTGGGTACTGCTCTACGGGACGCTCGGCGGTGTTGCCAGCGACAACCTGGCTTATGGATTGGGCCGGGGATTTGGAAAAACGTGGCGCGATGCTCGCTTTTATCGCCGCGCCACGCCGCGCCTGGAACGTCTGACACATAAGTTTGGGCCGCTGACAATTTTCCTGTCGAAGTATATTTATGGATTGCGCTGGGCTTCCTGCGTTTTCTATGGCGTCGGGCGCATGCGTTATCCGCGCTTCCTGCTGGTGTCGTTCGGTAGCTGCTTTGCCTGGGTGTTTATTCTCAGTGGCGCCGGGTACTTTTTTAGCAGCGCGGTGATGAAGCTGATCGGAGATTTCCGGCACCTAGGTAAGATTCTGCTGGTAATCGTTATCGCGGGGGTTGCGACTGCCTACCTGGCAAAGCGTTTCTGGCTGTCAAAGAAAGTCGAAGAAGCGGAACCGGAACGTTTACAGGAGCTGGAGCAGGCAGCGCTGGAAGGACTGAAGGAGCTCAAGGAAGAGATACACGAACGGATTCATTTTAAAACGCCCTCGGCGCGCGCAGAAGATCCTCCCGCGCCCAAGCACCATTCGTCAAAGGGCAAGGCGGAGAGTGAATGAATTCTAAAATGTCAGATCTCAGATTTCTGATCCAGCGTTCCCGCTCAGTCGAGGCTCATAAGAGCGGGGGCAAGCAGGTGTTCAAAAGAAGGTACTGTCTTAATTTCAAAGAAGAGCGTTAACCAGGAATACTAAAATATTGAAATGATTATTGAATCATCGGCACCAACCAGAGTAGATCTTGCCGGCGGTACGATTGATATCTGGCCGCTCTATTTGTTCCATCCAGGCGCCGCCACCGTCAACTTCGCCACCTCCCTGCGCGCGCGCGTGCGCATCGAGACCAACGACGACGGCCGCATCGTGCTCGAGTCGCGTGATCGCAAGGTGGCGTTTGAAACTACCCTGGCAGCCATCGAAGACCTGGTGCGCGAAGAACGTCTCGAGCTAATCGCGAAACTGGTCCACTTTTTCAAACCCAACACGGGATTTCATTTGACCGCGAACAGCGAAGCGCCCGCCGGGGCTGGACTGGGAGGCTCGTCTGCGTTGGCGATTGCCTGCATTGGCGCGCTGAACCGTCTGGTAGGAGATCGATACGCCAGGCACAAGTTCATAACCATGGCGGCCAACATAGAAACGACGGTGATTAAAGTTCCCGCCGGTTTTCAGGATTACTACTCGGCCTTTTATGGTTCGACTTCGTGCATTCACTTCCGCCCGGACGGAATAGAAAGAGAAGCGCTGGCCGTTAATGAAGGACAGCTCGAAGAACGCGTCGCGATTTGCTATACAGGCGAGCCCAGACTCTCGGGAACGAATAATTGGGACATTTTCAAGCGGCACATCGATGGCGATCCGGAGTTGTTTCAGTTATTCGATGGCATACGCGACTCTGCATTGCGGGTGCGGGAAGCGTTGCTGGCAAACGATTGGGACAGCATGGTCCAGACCATGCGTCGGGCTTATCCAAATCGGAAACGCCTCGCGCCTGGTGTCACTACGCCGCAGATGGACTCGCTGGTGGAAACGGCTTTGGCAAATGGAGCTGAAGCTGCGAAGGTCTGCGGCGCCGGTGGCGGCGGCTGCATTGCATTCGTTTGCGCCGAAGGTCGCCGGCGTGACGTGGAACGCGCCCTGTCAGAAAAAGGCGCCGACGTTTTGGATTGGAAGATTGCCCGCGAGGGTTTGGTTGTGAAGCAGAGCTAGTCTACCGTTTGGGCGCAAACGTGCTTACAGAAACCGAAAAGCGTTGCCCTGATGGACACCAGTATAGTCTCTTAGTTTCTCAGCTTTCTGTGGTATAACGACACGCAAGGAGGTCGAGAGAACGTGACCATAGCACAATGCGATTTTGATTCTGTATCGCTACCGGTCTTAAGCTCGGCATAGTCGGGCCCTTGCCCTCAGATCATCCCTCACCATGAGCACCAACTCCAAGATTGAATGGACCGAAGCCACGTGGAATCCAGTGCGCGGGTGTGTAAAGATTAGCCCTGGTTGTAGACACTGTTATGCGGAAACTTTTGCCGAACGGTTTCGCGGCGTGCCTGGTCACGCCTACGAAAGGGGATTCGATCCCAGGGTTGTCCCGGACAAACTGGATGAGCCGCTCAGATGGCAAAAAAGCAAGGTCGTATTCGTAAACTCAATGAGCGACCTTTTCCAGGATGCTGTTCCTGATGATTATATTGTCGCCGTCGCCCACGTGATGATGCTCGCGAACTGGCATACCTTTCAGGTGTTAACCAAACGGGCAGAGCGTATGAGAGATTTGCTTAATGGGAAGCTGGCCTTTGCCGCCCAAGCACAACATATCTGGTGGGGCGTCAGCGTCGAAAATCGGTCTTATGGCGTTCCCCGAATCGGTCACTTGCGGGCCGCAACGGTAGGTGTAAGATTCCTTTCGATCGAGCCCCTACTCGAAGACCTCGGAGATGTGAATCTGCGAGGAATTCATTGGGTTATCGTCGGCGGCGAAAGTGGTAATGGAGCTAGACCTATGGAGGAAGCGTGGGTACAATCACTGCTGATTCAATGCCGGGCAGCAAACGTGCCTTTCTTCTTTAAACAATGGGGCGGCATAAGAAAGGCTGTGACCGGTCGAATTCTGAACGGTACTACCTATGACGAAATGCCGCCGCGCATGACGCAAGACGACCTCCCAAATAATCCTGTCGTTCGAGCGTTGGAAGAAATAATCCGTCCCTTCGTTTTGACTCATCGACGCAGTGGAACCTCACGACGACTCGCCATTACTACTGGAACTTCCCGAGCGACTAGAGGAAGAATCTGAACCGCTAGTCAAACCGCTCTTTCATCCAATCTGGACAGCCAATAAAGCTAAGCTGATTGAAGCATATCTTCGGCTTTTCGTTTACATCACTCACCACGGAACTTACATAGACGGCTTTGCCGGGCCTCAACGCCCGGACCTGACAGACATGTGGTCTGCCAAGCTGGTGTTGGAGAGTCAGCCCAGATGGTTTCGGAACTTTCATCTTTACGAAAGGCACTCTAAACGGTTCCAACAGCTCCAAGATTTGAAGGATGCGCAGCCTCTGGATCCACATAGAACTATCGAGGTTTATTTCGGCGATTTCAACGTTCGCGTACAGGAGCTCCTAAACAAGCGAAGTATCAAAGAGAAAGAAGCGACCTTTTGTTTGCTGGACCAGCGGACTTTTCAATGTCACTGGTCTACTGTGGAAGCTTTAGCGGGTTACAAAAAAGAGGAGCGGAAAATTGAGCTCTTCTATTTCCTGGCAAGCAAGTGGCTCGCGCGTGCTGTTCGAGGTATTAAGAATGAAGCGATTATTGAGAAGTGGTGGGGACGCGCTGACTGGCGGGATTTGCGGGGAATGAGTCCAGGAAAATGTGCAAACGAAATGGTGCGTCGGTTCAAGACCGAGCTTGGGTACAACTCTGCAAAACCGTGGCCCATATTCAGGACTGGTCGCCCTGGAGTCGTGATGTATTACATGATTCACGCTTCAGATCATGCGGATGCTCCACTACTGATGCGTCGCGCTTACGATCAGGCCGTTACGGCCGACAAGACTGAACAGTTAGTTTTTCCTGGGATGGAGCCGACATCGTAGGTCTGATAATCCTTCTGACATTGTCACATAAGTTTCCGATGGAGGGACACATAGCAGTCATTGGACTGTCAGCAAGTTTCCGTCCGGGAATCTCAGACTACCCACCTTCTTCCGCTTTTTGTTTTGCGGCGGCGGCGAGGTTTGTCAGGCGCGCGATCTTTTGTTCGTGGGTCTCGCCGGAAACCGGCCCCGTATCCACAACCCCGGAATAAGTTCCTCGATGTAACTCGCCACTCGCCTTGCGCTCTGCAGGCTTAGGCGCGACTTCGCCGTCAACAGCAGCGGATGGTGGTGCAACTGATGCCGGAACTACATCAGGCGCCAGATCAGCGGGCGTTTCCGGTCCGGCAACTGGCGATGCCGTAGCGGCGGCGGGACTCAGTGGGGCCGCTGACGCCTCGCCGGTCGCAGCCTGGGCCTCGGCGGCCGGTCGATGAGCATCAGCTTGCGGAGATGAATCCGCGGGCGAGACGGGAACAGTTGGTTTTACCACGGGCGCTGTCGCGGGCTTCGCCGGAGCCTGGGCATGTTCGGCCAGCGCTTCCGCCAGAACGTACACGCCTCTTTCATTCTTCTTGATCACCGGCATCGTGCCGCCCGCAGCTTGCAGCAGCGCCGTCAACTCCGCTTGTACAAATCGATGCTGTTTTTCCGGATCGCGTAGATGGCCCAGCGGCGGTCCCATGTAAAGCGTGCCGCAAGTCTGGCACTTAAAAAGGACGTCATCGCCGCGCAGATGAACTTCCGCCGGCTCGCCCGCGGTTCGCAACTGTTTCAAGTGGCCGTTGCAAAGTTTTCCCTTCTCATTCTTCTCGTTGCAAACCGTCTGGGCGTTTGTGATCTTCTTCGGCACTGCTGCGCCCTTGTCAGCGGACGTATTCGGGCCGGGCGCGGCAACCGGCGGCGCAGTGGCGCTGCCTTTGTTCAAGTCTGAAGCGTTTGCGGACATGGCTATCATTTTTCCTTGCCGACAGTCTAAGAGAAGATTCGGAAGAGAATCTTAAGCAGAAGCCCGCGCGTTGGCAAGGGTTCTTTCAGGTAGTGGTTCAGTTTCCCCTAATATCGGCGGGACATGATCTGCTGCGGTGAAGGCCGAACACTCTTTAGCCGCGTTCAGGCGGCTTTCCCGCAGGTTACTAGACCGGGCGTTTACGCCCGGGTCAGGACGCGCGCGAAGTCCGAAAGCCCGTTTTCAACAGGCTTATCACTGAGGCTTTAGCCGCAAATAAAAACTCATAATTAGAAGCACGCTGGAAGCGCGCTAATGATCAGCGTGCGCGGCTGACCCAGCGCTAAAAGCGCTGGTCTACTAACCCTTTGGGAAAGCCGTCTGAAGACGGCTACAGCCACGCATCATTACATCTTCAAACTGCGCCAGTACGCTCTTTCACGAAGAGTGAAGGAGCCCCCTGACCGATCGAGCTTCTAGATGAAACCTGGGGCCGCCAAGCCTCATGTTATCCTACCCCAATGTCCAAGGAACTTCTCGGCAGGTTGTGGCGTCGATTGCCTAGAACGGTGCGTCACTGGACGGCGCGTTTCCGCAAACCGCGATTCACGGTCACCGCTGCCGCGGTGGTAACGGACGAGCACGGCCGGGTATTGCTGCTCGATCACGTATTCCGCGCGGGGAATGGCTGGGGCCTTCCCGGCGGATTTATCGAAGAAGGCGAAGAACCAGAAGCCGCGTTGCGGCGCGAGTTGCGTGAGGAGGCTGGCCTGGAACTCGCGAGCGCTGAAATCGCTTTTGCGCGCACGCTAAGAAATCCCGATCATGTCGAAATCATTTTTCGTTGCCGTCCCGGCAGTCTCGCGCGTGCGCAGAGTATGGAGATAAAAAGCGCCGCGTGGTTCGCATTGGATTCATTGCCAGCCGGTTTGATAAGGGACCAGCGCAAACTTATCGAACGCGCGCTTGCGAATGGAGGAAAAACCACCGGATGATGTATGCTGTGCGGCGCAAATAAAGGATGAAGGATGAAGGCGGAAGGATGAACTCATTTTGTACCCACCGGGGGTACCGAGTTTTTCCTCCGTCTTCATCCTTCATCCTTCATCCTTCATCCTTTCGATTACGGAGAGCATAGAATGGTCCAACTGATTCCACCCCCGGACGCCATAATGCAAATATTGAAACGCACGGGAGCGTTTCGCGAAGGTCACTTCATCTATCCCAACGGCAAGCACACGCCGCACTATTTTCAGATGCCGCTGGCTTTTCGTTACTACGACACCGCCCGGGTGCTTGCGGTCGCACTCAGCCGCAAGTTTCGTCTGGAGCGAGACATCGCCAGTCAATTGCCAAAGGTATCAGTGATCAGTCCCAGCTCCGCGGGCATCCCGGTAGCCTTTGGGGTGCGCGATGCGCTTAGCGCCGAACAGATTTACTGGGCGGAACAGGAAGGCGGCAAGCGCATGTTTCGCCAGTATGTGAATCAGGGTGAAATCAACCCGTGCATCATCGTGGACGATATCATCCGCAGTGGGCACGCGATCGAGGAGACAGTTGAGCTGGTGCGGAGCCTGGGCGCGCCCATCATAGGCTGCGGTGCAATCGTGCGCTTTACCGGCGCGCCACAGGATATCGCCGGCGTTCCCATCAAGAGCCTGGTTGAGTTTGATGCAAAGTTTTACGACACCGGCGACCAATGCAACGAGTGTAAAAAGAGCGCTCCGGAAGAGCACGTGCGATTCTGAAGGTAGGACAGGCATTCCTGCCTGTCACTAAACAAAAAAAGAGACAGACAGGAATGTCTGTCCTACATCTCGTGCCGGTTCGTCAGCGCCTTATCCATCGTCACTTCGTCAACATATTCCAGATCGCCACCCACCGGCATGCCCATAGCGATGCGCGTCACCCGCATGCCGAGCGGTTTCAAAAGCCTGGAGATGTAATTCGCCGTGGCTTCGCCCTCGGTGTTGGGATTGGTGGCGAGGATTACTTCGCGAATCTCGATCCCTTCGTTGTTTTCCGGCATCATCCGCGTCAACAAATTATCCAAACGCAGATTGCTGGGCCCGATGCCGCGGATCGGCGAAAGGGTGCCGTGCAGCACGTGATAAAGCCCCTTGTAGCTGCGCGTCTTTTCCACGGCGACAAGGTTGTACGGCTCCTCGATAACGCAAATGACCGAGCGGTCTCGGGATGGCGAAGCACAGAAGCGACAGGGGTCAACATCGGTAAGGTTGTTGCAGATCGAACATTGGATGATCCGCAGCTTCACTTCACGCAAAGCTTCGATGAAGCGCTCGACCTCGGCCTCCGGAGTGCGCAGGATATGAAAAGCCAAACGCTGGGCAGACTTCTGGCCAATGCTCGGCAGGCGTTTGAATTCGTCTATTAGTTTGGTAACGGGTTCAGCGTAATCCAACATTTGCGATTGCCAATTGCCAATTGCCAATTGCCGATTTTGCGATCTCATCTCTGCGTGGGCCGAAATCGGCAATCGCAAATCGGAAATTGGCAATCTAAAAGAGTCCGCCCAGTCCCGGCGGCAGCATGCCGCCCAGCTTGCCCTTCATCGCCTCATCAACTTTGCGATTGGCTTCATTGATAGCGGCGACAATCATGTCTTGCAACATCTCTACATCGCCTTCCTTCACGGCCTCGGGATCGACTTTCAAAGACAGAATCTCATGATTGCCCTTCATCTGAATGTTGACGACGCCGCCCCCGGATGAAGCATCAACCCGCAGCTCTTCCATCTCTTTCGCCATCTTTTCCTGCATTACCTGCGCCTGCTTCATCATCTGCTGAATATTAAATCCGCCAGGAAATTTCATTTTGCTTACCTCGTCTCAGCTTTATTTGAAGAATTGCCGTGCCAGCATCGTAGCTTTCATCACGCATGAATGCAACGAACCAGGTTATGCGGTACTGATGCAGTTTGCCCTTCTGGATTGCGATAGATGCGGTCCCGATGAGGTCAGTACCACCACGCGGTAGCGGGTGGGTTCTGGACACGAATTGAGGCTGCTTGAGCATTAACGCAACGACCCACCCGCTACCGCGTGGTGGTACTGACCTCACCGGGACCGAGCGTTGTTCTAAACGGCAAGTGCTCAAACTGCATCAGTACTGATGCAGAGTAGTCGTGCAATGCTTTGCGCGGCTAAGGCGTGGTATAAGCATCATTGGACCATGCCGGCGATGAATCACGAATCGAATCTGACAGACCAAACGCTCACGAGCGAAATCAAGCTTTATTACGATCTCGACCCGGGAAAATCGCGTCCGGCGCCGTTGCTGATCGCCCTGCACGGCTACGGGGCAAACAAACGCCAGATGATGCGCGAAGCGCGGCAAATAGCGCCCAATGGTTTCGCCATTGCTTCCCTTCAGGGATTTCACCAGCATTTGAAAGACCCGAAAGAAGCAGGCGGGCCCCTGCGTTTCGGTTTTGGCTGGCTCACGAATTTTCATCCGGAAGAATCAGTCGCCATTCATCATCAGGCGCTGCTTGATCTGATTGATCTGCTGACCAGCGATGGCACCGCGGATCGAGAGCAAATCTTTCTGCTTGGGTTTTCGCAAACCTGCGCGCTCAATTACCGCTTCGCTTTCACGAATGCTGATTCCCTGCGCGGCGTCGTCGGAATATGCGGCGGTTTGCCGGGAGATTGGGAAACCAGCGATCTTTATAAGCAGACCGAGGCGAGCGTGTTTCACCTGGCCGGTGAACGCGACGAGTTTTACACACCGGCGCGGGTAAGCGATTACGCCACGCGCCTGCGCACACGCGCGACCGATGTAGAGTTCAAGAGCTACGACGCCGAGCACGAGATAACTCAGCCTATGCGCGACAACGTGCGCGCATGGCTGGCAGCGCGGACAAGAGCAGGCGAGTGATTTTGTGATTGAGTGGTGGTCGCGGCTGTGCCGCCTGATGTGCGGAAGGGCTCGGCCCTTCCGACCCTTGACTCATTAGTTCGGAGGCTACGCCTCCGTCCGAGGCGTAGCCTCGGAAATCAAATTAGTTGTTACCGGAAAGGCGGAGCCTTTCCGCACGTCACGCGGCACAGCCGAATACGACCCCAGGATAAAATTGATGCGCCGAATAGCCACGATAAGTATCCTCCTCGGAACGTTTCTGAACTTCTCTTGTCGGCAACAACACTTCGAAGCCAAGCCTCGCACGCCACCGCCAGAGCAAACCGAAACTCGCCCGCTGCCCGCTAACAGCTCGCCCAAACTCGCGCTCTTAGTCGCGGGAACAACGGAGCAAATCGGAAAGACCACCGGCTATGATCCTTCTTATCAGAGCATCGATTATCCAAATGGGGACGTGTCGATCGAGACCGGTGTTTGTTCGGACGTTATCGTCAGGGCTTTCCGCAAGGCCGGCATCGATCTGCAAAAAGACATTCACGAAGACATGAAGGAAAACTTTTCCGCTTACCCGACGAGGTGGGGCCTAAGCAAACCCGACGCGAACATTGACCATCGCCGCGTGCCGAACCTGGCAACTTATTTCACCCGGGAAGGAAAATCGCTGATCACATCCGGTAGCAGCGATAATTTCCTGCCGGGCGATGTGGTCACGTGGGACCTGGGGATGGGCGTGGATCACGTTGGCATGGTCGTCAATGTCTGGTACAAGCCTTCAAAGCGATATCTGATCGTGCATAACATCGGCGGCGGAGCGCGGATGGAAGACGTGCTCTTTTCGTGGAAGATCACCGGCCACTATCGATATTTTCAGTAACTACAGCTCGGCATTAAGCTTCTTATCGGAGCTCGCCGATCCCACATGAGGTTCCCATGAAGCGCAACATCTTATTGCTTATCGTCTTCGAGCTTTTTCTTGCGACCGGTATTGTTTGTTCAGGACAGGCAAACCCGATCGACCCCAGCCCACGGGAAGTGAAGCGACGTGTGACGGCCGCAGCTGCCATTCGCGCCGTCATTGAGGCGCAGCGCGATGCCTGGAACCGCGGCGACATCGAAGGCTACATGGATGGCTACGAGCGCTCGCCTGCAACAGTCTTCATTTCCGGCGACAACCTGACGCGCGGCTGGCAGACGGTGCTGGATCGATACAAGAAAGGCTACGATTCACGCGAGAAGATGGGCACGCTGACTTTCTCGGATCTTGAAATCAACCTGCTGAGCAAAGATGCTGCGGTCGTGCTGGGCCGTTGGCATCTGCAGCGCGCCGGCGACGAGCCGCACGGTCGCTTCACCCTGGTTTTTCGCCGCACAAAAGCGGGTTGGCGGATCGTTCACGACCACACATCGTCGGCGTAACTGCCCGTTCAACTTGATCGGCGACGTTCAAGATCGCCGGGCGCAGTCAGGAAGGGGGCATGCCCCCGCTTCTTGTGCTGAATCAACTAACGATCGTGCGATAACTCAAGTTTAGCTGGGAAATCAAAGTAAGCGGGGGCATGCCCCCTTCCTGACTGCAGTTTCTCTAGTTGAGCAGAGACTCTGGGGACTTCATATTGCCTAGTCCGAACGACACTGGTGCCCCCAACAATTTCGCCTCGCTCGAGCGAGACGTCAACGCGCGCAGCGCTGTCCTGAAGAAGGAGCTGGGGCTTTTCGATCTTGTCCTGACGCAGGTCGTTTTTGTAGTCGGCACGGTCTGGGTGGGTTGGGCCGCTAAGCTGGGCCACTCTCAGATGGCCTTCTGGCTAATCGCGATTGTCACTTTCTACCTGCCGCTGGCCGCCGTCGTTATCTTCCTCAATCGTCTGGCTCCGCTGGAAGGCGGCCTCTACCAATGGGCCAAAGTCGCTTTCAATGACTTCGTCGCTTTCATGGTGGCGTGGAATTTCTGGATCTTCGGCATTCTGGTGATGTCAGGTATCGGACTGATCATTAAGAAGAACATTGCCTACGCGATTGGACCGCGGGCCGACTGGATGCACGAGAACAAGTGGATGACCACGGTGGTTTGCGTCCTGTTGATGATTGGCGTGATCGCTGCCTCGAGGCGCGGCCTGGCGTTGGGGAAATGGGTCCAGAATTTCGGCGGGGCGATGCTGATCATAACTTTCGTCACTCTAATCCTGCTGCCGCTGATTACGGCCGGGCGCGGATCCCTTACCAACTACCATCCGTTTTCACTCAGCTTTCCGCAGTTCAGCACCTACAACATCAACGTGTGCAGCAAGCTCGCGGTCGGCGCTCTCTCAGGCTTTGAATACATCGCGATCCTGGCCGGTGAATGTCGCGCGCCCGCGCGTAACATCAGTCGCTCAGTTCTGATCTCCGCCCCAATCATTGCGCTGATGTTTATTCTCGGCACCGGCTCCGTCCTGGCCTTCGTTTCGCCGGACAAGGTCGATTTAATCGGTCCGATTCCGCAAGTGCTCAGCCTCGGTTTCAATTCGTTTGGCTGGGTGTCCACGCTGGTATCGATCACGATCTTCGGCGTAGCGGCCCGGCAGATCGCCTTGATGAGTATTTACTTTGCCGGCAACACTCGTCTGCCGATGGTCGCCGGCTGGGACAATCTGCTGCCCACGTGGTTTGCGCGATTGCACCGGCGTTATAAGACGCCGGTGAATTCGATTCTCATCGTTGGTCTGGTAACGCTGGCGTTTAGTCTCGTGAGCTTGATCCGGGTTAGCGAGCAGGAAGCATTTCAACTTCAGGACAATGCCGCCGGCGTGTTCTATGCCTTGATCTACATGGTGCTATTCGCCATTCCAATGGTGGCCATGAAGCGTTTCGGCGCCCGGGCTCCGTGGTGGCTCAAAATCGCGTCGGCCTCAGGCTTTCTAATGTCCGTGATCTACGCTTTCTTCACAGTGTTTCCCATTATTGATGTCCAGAGCCGCGCTTTGTTCGCCGCAAAGATCATTGCCGTCGTCGTCATAGCAAATGCGATTGGCGCGGCGTTGTATGCGGTACGCAGAGAGCCGGCTCGATAACACTGGCCTTCAAATCATTGGTTTTCAAACTACTCCTGTGATAATCATCTGGCCGCGAAAAGGCTTCAAATCAACTCCCAAAAGAAGGAGACCAGCATGGCCAACATCAGCCTCGGACGCGTTCTAGTCGGCGGTCTAGTGGCCGGAGTGGTTGTGACTATCGGTGAATACCTCCTGAGCGAAAAGGTCTTGAGTACTCAAATGAAAGAGTTCTTTACCAGCCACGGTTTCAAGAAGCCGGGTGCATACTTCATTCCGATCGCGGTGGCGCTGAACTTTGCCCTCGGTATTGTCATGCTTTTGCTCTACGCTTTAATCAGGCCGCGGTTAGGCCCTGGACCGAAGACAGCGGTTGTTGCAGCTCTGATAGCGTGGTTCGCGATCTACGTCTACACCCTGATCATAAACGGCATGGCACTGGCGATTCCCCCGAACCTGGTGCTCGTCGGTATTGCCTGGGGACTGGTTGAATACGTCCTGGCCGCAATTGTAGGAGCGTGGCTCTACAAGGATGCCTGAGGCCGCTCGAGATTAATTTGTCCGACTTACTCGCCGTCACTAACTGCACCCAACTCGTTACCCTTGCCGGGGCCAGGCGTCCGCGCGCGGGCGGCGAGTTACGCGAGCTTTCGATTATCGCCGACGGCGCAATGCTGGTGCGCGACGGGCTCATCGAGAAAGTTGGCACGCGCGCTGAGATCGAACCGCTTATTGATCAGGATTGCGAGGTGATTGATGCCGGCGACCGCGTCGTCCTGCCCGGATTCGTTGACGCCCATACGCATCCCGTCTTCGCGGGCACGCGCGTAAGCGAATTTGAAGAACGAGCGAGCGGAGCAACTTATCAGGAGATTGCGGCGCGCGGCGAGGGAATTCAATCGACCGTAAACGCGACCCGCGCTGCCTCGCTGGATGAACTGGTCACAGCCGGGAAGCGTTACGCTGAATGGTTTCTGCGTTGTGGCACCACGACCGTCGAAGCCAAATCCGGATACGGGCTTTCGCTTGAAGACGAGTTAAAGATTCTCCGCGCCATCAAACGATTGAACGCGGAGACGCCGCTGCGCTACGTTCCCACGTTTCTCGGCGCGCACGACATTCCGGCCGAATTCAGGGCGCGGCGAACAGAATATGTCTCGCTGTTAATCGAAGAAATGCTGCCACGTATCACCGAGGAAAAGCTGGCTGAATACTGCGACGTCTTCTGTGAACAGAAAGTCTTCAGTACTGATGAAGCGTGGCGAATCTTGTCGGCGGCGCGCCGCCATGGACTGGGCCTGCGAATTCATGCCGACCAGTTATCACTCTGCGGCGGCGCAAAGCTGGCGGCTGAATTAAGGGCCACCACCGCCGACCATCTCGAGCATACGGATGCAAGTGGGATCGCAGCTTTGAAGTCTGGAGGAGTTCAGCCGGTGCTTCTACCGGGCTCGGTTTACACCCTCGGCGCGAAGCGCTATCCCGCCGCCCGCGCCATGATCGATGCCGGGCTTGCGGTAGTGCTGGCGACTGATTTCAACCCGGGGTCGTCACCGACGCCGTCCATGCCGATGATTCTTTCGCTGGCCTCAACGCAAATGAAAATGACGCCCGCTGAATCAATCACAGCAGCGACAATCAACGCGGCCTATTCGCTTGGACGCGGCGCCGACATCGGCTCTTTGGAGTCAGGCAAGATCGCCGATTTCGTGATTTACGATACGCAAGACTATCGCGAGCTGGCTTATTTTTTCGGCCTCGAGCACCCTTGGAGAGTTTTTGTCAGCGAACGCATGGTGCATCCGCACGTAACGGGCCAGTAGCCAGAATGTCAGGCAGGAAGTATTGGGCCGTCGGGCTACGGCCAAAACTTTTCGATTGACGCTGCTATCCTTCTCTTTTATTATCGACTCAACACTGGAAAGGAGGTGATCAACAAGTATGAGTTCTTATCACAGTGAGGTGGCTGAGGCCTGACCTCTGGATTGATAATCAGAATTTGTTAGGATTCTCGTCCAGATCGTCTTTGCTCAGAACTTTCTGACTTTCGTCGCCCGTAATTCAGAGCCTGAATTGCCAAGCGAAGTCAGTCCCGGAAAGACTACAAGACCACGGGCCAATCCCAACAGTTCACCGGAAAGCCGCCTGCGCATCGCGGGCGGCTTTTCTCTTGCCTTGACTTATTAACCTGCGCCTCGCTATAGACATTGAAGCATCCCCAGATTCCGGAACAGTTGATCATCAGCAACGGACCTTCCGGGGGTGAAGTGTCTCCATGGAAGCATTGAAAGGTACACCCGTCTTTTACGATCCCAAAGGCCGCCGCTGGCGGCGGGTCAAGCGCACGTATCTGGTTCTGGCGATTTGCGTCACAGCCATAACGGCGATCTTCATTGCCAGCGTGCTGGCTAATCCGCTGCTGCCGCATTTGAACCTGCGACCGCTGGCAAACCTGCCGCACCCTTCGGACATTAAGCCCAAGCCGTTGGCAGTCACTCCGGCAAATGCTCGCGAGCAAAAAGCGAAAAAGGCCCAGGCGGAGCTGCAAAAGGCCCTGGCGACGACCCCCGTGGTGCCTGCCCAACGGCGGGAGTTGATGCCTATCATTCCACCGCCTGCGAATATCCCGCTGCCGGCCCCGGCGGCGAGTTTCAACTCAAAGCAGCTGGCCGTCGGTTTCTACATCAATTGGGACGAATCGAGTTTAGCGTCGCTAAGACGAAACCTGGATCATCTGGATTGGGTCGTGCCGCAATGGGTGCACATAGTCGATGTTAAGAACGGCAGCAATCCGATTGCGACGGATATCGATGCGCCCGCGCTCAATCTGATTCGACAGGACCGGCCGCAGATTTCGATTCTGCCGATGATCCAGAACCTGAACGACGAGCAATGGGAAAGCGACGTGCTGGCCCGTGCCGTTGCCGACGAACCGGCCCGGCAAAATCTGATCGCGGCGCTGGTTTCGTTCGTTGGGCAGAACAAGTTTGCCGGCATCTGTGTTGACTTCGAAGAGCCGACCCAGGAGACACTGCCAAACCTGTTACTTTTCATGCAGGAGTTGCACGCAGCCTTTCAGCCGCGCGGCTGGATCGTCACGCAGGCCGTGCCGTTTGATTCGGATCAGTGGAATTACAAGGAATATGCGGCGGCGTCCGACTACCTCATGTTAATGGCCTACGATCAGCACTGGGCCAGCGGCAAGAATGGTGCGGGATCCGTGGCCGGCCAGACCTGGTATGAACAACTCCTGATCAGCCGCATGAAAGAACTCGACCCGGCAAAAACAATCATAGCGCTGGGCAATTACGGCTACGACTGGACTGCGGGATCCGATGTCGTCGACGAGGTCACCGTTCAGCAGGCCTTAATCTCGGCAAGGGATTCAGGGCCGGCGGAAATCAAATTCGATCCAGCCACACAGAATCCACATTACGAATATGACGAAGATGACGGCTCCCATCACTCGGTTTGGTTTCTGGACGCCGTCACCGCATATAACCAGATGCGCGCCGCCAGCGGTTACCATCCGGCGGGATTTGCCTTGTGGCGTCTGGGCTCGGAAGACCCTTCGGTGTGGTCGGTTTTCGGATCGAACCAGATTACCGCTTCGCCCGAAACTCTGCAGCGAATCCTTTATGGATATCAGGTGGATTTTGAGGGCACGGGAGAATTGTTAAGAGTAGCTTCACGGCCGCATGACGGCGCGCGCGACATTAAGGTTGATCCTTCCAGCGGATTCATCACAACTGAGACTTACGACCCGAACAACATTCCCTCGTCCTACGTGATCGAAAGGGCCGGGGATCATCCGGGCTTAATCGCTCTGACATTTGACGATGGACCTGATCCCCGTTGGACCCCGGGAATTCTCGATATACTGAAGCAGGAAAAGGTTCCCGCAACTTTTTTCATTATCGGCAAGTATGGCCAGGCCTATCCGGATCTGCTGCGCCGGGAACTGAACGAAAGTCACGAGATTGGAAATCACACATTCACCCATCCCAACCTCGGTGAAATTCCCGGGCGTATCACTGACCTCGAGTTAAATGCTACCCAGCGTTTGATTGAATCAGTTACCGGGCGCTCTACGGTTTTATTTCGGCCCCCATTCTTTGGTGATGCCGAAGCCGACAAGCCCGAAGAAGTCGAGCCCGCATTTCGCGCGCAACAGATGGGCTACATCATGGTTGGTCTGCGCCTTGATCCTGACGATTGGCAGACGCCGGTGAGCCCCGACGATATCGTGAATCGCACAGTGGAACAAGCGCTGAATACCGACCCTGACACGCGGGGACAGGTGGTCTTGCTACACGACTCCGGCGGCGACAGATCGGCAACCGTCGCAGCCCTGCCACACTTGATTCACGAATTACGCGCGCGTGGCTTTCGTTTCGTACTGGTGTCCGAGCTGGCAGGACTATCGCGCGATCAGGTGATGCCGATCCTGCCGCCCGGAGGAACTGTTTACACTCGCACTGATGCCGTCGCCTTCTTTCTAATGTCTACCGGCGGTTGGTTGTTGCAATGGACGTTTCTGATCGGCATCGGGCTGGGACTGGGAAGACTTGTTGTGGTGGGCGCCCTCGCTTTTGCCCAGTGGGTGCGCTCGAATAAGCGCAGACGGATGAACGCCGGCAAAGATTATTTGCCGCTGGTCTCCATTATCGTTCCGGCATACAACGAGGAAGCAGTCATCGGAGACACTATCCGGAGCTTGTTGAAATCTGCATACGAGCGTTACGAGATCATTGTGGTTGATGACGGTTCGCAGGATCGAACCAGCGATGTTGTGCGCGAAGGATTCTGCCACGATGCTCGCGTGCGGCTGTTTACTGAAAAGAACAAGGGCAAGGCCCACGCGCTGAACCTGGGCCTGAGCCATGCCAACGGCGAAATCATAGTTGCCCTGGACGCTGACACGGTGTTCCCCCCGCAAACCATCGGCGCGCTCGCCCACCGTTTCCACGATCCGAAGATGGGTGCGATAGCCGGCAATGCCAAGGTCGGCAATCGTATCAACCTGGTCACGCGCTGGCAGGCCCTCGAGTACATCACCGCGCAGAACATGGACCGGCGTGCTTTTGCCAGCCTGAATTGCATCACCGTCGTGCCGGGCGCCGTCGGGGCGTGGCGGCGCGAGTTGCTGGAGCGCATCGGAGGCTTCAGCTCTGACACGCTGGCCGAAGATCAGGACCTGACGCTCAGCATACGCAAGCTGGGATACAACATCGGCTACGAAGAAGATGCGATCGCCTGGACTGAAGCGCCGGACACATTGCGCGGGCTGGCGCGGCAGCGGCATCGTTGGGCTTATGGCACTCTTCAGTGCATGTGGAAACACCGCGAGGCGCTTTTCAATCCGCGCTATGGGGCGCTGGGCTGGATCGCAATGCCGAACGTCTGGATTTTCCAGATACTGTTTCCCCTGATTTCGCCCGTGATGGATCTGATTCTGGTCTATACACTGCTTGCGGCAGGACTGGAGCGTTTGCAGCAACCGGCCGGTTACTCGTTCACAAATCTGCGGCAGGTGCTCTTCTACTACGCGTTGTTTTTGGCCGTTGATTGGTGCGCCGCAGGTTTCGCGTTCATGCTGGAGCGGAGCGAACACTGGCGTCTGTTGTGGTGGCTGTTTCTACAACGCTTCTGCTACCGGCAGGTGATGTACTACGTGATGATTAAGTCAGTGGCCACCGCAACTCGCGGCGCGCTGGTGAGCTGGGGCAAGTTGGAAAGAAAAGCCACGGTGGAACTGCGACCTTGAAGCCGCACAGACTTCAGTCTGTGTAGTTCGGTCAAGTTCACAGACTGAAGTCTGTGCCACTACGCTTTATGTCGAAGCAGCGAAAGACCTGGCTTGTTGTCCTGGGGCTGTTACTGTTGGCCCTGGCTTTTCGCATCGCTATCGCCCACTTCCTTCCCAATGACGAGCCGGATGACGGGCGCGTCTATACGCAACTCGCCCGCAATGTTCTTGAGCAACACGTCTACTCGCTCGACACAGAACCGCCGTATCAGCCGACGCTGATCCGACTGCCCGGTTATCCGCTGTTTCTCGCGGGGATCTATTCACTCTTCGGCCACACAAACAATTCCGCAGTGCGAATCGCGCAGGCGTTGCTGGATACCGGGACCTGCGTGTTGGTTGCCCTGCTGGCGTTTTATTGGGAACCCGATGAGCGGCGCAAACGCGCCACTGCGATTGCCGCATTTGTGCTGGCCGCCCTGTGCCCGTTCACAACAATCTATGTCGCCACAATTCTGACTGAGACTGCTACAAGTTTTCTCGCCATTGCGATGTGCCTGACGGCCACACTCGCATTTGGCGCCCCGAGCCGGCGCCGCAGTATCACCTGGTGGTTTGTCACGGGATTGCTGGCAGGGATCGCTGTCTTGTTTCGGCCTGACAGCGGTCTGTTTGCGGCGGCCATCGGAATCACTCTGCTGGTCACCGGCACACGACCATTTTGGAGTGCGGTGGCAAGCGCAGCGCGACACCGCTTTGGATCTTCTTCTGAACCATCCCAACCAGTTACGAATCCAAAGCGCCGTCGCCGCTTCGCTCTGCCGGCGCACTCCAAAGATTATCTGCCGCGTACCATTATCACCGGGGCAGTTTTCTCGATTGCTTTCGTGTTGGTGCTGGCGCCGTGGGCCATTAGAAACCGCCGCATCTTTCACGTGTTTCAGCCGCTCGCTCCGGCGCACGCGGAGATGCCGGGCGAATTCGTTGCGCGCGGCTACCTTCGCTGGCTTCGCACCTGGGTTGATGACCCGCGCTATACAGCCCCCATGCTCTGGGCCATGGACTCTGAGCCCATAAAGATGGAGGACATCCCCGACAACGCATTCGACTCGGATCAGGAGCGCCAGCGAGTGGCAGCGCTGTTGGACCAGTACAATCACCCGCCTCAGGACCAGGCGAATCAGGAAGGCACGCCGACACCGACGCCCTCGCCAACTTCAACCGGAGCTCCGCAGCAGGACGCCAAGAGCGAACCAACTAAGCAGCAGCCTGGCGCTGCAAACGACAACACGCGGGAAAACTCGGCAGAAGAAAACAGTGATGAGGGGAATCAGAACAGCGAAGATCAGGACGAAGAAAACGATAATGAAGCCGATCAGTCCGATGAAGAACAAAATCAGGATCAGTCGGTCGAGATGACGCCGCCGGTTGATGCCGGCTTCGCGCAGATCGCTCAAGAGCGAATAGCGCGGCACCCTTTGCGTTATTACTTATGGTTGCCGCTCAAGCGCGCCGCGGCCCTTTGGTTCGATACGCACTCGCAATACTATCCGTTTGAAGGCGAGTTGTTACCGTTGGATGATCTGGATCACGAAACCCATCAGCATATCTGGCTGCCGCTCTTTGCGGCCCTGACCTGGGCCTACACTTTGCTGGGAGTGTTGGGCGGCTGGGTTCTGTGGAACACGAGAAACTTCGCCGCACGAAGGTGGTTGTTGCTGACTGGGCTGATTATCTTTCTGCGGCTCGCATTCTTCTCGACGGTGGAGAATCCCGAGCCTCGCTACGTAGTGGAAATTTTTCCGTTCCTGGCAGTGCTGGGCGCGTTCGCGCTTAGCCGGATTATCACTAAGGACTCGTCTTCGGCGACGGGCTAGGTGTTTGCTCAGAAGGCATCACCCGTCCGGGAGCAGGCGTGTCAGGCGAGGTATGCAGGTGCACGGCTTTCCATTCCTTGCCGACTCTGCGAAATACGATCGTCATGCGGCCGGTGGCTGTTTCCGGCACGCCGCGAAAAGTCTGTGACTGCGTCCATAAACAAGTAACGAGCGCACCATCACGGCCCAGCATCAGTACCCGCAGATCCCGCACGTCGAGTTTTACATCTTTCATATCCGGATAAGAGCTGGCGCGGTTCTCGCGCATTTGCGTCCAACCTCTGGTCACCGAACCGTTGTTGTTGAAGAGAATCAGCCGGGGTGATTTCAAATAGGCATTAGCGACTGCATCGACGTTGGCGTGGCGAATGCCTTCGAGCAGCGCATTAAACGCGGCGAGTACGCCACTGGGTGTGCCAACTGGCGGGGGTGTCGCCGAGGTGGTGGTCTGGGTGCGCTGCACGCCGGAAGTGGTCGTCGTTGTTTGAGTCCCAGTAGCGGGAGTGCCTTTCGCCGCCGGCCGGGGCGTTGGCGCAGGTTTGGCTACAACTGTTCGCTGGCGCGATGGCGGGGTTGACGTGTTTGCATTCTGGGCCATGCCCAAACTCGCCAGCGCAAGTACCAGGATAATTGTTAGAGAGAAGGTTACGAAGAATCGTTTCAGCATGGCCTGATCACTCCTCATCCGGGGGTTGGGTCACACGAGGTCAATTTACCACAGGATGTGCGACAACCTTCACTTTATCGTTCGGACGTACGCAATGTTCAGAGTCGGGCTAATGCCCGACCAAGCGGACGGTAGCCCGCTTCTAAACCCTTGACGAAGGGAAGGTAGGCGAGATTTTCAGGCGGGAAACTCAAACCACGGCTGCTGGCTCTTTAGTCGCCTGACTGCGCGGTCGCGCCCGATGGCTTCGAAGACTTCAAACATGGAAGGTCCAACCGCCTGGCCGGTCAGCATGGTGCGTGCCGCATTAATCAGCAAGCCGGCCTTCACTCCCGCTTCTTCGGAAAAGGCACGCAGCGCCGCCTCTGCCGTTTCGGCATTGAAAGGCTCAACCTCTTCCATTTTGTCCGCCAGTGCCGGCAGCAGTTCCTTCAGCCGCGGCTCCTTCAGAATGTTCTTTCGTACCGCAGCTTCGTCGAAATCAAAGTCTTCTGAGAAGTATGCCCGGCCCTGCTCGGAAAAGTCTTTGAGCGTGAAAAAGCGCTGCCGGATCAGATCGAGTGTCTTCTCCAGCCACTCGCGCTCGTCGTCTTCATATTCATCACGCCAGAGTTTGTTCGCTCTTAGCTCCGCCTTGACCATCGGCAACAACTCTGCCAGCGGCATGGTGCGAATATATTCAGCATTCATCCAGAGCGCTTTGTCGTCCGTCCAGTGGCGCGGATCATTCTCGTGGAAATTGAAGACGGCATTGGCGCGGCCGATGCCCTCGAGCGAAAATCTTTTCGTCAGATCGTCCAGACTAAAGATTTCCTGTTCGTCTTCGGGCGACCATCCCAGCAGGGCCAGGAAATTGCGAAAGGCCGCGGGCACGAAGCCCCGATCCCGATAAGTTGTCAATGAGACGACTTCACCATGCTTGCGCTTTGAAAGTTTGCTCTTGTTCGGCGCCAGGATAAGCGGCAAGTGCGCAAACTTGGGCTTGGGCGCGCCCAGCGCTTCGTAGAGCAGAACCTGCTTGTGGGTATTAGTCAGATGATCCTGGCCGCGGATAACGTGGGTGATGGCCATCTCGATGTCGTCAATCACCACCGAAAGGTTATAGAGCGGATGACCATCTGAACGCAGCAGCACCAGGTCTTCGATTTCCGAATAGTCCCGCTCCTGCTCGCCATAGACCGCGTCGCTGAACTGTGTCCGGCCTTCGCGCGGAACTTTCAAGCGAATTGCGAACGGCTCCCCCGCAGCGGCCCGACGATCCGACTCTTCTTTGGATAGCTCGCGAAACAGATTGCTGCGATGATCGACTCCTTCGGCAGCATGCGCGCGCGCGCGATCGGCGATGCCTTGTTTGACTGTCGAGTCGTCGCGCTGCTCCCTGGGCGTGAAGTCGCGATAAGCCTTGCCTGCTTCAACCAGGCGGTTCGCAGCGTCGCGATGCTTATCGGCATTATCTGACTGAAAAACTATCTCTTCGTCGTAGTTCAGCCCCAGCCATTCCAGGCCCTCGATAATGGATCGCGTCGATTCGTCAGTCGAACGCTGCAGGTCGGTGTCTTCGATGCGCAGCAAGAACTTGCCGCCGGTCTTGCGGGCGTAGAGCCAGTTGAAAAGTGCGGAGCGCGCCGCGCCAATGTGCAGGTAGCCGGTTGGTGATGGGGCAAAACGAACGCGAACAGACATAGATTCAGAGGTCAGAGATCAGAGGTCAGAAGTCAGAGGTCAGAGGTCAGAAGTCAGAGGCCAGAGGTCAAGATCAGCAGTCAGGTCAGCAGGAAAGGAAACGCCTTTACTGACCTCTGACTTCTGATCTCTGACCTCTGGCCTCCTCTGACTTCCGACCTCTGACCTCTTGTTTTCTGGCGGAGATGACAGGATTCGAACCTGTGATGGGCTTTTGACCCATAACGGTTTAGCAAACCGCCGCCTTCAGCCACTCGGCCACATCTCCGTGCCCCCGCTGGCGAAGTTTCATTCTAATATTCGAACTCAGATTGTCAAGGCAGTGACTTTTGCGGATGAAAGTGAAAACCAATAGGCTGGGTGATCCGCACCGTCACGACCGTGTCGAGCGCCTAAGCAGGAGCAAAGCCCAGAGACATAGGCTTGCTGCGGCAAGGGTGATCAGAACGTATATCGGGTCCGTCGCGAGGTGCACCCCTTCTGCAATGATCCGCCAGAGATGTACCACAGTCAGCAGCCCAAAGACCGAGCAGGTGGTTATAAGATATGCCTTCATGGGATACGCTCCTGATGCACGTCGGGATAGATCGTTTTTGGATTAGATTCTTCAACCGAATAGCTGGCGATTGCGTTGGCTACGGTGCCCATTTTGGGTCTATGGTGTTCAAGCCACTCGCTGAATTGCCATCAGCGAAAGGTCGTCAGTAGCCAACTGGCTGGCGCGGAAACCATCAAGTTCCCTGAGACAGATTTCGATCAGCGCTTTCGGCGAAAAGCTCTGGTTCTGGCTCAGTAACCGGGACAGTCGTTCGTTGCCATATTCGCTTCCTGCCATATCCAGAGTTTCAGAGAATCCGTCCGTATACAAGAAGAGCGTGTCGCCTTTCTCCATCTGAAATCTATTGACGGAGAAACGCTCGCTGCAAAAAACACCGAGCGGCAACCCGGTCGCTTCAATGCTCTTTACCGTCCCTTGATGGACCAATAGCGGTGGCAGATGGCCGGCGTTGCTGATCTCAAGAGCGCCGTTTGGGCTTGCCTTGCCACAAACCAGCGTGGCGTAGTGGGTTGGCAGAGTACTTTCGCAAAAGACACGGCTGGCCCGTTCCAGTATTTGATCCAGAGGCAGCTTGGTAGAAACCAGCGTGCGGAACATCGCCTGCAAATGGGCCATCAACATTGAAGCAGCGACTCCCTTCCCGGAAACGTCGCCCAAAACGAAATGCAGGCTTTGGTCATCACCACCGCTGATCAGGTCGCAGTAGTCACCGCTAACCAGGCCAGCCGGTTGATAGTGGAACGCGATTTCCCAGCCATCAATCTCTTGACTGGGTTTTGGCAGCAGTCCTCCTTGGATTTGCGCAGCCAACTCGAGATCGTCTTCCAACTCCCTTTGCTGATTGGGAGTAAGGTGATCCAGACACAAACGAGTTAGTGGATCAGCTATTAACCGGTCAGTTTCCACTGGGTCATGACAGACATCGCATAGTCCGTACGTTCCCTTTTCCATCCGCTGCAAAGCCGCGTCCACTTCTTCCAGAAGCCGGGTCACTTCGACAGCCTCCTGAAAACCGATGGCGGCGACTTCCAGTTGATGACGACGATTGATTAGTTGTTCGCGCAGCAGGGGCTCAATAGCGGTAACCATTGCTTGTTCCTTTCCGGTTTCATGCCACCATGGCTTTCGGACGAGGCGCCCTTTGCAGTTGCATTGGCAGCCTGGGGGCACAGCATATTTTCATCAGGCGGGAGCGATCGCGCTGCATCGCTGCATCGTTGGCCAGCCAGGTGCGCACCTCGCGAAATATTCGCGCGGCGTGTTCGTCAGGCGGCTCGACCACCCGGTAGTGCATCCATTTGCCCTCGCGGCGGGTCGAGACCAAACCGGCGCGGCGTAAGTAGGCCAGATGACGCGAGATTTTCGGCTGGTTGGTTTTCAGCACTTCCACGAAGAAGCAAACACAGACCTCTTCATCTCCGATCAGGTTTATTACCCGAAGGCGAGTGCGGTCCGCCAGCGCTTTGAAAAGCAGCTCAATATCGTATTCTTTACCACCCATTTTCGTTTCCGCGCCCGGTAACTTTATTACGATTTTAGTAACTTCCGGGTTCCCTTTCTTCGGGGCTATTCGAACACAAAACCCTGGATTCTTCTATCCGATTCTTGTGCTCAAAACCCAGGTTCGCTCGATCAAATCTAACCGCTTCCAACCACATTGCTGCGACGTTCTAAAAGCAAAGTGTTTCGCCAGACACCGTTCAACCTGGCAACTCGCTCGCGCCGGCCGACTTCGCGAAAGCCAAGGTGTTCGTGCAACGCGACACTCGCTTTGTTCTCGGGAAAGACAACAGCTTGCAGGGTCCATATTCCATTTTTTTCCGACTCGCTGATGAGGGCTTGCAGTAGAGTACTGCCAATACCGTTTCCCCTGTAGATTTCTCCGACGTAAACGCTGGTCTCAGCCACGCCGGCATAGGCACGTCGGTTGGAGACAGGGCTAAGCGCTGCCCAACCTTTCATAATGCCTCCATCGCGAGCGACTAGCCGTGCGAAAGTGAGATGCGAACTCTCCCAGCGCTCGTGGCTGGGAGCTTCGGTTTCAAAGGTAGCCTGACCGCCGGCGATCCCTTCCAGGTAAATCGCACGCACCTGCTCCCAGTCTTCAGAGCACATTCTTTCTATTTGAAAAGACATCCTTAGTTGAACCTATTCGCTTCGCCCAGGGTGGATCACACATGCGCCTTGACATATTCGTTGTCAGGAGCTAACCTCATCTCATATTCGCATAGGCGAATGTAACTATAATGGAGGTATGACATGGAAAGCAACACAACTACGGTGAAAGCCCTGAAGGCGCACCTGGCTCTGAACGTACACAACGTGCTGATAAGTACGGAGTTTTATCGCAAGATGCTCGGCCTCGAGCCCAGCAAGGTCAGGTCAGGTTACGCCAAGTTCGACGTGCAGAATCCGCCCTTGAACTTGACGCTTAATGAAGTTTCGTTTGGCGAGCGCGGCGCCCTCTCGCATCTTGGGATCCAGGTCGGATCCACGGAAGATGTTTCGGCGATGCGCCGGAAATGGGTGGAGGCCGGACTGGCGACGCGCGATGAGATGCAAACCAATTGTTGCTACGCGTTGCAGGACAAAACCTGGGTGCGCGATCCGGACGGTAACCAGTGGGAGGCGTTCGTCGTGCTCGAAGACAACTTGCAGGAAACTTCTGCCTGCTGCACGACCGACATCGCGCGGCAGGGAGTCGCTAACGAAACGGCGACGAACGTTGCGGAAAATGCAGTTGTGGTTGGTTCTTGCTGCGGCTAAAGAGAAGCCGACTTCAGTAAGCTGCCGCTGTAAATTAGAGCAGCAGCCTGTCGAGAAATCGGCCCCGCCAAAGACAATGTCCCTGGGCGGGGTCGAACAACTGACTTATTCGATTGGTTACGGAATGTTTGCCGGCGGGCTCTGGCGATCGCCCTTCTCTTTGCGACGCTCGCGCATTTCCTGATGACGCGCCTTGCGTTCTTTCTTGATCTCCTCGAGCCTGGTTTTCTGCTCCGGCGTCAGAATAGTTAATAAATCAGAATGGGAGTTTCTCATTGAATTGGAGATCTCCTCTCGTAACGACCTGGCCCTTGCTTCTTCCTCCGGCGTAAGCGTTCCCTGCCGGCGTTTCTCAGCCAATCGACGCAGTTCTTCTCGCTGCGCTTTTGTGCCTTCCATGTTCCGCTGAACGGCAGAGCGCACCTGTTCCCTTTGGGCATCGGTCAGATTAAGCTCGCGCAAAGCGCCCCTCATGCCGTGCTGTTCCCGGCCGCGCATTTTGTCGCGGCCTTCCGGTCCGCCCCTGCGGCCCATGCGATCGGGTCGGTTACCTCGATCGATTGGCGGACCCTGCGGTTGCTGCGCGAAAGCGGCTACGCCCAGAGACAAGAGCGCGGTCATGCAGACGCCCATCAATTTGTTTCTTAAAGACATGTCTTTCCGTACTCCTTCATTTATTGAGAACCGGTGAAGTTTCGTGGGGAAAACTGCTTGCGATCAAACTCCAGGACTATCAACGTCCGCAGGTTTAGACGCGGCTGGAGGGCATTTGGCCGAAGGTAGAAGCCGAGGCTGAATCGCAGGAAAGATTTGACAAGCCCATATCCTTGATGGTAGAAAGGACTTTGCATGGTAAAGCCATGCCATCGGGGCAGGGTTACAAAGATTTCGACGTCCTGGGCGGTGCCCGCGGACTAACAGAATAGACGCACCTGATTGTGAACGAATGTTGAGATAGCAAAAGCCTGGATCCCGCGTTACAATACGCGCGCAATGAAACTCTTAACGGAAATCAATTGTCCGGCCGACCTCCGGCGGCTCCCACCCGAGCAGTTGCGGGAAGTGGCAGACGAGATTCGCCAGTACATTTTGGAAACGATGTCTCGCGTGGGCGGCCACACGGGCGCTTCCCTCGGCGCGGTCGAGCTGGCCGTGGCGCTTCATTACGCTTTCGATACTCCGCGCGATCGTCTGGTTTGGGATGTGGGCCATCAAGCCTATGCCCATAAGATTCTCACCGGCCGTCGCGATCAGCTTGGTACCATCAAACAGTATGGCGGCCTCAGCGGTTTTCTGCGCCGTGACGAGTCGGACTATGACACGTTCGGAGCCGGGCATGCTTCGACATCGCTTTCCGCGGCGCTCGGCATGGCTATCGCGCGCGATCGCAAGGGCGAAGACCATCATGTAGTCGCTTTGATTGGTGACGCCTCGCTTGCCGGCGGCATGGCGATGGAGGCGATCAACCAGGCGGGCCACTTAAAGACGCGCCTGATCGTTCTCCTGAACGACAACGAGATGTCGATTGCTCCGGCGGTGGGGGCACTGACAGGTTACCTGAATCGTCTGCGCGGCGCGCAACCATACCACCGCTTCAAAGATGAAGTAGGCGAGACGTTGCTTTCCATTCCGTCGGTGGGCGAGCGCCTGCATCATGCAGCCAAAACGGTGAAAGATGCGCTGGCCGCCGCTGTGCTTCCGGGCGCGCTGGTTAACGAACTGGGTTTCAAATACATCGGATACGTTGACGGTCACAATCCGCGCGCCCTGGTGGCCGCCCTGCGCGAAGCCCAGCAGGTCAAGGATGGACCAGTGATCGTTCACGCGTTGACGACGAAGGGCAAAGGCCATCCGGCCGCGGAAAAGGATTACTACAAGTGGCACGCCACCGGGCCTTTTGATCTTCAGACTGGTCTGGCGGTTAAGTCTTCGGCAAAGGCTCCGACCTACACGGCGGTATTTGGCAATACGTTATGCGAGTTGATGGAGAAGGACCAAAAGATCGTTGCCCTGACAGCCGCGATGCCCGATGGGACGGGCATCGCGATGGCCCTGGAAAAGTTTCCCGAGCGCTCCTTCGACGTGGGTATTGCTGAGCAGCATTGCGTGACGTTCGCCGCTGGTTTGTCGGTCGAGGGACTCAAGCCGGTTTGCGCCATCTACTCCACATTTTTGCAGCGTGGCTTTGATCAGCTGGTGCATGATGTCTGCATCCAGAATCTCAACGTGAAGTTTTGCATGGACCGCGGAGGTATCGCGGGCGGCGACGGGCCTACGCATCATGGATTGCTTGACATCGCTTACTTGCGTGGCGTGCCGAACATTATATTGATGGCGCCGAAGGACGAAGGTGAAATGCGCGACATGTTGCTCACCATGGTCGAGCATGTGGGACCGGCGGCCATGCGTTACCCCCGCGGCAATGGCATCGGTGTGCCTTTTAAGGAACCACAGCTTCTGGAAATTGGGAAAGCCGAGATTCTGCGCGACGGTGGCGAAGTGGCAATCGTGGCTTATGGCTCGATGGTGCATCCATCGCTGAAAGCCGCTGAGAACCTGGCCCGGGAAGGCGTTGAAGCAACCGTAGTGAATGCTCGATTCGTGAAGCCGCTCGACGCCGCGCTGCTGCTGGCATTGGCACGAACGAAGCGGCTCATCGTCACCGTCGAAGAAGCTTATCTCGCCGGCGGCTTCGGCTCGGCCATAATGGAACTGCTCGAAGAGAATGGTTTGCAGGACAAGGTCAATGTGGTGCGCATGGGTATTCCCGACCGCCTCGTGACACATGGCGATCCAAAACTGCTTTTAGCAAAATACGGACTCGACGCCGACGGCATTTACACTCGCGTAAAAGAGTCGATAGAAGTTTTGGAAGAGCGTCGCGCGAAGCGACAGAAAGTCTAACGGGCTAGTGCTGATTCAGTTTGCCCTTCGAATTACGATAGATGCGGTCCCATGAGGTCAGTACCACATCGCGGTAGCGAGTGGGTTCTGGAAACGAATTGAGGCTGTAGCGGATCCGCCCGATACTTCACTCCCCGAAAAACCGCGTGAATTCCCTCTGCCAGATTCCAACCCTTCTGGGACGAATTTCACTCTTCCCGATCCGCGCCTGACTGCACGATATGGGTAAGTCGCACCACGAACTGGTAAACGGCTGCGTTAGAAAAATAGAACAAAGTCGGCGAACATCGATGGTAGAACGCCGGTCGCCTTTGTCAGAGCGCCTGACGCCGGCGTGGCCCTGATCTTGCTGTGATTGCCTCAGGAAAAACCGGATACGAAAAAGGAAGATTGCCTGAACTGATGAAAAGCTTTACGCGAATAGTTGTTTCTACAAAATCTCAGTCGGAAAAAGAGTTTCCTCCGTCGCCAAACTTTGACGACGAGGCCACGTTGCTAACCGCCCGGCCGGTTGTTCCAATCAAAAAAGCCTTTGATTTGGGCGTGCGCAGTTACCTGGGCGCGGGTCTAATCATCGCTGCCGCCGCTATTGCCGGCGCCGCGTTAGCTGTGTCCGCGAATTATTTTCAGAACCATCGCCGATCAGAGGAGGCGATTGCCGCCGCACCTTCAGCTCTCACGAGCGACGGGTCAGTTTCGGAAATACCCCAGACGCCCACGCCAACTCCGCAATCCAGCGCTGCTCTTTCCCCCAAGACAATGGCCCCGGCAGCTAAAGTCGTTGAGAAACGTCCAGGGCAATCAGAACAGCAACGTCACATTGCCAGGGTTCGCAGTTCTGTTGACTCAGCCCAACACGCCCGCCGACAAAGGGACGCCGCCAGCATCCGGGAAATATTTGAAGGCCCAAGTCCATTCTGAACGGTTTTGCTTCTTCCGATGTTGAGGATTCAGATCGCCGCGTGATCTCTTGTAGGTGATCGGGCACAAGCGGAGAGTACATTCAGTTTACGCATCCTTCTTCCCCCTGCTTCAGGTCTCATTCACACCGCGGCTTTAGCCCGGTGACAAGAAGCTTCTTAATATTTGGGAACCGTTTCAACGGTTTCCCGATTGGTTTTCCTAAACTGCAACGCCGGAGCAAACCGTTAAAACGGTTCCGACATTTAAAGAAGTTGCGTGGTCACCGGGCTGAAGCCGCGGTGTGAATGAAACTCGGCGTTCGTGCCGTTGTGCGGTAAAGTATCGCAGCATGGAGCGCGAGCGCATAGATAAACTACTGGTGGAACGCGGACTCGCGCCATCGCGCACAAAGGCGCAGGCGATGATTATGGCGGGGGCCGTTCTGGTTGAAGAACAGCGCGTCGAAAAACCTTCCGATCTGATCTCTCTCGATGCCCGGGTTCGTATTAAGGGCGCGAACGATCCAGCCAACCGATACGTGGGACGCGGCGGTGTAAAGCTCGAGGCGGCGCTACGCGAGTTTGCCATCGATGTGAACGGTCTGCTCTGTCTGGACATCGGCGCTTCGACGGGTGGCTTCACCGATTGCCTGCTGCAACATGGCGCGCACAAAGTTGTGGCTATCGATGTCGGCCACAATCAACTGGATTGGCGCTTGCGCAACGACGCCCGGGTTGAATCTCGCGAAGGCATCAACGCGCGTTACCTTAAACCCGAAGACCTCGGCCTGCAGTTTGACCTCGCCACGGTCGACGTTTCTTTTATCTCGGCTACTAAAGTTTTGCCCGCAGTTGTGAATTTATTGACGGAAAGGGCCCGTGTGATTACGCTTATCAAACCGCAGTTTGAAGTTGGGCGGGGTGAAGTCCGGCGCGGAGGAATCGTGACCGACCCGGAACAGCACGCGCGCGTGATCGAGGAAGTGAATGACGCCGCGCGCCGGCTCGGCCTGTTGATCGGCGGTGTAATTGAATCGCCGATTAAAGGCGCCGAGGGCAATCAAGAGTATCTGGCTTTGTACGAGCGAATGGCAGGCTGATGCTCCGATGATTATCATCTTTTCGTCTTAGCGAGACTTTCATAAATGCCCGTTTCTTTGATCCAGCGCGTCGGTGTTGTGGTTAAGCCGCATCAACCGGATGCACTACAGACACTGTGCCGCCTGGCCGAATGGGTGAACCAACGTGGAATCACGCTGCTGGGCTCCCCTGAGATCGAACGCGAGCGCATTGAACACGAGACGGGCTGTTCAGTTCAAGTGGTTGAGCAGAACCGGCTGGCGACCGTCGTAGATCTGATACTGGTGCTCGGTGGTGATGGCACCATGATCGCGACGGCGCGCATGGTAGGCGACGCAGATGTTCCGGTCATGGGGGTGAACTATGGCGGCCTGGGTTATCTGGCGGAATTTCGCATCGAAGAATTATTTGACGCGCTGGAATCGATTCTCAAAGGACAATACAAACTTGAAAAGCGAGTCATGCTGGCGGTCGAATTGTTTCGCGGCGAGGAGCATGTTAGTGGCAACCGTGTCCTGAACGACGTCGTCATTAACAAATCCGCGCTGGCCCGCATTATCGAAATCGAAGCCTACCTGAACCAACAATTCGTGAATTCATTCCGCGCTGACGGGCTCATAATTTCCACTCCCACCGGCTCCACAGCATACAATCTCTCCGCGGGTGGCCCGGTAATCTATCCTTCGATGAACGCGATCGTGATCACTCCCATCTGTCCGTTTACCTTATCGAATCGTCCCATCGTAGTACCTGATGATGCCGAGATTGAGCTCCGTTTGAAGACCGAACAGGAGGAAGTGGCGCTGACACTTGATGGCCAGGTCGGCTTTCCCTTGAAGGTCGAAGACCGGGTCGTGATTCACAAGAGTCGCACGACCTTTAATCTGGTGCAGCCAATGAATCGAAACTACTTCGAAGTACTGCGCGACAAGTTGCGCTGGGGAAGATAGCTTGCGCCTCGCTGGATTGCCAAGATACTTTTACTGAGTTTGAAGGCGAGACACTTTTTTGCGGGTTTAGAGGCGGGCTAATGCCCGCCTTGAATATTCGCCTGACAATGGCGGGCGGTAGCCCGCCTCTAAACGTTTGAAACACGAATGGCTCAAGCCTCTCAAGTAAAGAAAGCACGTCGTCCCTGGTACAAGCCTTCGTTGACCACTCAGATTTTGATTGGGCTCGTAGTGGGAGGTCTGCTGGGCTACCTCAGTCCAAACTGGGGAAACAAGGTCTATTTTCTTCGCGACATCTTCCTCAATCTCATCAAGTCGATCATTGCGCCGCTGATCTTTTCCACGCTGGTGGTTGGAATTGCCGGTGGCGGCGATCTGAAAAAGGTCGGGCGCATGGGCCTGAAAGCCCTGCTCTATTTCGAGATCGTCACGACCATCGCCCTCTTCATCGGGCTCGGGGTGGTAAATCTCATCAAGCCGGGTTACGGCGTAGCGCTGGCCGCCAGTTCCGATATTAGTCAACTTCAGCAAACTCATGCGCAGGGTTTTCGAGACATGCTGGTGCACATTTTCCCCTCCAGCATTATCGATGCGATGGTTCGTGGAGACGTCCTGCAAATTGTCGCCTTCTCGGCTCTTTTTGCCGTCGCTATTTCGGCCCTGGGCCAGCGCGCTGCGCCGATTCTGCGAGGTTGCGAAGCGCTTTCGCAAGTGATGTTCAAGTTCACCGGTTACGTGATGAAGTTCGCCCCCATCGGCGTGGGGGCCGCGATGGCGCACACCATCGCCACCAACGGTCTGGGCGTGCTCGTCAATCTGGGGAAATTGATTGGCTCTCTTTACCTGGCGCTGTTTCTTTTCGTCTTCTTCGTTTTTGGCGCCGTAATGATTATCGCGCGCGTACCGATAAAACAATTTCTAAAAGCAGTGCGCGAACCGTTCACGATTGCGTTTGCCACCACCAGCAGCGAGTCGGCTCTGCCAAAAGCCATGGAGGTTATGGAGCGGCTGGGAGTGCCGCGCCGCATTGTTGGGTTCGTAATGCCGACCGGTTACAGCTTTAATCTCGATGGCACGACACTTTATCTCGCCATGGCGTCGGTCTTCGTCGCCCAGGCCGCCGAGGCTACAACGGGCCAACACATGGGCTTTGGTCGTCAGCTTGTAATGATGCTGACGCTGATGATCACTTCTAAAGGTGTCGCCGGAGTGCCGCGTGCGGCCCTGGTTATTTTGCTGGCTACGCTAAATAGTTTCCTGCCCAGCGGCCTGGGACCAATCGGAGTGGCCGTAATTTTTGGGGTGGATGAATTGATGGACATGGGCCGCACTTCCGTGAATGTTTTGGGAAACTGTTTGGCTACCGTTGTCGTCGCGCGTTGGGAGGGTGAATTCGACGACAACCGGGCCCGGATTTATGGCACGCCGGCCGAAGCTCGGCTCGACTTGAAGGAAGGCGAGCTCGCTTTTGCTGAGGCGGCTGCGGAAGGCGACTGAGCTCCGCGCAGCTTTCGGTAAGGAGATTTGGAAAAATGGTTTTTCCGTTGTACGACGACAATAGCGATCGCCAGACGACTCCGTTCGTCAATTACGCTCTGATCGCCATCAACATTTTCGTTTTTGTTTTCCTGCAGGGCCTGGGATCAAACGAGAAGTTTACTTATGCGTTCTCGACCGTTCCCCAGGAAATTGTCACCGGCCGCGATGTGGTAACGCCGGATCGCGTGGTGGTCGAGCCGGTGACCGGCGAGCGCTTCAATCTGCCCGGACTACAGCGAACGCCCATTTCGGTTTACCTCACGCTGATCACTTCGATGTTCATGCACGGCGGCATCGCGCACATCGCCGGCAACATGCTCTTTCTCTGGATCTTTGGCGATAATGTCGAAGACCGCATGGGCCACTTGCGATATCTGATCTTCTATTTGGTTTGTGGCGTGCTGGCCTCTTTGGCGCATGTCTTCATAACAACCATGCTCGCCGCCACTGCTGCTATGGGTGGCGACAACAGCAGCATCCTGGTTCCGAGTCTGGGAGCGTCGGGAGCGATTTCCGGAGTCCTTGGTGGGTATATTTTGCTTTTCCCGTCTCGCCGGGTAATGGTCTTCCTGTTTCGTTTTCTCACCTGGGTGCCCGCCTGGGTCGCGATAGGTATATGGTTCGGTTTTCAACTAATCAGTGGGTTGGGCGTGCTTGGTGGTGGATCACAGCAAGGCGGCGTTGCGTTTTTCGCGCACATCGGCGGCTTCATTGCCGGCCTGCTGCTGGTTACATTCTTCACTCTTGGGCGGCCGCGCCGGGTTGGTGATTTATAAGGAGCAGGGCGTAATGCAGCCGGCAAACCTAAATCTTCCCCCCACGAATCAGCAGGACCTGGACATGCGCTCGACGCCGCGCGAAGAGATGGATCTTTACCCGCTGGACACATTCCCTTATGAATTCCCCGGACGCGAAATAAAGATCAATTTTGAGATGACTGAATTTACGGCAATCTGTCCCTTTTCGGATTTTCCGGACTTTGCCACAATACGCCTCGAGTATGTTCCCAACGAACGCTGCGTCGAATTGAAGAGTCTGAAGCTTTACATCAATTCGTTTCGGCAGGTGAAGATATTTCACGAACATGTAATCAACGTGATCCTGGAAGATTTCGTGCGCGCCTGCGATCCTCTGAGCGTGGAAATTGAAGGCGACTTCCATGTTCGCGGAAACATCAAAACCGTGGTGAAGGCAAGTTACAGGAAGAAGTAAGAGGTAGGTAGTAAGCAGTTAAGGTTAAATGATCCAATAACATGAAAGGAGGTCAGTAATGTCTGCAAACAGTGAACAAATCCTGAAGGACGCTTTAGCATTGCCCCCGCAAGAACGCGCCGAATTGGTTGAGCAGCTATTAGCAACATTTCAAATCGCCGCCAGACCCAAGCCTGGATGAGCTTTGGGCGCGAGGGGCGGAGAGTCGTCTGGACGCGTACGACCGAGGCGAGCTGAGTGCAGTTCCGGCGGAGGAAGTCTTTAACAGAATTAAGCAGCAGCTGGAGACTGTCTAATGAACTCACCGATCATAGTTGCCATCATTGCCATCGCCGCGCTCTTTATCTTTCTGGTGATCGCGCGACGCGTTTTTCGTATGGCCATCAAACTAGTCTTCGTCGGTGTGATTATCATAGCGCTGCTTGTCGGCGCCGCGTTCGGCTGGTGGCAGGGCTGGTTCGACGGTTGGTCTACAAGACGCGCACGCCCCACGCCCACCCAGCGGGCTCCCTCTCGTTAGTTCGCGGCAACAATCATGTCCGAGACCGATACCGACGCCGCCGATCAGTTTGACGCGCGTATCAGTCCGGAAAAACTCGATGAGCACACTCCCGGCTTGTGGCGGCGCTATCGCCGGCTGCCGCGCAACATCTTTGCCCTCAGCCTTGTCAGCCTGCTGAACGACGTCTCAAGCGAAATCATTTATCCGCTGCTGCCATTGTTTCTTTCCCTGACTCTGGGCGCCTCACCGGCAATCGTGGGTTTGATCGAAGGCGCGGCCGAATCCGTGTCCAGCCTTCTCAAACTCTTTGCCGGCTACTTTAGCGACCGCCGCGGCACGCGGAAAGCGTTTGTCGTACTCGGTTACTCGCTCGCTAACTTTGTGCGTCCTTTGCTTGCCTTTGCCACCAGTTGGTATCAGGTGCTCGCAATTCGCCTGACGGATCGCGTGGGCAAAGGCATACGCAGCGCACCGCGCGATGCGATGATTGCCGACACAGTAGCGGTGGAGGAACGCGGCCTGGCCTTCGGCTTCCATCGGGCAATGGACCATACCGGGGCTGTAATTGGCCCTCTGATTGGTTATCTGCTGGTGATGCTGTTTGCCGCCAACCGCAACTTGCCAACGGCGGGAGACTTCACAAAGATATTTCTGATGGCTTCGATTCCGGCGCTGGCAGCGGTGCTGGTCGTCGTATTCTTTGTACGGGAAACCCAACGGAAGCCGACTCCATCAGCGTCAGTGGCAATAGGCCCAGCGCAATTTTCTCTGCGCGGTTTCGACGGCAACTTCAAACGTTTTCTGGTATTGGTCGCACTGTTCACGCTATCGAATTCATCGGACGCTTTTCTGCTATTGCGCGCCCGCGACACAGGCGTTGCCGTCGTCACCATTCCCCTGTTGTGGGCCGCGCTCCATGTCAGCAAAGTCCTGAGCTCGATCTTTGGCGGCGACCTCTCGGATCGTTTGGGCCGGCGCCGTCTGATCGTTTCCGGCTGGATTCTTTATGCCGCGGTCTACGCCGGCTTTGCCTTTGTCGCCTCGGCGATATCGGTGTGGACGCTGTTCCTGATCTATGGAATTTATTTTGGACTGGCTGAGGGTGCAGAGAAAGCTTTGGTGGCCGACCTGGTGCGGCCGGAACAGCGTGGCACTGCCTACGGGTTGTATAATCTTGCTTTCGGCATAACCGTGCTTCCGGCTTCGCTCCTGATGGGCGGACTCTGGTACTGGCGCGGGCCGCAGATTGCTTTCCTGGTAAGTGCGGCACTGGGAGGGACAGCGGCGCTGCTGCTGCTAACGCTGGTTGAAACGCGTGCTTCGATGACCGCAGCGCGGAGCGGTTAATCGACAGCTTAGAGCTGAGCTTTGCCTATGGTGCTTGGAGGCAAACACTCAGCGGAGAACTTAACAATGCCAAGTCACGTTCTGAATCCGGCTCCCGGTGTTTCGCCGGCCATCGGCTTTTATCTCGCGGGCATGGAAGAAGTGCGCGCGCAACTGCGCGAAACGATCACCGGCATGACTGACGAACAGATCTGCCGGCGCGCGGTACCGGGAGCGCACTCGATCGGTGCGCTCGTGCTGCACATCGGCGAGGCCGAATGGTGGTGGATTCAATCTAATATCACCGGCCATAAGCTGACGGATGAAGATCGGCGTGCGCCCTACTGGGACGTGCTGAAGGACCCGGAGGGCTTTGCCAGCAAAGGTTACTCTGCGGATTTCTGCCTACAGCAAATCGACAGGATCCGGGAACAGACTCGTAGCACGCTGGCATCTTTAGGCGACGCCGACCTTGAACGCATCTTTAGTTTCGAGAGACGTGGCCAGACCCACGAGCAAAGTCTGCGCTGGATTCTGCATCATCTGATCGATCATGAGGCGCAGCACAAGGGACAGATTCTGATGCTGAAGCGTTTGCTAGTCTTCAAGAATGAGGAACTCTGATCAGTGGGAAAGAGCTTAAGAGTTGAGCGGTGGGACAAACCCGAGAAGCCTGACGCTAAGGATTTACACCGCCGTCTCGAAAGTGAAGGCTACAGCGTCTTCGAATGGAGCGACGCGCCGGGTACAACCTACGGTCCACATTCCCATGCTGAAGATCAGTCGCACTGCATAATCAGCGGTGAACTTGAGTTGACTGTACCGGGTGGGACATACACATTGCACGCGGGCGATCGCGATTTTCTGCCGGCGAACACGATCCATTCTGCCTTTGTTCCCGGCGATCAGACTGTGCGTTATCTGATCGGCGCCAAGCACGGATTACGATCGAGCATTCGTAGTATCCTTCGCGGCATAGACCAGAGCTAAACGTTCGTGGCAATCAATGAATACGAATTACCAGGTAATCAAGACCGAAGCCGGGCTCAGCGCCGCTGTCGAACTACTTTCGCATCAGGGCGCCATCGGACTCGATACAGAAACGACGGAGCTCGATCCTTATAACGCGCGGCTGCGGCTGATTCAACTTGCGACTCCCGACGGTGTCCATGTCATCGATCTGGATGCATTTGCAAACGGGAACCTTGCTGAGAATGAAACGTTTGTCCCTCTCAGAAGGCTGCTGGAAGCGCCCCGTCCGATCAAGATTGCTCATAACGCCAAGTTCGACGCGAAGTTCATCAAACACAATCTCGGCGCCGACCTTGGCGGCTTGTTCGACACCTTGCTCGCCAGCCAATTAATCGGCGCCGGCGACATTGAAGAACGGCACGGCCTGGAAACGGTAGCCGCACGCTATCTAAACGAGTCGGTCGATAAATCGGAGCGACTCAGCAACTGGAACTTCGAATTGTCGGAAGCGCAGCTGGAATATGCCGCGCGCGACGCAGCGATCCTCTTGCCGTTGCGGGAAAAGTTGATCGAGCGATTGAAGGCCGACTCGCTCATTAAATGCGCCCAGCTGGAGTTTGAATGCGTCATGCCGGTCGCCGATATCGAGCTGACCGGCTTCTACATGCATAAGGACCGCTGGCTCGAGCAGTTGGTGATGGTGGAGAAGCGGCGCACCGAATTAGCCGAGGAGCTTCAGGAGATTCTGGCGGAGGAGTCGTCCCAGGGCTCGCTGTTTGGCGGACCGCAGCGCGACGATATCAACCTCGATTCGCATCAGCAGCTAACCCAGGCCCTACAGCGGCTTGGCATTCCCGTGCCCGACTCAACTCGCAACTGGAAACTACAGCCGCTCGCAATTCAATATCCGGTGATCGCACAGCTTCTCGAATATCGCACGGTGCAAAAGGCCCTGACCAGTTATGGTCAGAACATGATCGAGCTGATCAATCCGGCGACCGGCCGTCTGCACGCTGACTTTCGCCAAATCGGCGCGCCCACCGGCAGATTCTCTTGCACGAATCCAAACATTCAACAGGTGCCGCATGCGCTGGAATACCGGCGCTGCTTCAGCGGGCATCCTGAGGGAAGAAAACTGATTATTGCCGACTATTCACAGATCGAGCTCCGCATCCTGGCAGAGTTTTCCGGCGACCAGGGCTTCATGGAGGCCTTTAACTCAGGCTCAGATCTGCATCGCGTCACGGCTGCGCAAGTATTCAACGTTGCCTTGGACCAGGTAACAAGGGAGCAGCGCGACTTTGCCAAGCGTTTGAACTTCGGAGTGGTTTACGGCATTGGCGCGCAACGATTCTCCATGATGACCGGACTGAGTGTGACGGAAGCGGAGAATGTTCTGCGCAAGTATTTCGCCACTTATCGCCAGCTCGATACTTATTTGCACGAAGCGGCAGACCGCGCCGTTCGCGATCGCCAGGCCAGAACCGGATCGGGCCGGCTGGTGCGTTTCCGTTACGACGAACAGGACCGGCAACAGATTTCAATGACCAGGCGGAACGGCAAGAACACCCCGATTCAGGGTACCAGCGCCGACATACTCAAACGTGCCTTGCGACTGCTGCGGGAGGAGTTAAAAGAAACTTCCGGCCAGATCGTGAACATTATTCATGACGAGATCGTAGTCGAGGCGGACGCTAACGACGCTGATGAAGTGGCACGCCGCGTGGAACACGCAATGTGCGCGGCGGGAGAAGAGTATCTCAGGATGGTTCCGGTCAAAGTGGAAACTGAGATTGCGGATGAATGGGTGAAGTAAAGGTATATGGGCCGCGGATTAACACAGATAAAAGGGATACACACCTTAAGCCGTAAAATTCCTGATCCGTGTAAATCTGCGTTCATCTGCGGCTCGCTTTCTTGTTAGTGATTGAGCAGCAGGAAGCGCTGATGCTGATTGATTCTTTCGTGCCGGTTCCGGATGCCGCCGAGGAGCACAGCATTCAGATCGCTGCCAATCGAGAGGTTGTTTATCAGGCTCTTTGGACCACTGACTTTGGCGGCTCGTGGATCGTCAAAGGCCTTTTGATTTTACGTTCCCTGCCAAAATTCCTGCTGCGTCCTTCTCGGCGGGCACGGGCCAACCGGCGGATCACTCTGCAAACTATTATCGACGCCGGATTCGGAGTCCTGGCCGAAGTGCCTAATCGCGAAATTGTACTGGGTGTCACCGGACCATTCTGGCGGCCGGTGGGCAACGTGTTGCCTTTCAACGAAGAAAACTTTCGCGGGGTGGTGCCTTCGGGTGTGGCATGCGCTGTTTGGAACTTCGCCCTTGAGGACGCGGGCGAGGAGCGCACCATCCTTTCGACAGAAACGCGAATCATTACCAGCGATAGTTCAAGCCGGAGGAAGTTTCGCGCTTACTGGCTTTTCGTAAGGCCGTTCAGCGGACTAATTCGCCGCATTATGCTGCGGGCGGTGCGGCGCACTGTTCGACAAAGTTAACCGACTCCAAACAAATGCGAAAGCCCGGTCATATAATTCGCCGGCCCAAACGACTAATACTTTGAATACGGAGCGGGTCCGTGAGCCGACTCCGTGGGCATTGACCCGATGGACATTGCGGAGCTGCGAGATGAATTGGAGAAACATCACACTGCCAGTTTTGGCTGGGCACTGAGTTGTTGTCGCCGCGACCGCGTGGAAGCGGAGGAAGTTTTGCAGACGGTTTATTTGAAGATCCTTGAAGGCAAAGCGCGATTCGGCGGCGAAGCCACCTTTAGGACGTGGTTGTTCGCGGTAATTCGGAAAACGGCAGCGGGCGAACATCGCAAGGGTTTGCTGCGCAAGCTGAGGTTCGCAGTCAGTCCGGAACAAGTAAGGGAATCGGGTTCAGCCGCGGACGAACCCGCAAATGCTCTGGAAAAATCCGAAACGCGGTTGCGGTTTCAGCGCGCGCTGGAAAGACTACCCCGGCGCCAGCGGGAGGTGTTGCATCTCGTCTTTTACGAAGCTTTAACCGTGCGCGAAGCTGGGGAAGTGATGGGCGTTTCGATTGGCAGCGCGCGCCAGCACTACGAGCGGGGCAAGAAACGTCTGCGCAAATACTTAGGACAAACGGAAACTGATTATGGAGTTAACTGGAAACGAACAGAGAATCCACGCGCTGTTTAGCGAGTTGAAGCTTGCTGACAAGCGTAGCACGCCAGGATTTGCCGCGATGTGCAATCTTGCGCAGTCAAGAACCGCGACGCGGTGGCGTTCATTTACTTTTTCACTTGCCGTGACTACGGCGGCGGCTGTTCTGGCTGTGGCTATCTTTTCGCTCTGGTTGTGGTCTGCGCGCCGGCAGCAGACTCCGGCAATTCACACTGTCGCAAGTGCGCCTGCAGCAACGATGGGCCTGCCGGGCCAGGCCGCAAACCAGCCGCAGCCTAAAGAGATGTCAGCCAGGGAACAGCACAATTACTCCAGCCCCAGACCTCGAGTAGTAAGAGTCGCAACGCGTCGTCAAGCCGCGATGCTTGCAAGCAGGCGAGCTCAGGTTCGTGACGCTGCCGCGATCTTCGGTTGGCAATCGCCGACCATCGCACTGCTCCGCTCGCCCGGTGACGAAGTGCTTACGTCGCTGCCACAAATAAATGAAACCGTCGATGAGTTGAAATCATTTCTACCAGGTCGCATTAATTAGAAGGAGGACCCAATGAAGAAAACAACTGGATTGCTAGTCGGAATGGTGGTCGCCGCATTTCTCTTAGGCGTGGTTCTGGTGTCCGGGCAACAGCCGCAGCCGCAGCCCCCGCAACCTCCCGGTGACCCGATAGGTGAAGCGATGTTTCCGCCCGAAATGATCATGCAGCACCAGAGGGAAATCGGACTAACGGATCAACAAAAAATGTTCATGCGCGGCGAGATTCAGAAAACCACTATCCGCTTCAACGAACTGCAGTGGCAGTTGCAGGACTCGATGGAAGCGCTCTACGAAATCATGAAAAGCAGTTCGGTCAACGAACAGCAAGCGCTGGCCCAGCTCGACAAAGTGCTCGACGCTGAGCGCGAGATCAAGCACCTGCATATCGGAATGGCTATTCGCCTCAAGAACAACCTGACTCCGGAGCAGCAGGCCAGGCTTCAGGCGATGAGGCATATGCCTGGGCCTGGTCAACCTAGTCCTGGGCGCGGTCCGGGAACGGGGCCTGGGCCAGCTCCTCAGCCTTATGGTCAACCCAGACCAGACGGGCAACCGTAGCCCGCAGCCACAATACTGACTTCCAACCCGTTTTATTTATCACCGTCGTGTGAAGGAACTCGGGCTGTGGAAGTGAATAGGGCCCTGGTTTGCGTTTGCTCTTCTCGCCTACTCCCTCCCTCTGGGAGGGTTGGGGAGGGCTTGATGTGTCGGCTGCGACTCAAGAAATAACGCGCGGCCTCGATGGCCGCGCGTCGCGTAGCGACGCCTGAGACTAGAGGATATTCAATCGTCGCTACGCGACAAGAACAGCCAATAACCTGATCCCGGCGTTGAAACGCCGGGCTAAATTCATACCGACGCTACGCGTCGAAGATATTCTGAACTCACGAGTTTTTTACCGCCTGCCTTCGCCATAAGAAGTAGACTGGAATTCCGGTCAGCACCAGCAGATAGCCAATGCCGGATGTCCTGGGTTTCAGGAAGGCAAGATCAAACACCAGCAGCAGCGCCAGCAGGATATAGATCAAAGGCACAACCGGATATCCGAATGTGCGATAGGGGCGCTCGGTTGCCGGAGCTTTTCGGCGCATGACAACCACGGCCCCCACCATCAGCGCATAAAAAATCAGATCGGCGGAAACGATGTATTCAAGCAGTTGCGTGTAAACGTTGCCGTAACTGACTACCGCTGCGCCGGTCTTTGCATCGGTCGTAGTCACGATTGTGCGCGGCAAGGTCAGCAGCGCTGCCCAAACCCCCTGGACGATCAGCGCCACCGCCGGAACGTGCCGTGAATTCAAACCCCCGACCCGTTTGAAGAAAAGATTATCGCGCGCCATCGCGTAATAGACGCGCGATCCGGCAAGAATCAACCCGTTGTTGCAGCCGAAAGTCGAGATCATGATCGCTACTGCCATCAGGATGGTGCCAGGCCGGTGGAAAACGGCCTGCATCGTGGCAGTGGCCACGCTGTTCGGTGGTTTCTGAACCGTGCTCAGCGGAAGCGTAACGATATACGCAAGATTAGCGAGCAGATAAAGCGCCACGACGGCGAGACAGCCGATGAGCAGGGCCCGGGGCAAGTTTCGTCCGGGATCGCGAACTTCGCTGCCGGTGAACGTAACGTTGTTCCATGCCGATTGCGCAAACAGCGGCCCGACCATGGCCAGGCCCAGCAACATCATCAGCGCGGTGCTCCCGGTTGTTACCAATCCCGGCTGAACTGCCTGCGGGTTCCAGCCGTTGGCCGCAGGGTTCCACCAGGACGAAGTGAAGCCTGCGCTCTGACTGTTCCAGCCCAGGAACAGGCCCACCAGAATAAGACCGATCAGCGCCGCGGTCTTCGTGAAAGTAAAAGTGTTCTGAATAAGCTTGCCGGTCTTCAATCCGCGCGTGTTACTGGCCGTCAGCAGCAGAATCAGAATGATTGCGATTAACTGCGCGGTCGAGAGGCTTATGGCGTAACTGCCGAAAAGATGTGTCGGCGGGATGATGTAGTTTGATTCCGAGATTTGCGGCGCCAGCACACCCATGAAGCGGGCAAACGCAACTGCGACGGCGGCAATCGTTCCGGTTTGGATAACGAAAAGCAATGACCAGCCGAAAAGAAAACCCGCTGCCGGGCCATACGCTTCTCGCAGGAACACATACTGCCCGCCCGCCCGCGGCATCATAGCCGCCAGTTCGGCGCAGGAAAGCGCCCCGGTGATCGTCAACACGCCGGCAAGTGCCCAGGCGGCCAGGAGCCAACCCGGGGCCCCAACCAAGCGGGCCGATTCGGCTGAGGTGATGAAGATGCCGGAGCCGATCATAGAGCCGACGACGATCATCGTGGCATCAACCGGGCCCAGCCCGCGGACGAGCTTTGCTGCCGAACTATCCGCCTGTGAACTCATGGTGCGAATGCATATAGTGCTGCCGGCACTTCGCTGTCAAGGGAAAGCCTCCTTGACAGTCTGTGCCGCGCTCAAATAGTCTTGCCTTACTCTAATGCTGCCAGATATGGAAGGACTCGAGGTATTCCTGACAGTCGAGCTACCGCCAAAGCGAAATATTCTTTCTATGTTTCTGACGTTAATATGCTGTCTCCCCACTAATCAGACAGTCATCCACTCCTGTGTTGATAAGCCATTCAACTGGCTGGGGCACAGACAATAAATTCCGGAGTGGGTATTCCCGCACTTCAAGCGAACAGTGCGAGAATTGATTTGCAAGAGGAACCTGTTACATGGTCAAGGACAAAATCATTTCTCTGATCACCAAAAAGCGTGCTCGCATCGGTGTGGTGGGTCTGGGTTATGTGGGATTGCCCCTGCTGGCCGAATTTGCCCGCAAAGGGTTTACCTGCACCGGCTTCGAAGTCGATGCTAACAAATCCGCGCAAATCAACGGGGGCAGCTCCTACATTGGAGACATTTCCTCAGCAGCAATCAAGGAACTGGTGGGCGCCAAACGTTTGCGCGCCACAACGGATTTCGACCATCTGACTGAATGTGATGCGATCATCATTTGCGTTCCTACGCCTTTGCGCAAAACCAAAGAGCCCGATGTTTCTTATATCCTGGCGGCAGCCGAAGAGATCAAGAAACGTTTGCACCAGGGTCAGTTGATCATTCTGGAGTCGACGACCTACCCCGGCACGACGGATGAAGTGCTGTTGCCAATGTTTGCCGACACGGGCTTGAAGCTCGACGAAGATTTCCTGCTGGCATTTTCGCCGGAGCGGGTCGATCCCGGAAATTCGCAATACCAAACGCATAACATTCCCAAGGTGGTCGGTGGGGTGACGGACGATTCAACTGAAGTAGCGGCGCATCTCTATTCACAAATCGTCAACGAGGTGCACGCTGTCAGGTCGGCGCGCGTGGCTGAAGCCGCCAAGCTTTTGGAAAACACTTTTCGGGCGGTAAACATCGGCATGGCCAATGAAATGGCCCGCCTCTGTTACGCATTGAACATCGATACCTGGGAGGTGATCCGGGCGGCGGCGACAAAGCCGTTTGGCTTTATGCCGTTCTATCCGGGTCCCGGGATTGGCGGGCATTGTATCCCCCTCGACCCTCATTACCTCTCGTGGAAAGCACGGCAGCACGGCTTTGATTCGCGGTTTATTGGACTGGCTGAAGAAGTCAACTCGCGCATGCCGGACCACGTGGTCCAGTTAATCTCCGACGGTTTGAACGACGAACAGAAAGCGATGAACGGCTCGCGCGTCCTGCTGCTGGGAGTTGCCTACAAGCGCGACATCGACGACGTGCGCGAAAGCCCGGCGCTGTCCATCATTGATCGTCTGCGCAGCAAAGGGGCTGACGTTCGCTACCATGATCCGTTCATCGCTGAATTAAGCTTTGACGAGGCGCACATCGATGCCAGTGGCGCGCCTTTGCGGTCGGTTGAGCTGACGGACGACGAGATTCGCACCGCAGACTGCATTGTGATCGTTACCAATCACAGCCAGATCGACTACCAACGCGTGACTGATCTCGCCCCGCTGGTGGTCGATACGCGAAATGCTTTGAACGGCGATCTACGGCGCCAGAGCCACGCCCGAATAATTCGACTGTGAAGAACCGCCGGGAGCGCGTCTTGTAGCAGTAAGCGCTCTCTAACCAGCGAAGCAGTCCAACCCACCAGGCCCGGTGCAAGAAGGGCCGTAACACGTCTATATGAACCTTTAGCTTTCCCGTAATAGCGGGCAGAAAGGATCTAACCATGAAAAGAACAGAAGCTGATGTAGGAATGCTCGCGGGACACCAGGAAGCCCCCGAGGCTCCTGCAGAGGCGGTCGCAGCCTTGCGCCAGGACGAGAGCGACATGAATTTTTCCATCCTCCAACTCGCCGATGGAGAGAGCTACGCGTTGAGAAAAGACAATCCCAAATACAGAGGTTGGGTGGAGTTCATATACGAATCGAAGCCTCGCGATTCGATGTATGTGGAGACGGAACCAGGCACCCGTAACGTGAAGAGTCTTCTCGGGCCTCTCCCCAGAAGAGTTCAATATATTGCCCCGGAGCTGGAAGAAGGGCGTCTCGACGTGTTCCTGTTAATGTGTCCTTCAGTGTGTTATCTGAATGTTGATTTGGGCGAGGAGAAGTTCAACTCGTTTCGAGAACAACTCGAAGACGCCATGCGATCGAAAGGCGAAGTGCTGGTGACAACACGCCCCAGCAATATGGAGATATTGGATGTCCGCCCGCTGGAAGGTCGCGAATCAGGATTCGAAGAGAATCTTGATGGCCCAACAGCGATTGAAATCGATATGCCCGCAGCACAGAACCAGCGCGAGAGTCAGGCCTTTGCTGCGACAGCTCCAAATTCACTTGCTCAGGCCAGGGCCGCGTTCGATAAATTGGCCGCCCAGGTCCAAATACCTTTCGACTTCGTCCGTGATTGCTGCACCGGGCGGGCCCATGAAATGTGTCGCGTTCTGCAGGTGGATGGTTTCCAACCTCGCAAGGTCTGGAACTATGGACATGGTTGGGCTCAGTCGCGCAAGAGGCCAACTCTTCGCGTAGAGACCGATAAGGTTCCGGAGGGCTTCGTAAAATGGTCCTATCATGTGGCTCCGATTATTCCCGTGCACTTGAGTAATGGAACAGTTGAGGAAATGGTGATGGATCCCTCGCTGTTCACGAAGCCGGTAACAATCGCCGATTGGGTTGCAAAACAGGAAGACTTGACCACCGAGCGCCGCAAGAGGACGGTGACTTACATCTGGTTTGACTATCTAAATGGTGAAACAGTGACTGACTCTCGCTTCACCATAACCTCCGAGCAATTCCGGTCTCACCGGGCAGCCCTTAATGATGAGCGTAATTGAATCGCTGATCACTGCTTCAAGTCGGCATTCTAGTTTTTGGCTCGAGTAATCATCACCACATCGCTGACAGTCACTCCGCGGGAGGTGGCAAGTTGTTTGCCGTCGGCTAACCAGTCGAACCAAAAGATCTTCTGCGATTGAAAGCCAGTGACCTGGCGTGGTGCTTCTTCGTCCAGAGATTGCATCCAAATGTTCCCGGCGCTGGAGTGGTTGTCCGTATAGCTAACAGCCCGGCCATCCGGCATCCAATGAATGACCGTGGGAACATAAACAGCGAGCGCAGAGTCCGGCTTCCAATCCAATGCCTTGACGGGCATGCCGCTGTCGTACGACACGATTGCTAATTGGAACTTCGAGCTCATCTGTTCGTCCCAGTAATCGCACGCAATCATCTTTCCATCTGGTGAAACGGCCGGCGATCCCATGTACTTATCCGTTATTTGCCGGGACTCGCCTCCATCCATGTTTACCTTCCACAAGGTACGTTTACCAGACTTATAGGTTTTATACACGACCCATTTTCCATCGGGAGAGCAGCTGGGCCAGCTGGCATTTGAATCTTTGGTAAGCTGCCTGGGATTACCTCCATCAATATCCATCCTCCAAATGTCCTGGGCCCCCGCTCGAGTGGAAGTGAACACAATGAAATGTCCGTCGCGCGTTACGGTTGGATAGTAATTTGCGCCGCTCTCAAAGGTAAGCTGCTTCGGCTTTGCTCCATCTCGATCCATGATCCAGATATCGAGGTTTCCGTTGGCCCGCGAGGTGTAAACAATCCTGCCCTCTGGTGTCCAGGATAATCCGTTGAAGCCGTCGGATCTCCCGTTTCCGATTTGCCTGGATCCTCGTTCCTCACCATTCGGGGAAATCCAGATATTAGACAGGTATTCGGTCTGCACCAGCACTACCCGCCTGGAATCCGCAGTTGCGCTCAGGCTGCGAGAGCCGAATTCGTCCAGGTCGCCGGTGATTTTTTGCAGTTGATTGTTGGGATAACCCACATACCAGATCTGCCGAAAATCCGTGGACTCGTTGCGAGCCACCATCAGCAGTCCACTTCCATCTCGCAGCCAAACGACCCTGCCGATCCAGGGCCACTTGCCGGACAGGATTACTTTTTCACTGCCGTCTCTAACATTCACGGCCACCAGACGCATTCTCAAGTCGTAGGTTCCCACTGCGCAGGCGATCTGCTCTCCATCCGGAGACCAGGCCGGGCCGCCTTTCCATCCGAAATCGTCCGGTGATTGGCGGACGGCGAGTTGTCTTTCGCCGGAACCGTCGGCGCTTGCGATCATCAATGCCGTCTGTTTCTGGCTCGGATATCCGCGTACGAAAGCTATTTGCAATCCATCAGGAGAAAAAGAGACTGGCGCGTCCACATCCTCGATGATCTTCTTTGGGGTTACACCCAGCAATGGAATGCGAAAGAGTCTGCCAACATTTGCGTCTTTTTCGAAGGCAACGTAATAGATGTAGTTTGAGTCCTGAGAAAAAGTCATACCCGAGTAACGAACGTCAGCGGCGGGCAATACCAACACACCATTTCCTCCAATTACCTGCCTGAGCCAAAGACTCTGTTTTCCACCGTCGTCCATCGAATAAACAATATATTTACCATCAGGTGAAATGACTCCGTCCGTTGCCCTTCCGGTATCTACTAACTTTGTAAGAGTTGCATCCTGATAGGGTGATAACTTCGGAGCAGGTTGATTAGCCGTTCTCAATAACTTGTAAACACCGTAAGCACCCAGGAGTAGTGCCAACGCCAAAAGCAGGCCAGGGACTATCCAGCGATGCTGACTTACCGCCTGACTCAGACTCTTTCGGCTGACTGAAGCGGCCGAATGGTCTCTGGAACCCCGCGATCCTGACAGGCCTGGCGGCAACTGCAGCGTCTGTTGTTCTCGCCACTTTGGTTCCCCCTGCAATCCCCCACTCAATAGTTTCAAATCGCCTTGCAGCTCAGTGACGGTCCTGTATCGTTCGCCTTTATCCTTCGCCAGAGTCTTACGAATAATGTCGCCCAATAAAGGCGGGCCGTCATCCAGGTAATCCGTGACCGGTGACGGTTCCTTCTCGAGCACGGTGACGATGACGTCTGCATTTGAATTCCCACGAAACGGCGCCCGACCGGCGACCATTTCATAGAGCACAACACCCAGGCTCCAGATATCACTCCGGGCATCAACTGGAAGTCCTCTTAGTTGTTCAGGCGACATGTAACGAATCGTTCCCACAATCGCTCCTGAAAGCGTTTCGATATTGGGGAGTGTGGACTCATTCATTGTTAGGGGCTGAGATAAAAGTTGGTCCTCAATTAACTTGGCCAGGCCGAAATCCAGGATCTTCACATAGCCGTCCTCGCGCAGCATTAGGTTCTCGGGTTTGATATCCCGATGAATTATATTGGCCGCATGGGCAGCTGCGAGTCCGGACGATACCTGAATCGCGATATCAACAGCTTTCGCCAGCCCCAGTTCGGTGCGTGACATGACCTGACGAAGGGTCTTGCCTTCTACAAATTCGGTGGCGATGAAATATGTTGAATCAACCTGCCCAATCTCATGGATGGTTAGAATGTTTGGATGGTTGAGAGCGGAAGTAGCTCGGGCCTCCTGTTCGAAACGGCGGACATGGCCTTTGCTGGCCGTAAATTTTTCCAAAAGCACTTTCAACGCGACCGGACGCCCCAGGTGATTGTCTCTGGCGAGGTAGACTTCACCCATTCCGCCAGATCCAATCAAGGATCGGACTTCGTAACGACCAAATTGCGTTCCGGTTACGAGAGACATGAATCGGACATCCTAAGGCCCGGCCTGTCAACTTACGGCAGGCGCGCCCATTCTCTTATTTTTTCCGCGCTACCAGCAAGGCCGGCAAATGAAAAGGGATTAAAGGCAATTGTTGTCGATGGGCCGCGATTCCATGGTGAGTGAAGAAATACCTCGATAGCGAGCTTAGAGCCAGTCTACCGGAACCGGACCGGTGACCCACGTGAGAGCTACAAATTTCTCGCCTTGAATGACCGGCTCGGCACAGTGCATGTAGCTCGAAGGAAAAATGATGGCCCGGCCACGTTTCGGAATCGCCTCATAACCAAGGTAGGGAAAGGATGTATGGCCGCCTTCGAAATCATCATTGAGATAACAGAGCACTGAAAAATATCGTTCCTGTAGATCCAGCCCGCTATCCGTGTGCGCTTCATAATGGCCATTAGGCGAATAGCGAATAAACTGAGTGCCAATGTGTGTGGTGAGGTCCGCATGCCATATGCGTTTTACGACTGGCTTAATGATTTGGTCCACTCTCCTGTCAAAATCGTCGTAGATCTTCGTGGCGCGATATGGATCTAGAATGCGAGCTTGTCGAACGCTGGGCATCTTTACTGATCGATATCTTCCGTCGCCCACATCTTTCCTAACTCTGGCGGAATACCAGGCGCGTGATTTCTTGATCTTCTCTAGGACAGACGAAGAGTTGCGTGCGTCGTAAAGCGAAAGAGAAAACACTTCGTACGATTCTTCCTTATAACGAATCATCGGCTGTAGGTTGTTCGTTACGCAGACTTAGCCATGCTACGCGACGAGTGCCCAGAAAAGAATTGCCGCGCCGGCACTTGCCGTGCGGTTACAACGAAGAGATAGCGTTCCTGCCGGCGGGAATCTAATTTCTCGCGCGCCGAAAAGTGGCGTTTGAATACCTGCTAACGCTTGGCGCTCTTCTTAGCGCTCTTCCTGGTTTTCCGCCGTGCGACGCCGGGCTGTGGCGGGATGGGGACGGGTGACTGGTAGCGTCTAGCGGCTCCGGGTTGGGGTGGGATCGATGTCCTGGCGCTCTTTTTTTTCCCACTCTTCTTACTTTTCCCTTTGCCGGGCTGTGGCGGTATTTTGGCGTAGGCTGGCCGGCGAGTCGAATTAACCATCGCGCTGGCGTCCCCTCGACCAGGCAATTCGTCAGGTACGGCAAAGACCAGTGATCGCAGCAAATCATTGCTGATTGATTCGCCATTCTCACGGAAGGTTCTTGACAGTGCTGCCAGCACTTCCAAATGAAAGCGGGCGTCCGTCTGCATCTTAAGGCGAAGCCTTTGGGCTTCCCGCAATGCTCCTCGAATATTCATAGGCTCTCCTTTTGGAAATCACTACCCCGAGTAGCTGGAATGATGGACAAAGATATGCGAAAGTCATCCTGATATTTGGCCGGAGTTTACACGCAGGGCCTCATTTATTCAATACATTTTTGAATGGTGAACCTGACTGGAAATCTTTGTTATCCAAACATCATGAATGAAATCGAGATGGCCCATTGAGATTGCCGCTACAATCAGCGCCCGATAGTTACCCTGGACAGAAGTTGTCAAGCGATCAACCGAGATGCCGCAAACAGCAGCTATTGTGACCACCTTGAAAAACCCCGGCCCCAGTCTTGATTCCTTCATCAGGTATCATTTGGAGATCGGCTTTTCGAATCTCTTTCTCTTCTTCGATGACCCCAGTGATCCATCCATTGCAAGAGCTCAAAAGTACCCGAATGTTGTCGTAATCAAGAACGATGCGCGTCTTCGACGAAGCTGGCAGAAAACACACATTGCCATAACCAATCCATATCTCTATGAATTTCGGAAGTCAGAGGTCAGCCTAAGACAAGAACTCAATGTAGAGATTGCGATACAGCTGGCGCTGGAAAAGAATGTTGATTGGTTGCTTCACATTGATAGCGACGAGCTCTTTTACCCGTTTCAGGAACAGGTCCCCGCACACTTTCAATCGCTTTCGGATCGCCGGATCGAAAACGTAATATACGCGAATTATGAGGGGATACCGGAGACGCTGGATATTGAGGACTACTTTCGAGAAGTCACTCTTTTCAAAAGGAACTTCTACCTCTTCCCGGAATTAATTTTGAGCCGGCAGCAAACCAGAGTCACCAAAGGTGTTTCCCAACTGTCCGATCGTCTCTTTCTCTTTTATGCTGACGGCAAATCCGCGGCTCGGCTCAATAATAGACTCCTGCCCGACGGTGTCCATCGCTTCAAGGCAAAACAACCACAACGTTCGCGGGATTCGTCAAAACCAATCAGTCCGTCGATCTGCAGGAGCGCGGCCATCCTTCATTATCCTTGTTGTGGATTCAGTAACTTCTGGCGAAAATACAAAACGCTCGGATCGTTCGGCGACAAGTGGTTCAACCTGATCGACATCGCCGAGTCGATCGGATCGTTTCATCAGGAGAGTCGTGATATCGTGTTGCGCAATCACAAAGAGAAAGCGAGGGAGTTTTATAAGAGACGGGTTGTCATTGATAAGAAATCAGTTATCAAACTCCTCATCGACAATGGTGTAGCCTGCCGCATCAAAGATCCTTTCACCCGTTTGAACAGGCCCGGATAAAAGATAGAGAACAAGGCCGCCTGACTCTTCTGACCTCCACCATGCTGAAAGTCGTTATCGTCGCCGGTGCGCGTCCTAATTTCATGAAAGTTGCGCCCATCGTGGATGCGATGAAGCGGCGGGAGCGAGAGTTCACGCCGCTTGTCGTTCATACGGGTCAACATTATGACCCGTTGATGTCGGACGTGTTCTTTCGCGATCTGGAGTTGCCGGCTTCGGATGTTCACCTCGGAGTCGGTTCTGCCTCGCACGCCGCGCAAACTGCGGCCGTTATGGAACGCTTCGAGCCCGTCGTGCTGCGCGAGAATCCCGATTGGGTTCTGGTTGTAGGCGATGTCAATTCAACTCTGGCCGGGGCCTTGGTGTGCTCGAAGCTGGGCATCAGGGTGGGCCATGTTGAAGCGGGGCTGCGCAGCCGCGACCGCACCATGCCCGAAGAGATCAATCGCCTATTGACGGATCAAATTGCGCATCTGCTGTTCACGCCCTCCAAAGATGCGGACGAAAACCTGATGGCCGAAGGGATTCCACGAGAGCGAATAAGGTTCGTCGGCAATATCATGATCGATTCACTCTTGAAACATCTGGAGCGAGCGAAAAAATCAAACATTGCTCAAGAACTGGGAGTGGCCGGAAAAGATTACGCCGTCCTCACCCTGCACCGGCCATCGAACGTTGATGACCGGGAAACGTTCGCGCGAATCCTGGGAGGGCTGGAAGAGATCGCGCGGAGGTTGCCCATTATCTTTCCCGTTCATCCGCGGACGAAAAAAACAATTGCCGAGTTTGGCTTTGACGAGCGAATCAAAAACAGCAGCTTGAGTTTGATAGCGCCTTTGCCCTATCTGGATTTCTTGAGTCTTTACAGTGGCGCACGACTGGTGTTGACCGACTCCGGTGGTCTTCAGGAGGAGACTACAGTCCTGGGCATTCCCTGTTTGACGTTGCGCGAAACGACGGAACGCCCCATCACTGTTGAGATGGGAACTAACACGGTGGTCGGCAGCGATCCGCGAAAGATTCTGGCTGGGGCCATGGCCGCGCTCGACGGCTCAAGGACGTCGCAGCATAGCGTCCCGCCCCTTTGGGACGGCCACACTGCGGACCGCATTCTGGACGCCTTATCGGAAGCCTGATGTTTTTGCAACAACATGCTTCATGACCGGCAAAGAGCGAACGATCCACGAACTAACACGAAATACACAAAGCAATTTCGTGTTTGCTTCGTGTGATTTAGTGGATCGTTTTCTGACTTGAATCCTGATCGTACATCCATTGCCTGAATCCGACTCGCAAACATCGTTGCTCAAGCGCCTGGGTAGGATCGTGGTGCGGAAAATACTTCCGACGGCAATTGGCACGTTGATCTGCGTGCTGATTCTGGAGGCGGGAATCAGGGTCGCCTATCGTATTCGGAACTCGCGCGTCGAATATGTGATGCTTCCTTACATGGTGCGAAACTTCGGCGCGGTCCCGCCCTGGGCTGACGGCCTGCGGATTCTGGATCCGGACGATGAATTGCTCTACCGGGGCCGACCACATGCCCGGCGAACCTATCTCGATCTCTTTTGTCCAATGCATTCAGAAGAAGAACGTAAGGCTTTGTTAGGCAGGTTTGCCCCGTCGATTCCAGACCAGTTCAAGAACAACCCGGTGTGGGCAGTCTCTCTGAACGCGGATGGATTCCGCGACAACGAGTTTCCGGCTACGAAGACTGCAAACACGATCCGCATAATTGCCCTGGGCGATTCCTGGACCTTCGGACATAACGCCCAGTTTGACCAAATCTATCCCAGCCGATTGCGCGCCCTGCTTAAATTGGACCTTCCCGAGAAGAACATCGAAGTATTTAACCTGGGTATGTTGGCGTACACGTCTCACGAGGGCCTGAAACTGCTGCGGCAGAAGGCGCTGGGGTTGCAACCGGATATTGTGCTTATCGGCTACTCGATGAATGACGCCTCAATATCCGGATGGCACGACAAAGACATCCTGGTTCCGAAACCAAAACGGTTTAGTTTGAAACGCTTCATCGCCGAGAATTCAGAACTCTATAAACTGGCGGTTTATCTGGGCCAACTCAAGAAGTTTGAGTCGGTAACGATGGGCGATACGATCAAGGCGGTCAGCGATCCAAACGATAGGTTTCTCTATGAGTCCTGGGTAAGCGCGGACTCGCTCGAAGCGAAGGATTACGAGCGACTTGAATCAAGAGTGCGCGTGACGCCGGTTGATTACGATAGAAATATTCGCGAGATGATCCGGCTGGTCAGGGAACGCGGGGCGGTTCCTATCCTGCTTCACAATGAGTTGCGTCCTGGCAGTCCTTACCAGTCAGCTCTGCAAAAGATTTCGCGGGAAGAAAACGTGACGCTGGTCGATAACTGCGAAGTGATTGGTGCCGGGCGGCAGCGGATCGAAGCTGAGCTGGAGCAAAAGCTTGGGTTGCAGTGGACTGCTGCCGCGGAAAACAACAAAGGCGATATGGAAGTTGTCTTTCGCGTGTTGACCGATGGCGCTTCAGTTCCCAGGACGATATCCATTGTCGGGCCATATCCTCAGCTTGGCGACAATGTGCCGAACAAGGTCGCGATGTTTGATGACGGCACCCACGGCGATCAAAAAGCGGGCGATAACGTCTGGTCCTTCGCCGCAACCTTTTCACCAGGTCAGAAGATCTTTTACATGTACACAAACAGCGGGGAAGAAGGAAAATGGGAGAATCTGGATCTGCCGAAAGTGCGCAACTTTGTAGTTCCTTCGTCCGGAGGCAGGGTTTTTCGACCGATTGAAGCGTTCGGAAAGTTATACCTGCAAGCCGACGGATTTCACACGAACGCCCAGGGATATGAGCTCATGGCCGAAGCAATTCGCGATGTTGTGGTTAAGACTGAGAAGTTTCAATCGCTGGTTCATCGGTGACAGTTTCGCCGGCGGGTACTGACAATACCACCTGCGGTAGCCAGTTAATTCAAGCAGTGATTGAAAGGACTCAAGCGAACACTTGCCCTGACCACCGCTGTGGATCTCTGGGTCCCTTCCGCAGCGCCAAGGGCGCGAAATGTAATAGCCTGGGCCAACGGCCCAGGTCTGATCTGTGAAGATGTTTAGCGCTGAAAGCGCGAAATAATTCAGCAGGCAGCTCAGCCATGTTCGAGCATCGGACCTATTTCGCGCCTTCAGCGCTTGTAGCGATCGTGGGTTTCTTACCCAGGGCGTTGCCCTGGGCTTTTACATTTCGCGCCTTTGGCGCTGAGCACCTGAGTGTTTACCCGCCCGCTATCGCAGGCGGTACTAACAAACGGGCCGCCGCTCCCTCAATGCGGTAAATCTTGACTCTGCGGCGCGGACCTTCCTGGTGATGAATCGGTATGCCGCTGTTGTAATAGCCCAGCATCGTCGAGAGCGGGAACGGGTCTGCCAGCGCGAATTCAGCAACCGGTACGAGGTGGTAGCGGTGCAGATGAGCCAGGACGGGCTCCGGAGCATAGACGCTATCCGTAGTCACTAGCCAGTCGCCCGAGTGGAAGATAGATTCATCAGGCAGCACGGGTTTCATGCCGGCCTGTTCGCCATAGAACTGAAGGCCCCAGCGCCCCAGGTACCAGGTATTCTCGGCCGCAGGCATCGAAGCGATGATTTGTGTTGCCTTCTCGATCGCAGCCTTCTCGATATAGGCATCGCGAAAGTCGACCGCATAAAAGAGCAGGCCGAGCACGATACTGCCGAACGCAGCCCATTGGACCAAAGTCGCGCGGGCCGCGGGCGCTTGTGCCAGTAATCTTCCTACCAGAAGAGTGCTGACCACCAGGAGCAACAACACGCGCCTGACCGCGGGAATCGGCGAGAGCACAAAGTAGGCAACGATCTCCAGTAGCCACCAGCTGGCAAGGAACCATTCGATCCTGTATTCCGACCAGGCTTTCAAGTAGTTTTTCAGCTTCCCCGAAATCCGGGTTATCCGCGCGATGACGAAGAGAAGGCTAACGAAAAAGCCTATGCCAAATACGCTGAAGGTAAAGCCAGCAAGGGTGATGTGTTTGGCCCCTGCCTGAAATCCTTCGGTTCCAAAAACAATCAACAGAAAGCCGAGAGTGATGGCGATGGTGGCAACGAGAATTCCTTTCTTCTCAACTCCCAGTGCAATCAAAGCCAGCAAAGTGAAGAAGGGCGCCACGGCTCCCATGATTGTCACAATCGGCCATGTCAGGTATACGTACTTTGCCAGCACATGCACCGAGCCGTAGTTTTGCGATTGAGTAAGAAAATGGGAGCGGCCCGCGCCAAGAAAGATGAAGCCTTCCCACGCCACAAAAAAGAGCCCGGCAATCAAAGCAGCGATCATTCCCAGTTTGAATCTTTTGAAGATGATTGCGTGCAGGAGCATCACCGCCGGAGCAACCAGCCCGTTGTATTTCGTTTGCGCAGCAATTCCGGCGACCAGGCCGGCGGCCGCAGCCAGCCACAATGATTCGCGTTCTGACGCTAACAGAAAAATTACAATGGCCGAGAGGATCAGCGCCGCGGCGGGGACGTCCAGCATGAGATTAAAACTCGGCAGGAACACGGGCGAGAGAATAACCATCCAGGTCAGAATCATTTCGTAGCGGCCGGCGAACCTTCGCAGCAGCGAGTGCAGAGAAAAGACAAGCAGTAAAGCGTACGGAAAGAGCCAGACTTTCCACCAGAATGGGTGCTGTCCAAAAACTCTGATGCTGATCGCCCACCAATATTGCATTAGCACCGGTGCCAGGGCCTGGATCGCGGGCTCGGGTCTGTCGTTCTGAAATATCCTGAAACCGTAAGGATCGAGCGGATGTTGAGCAATCTGTTCGGCGTGATAATGGTAAAGCGTGTCGTCAATGCAAAGCGGCTTAAAGGCGTTCAGCAAAGTAAATAACAGCGCCAACGCGAACAGTCGGATCAGGAGAGCAGAAGTAAAGGGCATTGTCGTTGTCGTCAAACGCGTTGTGTCAGACCGCTCACAAAGTGGAGTAATATATCACCCCAATGAGTCAGTCCCAGCCGGAATCAGCGAGACCTCTTGAAGGCACAACTCCCTCGCGCTTACTCGATCGTATTCATGGTGGTTATGTCTATCAGCGCCGCGTTAGAGGCTTTGCGTTGCCTTATGATTATTTGAGAAGGGAAGATTGGACCAGCGCGATTGAGACCCTGGATATGACGATAGTATCGTGGCAGAGTAAGCTTTCACTGTACACCTAGCCGGCTACCTGGATTTTTGATAGCTCGTTACATTTTCTCGCAGAGTTGGGAAAAGCCAATTGAAAAGGAACCACTGGCTCGTAGTTATCTGCGCCTTATTGGCTGTTTTGACCGTTATTCTGGTCACGAAATTCGGAATCGGAATCACGCCTGACTCCACCGTCTACATTGAGGCCGCTCGCAATCTTCTTAATGGTCGTGGCCTGATCGCGCTGACTGCTAAAGGCGAACTGGTGCCAATGACCCACTATCCGCCCCTCTACTCTTCCCTGCTCGCGTTGATTGCGCTGACGCACCTATCGATTGAGGTCGCCGCTCGCTGGTTCCAAGCCATTCTGTTTGGCGCGAATGTCCTGGTGGTTGGACTTACAATCGCACGATATGCGCGCGATTCGTTTTGGCTTCCGATCGTTGGCTCGTTGTTGATGCTAACAGCGCCCGACGTACTCAGCATTCATGCGCTTGCCCTCACGGAGCCCTTGTTCATTCTGCTGGCAGTCAGTTGCCTGGTGACTCTTGCCAGGTTTCTGGAGACTGAGCGTTGGTGGTGTCTGCTCATAGCTGCCGCGCTGGCGGCGCTAGCCGTCCTTACCAGATATGTCGGGGCCGCAGTAATAATTACCGGTTTGATTGCCTTGTTGCTGGTGGGTAAAAGCGCCTGGCGGAAACGTTTTAGCTCGGCGATAGTCTTCGGCGCGGTAGCTTGCGCGCCAATATTTATGTGGATGCTACGCAACTCGCGGCTCACCGGAGGCGCAACCGATCGACAGATGGTTATTCATTCGCCTGGTCTCAAACAAATTGTCGTGGCAATGTCCACACTCTCTTCGTGGTTACTACTTGGCAAGGTTCGCGGAGATTTGAGAGTGGGGTTCTTTATTGCTGAAGTGGTTATGGCGGCCTTCTTCGTTCTTTATCTCTTGAAAGAGAGCAGGCGGTCATCAGGTGGATCGGTTAGCGCCGGCATAACGCATCACCCCGGCCCAGACGCGGCGAAACTCTCTCTCGTGCTTGTGATTTTTATTATCAGTTACGTGGGCTTTTTAGTTATCACGGCTACGCTTTTTGACGTCGTGATGTTCGACGAGCGCACTCTGGTTCCCGTGCACGTCGTCTCAATCATTCTGGTTATCGGTCTAGTGGCGAGGCTACTGCCGCGTGTTCAGACCCGGCGCGCGATCCGGCTCGCCTTTTCACTTGTGGCGCTCGCTCTGCTGGATTCTTATACTCTGCGTGCGGCAAACTGGTTTACGCAAACGCGGCCCGATGGCCAGTATTACGCCGGCAGTATCTGGAAAGACTCAAACACAATTGCGCGCCTCAGAAGCCTGCCACCCAATATTCCCATTTACTCCAACGGCCACGACGCCATCTATTATCTCACCGGCCGGCCAGCGGTATTGATTCCCGCAAAGACTGTCTTCGTTACCGGCCAGCCCAATCAGGACTACGAAGCTGAGTTGGAAAGGATGCGCAGGGCCCTGAGAGATCAAAGAGGTGTGCTGGTTTACTTCAACACGCTGCCGGAGCGTTGGTTCCTGCCGACAGAGAGCGAACTAAAAACGCGGCTTTCGTTAACCGAGATAGCGAAAAGTTCGGATGGCTCAATCTGGCAGGTCAGGCAGAAGCCCGCGCGTTCAGATCTCAGATTCCTGATTCAGATTCCAGATTCGGCAAAGATAAAGTCCTTCCCGACATTCACTCGACCAACGATCGGTAGAGTGCTTTCAAATTCCCGATGTGCTGTTCGATCCCAAATTGTTCCAGCGCCCACTGCCTGGCTACGGACGCCAGGCGAGAACGTTCGGCGGGATCATTGGCGAGGCTGATCAATTTCGCTGCCAGGTCGGCCTCATCTCCAGTTTGAAACAGCAAAGCGTACTTGCCGTCATCCGAGATTTCCCGCAGCGCCGGAATATCCGAAAGCACCGCCGGCACCCCGATCATCATTGCCTCGATTACGGAAATCGGCGCGCCCTCTCGAAGACTTGAAAGCACGAAGAGATCGAGCGAGCTCAACACGTTTGGAATGTCCGCACGCTTCCCGAGAAAGTGCACGCGTTCAGCGATACTCTGTTTGTGACAGAGCTCCACGCAATCATCAAAGAGTTTCGGCGCTGCTTCAGATCGTGTTCCCGCAAAGACAAAGCGAGCGCGTGGAATCCTGGAAAAGAGTTGCGGCAGGGCCTTGCAGATCGTTAGCTGATCCTTCTGGGCGACTGGCTTAAAATTGCCCACCATGCCAAACAGAATTTCATCGTCAGCAATGCCTAATTCAGTTCGAAGGTTGCGACCCGATGATTGCAGTCGCGCCGGATCGACGCAGTTGTTGATAACCAAAGAGTTGCTCGAATCCAGTTTCTGATTCTCTTCCAACTGATTCATTAGATTCCGGCTGACGACAATCTTCGCGTCTAAACGAGGCAGGATAAATCTCAGCGCCAGCTCGTTCCTGGTCCCCGGATAAACTCCGTGGAGAGTCATAATGCGTTTCATGCTGCGGCCGCGGGTGGCGAGATAAAGGTGGAGTGCTTCGACGGGTTGGTGACTATGCACTACCTGGATGCTGCGCTCCTGGATAATTCGGCGCAGCGCGGAAGCCAGAGATAGATCAACGGGCAATCTTCTTTGCAGCCGAATGAATTCGACGCCCGAATTTCGGAAATCATCCTCCAGGTCGCCGCCTCCGGTAGCGACAAAGGTCAAATCCAGGCCGCAAGCTCTCGCGTTGCGGCAAACGTCGAGCATCATCGTCTCGCCACCACCGCGATTCAGCGAATCCAGAATGTGAAGGGCTTTGATCAAAACAGTGGCACAGACTTCAGTCTGTGTCTTCGAGATCGGGAATCACAGACTGAAAGTCTGTGCCACTTCAAAATTTGAAATAAAGCTGGTTATCAAATATAAGCTTTTACCGCAAACTAACAGTTCGCGTTACCAGAACCGAGTGATCGCTGACCATCTTGATGAAGCAAACCCTGACCCTTGCAGCTCTGGCCGGCGCCAACATTCTTCTGTCCCTGCTCTTTCAGTGGTACGTCATAACACAACTCGGCGTGGGAATCGAAACGGACGCTCTCTTTGCCGGCATGGCCTTGCCCGCTCTGATCCTCAGTGTAGTCAGCACTTCGCTGACGCACGTCCTGGTGCCGCTGCTGGCAACGGAAAATGAAATCTCGTTTCGGCAAAACGCGTGGGGCTTCTTTCTCGGCATCAGTGCTCTCTTTACCATTCTGGCGCTGGCCCTCTTCACGACTGCCACCTACTGGGTGCCGTGGCTCGTGCCCGGATTCTCCAAACCGGCGCAGTCGTTGACCGTTAGCCTTACCCGGATTCAGCTCGTCAGTATGATCTTCACAGCTTCCGTATCGGTACTATGGTCCGTTTATCATGCGCGGAAGCAATTCATCTGGGTGGAACTGTCAACCGTGTTGTCGAGCCTGATTGCGCTGGTGCTGATTGTTAAGCTTCTCGCTATCTATGGAGTCGCCGCCGCTGCTTTAGTGATCGTACTGCGCTCACTATTACAGGTGGTTTGGTTATTGCCCGGCTTGGGCCGCTGGCAATGGCCGCAGTGGAACTCAACCGCGATGCTCGAGGCGTGGCGTCGCATCAGGCCTTTGCTCGTCGGCACTTCTTATTACCGGACTGATCCCCTGGTCGATCGATTCCTGGCATCGATGGCGCCGGCGGGCGGATTGTCGTTACTGTACATTGGCCAGCAGATTTACGGTGTCGCCAACGTCGTGGTTGAGAAAGCACTGGCGGCGCCGATGGTGCCTCAACTGGCCATCGAAGCAGCCGCAAACAGGTGGCCGGTATTCAGGCGCATTTATCAAAAGCGATTGCTGATAATCGGTGGATTGACGGCAGTAGGCTACGCGATCTTTCTGATCGCGGGCGAGCGAATTCTGAATCTGCTAATCGGCCACGGAGGTGTGACTCATGACAACGTTCACCTGCTGTGGCTGATCATGGTGGCGCTGGTTGGGTTCTTCATTGGCGGCGCCATGGGCCAGATTACTTCGACAACATTCTATGCTATGGGCGACACGCGCACGCCGACGCGGATGTCGATTGTTACCTATACTCTGTACGTGCCGGCCAAGGTTATCGCGTTCATGAAATATGGATTGATGGGACTTGCGGTTGTGACCAGCATTTATCTATTTGTTAACCTGATAATCCAGATTCTCTTGCTCGAAGGTTTTGTAATTCCCAGGCGGCAAAAACAAACAGCGTAGTGGCCCGAAACACCGGAGGGCGCTGCACGCGATAACAAAATGATCAAAGTGACCGCCCTGACGGCGAGCAAAGTTGATCCGTCCAGCAGATTTCGCATACGGCAGTTCATTGAACCTCTGAAGCACCTGGGTATCAACGTCCACGAGCATCGATCTTTGATCAATCGCTACCGAATTGAGCCCTTGCCCATGTTGGCTATGGCACTGCGCATTCCCGGGCTGCTGGCGTCGAGGTTTAGCGATGTGACGTGGCTGGGTCGCGAACTGGTCTCGGGAAGGTTCACGCTTGAACGCCTTGCGGGAAAGAAGCGCGTCTTTGACGTTGACGACGCGATCTGGCTGCCATACAAAACGGACTTCTCAGCCGAGATCGCCCGGCAATGCAAAGGCGTAATTGCCGGTAATCGTTTTCTGGCAGAGCACTATGAACGAGCGGGAGCAAAAGTGTGGCTGGTGCCAACGTCTGTCGATACTAAAGTATGGAAGCCGGCTGATCGACAAGCCGACCAGCCTTGGACAATAGGCTGGATTGGCTCATGGTCTAATCTCAAGTTTCTTTATGACATTGAAGGGCCGCTGGTGCAGTTTCTGAACGAACATTCGGAAACCAGGCTGTTGATAGTTTGCGACCGCCGACCTTCGTTCGGGAAAATACCGCATGACAAATTGCTATTCGAGCAGTGGTCGGCCAGGAATGAAATGCGCATGGTTCAGCAGATGGATGTCGGCCTGATGCCCCTGGACGATACAGAGATGTCGCGCGGTAAATGCGGCTTCAAGATGCTGTCGTACATGGCGGTTGGGTTGCCAGTTATCGTTACTCCTGTTGGTGTCAACCAGGAGATACTCGGCCACGATGACGTAGGATTTCCCGCGAGTTCGGCAAATGATTGGTACACGGCACTCGAGCGCTTGTTTACAGAGACCGATCGGGGACTGCAAATGGGAAAGGCGGGAAGATGTGTGGTTGAGGCGCATTACTCCGTGAGGACCAACGCCCCAAAGTTGGCAGAGATATTTCGCGAGGTTGTAAATGGCTAAGGTGCGGCCGATCCACAAAATCACCCTAAACTAATTTCGTTTTGGTTTCGTGTGTTTTCCTGGATCGAATTTGCTGCTGAAACTTTCATAAAAAAATGAAAACCCGAGGCTGGGGCGGAAGAAGCGATGGCTGAAACTTCCATAGAGTTCTCGATTGTCATGCCCTGTCTGAATGAGGCGGAGACGTTGGCGACCTGTATTCAGAAGGCGAAAAGATCGCTCGAGGAAAACAATGTCGAGGGTGAAATTATTATTGCCGACAACGGCAGCACCGACGGCTCGCAGGAAATTGCAGAGCAGCACGGCGCTCGCGTGATCGATGTTCAGGCCAGGGGATACGGCAGCGCTTTGATGGGTGGCATTGCCGCCGCGCGCGGCAAGTACATCATCATGGGCGATGCTGATGACAGTTATGACTTCGGTTCGCTCGGACCTTTCATCGCGAAATTGCGCGAAGGCTACGATCTGGTAATGGGCAACCGCTTTCTCGGCGGAATTAAACCAGGCGCGATGCCGCCACTTCATCGCTATCTGGGTAACCCGGTGCTGACAACCATTGGGCGCCTGTTTTTTCGCAGTCCCTGTGGCGACTTTCATTGCGGCTTGCGCGCCTTCAGCAAATCTGCAGTGCTTCATCTCGACTTGCAAACCACCGGGATGGAGTTCGCCAGCGAAATGGTTGTCAAAGCAACGTTGCAGCGAATTAGAATCGCAGAGGTGCCAACGGTGCTTTCTCCCGACGGGCGCAGCCGCGCGCCACACCTCCGAAGTTGGCGAGACGGTTGGCGCCACCTGCGGTTCCTTTTGCTGTACAGTCCGCGCTGGTTATTCCTTTATCCCGGCGGATTATTGATGCTTCTCGGTTTGGCCACAATGTTTTGGCTGCTACCCGGTCCAAGAGTGATTGGCGGGGTTACCCTTGATGTGCATACGCTTCTCTATGCCGCGATGGCGATCGTCATTGGTTTTCAGTCAATCCTCTTTGCAGTATTCACCAAGGTTTTTGCGATCAGCGAAGGCTTGCTGCCGAAAGATGAACGGCTTGATCGAACATTTGGTCACGTCACGCTGGAGCTGGGTCTGGTCGTAGCCATCATCCTGATTCTCGCCGGCCTGGGCGGCTCTGTTTACGCATACTGGTTCTGGGATCAGCTCTCGTTTGGCAATCTGGATCCGGCGCGCACGATGCGAATCGTGATTCCCGCCGTTACTTCCCTGACATTGGGATGCCAGACACTTTTTTCCAGCTTCTTCCTCAGCATCCTGGGGTTGAAGAGGCGGTGAGCAGGATCAAGGGTGTGGGGTTTTTGGTGTTGGGTGTAGGGTAAATGTCTGACCGCGAGCCAAAGATTGAAGCAAGATCGCCGGACCAAATCAGGCAGCACTACCTGATCGAGAAAGAACTCGCGGTTCGTTTGCGGACCGCGCCCACGGCAGAGCGTAGATACCTGTACACCGAGGTCTATGACGAGCTGTTTCGAAGAGTTCCCGATCATCCACAACTGGCGCTAAAGCTGGACGAGGGACTTCGGCGCCGGACGACCGCTGAACGGCTCGAATTGTTGAAGAGCTATATCAAGCCGAAATCCACATACCTTGAGCTGGGACCTGGGGATTGTTCACTCGCGATCGAGATGGCGAAGCAAGTACGGAGGGTCTATGCAGTCGATGTGTCCAGAGAAATTACCAGAGATGTCGCGCTGCCGGATAACTTTGAACTCATCATCTCCGATGGCTCCAGCATTCCTGTTCCCGACGATAGCATCGATCTGGCCTACAGCGATCAGCTGATGGAGCACCTGCATCCAGACGACGCCGTCGAACAACTGAAGAACATTTATCGGGCGTTGAAGCCTGGCGGCGTGTACGTCTGCATTACACCGAACCGTTTTTCTGGACCACATGACGTATCGCGCTATTTCGACGACGTTGCTACCGGTTTTCATCTTAAGGAATACTCGGCGGCCGAGTTGTCGAGCATGTTCACCGCGGTGGGATTTAGCAAGTTGCAGGTGCTGGTCGGCGCCAGAGGATTTCATATCAGGACTCCCACGGCCGTGATCAAGTTAGTTGAATCGATATTAGCGAGGGCGCCGCGCAGACTGGGAAGAATAATCGCGCGCGGGTTACCATTGAGATTGATTCTGGGTGTGAAGCTGATGGCAATCAAGTAGTGTCCGGCAAACTTTATATAGTTTGTCGCAACTGAAGGAAAAAGGGACCTGATGGCGGAAGCGGACGACAAACTAAAGTTCGTCGGACAGACCGAAAGCATTTACCAGACAGGCGAATACGTGGAGAAGAACCCTACGTACCACGTTGAGGATTCGTCCTGGAAGGCGCAGCAAATTCTCAAGATGATCGAAAAGCATCGCCTTGAGCCACGAACGATTTGCGAGGTTGGTTGCGGCGCCGGCGAGATTCTGCGACAGCTTCAATCTTATTTGCCAGCCCAGACCGAGTTCTTCGGATACGAAATCTCGCCCCAGGCATTTGCGCTCTGCCAGCCCCGGGCAAACGAGCGGCTACACTTTTACTGCGACGACTTGATTACCGCCGAGGCGCCCTTCTTCGACCTTCTGCTTTGCATTGATGTGTTTGAGCATGTGCCGGACTATATGAAGTTTCTGAAAGAAGTACGCAACAAAGCACGGCACAAAATTTTTCACATACCGCTGGATATGTCGGCCCAGTGGGTGTTGCGTGGCAGGCCCATACTGCGGGAGCGGGATCAGGGGGGACACCTTCACTATTTCATGAAGGACACCGCTCTGGCGACGCTGCGCGACACAGGCTACGAAGTGCTGGATTCGGTTTACACCGCCGGGGCAATCGATCACCCGCGCAGCGTGAAGGCAAAGCTGGCGAGTTTGCCGCGGAGGATGCTTGCGAAGATCAATCAGGATTTCGTGGTTCGGATGCTGGGCGGATACTCGCTGCTGGTGCTCGCCAGCTAGCAATGACTACAAATAGTTTTCCGTAATTTGGAGTGCGGCGCCTTGTCGCCGCTTTTGCTCTGGTGTCCAGGACCGCGCAATGCGAATGATTAGCAAGTAAGCAATACGAAAGCGGCGGCAAGTCGCCGCACTCCAAAGAGAGACGATTCCGTGCGGATATTAGTCGGAATACCGGAACAAGGGTCACAGGGCGGTCCCGGAGCTTGCGAGCCACCGTTCATCGAGGAGCTGCGACGATCGGGTCATGAGGTCGAGGAAGAGGTCTACGTTTATGCCAGAGTGAATGTGGGGTTTCATTCCAGGGCTCAGCGAGTCCTGAAGACTGCGCGCGTTTTGCGAGAACGGCTGCGCCGAAGCGACTTTGATCTAATTCACATAAATACTTCGTTCGACGTGAAGGCCCTGTTACGCGATGGATTGATTGTTCCGCGCCTGCATTTCAAACGCACAAAAATCTTTCTGAAATTTCACGGTTCAGACGCCGGCTTGTTGGAAACGAAAAACCCTTTGCTGGCAGCCTTGCGCCGCCGTGTGCTGTCGCGCGCTGACGGGATTGGCGTTCTATCATCTGAGGAGCGGGCACATTTTCTGCGCGCGGGTATTCCGGAAAAGAAGCTTTTTCTTGTAAAGAATGTTGTCGAAGGGAACATTCACCAGCCGGATTCAGAATTCCTGCGGCACTGGGGTTTGCCGGATGATCGGCCTTTGCTGCTGTTCATCGCTCGTTTCATACCGGCTAAGGGATTGCTCGACGTGATCCTGGCGTGTGGTCTTTTGCGCGATGCCGGCAAGAAGTTTCTCTTGCTGTGCGTTGGCGATGGCCCGCAGCGCGCTGAAGCAGAAGCACTGGTCGCAGCACACCAGCTTCAATTGTCGGTTCGCTTTTTTGGCTACATTCCGGAACGAGAAACCAGAGAGTTTTACGCGAATAGCACAATGTTATTGTTTCCTACCTACCACATCGAAGGCTTTCCGATGGTCATCTTCAATGCCGCTGCTAATGGTCTGCCGATTATTACGACGCGTATGCGCGCAGCTGCGGATTATTTGCGAGAGCCGGACAATTGTTACTGGGTCGAGCCCAGGAATTCCGAAATGCTTGCCGAGAAGATCGTACAATTGATTAACGATACCGACCTCCGCTCGTACATGGCTTTGAAAAACCGCGCCTTGGCACAACGGTTCAGGGCAGATATCGTAGCGCCGGAATATATATCGATTTATCGCCAACTGATCGCGCCGAAAGAGTACTGATGCCGTTTCTCCTGAAGGCATTAGCAGAAGGCGAATGGTATAGACTCTTCTGAATGAAGCAGGATTTGCAATACGAACAAAAGGCAAAGCTCAAGGAACGAGTCCGCGCTTTTTGGCAAGCCAATCCCTGCGGTATAAAGTTTGCCGATGCTGGCCCGGGGACGCGCCGATTCTACGAACTGGTCGAAGCGCATCGCTACACTACAGAGTGGCACATCCCAATAGCGGCCGATTTTGCCGGCACCCGTGGCTTGAAGGTGTTGGAAATTGGCTGTGGCCTGGGAACAGACGGGGCGCAGTTTGCCGAAGCGGGCGCGGATTACACTGGAGTCGATCTCACCGACGCGGCGGTTGAGCTGGCGCGTAAACGGTTTGAGCTGTTCAATCTGCCAGGAACATTCAAAACGGCTGATGCTGAGAACCTCAACTTTGAAGATGAGAGTTTTGATCTGGTTTACTCCCACGGGGTTTTGCATCACACGCCGGAAACGCGAAAGGCAATAGAAGAAGTTCATCGAGTGCTTCGTCCCGGCGGACGCACTATGGTTATGCTCTATCATCGCAATTCCTATAATTACCGCGTCAACATTTCAATTCTTCGACGGGCAGGAGCGCGGTTGCTAAATTGGGACTCGGGAGTCAAGCTGGTCCACCGGATCACTGGTGAACCGCTGGAGTCGCTTCGCCAGCATGCAAAACTTTTGAAGACTGAAAAGCAGTCTTACCTCGAGGCCAGCGAGTTTCTCAGCCAGAACACTGACGGCGCCGGCAATCCTTTGGCGAGAGTATATTCACGAGGCGAAGCACGCGAGCTTTTCGCAGACTTCTCAGACGTGAAGTTAAAGACCTACTTTTTTAATAAGCGCTGGCTGCCGGTGATAGGAAACCTGCTATCACGTTCGCTGGAATCGTGGCTTGCTTCACGCTGGGGTTGGCACCTGTGGATTTATGCTAAGAAATAGGGCTGGTTCAGAGACACCTTCCTTTATGACCGCGAGCCACGTCGTTTTGAGTCCTTCACAGACTAAGAAGTCTGTCCCCGGTTAACTCTATGTGCGGCGTTGCGGGACTCATCAGTTTAAATCCAGAGCAGCATATGGGCGCGATGCTCGAGAGCATTGAGCACCGCGGCCGTGACGACGAAGGAGTTTGGACTTCGGAAGTGATAGACGATTCCGGGAGTCGCGTATCCTTCGGACATCGCCGCCTGGCAATCATCGACACCAGCAGCGCGGGGCATCAGCCGATGATCTCCGCTGACGGGCGCTACGTCATCACTTTTGGCGGCGAGATTTATAACTACCGCGAGCTGCGCGAAGAACTTAAAAGCAAGGGCCATCAGTTTCGCACTGAAACTGATACTGAAGTACTGCTGGCTGCGTTTGCTGAGTGGGGCACGAATTGCCTGCTTCGTCTGAACGGAATGTTTGCGTTCGCCGTTTGGGACAATCAGGAGCGCAAGCTGACGCTGGCGCGCGATCGCGTGGGAATCAAGCCGCTTTACTACTGTCAGGTCAAAACAGAATCCGTCGCCGGAGATTCGTTCATCTTTGCTTCCGAGGCAAAGGCCATCCTCGCCACCAAACTCGTGCGGGCGACGATGAATATCGAGGCACTCAATCAGTATCTTACTTTCCTCTGGACGCCGGATCCCCACACGCTCTTCGAGAACATCTGGAAGTTACCACCCGGGCACTGGTTGACCGTGCAGGATGGCCGCGTCGACCTGCGCGAATGGTGGGACCTCTCTTTTGACGAGGTCGATGAAAATAAAACCGACGAATGGTGGCGCGACCAGGTTCTGGAAACTCTCGATCGCGTCGTCAAGCTCGAGATGGTGGCGGATGTTCCCCTGGGCTCGTTTCTATCAGGAGGCGTTGACTCGTCATCGATCGTGGCCCTCATGAAGCATCACATCAATGGCCAGAGTGTCTCGACCTACACCGTGGGAATGGAGGCGGAAGACTTGCGCTACGACATCATCCCTGACGATGTCGTCTGGGCGCGCCGTGTCAGCCAACTTTTGGCTACTGACTACCACGAAATCATGCTGCAACCCGACATCGTCAGTCTCTTGCCAAAACTTGTCTATCACGCGGACGAGCCAATCGCTGATCCGGCGATGCTTTCAAGTTTCCTGATATCGCAAGCGGCTCGCCAAACGCTGAGAGTGATGCTCTCGGGGGTAGGCGGTGACGAGGTGTTCGCCGGCTACCCACGACAACTTGCCATGAAGATTGCCGGGGCCCTCGATCCTGTGCCGAACCTTCTGCGCAGACCAATTATGAAGTTGGTTGCGGAAACGCTGCCGGGTGGATTGCCGGGGAAGCTGACGGCGCCATTTCGTAATGCCAAGAAGTTTGCCCGCAGCGCCGCGCTGGATTTCGAAGAACGTTATCTGGGTTACGGAACTTACTTTACTGATGGGATGAAACAGCAGCTCTACACAGAAGAGATGCGCCAAAAGACCAGCGGCCTGGATACGTATCGGGAGCACCGCCGCTATTTCGCGAGAGTCAAGAAGGCAGCGCCGCTCAACCGCCTTCTGTATGTTGACCTGAAAACCTTTCTGCCATGTCTCAATCTCGCTTATACGGACAAGACTTCAATGGCTGCCAATCTGGAAGTGCGCGTGCCTTTTCTCAATTACGAATTAATGGAGCTGGCCGCGCGCATGCCGCCACGTTTGAAGCTGCGCGGACTGAAACGCAAGTACATTTTGAAGCGCGCTGCGGAAAAGCTTTTGCCCAAGGAGATCGTCTGGCGCAAGAAGGCAGGCTTCGGCGCGCCCATACGCTCGTGGTTGCGCGGGCCGCTGAAGCCGCTGGTTGACGAGTTGTTATCGGAAGAAACAATTAGAAGGCGCGAACTGTTCCAGCCGGCTGAGGTTAAGAGGATCATCGACGCAAACCTGTCCGGGCGGGAGGATTTCAATCTGCAAGTCTTTCAACTGCTGACGCTCGAGTTGTGGCAGCGAGAGTTTCTCGACAAATGAATCAGTACTGCGGCAGAGCCGGCGGCCACTCTCGCTAATTGCAGCTTTGAATCGATTTTTTGCATGAACAGAGTTTGTTTGCTCCGGGCGGGGAGGTTTACCTTAAGGCGCGGAAAGGTGTAACTTACCATTCATGAAGACGAGCCTTCCCGAACCAGAGATCGTCATACGAAAGGGCAAGCCGGTCTCCGTCATTCTCCCGATCAAGGACTATGAGGAGCTTCTGGAGCGAGTAGAAGACGCAGAGGATCTGACCTGGCTCAAACAGGCGCGCCATAAGAAGCTTCAGTACCGCCCGCTAGAGGACTACCTAGCCAAACGCAACGGCCGATAGCCATGTATCGCGTCTTCCTCGAACGCGCTGCCGAAAGAAACCTCAGGCAACTCTCCGCAAAGCTGCACGACCGCGTAATCGCGGCGATTCAGGCGCTGGCGAAAAATCCGCGGCCATGGTTGCCGGAAGCTTGCCGGAACAGATAATGACTGGCGAATACGCGTGGGCGATTACCGGGTCATCTACGAGATCGCCGAGGATGTCCAAATCGTGCGTATTAACCGCATCCGACATCGGCGTGAGGTTTATCGTTAGAACGACCGAAAATGCAAAGAGGACCAACTCGATCTTACTATCATTGGCTGTGCCGATCTTTCGTGAGCCTAATAAGATTTTAGCTACCGGAAAGGCATAACCTTTCCGCACGGGGGCGGCCTCGCCACCGCAGTCACACCTCAACCGGCAGACCTGTGCGGAGCGATTCCATGATGCGAAAGGTAGCGTGGGTCGTCGCCGCTAAATCCTTCAGATCAATTGGCGCTGCTCCACCTTGCAAAACCGTGCGGCAGACCTCGCGCACTTCATTAGCCTGACCTTTGTCCTGACTACGCAGCTTAAGGCGTTTCTCTTTCCCATCGCTGTGCAACATCGCGCTGCGAAAGTCATCGAGCACGAAGGTCTTGCCACCGCCGAAAATCTCCACCCTCTCTTTGGACATGGCCTTATCTCCTTCGGCGAGATAGGCGATGGAGCCGTTCGATCCGTCAGCGAAACGCAGGGTGATAACAACCGAGTCTTCGTTAACGGCTTCATGGTCGCGACTGGCGATAGCTTCCGCATAGACGCGGGTCGTAAACGCTCCGGTCAGGAATTGCATCAGATCGATGAAGTGACAGACTTCGCCGATGATTCGGCCGCCACCCTCGCGCGGGTCCTGAATCCAATGTCCAGCGGGAATGCGGCCGGCATTTACGCGGTAGTTGATTGAGAGCGGCGCGTGGGTATCCTTGAAAAAATCCCTGGCCGCAAGAGCCAGCGGCGAGAAACGACGATTGAACCCCACCATTAGCCGGCGATCTGATTGCGCGGCGACATCAAGAACGCTTTGCAGTTCCTCGTCATTGAGCGCCAGCGGTTTCTCTACGAAGACATGACGACCCCGTGCGAGAGCCAGCCGCGCCAGATCGGCATGTGTATCGTGGCGCGTGGCAATCACGATCAAGTTCACGTCTTCATCGCTCAACACTTCATCGGCGCCTGAGACGCAGTGGCGAAATCCATATTTCTCTCCGACCTCGCGCGCCGAAATGCCGGAAGCGGTGGCGATGGTTTGAAACTGCGCGCCGGCAGTTTTGAAATTCGGCAGCAGGAACTTCTTTGCATAACTACCGGCGCCAATCAATCCAATGCTGACGGCTTTCCCAGGCGCAGACGCCCTCTGCTGGGCGCCGGCTAAACTGATCCGTGTCTTTAGCTCGCGGTCAGTATCGTAGCTAAGCAGGATTCCCAGATAAGGCTCTTTAACTTCGCCGGTGATCAACTGGTACGCCTGCTCGGCATCGTCGATTGAAAGCCGGTGCGTTATCAAACGTTCGACGTTGACGCGCCCGTCCGACACCAGATCGAGAAAAGCTTCCAGGTTGCGCCCCTCCGTCCAGCGCACATAGGCGAAGGGATAGTCGTGGCCTCGTTCCTCGTACTCCGGATCGTACCGGCCCGGCCCGTAAGACATGGAGATATTGAGCGTCAGTTCCTTGCGATAATAAATGTCGCGGGGAACATCCAGACCGACGAGGCCGACGGCGACGACGCGTCCCTTGAGACGCGAGATCTCACCCGCCAACTCCAGAGGCTGGTTCGAAGAAGTCGCGGCAGTTATGAGTGCTGCATCAGCGCCCCGTCCGCGCGACCATTCCAACACTCTTCTTTGCGCGCTCGCGTCGGGACGACAGCCGTCGTCGGCTCCGAGTTGTCGTGCCAGGTCGATTCTCTGCTCGTCCAGATCGACGCCGAAGACGCGGCAGCCGTTGGCCCTTAATAGTTGAACCGCGAGCTGGCCGATTAGACCCAGGCCGATGACGACGCATGATTCGCCCAGGATCGGATTGGCGAGACGCAGCCCCTGCAAGGCAATCGCTCCCAGGGTGCCGAAAGCTCCGCTTTCAAACGCCACATTCTCGGGCAGACGAACGCACAGGTTTTTGGGCACGGAGAGGACTTCCGCGTGCGATGCGTAACCAGCGCCCGCGCACGCTACGCGATCACCGGTACGAAACTCGTTAACCTCATCACCGACGGCAATCACCACGCCTGAGGCGCTGTAGCCCAGCGCGGTTACAGACCCAAGTTTCGCGCGAACAGCAGTCAGGGTATTGAGGACGCCTTCATTCTTCGCTTTCTGAATCACCTGCTTTACCAGATCAGGACGCTCGCGAGCTTTGCCCACCAGGCTCTTACCTGCCATTTCCACAGTCATGCGTTCTGTGCCTGCGCTGATGAGTGACGCGGCAGTGCGCACCAGCACGCGGCCTCTTTGCGCGACAGGCTGCGGCACGTCCGCCACTTTCAGTTCGCGAGTTCTCAGATCCTGGATGACCTGTTTCATATTTGAAGAGGCGTGCAGCGGCTTTGTACAAAAACTCTTATTTCGTGTTCCTTCGTGTAGCTTAGTGTGATTTCGTGGATCGTACGGCTTCGAATGCAAAATCACGATCCACGAAATTACACGAAATCTCACGAAGCAACACGAATCAATGCTGATCCTGGACGTTCAGGAGCGATCTGCTTCGAACCAATCGGTCTCTTTTTGTGGCAAGCCGCGTGCAACTCAAACTCGGTTTTGTTAGCATGCCGGCTCGCCTTTGTGACACACACTTTAGTGATGTAACGCAAACTGTTAGTTTGCAATTAGTTTTTCTCTTTGGCGCAATGCACTGTCAGCGCGCAAACTAACAGTTTGCGTTACAGAAGTCACCCGCTAAGTCTGTGCCACTTTAGAAGACTGGAAACTACCTTCTTGCCTTTATCTAGTCAATCAATCAAACGGCTTTTGCCTCAGAAGAAAGCGCTGGCTGCCGACTTTCAACCAGAAGAGCCAGGAAGGCCTCGATCGCGCCGCACGACGATCTCGATTTGCCTGATCATCTTCCTGATAGCTATCGGCGTCAGACTCTTCCACTGGCAGGACAATCGCCCGATTTTTCCCAGGATCTTTACGGGCATGATTGAGCAACACAAATTCAACGCCCGGCTATTACTCAAAGGCGATATCGCTACCTTCAAAGCCGGTCCGGCACCTCCAGGCGATGCAAATATTCTGACATACCCTCCCGGCTATCCCATCATCATGGCGACAGTTTTCCGATTGTTCGGCGATTCAGATACGTCGATGCGCGCCTTTCAGATCATTTGCGACGCGGCCGCAGCAGTACTGCTATTTTTTGTAGCCGCAGAGTTGTTGCCAACTAAACTGGCTGCTATTGCCGGCGCGCTCGCAGCCCTTTCGCCGCAGCTCGCTTACTACTCTCTTCTGCTGATCCCCGATTCGCTCGCGACGCTGCCAATCCTGCTGGCGCTTTATTTCATCATTCGTTCGCAAAAGAGGAACAGCTTTCCGGCGATAGTGGCAGCGGGAGCATTGGTTGGTGTTTCGTGCTGGCTCAGGTCAAATGCGTTGTTGCTGGCGCCTTTCCTGGCGGTGCTGCTTTTGATAATAACAGGGCCTGGCCGCCGATGGCGTTACGGCGCTGCGTTCATCGGCGCATTCATCCTGGTAATAGCGCCAATTACTATTCGCAACTGGACAGTGTTTCATCATTTCATTCCCCTCTCGCTGGGCGCCGGACAAATGCTCAACGTCGGCATCAGCGACTATGACAGGCAAAGAAGATTTGGACTGCCGGGAACGGATATTGAAACTGTGATGACAGAAGCCGAACGATACCAGAGGCCCGATTACGCCCGCTCTCTTTTCGGCGGCAACGGAATCGAGCGCGAGCGGGACCGAACCGCGCGCGCGTTGGCGGTAGTGCGCTCGCATCCCATCTGGTTTGCCGGGGTAATTCTACGCCGCGCCGCTTTGATGTTGAAGTTTGAAAGAGTGGCCATCGTTTCGGCCGCGCCTGCTGTGACCCATTCGCTCAACGTTGCGGAAGATATGAAACCGGCATGGTCCAAAGTCCCGAAAGATTTTGTATCGAGCGGAATGGCCACGCAGTCTCAAGCGCAGATTTCAGTCGCCGCAGACGGCCAGGTGTTGCGTATCGAGAGTGCTGATCTTCGATCCGGAAATCAAATCGTGTCTATGCCCATAGCCGTCGAGAAGAACAACGATTACCTGTTCAGGCTTCCGGTCAAAGTCGATCAGGGAAATGTTGCAATCAGTATCACCAGCGCCGACCAAAAACAGATCTACGGATCAACGCCCGTGTTGCACCGGTTGGAGACACTGCCAGGTTTCGAGCAACCAACATTCACCGTGCAAATCCCCTTTGTCAGTCGCGATGTAGACAGTGTGCGTTTGGTAATAGGCAACGATTCGCGGGGACCTGTCCCGACAGTTGTGGATGTGGGCAGGATGGAACTCTTCCGATTGGGTCCCGCGTCATTACTCTGGACGAGATATTTGCGCCTGGTCATTCATCTGGTCCAAAGATTTTTCGTGACTGCATGGTTCCTGCCTCTGGCTTTGATTGGGGGAATCCTCCTCAAAGGAGCAGGATACGGCCGCTTTCTCGCAATCCTGTTGGCGATTCCGCTTTATTACCTGGCGGCGCAATCCTTCCTGCACACTGAGTATCGCTACGTGATGGCTATTCAGCCTCCTCTTTTTATCCTGGTGGCCGCGACGCTTTATTGGTTGGGTACGACGTCGGCGCGAATCATTGGTAAGCGCGTGGCCTGATCTGGTAGCGATGCGTTTTAGGTTGCGCAGTTTGCCCAACCGAATTGCGATAGGTTCGGTCGTTGCGCTAGGGGAGAGCGCTCAAACTGCATCAGTAGTTTAATTTGATTGACAATTTCTCGTCGCTTTGTTAGTTATGCAACGCTATCCACGGTCCGTTCTTATAACAAACTGCTTCATTCGAGTCCTGTCATTTTCCGGGAAAGCGTAAACACAGATGAATGAGAAACTAAAGCCGGCGCTAATCGGTGGGCTAGTTGCTGGCGTCCTATCGGTTATTCCCATTGTAAGCATTTGCAGTTGCCTTTGGGCCATCGGCGGCGGAGTGTTAGCGGGTTATCTCTACATCCCAAAGTCCGCGGCGCCGGTGCAAATAGGCGAGGGAGCGATACTCGGAGCCATGGCCGGAGTTGTGGCCGGAGTGATTCGAATCGTCGTGGGACTTCTGATAGCTTTGCTGTTCGCCGCTGGTATGGGACTTGAAGAGCAACTGCACCGGATGGGAGTCCAGCTTCCGTTCGCTCCAATGGTTCTGATCGTCGTGGGCACGATTCTCGGCGCTATCATATCTGTGGGTCTTTCGACCGTCGGTGGGCTGATCGCGGTACCGCTCTTCGAAAAGCGTAAGAGCGGGCCGGCCGCGCCGCCACCTCCGCCGCAGGATTTTAGCGGTGGGCAACCTGGTAATTTTGGTTCCGGACTTTGAGGCCTGAGGCGTCAAGGGCTTCGCTAACTAATACGAAAACGCTGAACAACTAATAGGAGATTCAATATGTCGCAAAACTGGACCCCGCCACCGCCCCCTTCGACCGCGCCGGTGAACATCCCGAACTACCTGGTCTTTGCAATTCTGACCACGGTTTTTTGTTGCTTGCCGGCCGGTGTTGTCTCGATTGTTTATGCCGCGCAGGTCAATAGCAAAGTGGCGGCGGGTGATATTGCCGGCGCCATGGCCGCATCGAAGAATGCGAAATTGTGGGCAATGATTTCTGCCGGTGTAGGGGCCGCTTTCATCGCACTATACATTGTCTTTATCGTGATCATGGGCGGCATCGGAGCAATGAATAGCCGTTGAAGCCTGGGCTTCAGGCAGGGTGTTTTCCAGAGTGGTCGCCGATGAGACATTCTATCAGCGTCTGAAAGTGTCCGCCGTTTGGTGCGTGCTGGCCCTGGGGGCGACCTACCTTTACCTGTTCAATCCCGCAAACGGAGCCGGTTATCCTGCGTGTCCCTTTCGCATGATAACCGGCTTGCAGTGTCCGGGCTGCGGCACCTTGCGTGGCTTGCATCAATTGCTTCACGGCCATCCACTCGCAGCTTTCAAACTTAATCCTTTGATGGTCATCTCGCTTCCGTTTCTGCTTCTGGTACTTTTCCTCAGCACGAGAACCGCAGTAACGGGACGAACGCAACCGAAGCTCTTTATTCCCGCAAAGTACATCTGGACCTTCCTGGGAGTGGTGGTTTTCTTCTGGGTCTTTCGCAACACGCGACTGTACCCATTCGTGTCCTGATGTAACGAAGAGGTGAAAACATGCGTCAACTAATTATCGTGCTGTTGGCAGCAACTTCGTTGATGTTCGCCGCTACCCTAAAGTCAGGGGCGCAGAAAAAAGAACTAGAGCGCATCGAGCCACGCTGCCCGTTGCGACCGGTGCACACGTTCTCGATCGTAGCGCGCGATCCGAATACAGGTGAGCTGGGTGTGGCCGTGCAATCGCACTGGTTCTCGGTCGGTTCAGTAGTGCCCTGGGCGGAATCAGGAGTCGGCGCTGTGGCCACGCAATCGTTCATCGATCCTTCTTATGGAATTCTGGGCCTGGCATTGATGCGCACGGGACGCAGCGCGCCCGACACGTTAAAGGGTTTGCTTGCCGCAGACGAGGGCCGCGAAGTGCGCCAGGTGGCAATGATTGACGCCCAGGGTCGGGTTGACGCATGGACCGGCAAAAACGACATCCAGGCAGCGGGTCATCACATCGGCAAAGACTATTCGGTTCAGGCGAACCTGATGCTGAACGACAAAGTATGGCCGGCCATGGCCGCAGCTTTCGAAGCAACGAAGGGCGATTTGGCCCAGCGTATGCTGGCTGCCCTGGACGCGGCGCAAGCCGTTGGCGGAGACATTCGCGGACGGCAATCGGCAGCGCTGATCGTAGTCACCGGCAAGCCAACGGGCCAGGCCTGGAAAGATCGCATTTTCGATCTGCGCGTCGATGATAGCGCGGAGCCTTTGAAAGAGCTGCGCCGGTTGGTCACCTTGCAGCGCGCGTATAATCACATGAACGCCGGCGATCTGGCAGTCGAAAAGAAAGATAACGAAGGCGCTCTTCGTGAATACGGCGCGGCCGAAAAACTGGTGCCTGATAGCGCGGAGATGACTTACTGGCACGCCGTGGCGCTGGTGAACATGGGCCGGGTTGACGAATCGCTACCGCTGTTCAAGCGCGTCTTTGCAATGGATCGCAACTGGATCGAACTGACCCCGCGACTGCCGAAGTCAGGATTGTTGCCTGATGATTCGAAGTTGATTAAGCGAATTGTTTCAGTGGGGAAGTAAATAAAAGTTTCGGTGGGCAGAGCGTGCTCTTAAGTTCTGTTTGCGGCTCTGCCGCCTGATGTGCGGAAAGGCTATGCCTTTCCGAGAAACCGCCCCCTGAATTCTTTGAGGCTGCGCCTCAAAAAGACTGAGGCGGAGCCTCAGTCTAAACAAGCCGTGAAACGGAAGGCCGGAGGCCTTCCGCACATCAGACGGCGAAGCCGGTTAGGTCTCGCGCAATGTCGAAGCTGTTAATAACAATGGGGAGTCTTTCCCTTTCCATCCTGGCCTGCTCTTGCGCGAAGCAACCTCAGTCTGTTTCCAATCAAGCCAACGTCCCCACTGCAAATCAGAACCAGGCCACGTCGATCAAAGTCACTAGCACAGCTTTCAAAGAGGGTGAAGCGATTCCGAGCCAGTACACCTGCGATGGGGTAAACATTTCGCCGCCGTTGGAGTGGACTCCTACGCCGGGAGCAAAAACACTCGCGATAGTCTGCGATGACCCGGACGCGCCTGCAGGCACCTGGACGCACTGGCTGGTTTACAATCTGCCGGGCGCGACAATGGGGCTAATCGAAAACATGCCGGCGCAGGAAAAAGTCGGGGGCGGCAGCCTGCAGGGAACGAATGACTTTGGAAAGGTTGGCTACGGTGGCCCGTGCCCACCAAAGAGGACGCACAGGTACTTCTTCAAAGTCTATGCCCTGGACTCGGAACTCCCGCTCAAGCCGGCGGCCACGAAAGATCAATTGATGAAAGCGATGGAAGGCCACGTGATCGCGCACGGGCAACTAGCAGGATTATATTCAAGATAGAATTTGATGCCCACGGGGAACGTTTGTTGACAAAGGAGGAAGGCAGGGGCTATTAGACTAGTAGATAACATCAAACATGAAATCCATCTCCTCAATGACCCCGGAGATTAGTATATGGCCGCAACGTCACCGCCCAAAACGGAAGCAATAGAAGAGTCACGGCGCCAAATAGACGAACTGCGAAAGGCCATAAACGCGCCTACCCCAGCCGTTCTTCCTTCCTGGCTAAGCCCCCTTCTTCAAGGAGTTACCATTCTAGCTATTGTTGCGGGCGGTTTCTGGCTAGGCTCTGTGAACCGGACTGTGACCCAGACCTCTGACAGCGTTGATAAGATCTACACGATTCTGGTTGAGTCCAAGGACAGTCTGGCTGCTAGAACGAGTGTCAGCGAAGCCAGGTTGGAGAGCATCGATAAGAAACTGGATCAATTATCGACTTCGCCAAAGAGGTAGACTTGTCTTAGTGTTAAGAATACAGGGGACTTCCAGTTCGATCTCGCAGAGCTTAGATGCCACTGGCAGCAGGCAACAATCCCTTGATCTCCCGCACCACGCGCGCCACGTCTTCCTGATCCGCCAGCGCGATCATAAAAAACTTGTACCCTTGATGGAAGCAGATCACGCCGTTGGCAAACAGCCACACGCCATCAAGAAAAGGATTGCCGCCCAGCAGCCAGCTAATCGGCGAGCCCGCAATCCGGCCGGGCTGCCCGATCTGCGCAAACATCACCGCGCCCGCCGCGCAACTGAACGCGCCCAGCAAAGGCGCCCCGACGTACTTCGCTATCTTGCGCTGGAACTGGACCCGCTCGCGCTCGGCTTCGGTTAATTCTCCCGCCGCGATCAGTTCCTCCTGTTTGCGAAGATAGCCGTCGAACTTTTCGCTGGCCTTTTTCAAACCCCAGACAGGGAGTGCGGAGTGCGTTAGCCAGTGGGGATGCGAGCCCAGCAGGACGGCATCGATGCCGGGAAAAGACGCGCCCATGCGCACACCCAGAATCAACGAAAAGGAGACGGCAGCGGCTTTGCCTGGATTCTGTTTGACCCAATTCTTAGCTTTGAACGCTGCACTGGTTGCCGCGGTCGAAGCGCGCGTCATGCGCGCCCCTGTGTCGTAAACTTTTGCGGCGCGCTGGTAATGTTTCCTGGCGTCCTTGAAAACTTCGCGCGCCTTGTCACTTGCTTCCCCCGTCGCTCCGCGAAGAACTTCTCCTGCTTCCTTTGCTGCTTTCCCTGCTGCCTGCCTGGCCCGGCGCGAAGCGGCGCCACCAGCCCGGCGCGCAGTCTCCCCCACTTTAGAATCCTGGTCCAATCGTTCCACTTCTGTGCGCAGGCGCTCCGCACCGTTGGCAACCGTTTCAGCTCCACGACGAGCTACGTCTCCCGCCGCGCGTGCACCGTCTTCGACCATGCCTTTTAGATCGAGCTTCTCATCGATTTCGCGCGCTTTGCGCCGGGCGGCCCGTTGCCAGTCATCGAGTTTCTCTTTGTAATCAGCCATCGCGAGTGTGCCTCGTTTTCAAAACATATTAGCTTATTGCTGGTCCTTGGGCCTTCGCATTTGGTGTACGTCGGGCGAGGGCGCCGGGTTCGGCAATTCGGGTGCCCGCTGCACACGGTTTCGTCCCAGACGCTTGGCTTCATACATAGCAGCGTCCGCCGCCAGGAACAATTCGTGACCTGTACTCGACGAGCCGGGAAACTCGGCGACGCCGAAGCTGGCTGTGATATGGCCAACGGCCGGGATTGGCAATGCTTCTATTGCGGCGCGCAATCGCGTACCAACCTCTTCGCCGCGGTCGAAGTCAGTTTCGGTCAGGAGCACGGCGAACTCTTCACCGCCCACACGCGCAGCCAGGTCTATGCCGCGAGTTCCCTCTTGCAAGATCTTGGCGATGTGCCGCAGCACCTCATCTCCGGCATCGTGGCCCTGCGTGTCATTAACTGTCTTAAAGTCATCGATGTCCAGGATGACCAAACAGAAGGGCCGAGCATGACGAAGCGTGCGCTCGACTTCGCGCTCCAGTTGACGTTCAAAGCGCCGGCGATTTGCCAATCCTGTTAGATGATCGGTGAAGGCTTCTTCCTTGCACGAGTCCAGATACTGTTTGAAGTCGATCAAAGTGTGCGCCCGTCCCAGCAGTAAATCGAGATCGGTGGGATCGGTGATGTAGCCCAGCGCGCCCACCTCGGCGCCAAGGCGTAGATCTTCGGCTCTACCTCGGGCTGCAGTTTGAATAATCATGGGAATGAACCTGGTTCGCACGTTGGCTCGCACACGGCGAGCCAACTCGTATCCATCCATCACCGGCATCATCACGTCCGTCACAATCAGGTCGGGCTGGTAAGACTCGATCGCAGCCAGCGCCTCCGCGCCATCTTGTGCTGTCTGAACGTCATAGCCGGCCATCTGCAAGGCTACTTGCAACAACATACGCTTATCGGGGTCGTCATCGACGACCAGAACGTGCGGTTTACCCATCATAAAATCAGCATCTTTGATGCGAAAGATAAATCTTGCGTGCTCTTTTGCCTCGTGCTAGAGTGCGCTTCTTCCGTTGTTGTTCGCGTTCGCGTGAAAAGTTAACCTCATCGAATCCGACCAGAAACAGAAGCTAAGCGGCCTGACAGTAACCCGGAATCCTCCTTGCTTGGATGCGCGGGAACCACCAACAAGATCGTCCAAAGATTTCTAAGCCTTCGAGCCAGGGATTCGTATCACCAGTAGCGCCCGGGCGCCCACTGAGAGACCTTAATTCCTTCGCCCCGAGCGTCGCGGCAGATAGGGGAATAAAGTGCCATGCAGAAAAAACGTGATCGTGATTTCTCAATTAGCGACCGGGCCCATCTAATCTCCCAGTGGGAATTCGGCGCTCATCTGGACGAATCATTAAGGCTCAGGCTGGCTGCCTCATCAAGAGTCATTGACTTCCGTCCGCGCCGAACTGTCTATCGCGCCGGCGATCAAGCGGACTGTCTTTACGCAATCGCCGGCGGCCGTATAAAACTTTCCCGCCACGAAAATGGCACTGCCCGCGAAGCCGTTATAGACATCCTGCCCGGCGGCGTTCTCTTTGGGGAATCAGCTCTCTATTCTCAGGCAGGAGCGCGCGAGAACCATGCCCTGGCTTATGAAAGCTCTCGCCTGCTCAGATTTCCTGTGGGGGATTTTCGCGACGCAATGTTGGAAGATCGTGAACTTTATGATTACACCTTCCGGCTGATCGGTCAACGACGCGAACAGGCGGAGCGGCGTATCGCCGATTTTGCGCTGGATGCGATTCCGGCACGCCTGGGAAAATTGCTGGCAGAATTTTCCGACCGCTACGGTATATGCGAAAGCGGTGGCGTGCTGATCGATATTCCACTGCCGCATCGCGAGATCGCTTCGCTGTTGGGTTCAACGCGCGAGAGCGTAACTGTGCGCTTGAATGCCATGCGTCGTGCAGGTACCATCGACTTCGTCAAGCGCAAGATTCTCGTCAAGCGCCGCGAGTCCCTAATACCGACCGGTTTGTAACGCAAACTGTTAGTTTGCGACCAAACCAGCCAGCTAACATCACCGCAGATCAGGACGCTACTACTTTGCGATTCACTCCATTCTATTCCCGCTTATGAAATGTCCCACTTGCGGCAAACCCACCGAATGGAATGACAATCCGACGCGTCCTTTTTGTTCCGAACGCTGCCGCCTAATAGATTTTGGCCACTGGGCCAACGAAGAGTTCCGCGTGCCCGGCCCGCCTTCCGATGCGCACGTTGATACGGATGAGCCCTCCAGGCCCACCGAGCCTGACGACGAGCCGCCAAACTAACTAAGGAGTGCAGCACACTCTCGTTTCCGCCTCACCTTTTGCCATCACTAAGCGTCGTATAGAATGTTTCGGACGCGATCATGACCGAACATGGAAAATTCTTATGGCTGTCTTGCGCTTATGAGCAGCGAGCCGGGTTATCAGCAGCAGGTCTGATGCTGGCGCTTGTCGCACTCTGTTCGTTGACCCTCGCGGCCTGCAACAGCCGGCCGGCAAATAGTTCCAAAACAATTACTACGACCAGCTCGCCGCCGCCACCTGCTTTCGATTCAACTCCGTCAGACACCAGCGCCGGCGGCGAAAGCAGTAGCACGTACGGTTGGACGACGTCTGGCGCTCGACGGATGAAACTGTCCGATTACCTGGGTCAGGTCGTGGTGTTGGATTTTTACGCTACCTGGTGTGCGCCATGCCGCGAAGAGACGCCTCACCTGGTGGCATTGCAGAAACATTACGCCCCCCAGGGTTTGCATGTCGTCGGGCTGAACGTAGGTGGTCCTGGCGACCGGGACGAGGTGGCCGGGTTCGCGGAGGAATTTGGAATTCAGTATCCGCTCGGGTTTCCCGATGCCGAACTCACCGACACTTATCTGTCAGATGATGACAGTATCCCCCAGGCTTTTGTTTTTGACCGGCGGGGACATCTGGCGAAAAGGTTCATTGGTTACGATGACACAATACCCGCGGAACTCGAGCGTGTAGTTCAGTCCGCACTGGCGGCCGGATCAGATTAGGCAGGGTTCAATCAACGTAGCACGGTGAAACAGGTCGGAAGTGTTCTCGCCCTTGTGCCGCGCTTAACCGATTTCACAACGAAAAGCGTTTGAGGAAGTCTTTTTGAGACAAGCAAAGATACTGGCGACCCTGGGACCGGCTACGCGCGAGCCGGGAGTTTTGGAAGCAATGCTCGCGGCCGGAGCAAACGGCGTGCGTATAAATATGTCGCACGGCACTCAGGATGAAAAAGCGGATGACATTCGCGCCGCTCGCCGGGCCGCCGAAACGATGAAACGGCCGCTCGCCGTGCTAGTGGATCTCTCGGGCCCAAAAATCCGCACCGGCAGACTCAAAGGCGGCCAACCGATAACCCTGGAAACAAATGCACAGTTCATTATTACTACCCGAGCGGTTGAAGGTAACAACCGGGAAGTTTCAACCAACTATGCCGGTATAGCTCGGGACGTAAAGCCTGGCGCGCGTTTGCTTCTGGACGATGGGGCGATCGAGTTGATAGTTGAGTCAACAACTGACACAGACGTTATTTGCCGGGTCATCAACGGCGGGCTCCTCGGCGAGCGCAAAGGAATCAATCTGCCGGGAGTTATCTTGCCTATTCCTTCCCTTACGGACAAAGATCACAACGACCTCGCGTGGGCAGTACAACAGCGCGTTGATTACATCGCCTTGTCATTTGTCCGCCGCGCTGAGGATTGCGCCGAAGCTAAGTCGTTAATACGAGAAGCGGGCGGAACGTGCCCGCTGGTGGCAAAAATCGAAAAGGCCGAAGCCATTGATCATCTCGACGATATTATCGCCGCCGCCGACGGCATCATGGTGGCGCGCGGCGATCTGGGTGTCGAGACCAGCGTCGAACTGGTTCCCGTCTATCAAAAACGTATCATCTCCAGGACCAACGCCGCCGGCAAGCTCGTGATCACCGCCACCCAGATGCTGCAATCGATGATCGCGAGTCCGCGGCCCACGCGCGCGGAAGCCTCTGATGTGGCAAACGCCGTCTGGGACGGCTCCGATTGCGTCATGCTCTCAAACGAAACTGCGACCGGCAACTATCCCGTAGCTGCGGTGTCAACCATGGCCCGCATTATTGATTCGGCAGAAACCGGTCGAGACCGCGAGGCGGGAGACATCAGCAGACTGATTGGCAAACAGTCTGGTCGCGTCAGTCGGGCGCTATGCGAGGCCGCGGCTTTTGCTGCGAATGAGATGGGGACGAAGACAACCGCTGTCTTCACTGAATCGGGACTGATGGCTCGCCGCTTGTCAGCGTTGCGTCCGGCCCAACGCATTGTTGCACTGACGCATTCCGGAGATGTGCTAAACGAACTGGCGCTAATCTGGGGCGTCGAAGGCCTGATATGCGCGCCCCACGAAAATACTGAAGCGATGTTGCGGGGCGGAACGCGTGTTTTGCTCGAGTCCGGCATCGTCCATCAAGGGGAGATGATCGTGATTATGGCCGGAAGGTTGTCAGGTCTGGGGCTATCGAGCTCGGTTTCACTGTATACGATTGGCGAAGAGGAGTCGCGCTAACCCGGCTTATAAGTAACTGAATCCAACTGCAATGATACAAATCCACAATCTACAATCGCGTGGCCTTTTTCTGATTCTATTATTAGGGCTGAATACTGGCGCTGTCGCGCCCACGTTTGCACAGCGCGCACCGCTTGAACAACAGCAACGCGAGCGCCGCACCTCAACTGCTTCGCCCAATCCCCCGTCCAGTGCCTCACCGACACCCGCTCTGCTCCCGGCTCCAACGAGTGTGCCGGTGGCGATTAACGCGCCGAAGACGCTAACGGAATTACAGTCGCGTATTGAGGAGGTGATGCGACAACCTGATCTGGCCCCCGGGATCTTCGCAGTCAAGGTTGCATCGTTGGATACCGGGCGCACGTTGTTTGCCGAAAACGAAGACAAACTGATGCGGCCGGCCTCAAATATGAAGATCTACACTGTGGCCACCGCGCTCGACCATCTGACGCCGGATTTTCGTTTCGTGACTTCCGTTTACGCGCTGGACAAACCCGATAAGAGCGGAACGATTAAAGGCGACATGACTATCTACGGACGCGGCGACCCCTCAATAGCCGCGCGCTTCAACAACAGCGATTACTTCAAGGGCATTAATGACCTGGCTGATCGGATTGTAGCCGCCGGTGTGAAACGCGTTAAAGGCGACCTCGTAGGCGACGAAAGTTATTTCAATGGCGCGCCGCTGGGCAGTGGTTGGGAGTGGGAAGATTTGCAGTGGTGGTATGGTGCGGAAGTTAGCGCCCTGACCGTTAACGACAACTCGTTGGATCTGTCGGTTAAGCCGGGTTCAAGAGTTGGCGCCCCATGTGTGATAACAACCGGGCCACCGGCGCCGTTTGTTTCCATTACAAATCGCACCACGACTTCTGCCGCCGGATCCAAAAGCGAACTATCTGTGTATCGCGGTCCGGGCGAGAACGTTTTGGAGATCAGCGGCACGCTGCCGCTTGGCGATGGCGGATACACGGGTGGTGTGGCCGTTCCCGATCCTGCCCTGGTCTTCGTTTCCATGTTGCGCGCCTCGCTCCAGCAACGCGGCGTGATCGTTACGGGGCGTTTACGCACGGTAGATGCACGTTCGAGTTCCAGCGTCGTTCCCCCACAAAACGTCATCCCTCAGAACGTTGGGGACACTAAGCAGAGCGCCTCGTCTGGCCCACTCGTCGAAATCGCAAACATGCAATCACCGCCTTTGAGCGTTATTGCGGCGCAGACTTTGAAGCCGAGCCAGAACTTGTACACGGAACTTATTCTGCGGACGCTCGGCAAGGTAGCTGGAACCAATCCGAAGCAAACGAACGAGCAGGCCGGCCTGGAAATTGTCAAAAGTTTCCTGCGGCAGGCGGGCGTAGGCGCTGATGAGATTGTCCTGAGCGATGGCTCCGGCTTGTCGCGAAACGACATGGTGATGGCCAGCGCCTCTTTGCAGTTGCTGACGTACATGAGCCGGCATCGCTATGCCGAAGTTTTTCGTGATGCCTTGCCAATAGCCGGCGTGGACGGCACGCTGAGGAGTCGAATGAAAGGCACCCCGGCAGCCGGGAACCTGCGCGCCAAAACCGGCACGCTCAGTTCGGTGGCTTCCCTGTCAGGCTATGTCACGAGCGCGGCCGGCGAGCATCTGGTTTTCTCGATGATGCTCAATAACTATGCCGACGCGAACGCCGTGCGCAAAGATTCGATCGATGCGATCGCAGTTCTGCTGGCATCTTTTGCCGGGAGATCGCAATAGCAGGGCGGAAGCCCGGAAGACATTCGGCGACCCGAAGAAAGCCAGTGCCTGATTCAATGCCGATCAGCTTCATCAAGTTTCATGGCTTTGGCAACGATTACATCGTCTTTGAAGCCACGCAGCTTTCTGCCATCGACAACCTTAATGAGTTTGCGCGCAGCGTTTGCGATCGCCATTACGGCGCCGGCGCTGATGGCATCGACGTCGTGGCGCCGGCAACGGAGGCGAATGCTGATTTTGTCGTCCGGATCTTCAATGCCGACGGCAGCGAGGCAAACCTTTCCGGTAACGGCACACGCTGCGCCGCCGCATACCTTCACCACCAGGGACTCTGGTCGCGCAAAGAACTGCGATTGCAGACCCGCTCTGGTATTAAGCTCTATCGTCTTTGCGAGCGTTTAGAAAGCGGCAGCTTTGTGTTCGAATCTGAATTGGGCCAGCCGCGTTTCGACACAGCTTCGATACCCATGAAGACGGATGAGCCGATGGAACGCGTTATCGATTACCCGCTGGATGTTTGCGGGGAGACCTATAACGTGACGGCGCTCCAGATGGGCAATCCAAATTGCTGCATCTTTGTCGATGATTTCGCCGCGCTCGACTGGCGACGCGTCGGCCGCGCAATCGAAAACCATCCTCAGTTTCCCGAACGCACGAATGTCAACTTCGTGCGCGTGCAGGATCGCGACCACATCGAGTTGCGGTTCTGGGAACGCGGCGTAGGCGAGACGACCGCTTCCGGCACATGTTCGTGTGCTTCAGTGGTGGCCTCGGCAATGACGGGCCGGACCGGCAGACGGGTCAGGGCTTCCATGCCGGGCGGTGAAATAAACATTGAGTGGCGTGATGATAATGAGGTGGTTCTGACGGGCCGCGCGGACATCGTTTATAGCGGCGAATGGCTGGAGGGTTAAGACTGCCTGCCGTAGCTTACTGGCATTTGAAGATTTGAACTACATCGAGTAGCCGATGTATTCTGCTTTGTAGCGCGTGCCGCTCTCTGTTCGACCGCTTTTGCTTGATAGAGCGTGGCTACAGTTCGTCCACCGTCCGCTAGACTGGTTCTTGAGATTTACTCCTCCATGAAGATTCTTTGCCGCCCCCACTGCGACTCCATTCAGCAGCATACCTGGCTTCTACTAAACTTAGCTCTTTTTGGCGTGGTCCTGGCTGTTTTCAGCGGCTGCGGCGGCACAGTAGTCAAAGAAACCCAGGCTGAGACGAAGGTTGTAAAAGCCGCGCCCGCCAGCGTTCCCATGTGGTTGGGAAACCCGGGCCGCAATTTTTATGGCAACGGCCCATGGTCGGACAAGGCGCTGCACGTGGTATGGGATTTCAAGACCCAGTGGTCAAGCGGTCGTCTTCACAAAGATCCGTGGGCGGGCTCCGGGTGGCCGGGTCAGGCGGCCGTGGTTGGCGATCGAGTTTACTTCGGGTCCGCTGACAGTCGCGTCTATTGCCTGAATGAAAAAGATGGAAGCGTCATCTGGAGTTACAAGACCGGCGACAGCGCCAAGTCATCGCCGGCGGTAATAGGTGATCGGCTAGTTATCGGCAACCTCGATCATCATATCTATTGCCTGAACGCCAACGATGGAACTTTGATCTGGAAATACCAGACCGGCTTTGAAACCGACTCTTCACCGGCAATCGTGAACGGCCGAGTTTACATTGGCGGCGAAGACCATTTCTATTACTGCCTCGATCTGAAGGACGGCGCGCTCATCTACAGGACTGCGCTGGGCGGTTCGGTCGAAGGCGGCTCGACAATCGTTGACGGCAAGATCTTCGTGGGCACCGAAGCAGGAGATCTTTTTTGCCTCAATCAGGCAGATGGTTTGGTGATATGGAAAGCAAGCATCGGGGCTGATTCGAATTCGACCCCGGCAGTCGTTGAGGGGCTTGTTTACACCGCAGCGGAAGACGGTTCAGTTCGGGCCTATCAGCAAGCGACCGGCGAGCCGGTTTGGAAGTTCAAAGCCGAAGGCGGACTTAACTTGAGAACAAAGGAGAAGACGGGTTTTTGGGCCAGCCCCATCGTTTCCGGAGGCCGCGTTTACATCGGCTCGAACAACGGCTACTTGTATTGCTTGACGAGTGACAAGGGCGAGTTGGTTTGGAGTCATCTCGCGCGCGCCGCGATTTGGGGTACGTCGCCGGTTGCTGATGGCCGGGTAATTTTTGGAGACAAGGCTGGCTGGATCTACATGCTGGCGACGGCGGACGGGAAACTGATCTCTGAACTGAAAATTGGCGATAACGTCGATGCCACGCCTGCCATCCTCGATGGGCGAATCTATGTTGGCGCTTTCAACGGAAAGTTCTCCTGCTTGAATTAGTCGACCCCATGATCTGTCTAGTTGACAACACAATCGACGGCCAGGGAGCGAGCCCGCGGGAGCTAAAAGCGGCGCTGGAGCGCATCCGGCCTGGTATCGAGATTATTGTCGAGCCGTTCCCCAACGTTTCTCTTCAGCGAGTAAAGCAACTCGCGCCAAGTCATATCATCCTCAGCGGTCAAAGCCATCCCTGGGAGGATTACCAACCGGAATCGCTCAAGGACATCTTTGAAGTCATCCGCGAGGCGAAGCAACCGATTCTGGGCGTTTGCGGCGGGCACCAGCAAATCGCACTGGCCTATGGCGCGGCAGTGGGGCTGATGAAAAGAACTGCGCCGGGCAAGGGTTACGAAGGCGCGTTCCGCGAGCGTGGGTTTTTTCCGGTTCAATTAACAGACAAAGAGGTCCCCAACGGCATCTTCCGTGGTCTGCCGCAATCGATAACGGTCTGGCATTCGCACTGCGACGAGGTCAAGGAATTGCCTCCCGGTTTCCGACACACCGCGGCCAACGAAACCTGCCTGATTCAGGCCATGGAGCATACCTCGCGGCCCCTCTTCGGGGTGCAATTTCACCCGGAGCTATTCGACGAAGACCAGCCTCATGGTCGTCGCGTGGTCGAGAATTTCCTCGATTTATAGGCCTATTTCCTCTTAACTGAATCGATTCCAGACAGGCCGGTGGGTCCTTCGCCGATGAGAATCTTCAGCCCGGCTGTTGGACAACCTTGGGGGGCTGTGCTAGCCTCCCCCCATGTTAACAAGCGGACGTTCATGTTCGCTTGTTTTTGTTTTTGACCCTTTGTTTTGCAAACAGCTCTTTCAGCGCACCGCATCAAGGATGCAAGCCCCCAACTCCGGCTGACTGTCATTTGACTCCTAGAGCCGGAGGTCGAGTCTTGGGAAAGAACAGACTCGCGCGCAGAGCCGCTGAAAGCCTGACAAACTACCTCGGACAGGAGACCCGATTTGATGAAATCCCTCTATGGCGGAAGCGTAGTTACCGCCGCAGCACTTATCGCACTTGGCCTCTTTGCCTACGCAAGTCCCCTTATCGCAGAGGCCAATCCCTTTCAGGAGCCAACGCAGGAGCAAAAACGCGAGCATAGTAGGGCTACCCCTTCCTCGTCGTCTCCTTCAACAAATCTGCCGGCAGCTTCCGAGCCAACAATGACCGGCGCAACTTTAACCGGCAAGGTGGTAGAAGTAGCGGAAGCTTCAACTACTACTGAGATGATCAAGACCTTGCCTGCAGCGCCCATACAGAACTATATGGCGACAGCCTATTGCCTGCGCGGGCGGACTGCCAGCGGAAAGATGGTAGCCCGGGGCCTGATTGCCGCTGACCCCTTGGTGCTGCCGCTTGGAAGCCGCGTGCGCCTGGACGCAGGCTCATACAGCGGCGAGTATCTGGTCGCTGACACCGGCGGCGCTGTGCGTGGGCGTCACATAGACATTTGGACCGCAAGCGCACGAGAGGCTATGACCTTTGGAAGGCGCAGCGTCAAGCTGACGGTACTCAGCTACGGCGCCGCGCGAAAAGCGTTGCGTCGGAAGGCGCGCAGCTAAGAATCAATCACCACCAGATGACGAGGCGAGGGTGAAGCAGGCATTTGCCGATTCACCCTTGCCTTTTTCTTTGGGTATAGTCTTGTTTCAGGTTTTTGGCCGGAGGGCCTGGGCCACTGTACAATCCAACACACGACTTTTCCTGCGCCAATGACAAAGAAACAGACGAACGACATTCCACTGCCCGCGCCATTAGTCGAAGTCCGGCGTGGCGCCATCACTGAATCACGCCATCGCGGGCACATCGCCGCAGTCGATCCAGATGGTAATGTTCTGGCCCAGCTTGGATCGCCACAGACGGTTACCTTTCTGCGCTCTTCCTGCAAGCCGCACCAGGCGTTGCCGCTGGTTGCTTCCGGCGCAGCCGATAGGTTCGGGTTCACTGAAAAAGAAATCGCAGTGGCGTGCGGCTCCCATAGCGGCGAACCGATTCATACCGAAACTGTCAGATCGATGCTGAGCAAGATCGGCCTTGATCAAAGCTCATTGAAATGTGGTACGCACGAGCCTTTCAGCCAGGAAGTTGCCCGTCAACTTCGCGAGACAAAAACCGAGCCGAACGTGCTGCAGAATAACTGTTCCGGAAAGCACGCCGGAATGCTGGCTCTGGCGCGTCATCTCGATGCGCCGACGGAAAGCTACAACCAACCGGACAACCCCGTACAGTTGCTAATCGGGCGCACCGTGGCGCAGTTTTCCGGCATCAAGGTCGAGGACATTTCCGTCGGCATCGACGGATGCGGAGTTCCAGTGTTTGGAATAACGGTCCGGGCTATGGCCCAAATGTATGCTCGTCTGGTTGCGCCTTCGGCAGATTTTGATGAGGAAACTCGGGCAGCATGCCCGCGAATTGTCGGCGCAATGATTGGCCATCCCGAAATGGTGGGCGGAACGACTAATCGCCTGGATACTGAGATGATTCGGACCGCGAAGGGCCGGTTAATCTCAAAGGTAGGGGCAGAAGGCGTGTACACCGTGGGCGTTCTCCCCTGCAAAGATTGGCCACGTGGCCTGGGGCTGGCACTGAAGATCGAAGACGGTGAAGACCGCCGAGCGCGACCAACAGTAGTTATTGAAGCCCTGCGCCAGCTTGGCGTGCTCAAGGACGAGTCTCTTGACGCGGTTGCTGCTTATGCGTTCTTTCCCATAACCAACCGTCTTGGTGATGTGGTGGGCGAAGTGCGCTCGTCTTTCGAGTTGGAACGCACTCCGCACGGAGCGTGAAGTTCAAAACCGAAATGTCTCAGTCAGAATTAGATGCGAACGAGCCCGCGACGGTTAATTGCCCACCTCTGGGACGAGATGAGCGTGGTGGCATTGACGTCGATTCACTGCCGGATGTAATCCAATGGTTCCTCGACTATGATCAGCGTGTGGCCATTGTCAGGAATCCAAAAGTTGAAGAGGTTTTCCAGTGGAAACAGGAAGAGAGCCGTCGAACCGGCGAAGAGGTGTTCCGCTTCAATCGTGCTGAGGACCGGGTGGCAATCGGAATTCTGCAGGCGCTTTCAGAGCACGCCACTGAACAAGAGCTACACCGATGGATTAGCCAACTCTTGAATGCTCTGGACAAAGCGACCAAAGCAACGGAAGATGTCACCGCTGCTTACCGGCTGGACATGGCCACGCAGGTTTCAATCGTGACTGAGTCGAAGAAGATTCCCGCCGTAAACGCCCGCACAAATTTTCTCATGAACTGCTGGCTGGAAACATTATGCACCGCGGAAATACGCGTGCTTGGCTGGCTCTACCAGGAGTTTTATGGTCGGCCGTTCCGACCTGAGAACTTCTAGCCACCATCTCGCCAGGGATTTACTGGGGCTCATGGGCTAACGAGTGGTTTTCGTGCAGCAGCAAATCTGAACTGTACTGAAGATTTACAACGATTCCTTAACAAACCTGCGGTCCCGGATCTAAAGATTCCCTCTTTGCCCCCATTATTTCAATCCCAGGGGAAAAATCCTGACCAGTTCGAAGCACGTGCGGCCCTTGGCACACTCATTGCTGAAGAGGACCACAGCTAAACGTAGAAGGGTACAAAGGGTAATCGGGTCAGGCTCGGAGACCAAATGAGTGGAGGCTTTGGGGGAGGCGTCCTCTCATTAACAGGAGCAGGCGGCGACCCTTTCGGGGGAACGGGATCGTCGCCAGTGAATAGGTCGAAGGGCATTCGTTGCTGGGCTGCCGGTTGTTGCCTGTCAGAGGCTTGGGGGAGCCTCCTCGGGAAGACCGGTGGCCCGCAAAGTTAATATACGAACAAGGGGAAGAACGCGGCAGGAGATACGTCTCGTGCCGCGTTCTTGTTTTTCCAACAGGCTCGTTCTCGTCGCGAGGCCTCAGGATTCGCCCCGACCCAGGAGTTTCCGCCGGTTAGTCTCTTCTGTCAGTTCGTCAATGTTAAGGCGCACCATTCCGCCGGCATCAGAGTAGCCGGCAGCCGCCTGACGCGTCCGCCGCCGCTTGAAGAGAACAGCCCCGATGATTCCGCCAATCGTCACACAAATCAGGAATGAAATGCCGGAGCTTTGCCCCACCAGTAAGGATCATCGCCCAACCACTGCACTACCTGTTCATACTTCACCTGATCGATCAACTGCGTCGCAGTTTTTTCGTCCGGAGCGTTGAAGACAAAAACCGAATAGTTACCGACGCGGCGGTAAGCGGAAGGCGCCGGTTGGCCCGCGGCACGAAGTTCCTGAATCTTTGGCGTAATTCGGCGGTCGCTGTCGCCGGAGAGTTGCGGGGTTGTGAATTCTACGATCACCAGATGCGATGATCCATAGTAGGCTGCTACTGCCTCAGTGCCCCCTTCGAAATTGATAGAATCCAGAATCGATGGATTCGCTAATACGGCTTTTAGAGCCTCGACGCTTACCGCATAAGTGGCCCGGGGCTGCGCACTCTGCCAGTCCGGAAGATGCTTAACCAAAACTGGAACATCATCCTCGCCGGGTTCCAGATTTGCCGCAATCCCTCGTGCTAAGCTCAATACTTCATCTTGGTTTCCCATCTCCTTGCCGGTCTGCCAGACTTGGACGAAGTTCTCCCCTCTACAAAAGATCACAGAGGTTTGGCTTACGCTCCCGGCTGTGCCCACTAGCCCAAGCTTGATCTCCGGTAGACGTGATCGCGGATCGCTCAGCAGCGCGTACGCCGCGGAATCACTGCGGGTGCGCACAACATCGACGACGAAGGTATGTCCGTTTTCTGCAACATATTTCCGGGCGGCGTGCGAGATCGCGCTAACGTCTTCGGGCGGGATGCGCTCAAAAACACCATGCATGGGCATGGCAGCGGGCCCATCCGCCCGAAAAGTATTTATCTTGTCTGGTAGGGATCTCGCGGCCTCATCAATTGTCAGGCCCGCATTTACTAGAACCGGCGCGGCAAAAAGCAGCACAGCCAACAACTGAAGGCGCATCCTGTGATAACAAAACCGCAATGCCAACCTCGAATGGGAATAGACTCCGCCAGCTTGTTTAGAACCCGAAAGACGCTCGATGTTCCCCCGCTCGCCGCGAGCTAAGTGAGTAGCAGTCTACTGCCAACGGCGCAGCTCCCGCAAAAGCAGGTCGGCGTAATGGCGCGGGCTGTTGATGTTCCTTAGAACTGTTGTGCCGCCTACCTCGCTGGCGTTATCAATTACTACGTTGCCGAAACCGAGGAGCCGCTGAATGATCGTGGCTGACACGGTTACATCCTGAATTTTACTTAACGGAATGTTTCGCGTCGTCCTGGCAATCAGGCCGTAATCGATCTCAATTTTCGAATCGGTCAGCGTATACCGAAGCATATTCCGCTTCAGATGATAATAGGCCGGAACCAGGAGCAACGATAGGGCAAGGGGCAGTGACACGTACCAGGGGACTTCGATGCCGGGGATCATTGCCAGAAGCACAGTCACCAAAATTGCGCCGATGACCGCCGCAGCGTAACCCAACTTGACGAAAATCAGCGTTGGCCGAGTCGTGAATATCACGTGCTCGAGCTGATCGTCTTCGCTAACGTGCTCCGGGACGGCTGACTGCGCGCGCGCAAGCTGCGTTATTTCCGGATCGGTTGCCGGCGCCCCGCAACCAGCGCAGAAGCGAACTCCGGGAGGAATGTAGGCACCACAGTTCATACAGTGCATCAGCTTCACCTCATTCGATGTTTACCGCCAGGCGTATGTTAGCCATTAACTCGGCGGGATCATAAGGAACAGCAACAACGTCCCGCGCGCCAAGTGCCAGGGCTTCCTGACGGGCGGTTTCGTCTGCGTGTGTAACCAGAAACAGGACCGGCATTGCGAGTTTGCCACCACCTTGTTTCCGCAGACGACGCATCATTTCCAGTCCGCTGACCTTATCCAAATCGGACTCCAGCATGAGCAAGTCGGGCCGTTCAATCCTCAGCAGGTTTAGCGCCTGTTCCCCATCGAAAGCTGCCCGCACCTCGTAGCCTGCCGAGCGCAAGAGCGAGTTCAGTCTTGCCATGCGCACTGCGTCGGAGACTGCCAGAAGTACCCGGCGTGGCAGGCTGGAGTCGCTCGCCTGGCGTTTGCTACCTGATTCAAGCGACCGTGCCGGTGAGTCTGATGCCACGCTGTCGGCTGGTGGTCCAATGCTTGATGCAGTCGATGCTCTCGCGCCTTCAAATTGTGAAACAAGAAGCTCCAGATGCTCCGACCCAAAAGTGGGTGAACTGGATTTCGGCGTTACCTCCGTTGTTCGAAAGCTTTCGATGCTCGCTTCGTGCCCGCCAGTTTCACGGAAGGCAATGACCTTATAGCCGGCAGATTCTGAGGTTGCCCTTCGCGCTGCGGCTTCGCACTTCTCAAGCAACTTCTCGAGATCCGTGGCGTCCGCCGGAAAAGATGCCAGCCCGATCGCGATATCTCCGCCCGAGTCCTCCGCCGCAAACTGGTCTCGCAGCTTTGAAAGCGTAGCAGCTGCAACCTGCGAATTCATGCCCGGCAGGTAGGCGATGAGCGCGTCGGGTCCATAAAAAGCAACCTCGTCAAGCCGCCGCAATTGAAGTTTGAAGAAACCGACGACCATTCTCAGGTAATTGTGGGCGGCAGACTTCTTAGGTGAAGATGCCTGCCTCGCCTGAGTCGAGGTATGAATAATCGCCAATGACCCCTCCAGACCGGCGCCGATGTGTTCACGGATGGTGTCGAGTAAAAGTAAGAAGTTGTCGATCTCCAGTCGCTGACCACCCATCACGGTTGCCGCCCGTCGCCCGGCCTCCACACGCCAGAAGAGCGCGTCCAGTCTGGCGAGCATTTCGGAAAAAGGAGTGGACAAAGCAAAGTAGTCATCGACTCCGATGTTTGATGACGTTTGCCGCAGGGCCGTTCCGTCCTCGTCGAACACAAAGACGATTGGAAGCGCATAGGTGGCGGCCTTAGCGCGAAGCTGCCGCATCAAACTTACCTGCGCGCTCTCCCCGGTTGCATCATCAGTGTGCACTTCCATCATCACAAGGTCAGGAGCGAACTCAGCAATTGCAGCAATTGCCCTCCCGGTGGTCGTGGCCAGCGTTTCATAACCAGCTGCCTCCAGTTGCGTTTGAAAAGCGGCTTTCGCTGTGTCCGTAAGGATCAGCACGCGACCCGCGCCGGCTTCGTTCTTTCTTGAATCTGACATGCTTATCATTTGAAAAGTTCACTCCCAGAGGAGCCGAAGCGAGCGTAAGTACACAAGTGGGTTCATCATACCGAAATACACGTTGCGCTGAAACACAAAGCGAGGCGGACCTTGAACACAAGATCCGCCTCGCTAAAGGATTTTTCGGGGAAAGGCGCTATTGACTGACTAACTGAAGTTTGCCATCCGGCAACCGAACGGCAAATACGGAACGCTCATAGATATTGAGAGCCACGGGCCCTTTTGATTCGACTGACGCCACCTGCGTCGGGGTGAGCCTTCGCGCGGCATTCAGCGCTTGCGGATCGCACATCAATTCATAGCGATGATAGATGCGGCGAACATATTCCTGGGTTTCTTGATAGGGCGGTACCTGCCGGCCATATTTCTCCACCGCGCCTTCGCCTGCATTGTATCCGGCTAACGCCAGTTGCACATCGCCAAAGTAGTTCAGCAGAAAACTCATGTAGCGCGCGCCGCCCTCAATGTTCTGCCGCGGATCGTAAATGTTCGTAACGCCAAACCGTCGCGCCGTAGGCGGCATGAGCTGCATCAGTCCTCGGGCGCCCTTGGGCGAAGTGGCCCGCGGCTTGAACGTCGACTCCTGATGCATGATGGCGTATAGCAACACCGGATCCACTCCGTTGCGCTTTCCCGAATCCACGATGAAGCCATCAACCTGAGCGTCACCGGTGGTAAACCCGTCCAGAACCTTGCTGCTGCCACTCGCCGGGATAAAGCTGGGTTGCGGGTATGCAAGCGAGGTAAGCCGAACTTTGTTGCTGTTCTGCGACGACATCAACTTGGCCAGTGGCCGGCCCTTGAGGGTGCGTGGCCGTGTTGCCTCTGGCGCAATGCGAACGCGCACACCGTTCTGAGTGTCGAAGTTATCGAACTGATAGGGATTCTGGGCCAGGCAAGGAATAGCGGCCATCAGAATGAAAAGCGTTATCCAGAGACTTTTTGTCATCGAGAGTTTCCGTTTGAGAATTACCGATCGCCTAGGGCAGAAGTTCGAGACTGACGAATGCTTAGCTGCTCGGACTGTGAAAAGGTGTTATTGAGGAGTGTGGCAAGAACTAACTGATGGCCCCTTTAGAGCCGAAGCGATAGTACCATGATGTTCAACCATTAGCAACGCGCTTGAATGTCTTATTTACCTGGGCTTTACAGCCATTTTTCATAGGTCTGGGACGCGGCGTATTTCGCTCCTCAATCCCCGGAAGGGGTGCCGGCCCAACAGCGAGGACTGCCTTCGTCTTCCTGCGCAGTCCGACCCACCGATAGCGGAGGAGGGCTGCAAAAATCTTGGTAGATATTGGTTTGTACGGGTAAGCGGGCTCCGCTTATGAGAAGTCGATGGCGAAGGTATGATGCGCGCGCTCTGGCAGTACATTCTGACAAACTAACAGCGCGCGCTCATCGGCGCGCCTCACAAACAAAGGACAAGACAATGAAAAAACTCTTTACAGTGCTACTGTCGATTCTGTTCGTATCTTCACTGGCACTCGCTACACAGAACACGAACTCCTCCACCACGACGACTACCGGTGCCACCGCTAAGAAGAAGCGCGGGCCGGTCTTTCGTGCCAGCAAGGATCAGGTAAAGCAAGCGCAGGCGATTCTTAAGGACCGCGGGTTCTACAGTGGAGGGCAAACAGGCAAGCTCGACGCGGATACTCGGGCAGGTCTGAAGAAGTATCAGGCCGGAGAGAAGATCAAGGTAACGGGAACTCTGAATCGCACCACGCTTGAAAAGATGAGTATCACTCTGACAGACAAACAGAGGACGATGTAGAACCGGTAGGACTTCTGAGCGCGGCTAACTCAACAACTTTTCGACTACGGCATAGCTGGCCTCGAGAGCTTCTGCCAGCTTATCAGGTTGGGTTCCTCCGCCTTCAGCCATGTCGGTTTTGCCGCCACCGCGGCCTCCAACTATTGGCGCAATTTCCTTAATCACCTGACCTGCCGGGACACGGCTCGTCAGGTCAGGTGAGGTGCGAACAATTAGCGAAACCTTACCGTCGCTGCTGCGGCCGAGGATGACGACGCCTGATTTGATCCGAGCGAGCAGCGTGTCCGAAAGCTGACGCATGCCGGCGGCGTCAAGCCCGCTGGCATCGCGCGCCAGCACGCGCACTCCTGCGATTTCGCGTGATTCGTCGCCGTTGGAGGACGCTGTGCCAACCGCGCCGCTGGCAATCTTCAAACGAAGCTGATCTGCTTCACGACGGGCTTTCTTGAGTTCATCCTGAAGTTTACCCACCACGGCAGGCAATTCTGCGCGCGAGGTTCGCAGGCCACTTGCAACCTGGTCAAGTATTACTTCGCCCTCGCGAAAGCGTTCGTACGCCTCCACGCCAGTGACAGCGCGAATGCGTCGTACGCCAGAGGCAATTGACTCATCGCTGGTGATCTTGAAGACGCCGATGTCGCCGGTGGCGCGCACGTGCGTGCCGCCGCACAATTCTTTGGAGAAAATGTCCTCGGCGCCTTTGATAGAAAGCACCCGCACTTTCTCGCCGTACTTTTCGCCGAACAGAGCCATGGCGCCTGAACGCATGGCTTCTTCCACCGCCATCTCGTTCGTTTCGACCGGCTCGTTTCTCAAGATGTGATAATTGACCAGGCGCTCAATCTCGTCTATCTCGCTTTGCGTCAGAGGTTGATAGTGCATGAAGTCAAACCGCAAATAGCTTGGCGCGACAACCGATCCGGCTTGTTTGACGTGTGTACCAAGCACTTCGCGTAGAGCGGCGTGCATCAAGTGTGTCGCCGTATGATTGCGCCGCGTGGCATCGCGCTTTTCAACGTCAACCAAGGCGGTAACAATTGACGCCTCGTCTGCTTGTTCCTCGATATTCTTGAAAGAACGTCCTGCGTACTCATCGAGGGAAACAGCCTCAACCTCACCACTGTCGACGCTGACACGATGAACAATTAGGTCACCCAAAGGAGAGAAAGTGTCATTGACCGTAATGCGAGAACCGTTCTTGCCTATCAATACACCAGTATCACCAACTTGGCCGCCAGATTCGGCGTAGAACGGTGTCCGAAGCAGGATAAGCTCCCCCTCATCCCCCGCTCTGAGCTGTTTGACAGTCTCCCCTCCCTTAATTAGCTCCAACACGATTGCATTTTCGGTAGTAGTAGTTTCATAACCGTCAAAAACAGTACTGAGCCCTTTGAATTGAACCAGGTGTTGATGAATAGCCTTGGCCTTTGCGCTGGTAGATCTTTGGATCGTGGTCGATTGTTGGATCTGACGCAAAGCCTCGTCAAACATCTCGTTGAACGTTTCTTCGTCTTGAGCAAACACCTGACCGCGCTCAATCAGCGCAATTCTGATTAAGTCTCGGGGCAAGCCGAACGTGTCGTAAGCCGGTAGAGTGAGACGTGTCAATTCTACAGCCGGTATCATTCCACCGGTTGGTGAAATCCTATCCAGAATCTCATCAAGCTTCTGCAAACCTACTGTTAAGGTAGTTCCAAATCGCACTTCTTCCAGACTCACCATTCGCTCGATGAAATCGCGTTGAGCCTCAAGTTCCGGATAGGGCTCGTGCATCAGATCCACAACAAAGTCCGTCACTTTGTAGAAAAACTGATCGTTGAAACCCAGCGTATGACGGCCCTGATAGATTGCCCGCCTCATGATCTTTCGCAGGACGTAATTGCGTCCTTCGTTGCCGGGCAAAATCCCGTCGGCAATCAGGAAAGCCGTTGCGCGCGCGTGGTCGGCGATGACGCGCATGGCAAAACCTTCCTGAGTATCCGGTTCGTAATCTCTTGCAGCCAGTTTGGCGGTGAACTCGACGATTGGGCGAATCAGATCCGTATCGTAGTTCGAGAATTTGCCTTGCAGGATAACGGCAGTGCGCTCCAGTCCCAGTCCTGTGTCCACTGACGGCTTGGGCAAAGGCTCGAGCTTGTATTTGCCCGGCTCGACCTCAACGCGGTTGTATTGCATGAAGACCAGATTCCAGATCTCCATCGTCGTGTCGCCCGGTCCATTTACCAGATCGACGCGATTGAAGTTGGGATCTTCGGGATGCTCGCCGAGGTAATAGTTGATTTCCGAGTTAGGACCACAGGGCCCGGTCTCGGCCATCTGCCAGAAATTATCCTCGCGCCCGAAGCGAAGAATGCGCTCGGGTTTTGCGCCGACCTCCACCCACAGCGCCGCGGCTTCGTCATCAGCAGAAACTTCATCGTCGCCGCCAAAGACGGTGAACCAGAGACGGGAAGGATCGAGACCAAGCTTGCCTTCCTCCTGCTTGCCGGTAAGAAAATCCCAGGCATACTCAATCGCCTCGCGCTTGAAATAATCGCCGAAGGAAAAGTTTCCCAGCATCTCGAAGAAGGTTTGATGCCGTGCGGTTTTTCCGACTTCATCAAGGTCATTATGTTTACCGCCGGCGCGGACGCACTTTTGCGCGGAGCAAGCCCGCACATAATCGCGCTTTTCCACCCCCAGAAACACATCCTTGAACTGATTCATGCCGGCGTTGGTGAACAGCAGCGTCGGATCGTTGGCAGGCAACAAGGGCGACGAGCGCACCCGCGTATGCCCGCGCCGCTCGAAATACTCCAGAAACTTTTCGCGAAGTTCGTTGCCAGTCATGCTATTCCTGAGTCTATCACGCGTGAACTGCGCCGGCGAAGTTGACTCTCCGCGAATGGTGTCCTAATTCAACAAATAGGCACGATCCACCAATCACACGAAGCAACACGAAACTTTATTCGTGAAGTTTCATGTACTTCGTGGATCGTTTGTGCCAACTGAACGAGCGAAAGATTTCAAAATAGAACTTCGGGCAGATTGGCTTGTGTGATCACTACCCTCTCGCGAAACCGCTAGGCTTCATCAAGATCGCTCTTTGACACTGCCCGCACCTTCTCGCCCACCAGTTCGAAAGCAAATCCCTGCCGCAGCAGATGATCGAAGAGGCTTTTGGCTTCAGCGCGCGTCTTGGGTCGGCCGCGCAGCCGCATGCGTTTTTCAATAGCACGATCGATCAAGTCCTCTTCAGGTGTTTCAGCAAACACGATATCGAGCGCTTTATCCGCAACGGCTTTATCAACCTTCTTCAGCCAGAGGTCGCGCTCAAGCCTTCTGCGGCCGATTGGTGTTCCCCGCAGGCGTAGTGAAGCATAGCCTTCAGCGAAACGCGCATCATCAAGATAGCCGTATTCGCGAAGCCGAGCGACTACCGCTTCGACGATTGCTTTGTTGGTCCCCGCCCCGCTCAACAGGCGCTCCCTTAACTCGGCGACTGAACGCGATTTCGCGGCCAACAGTTTCACGGCTCGCTGAAACGTGCGCTCCCTCGCCTTTTGGGGATCGAGACGAGCCCCCGGCCATTGTTCCTCGCCCTTTTTCGCAAGACGTCTTCGCATGAAGGAGTATTTAACCACGGAATGTTCGACAAACTTCAATTTGTGTTTTTGCTACTAGTGGATCGTTTAAGCAAATATCAACCTCATCCTGGTTGAGGGCTATCCTAGATAGATTCCTCGTCAGAATGATTGGATTGGACGCTCTCATTCACACCGAGGCTTTAGCCCGGTGGTAGAGATGCGGCACCCCTGATCTCCTTAACCGTTTTAACGGTTTGGTTTGGCCATATGGATGACGCTCATAAGTAAACCGTTAAAACGGTTCCAAGTGGTGGGTGCCGCGCTGACACCGGGCTAAAGCCCGGCGTGAATGAGATAGGTCACGAAAGCACCGAACGCTCGTTTTGCCGGAACGCCTTTCCCACGGAACCTCGAGAAATCGCCAATCACAAAGCAACCATCTACAATGTTCGCGATGGATGGGGTTCTGATTATCGATAAGCCGGAGGGTTTGACTTCCCATGACGTGATTTCGCGCGTGCGCCGGATCATGGGTTTGCGCCGTGCCGGGCATACGGGCACGCTCGATCCGTTTGCCACTGGAGTGTTGGTTGTGCTTCTGGGACGGGCAACGCGGTTGGCCCAATTCCTCAGTGGCGCCGACAAAGAATATGCGGCAACGATTCGATTCGGTTACGCTACGGATACCGGTGACATTACCGGCAAGCCTTTGTCCGCCGTGCAAGCCTGTTCCCGTTTGGACGCCGCTTCGATCGAAGCGGCGCTGGCATCAATGCGAGGTGAAATCGAGCAAACGCCGCCCATGTATTCGGCGAAGAAAGTTCAGGGCCGGAAGCTGTACGAGATGGCGCGACGCGGCGAAGAAATTCAGCGCGCGGCAGTAACCGTCCGGGTGCATCAATTCGAAACCATATCCCTTAATAATGAGCTGCTGCAGCACAATGAAGATGGAACCTGCGATCTCGCGGTGCGCGTTGTTTGCTCCGCCGGCACATACGTTCGCACCCTGGCTGAATCAGTCGGTCAGTTGCTTGGCATAGGCGCGCACCTGCCGGCCCTACGGCGCACCAGCGCCGGCCAGTTCAAAATCGAAGATGCGATCTCTCTTTCGGAATTGGAACGAGAGGCTGAAGCCGGTAAAGGTTCTCGCCTTCTGGTTTCGCCGGATGCGGCGCTATCGCATCTGCCATTCGTCCGTTTGAGTGCCGAAGAGTCTCGTCAGGCCCGCAATGGAATCGGTGTACCGGTTTCGCCGCCCAGCGAACCTAAGTGGCCGGATGGCCAGCGGGTACGAATGCGAAACGAGACCGACGATTTACTTGCGGTGGGTTTTTATGATGAAGTAAGACAACTTTTGCATCCCAGCGTCGTGATTGCGTCCCAGTAGGACAGGCATTCCTGCCTGTCAGCGATGCGAAAGAGTTAACTTGAGTATCCAGTAGGACAGGCATTCCTGCCTGTCAGCGATGCGAAAGAGTTAACTTGAGTATCCAGTAGGACAGGCATTCCTGCCTGTCACCGATGCCGATGATTTAACTCGCGTGGTAAAGAAATGACAGGCAGGAATGCCTGTCCTACCCAGATGAAGAAACGTTACTGGATCGCAGGCGCTTCGGGACTAGCAGGCGCAGCCGTGGCCGCCAGACTTCTAACCCGGCCAGTCGATGTCGACTGGAATGAAAGCGCCGACCTGGTTTACCACCGCGACCATTCGCGCTTTGCGGAAGTCGAGGGTATGCCGATTCATTACCAGGAAGCCGGCGACACAAACGCGCCCCCGGTGATTCTGATTCACGGCTTTGTCTCTTCCACCCTGGTTTGGAGCGAAGTCTTTTTGCCGCTGGCCAGCGCCGGCTTTCGCGTCATTGCGCCGGATTTGCTGGGCTACGGTTATTCAGGAAAGCCACGTCACGGCGACTACACGATCGAAGCGCAGGCGCGAATGATCGTCGGGCTCATGAAGCGACTGGAAATCGAATCCGCGATTTTGGTTGGCAGTTCTTATGGCGGCGCCGTGGCCGCAACGATCGCGCTAGACCATGCAGAGCGCGTCGAGCGATTGGTCCTAATCGGAGCGGTAACGAATGACAACCCTAAGAAGTTTTTGCTTTTGCGGGCAACCGGCTCGCGAGTGCTTGGTGACGTGCTCGGTCCGTTGCTGCTGGGCTCGCGGGCGGTGCTCCGCCTGCGCATGAAAAGAAGTTACCACCGGCATGCGCGAGCATTTGATGAGAAGAAACTTGCCTCCCGTCATCACACGTTAAGCTCGGCGAACAACCATCGGGCAGTCCTGAGCACGCTGCGACGCTGGCATGCCGGCTACATCGAAAGAGAGGCCCACCTCATTCAACAGCCGACTTTGCTTCTGTGGGGGGAAAACGATCCTGAAATACCGCTTAGCGACGGCGAGCGGCTGCGCGATTCAATGCCCAACGCGCGTTTGATTGTTTTTCGAGATTGTGGCCACTTGCCGCAGGAAGAATTTCCCCAACAGTTCGTCCAGGTGGTCACTGGTTTCTGTCAGGAACCACTGGCGGTTGACGTGGGCTAAGACGAGTGCGACTCAAGCAGCGCGACGCCCAATCGTTGTCCCAGTCATTCATTTTTTTGGAGTGCGCCGGCAGAGCGGAGCGGCGTCGGCGCTTTGGCTTTATCGCGCGCACGCGCCAGATCTTCGAGTCGAGATAGTAATGGATCAACGCATAGCCCCAGAGGAAAGAGATAGCGAGCTGTGTTGCGAACGACTGCTCGGTAACTAAGCCACTGCCGCTCTTCAAACTGAGATAGCCGAGAAACTGCCTGGGACCCTGGTAAAGCAGGCCGAAAACAATTCCGAACGCGATGTAGTACAGGAGCCGGCGGCTGATGAGCGCAGCGGGGCCGTACTTCTCTCGCGGAGCTGATTGGTTTTCACTGGGCTGCATGCCGAAGTTAGTTGAGACGCCCTCCCTCCTGATCGGGCTACTGCCCCGCTCGCTGGCGCTCGACGGTTTGTTCGCGTACTTCTTGTTGTGAAACCAGATCAGCCGGTGATATTGAAAGTTGTGATAGATCGTCAGGATGGCCACGATGGCAATCGGCTTATGCGGCATGGGCGTTAGCAGGACGATCCAATGCATCGGAATCGCCGCCGCTAACAACAGATACTTTGGCACGTTCAAAGGCAGGCCCAACACCGCTCGTTGAATCTGGCGTGCAGCCCAGGCAACTCCCAGGACAATCGTTCCCGCCAGCAGTAACGTGGCCAGAACACTGAGGCCGTGGTGCAAGGCGGCAGGCACGCGGGCCATTGCTTCGGCATCCTTCACAATGAAGGCCACGAAAGGATAGTTGAAGGCAAACATCAGCAACAGGCGATCCAGCGCATTGTCCAACGGCGCCAGATCACCATTCTTTTTTTTGTACAGCACCATGAAGCCGTAGTGCTGCTTGACCAGATGGTAATAGGCCCATAACGCGGCGATGAAAAAGAAGACCAGGCCAAGCCCGGAGATCACGGCTATGGGCCCAATTACGAAAAAGAGGAGCGAGCCGAGCAGCAGACGCTTGCGGGAGTGCCATTCAGAACGATCGAAATAAGTGCGTGAGAAGGTGCCGAAAACATGAGGCGCGTCGATGAGTATGGCCCAGGCGGCGACCATGGGCAGCAGGGGCACCGCGCCGGTGACATAAAGGATTAGCAGGGCATAGCTAGAAGCCACCGAGGCAATGAACCAGACGAGATCTTCACGTGCGTTGATAATCCAGCGCAAAGAGATGGCGCGGGGACGTGCCTGTTCGACGATGAGTTCGGTCGCGGCGGACATAGCGTGGGGATTCTAGCACCGGCGCTGGGATGTAACGCAAACTGTTAGTTTGCGGCGCAAGCTAACCGCTTGCGTCACACCAGAAAAGCAAAAGGCCACCGGAATCGCATTAGATCCGATGACCGCGTTATCGAAGGCTGAACCAGTATTTTTTTATCGCGTTTCAGAAGCCGGGGCGCTATTTCTTTCGATATGGCTCCTTTTGCCCGCGCCGTGCCTGGTCGTACGAGTCGTAGATATTCGGACGCGAAAGCACTACGCGATACTCAGCCAACGCTTCGTTTCGCTTGCCTGCAAGGTCAAATGATTGAGCCGCTCGGAGGTGGGCCCTTGAGACCGTGCCGGCATCTGCTCCCTTCACAGTCGTCGCTGCGAGAAACTCTGTGGCAGCGCGCTGCGCCTGGCCCAGCAGCAGCAGAGCCTCGCCATAGCGAAAATGTATCAGGTCCAAAGCGCGTGGGGCGGCGCCGGCCGCAGGGCGCTCGTGTAACATCGTCTCGAAAGTGCTTAGCGCTTCGCTCTCCATCGTCTGCGCTTCTTTAGTCTTGCTTGCCTGGCGCTCGATCACTTCCTCCGAAACCAGAGTGTCAGCGGTTTCCAATCTGAACAGATAGTTGCGTGGATAATTCTCAGCCAGTTCTCGCGACAGCGCTAACGCCTCCGGGAAACGCTTCTCCTTTTTGTAAATGGCGATGAGCAGTACCCTGGCATCGTCGCGCGTCCACTGACCCTCCTTCGCGACCCGCTCGAGCGTCTGAATCCCACGCTTCTTCGAACCACGTGCTCCGGCAATGCTGGCCAGCATTTTGACGGGAATGGGCAGCGTGCCCAGAATGTAGTCGTACATCCCAATGGTTAACTCGGCGTCATGGAGTCTCGGATCCAGCCTTATCACGTCACGCTGCGTTTCAACACCGCTTGAACCGGAGCGCAGAGCAGCTATGAATCGTCGCTCCACAGTCGCTGCGAACGCGGCTTTCAAAGATTCAGTGGCTCCGAGCGCATAGAGCGTCTGCGGATCGCGAGGGTTACGCTGCATTCTGGCCTTCTCAAGTTGCGTTGCCTGGCGCGTGAAATCGCGAAAGTCCTGGACCAGGCGCGGATCCGGTTTGTCTTCCGTCCCGGCGTAGAATGACTGCGTGCTGTAGATGGCCGCCTGTAACCGGCGTGCTTGATTCAACGTCTCCAGCCAGAGCGTTGTGGCCAGCATATATGGACCGGCTGGATCATCCGGATACAACCGGGCCATCTCCTTGAACCTCTGCCGCGCAATTTCATAATCAAGATTAAAAAGAGCGTCAGATCCCTTCTTTTGTAGCTCATCGAGCCGTGGACTAACACTAACCGCTCCTGTCTGGCCGGCTCGTGATTGCGCTGGCGCGTCGACGAATGCAACCAGCGAAAGCAGAGGCAGGATCAGTAATGTCGAATACTTCTTTTGCATTTGTCCACAGGTTAGCTGTCTTGTTTCTTCAACGTGACAAAGCAATCATAGCGCCTTCACGTGTTCCGCCAAATCCGTGGTAACTGCTTCCGAACCCTGTTGGGACGAATAAGTGATTGGCTCGCCGATAATCACAGAGACCTCACCGGGCCAGGCAAAGTGTCTGTTTGCCTTTTTAAGTTCCCACAATCCGTCAATTCGCATCGGAACCACCGGCGCGTCTAGTTGCTGAATTAACAAACCCGTGCCGGCCATGAAAGGATTCAGCGCCCCATGCTTTGTGCGTTGCCCTTCGGGAAATACCAGCACACTGGAACCCTGGTCCATCATTTCACCGGCAAACATAAAGCTTCTCCGAAACCCGCTCTTTTGCGGCATCGAAAAGACATTGAAGAAGAGAACGACGGACACATACTTGAACAGAGAGAGCAGCCGAGTGAACAGTCCTGTTCCCAATGGTGGGTGGAGCCAGTCTCGCAGCAGCTCTCCGTCCATGGCAATTGAAATCCTTCTTCGGAACCTTCCCGGAAGCGCCAGCAGAATCAACGCGTGGTCCGCCATCGAGATATGGTTGCAGACGAACACCAAAGGCCCACGAACGTTGCGCAAATATTTATTGCCCCTGATTCTGGGCCAACCCATGACGCGCGCAACCGGCAGGACGATCAGGTAAAGCAGGGCGATTCGCAGCCAGCTCAGTGGCCAGCGCTGTTGCCATTTCGGATAGGGATACGGAGCTGCTTCTTCGTGTCTGCCTTCGCGAATTATTCCTTCAACTTCGGCTAGCGTGGTTGCGCCGGTGAAAGAAGCTTCATCGATCTCCAATTGGTAGCGATCCTCGAGCGCGCTCAACAACTCGACGCGGCCGAGCGAATCGAGCTTTAGATCCGCTCCGAGCTTTGCGGACGGATCAAGCGTTGCCGGTGCTTCCTTGCTGATGCGGGCGATGATTTCAACGAGGTCGTTCGAGTGACCGACTACAGAAGCACCGGCACTGTCGGAGATCTGAACCGCTTGTGCCAACGCAGCCCTCACGACTTCTCCGACAACATGTTTTCGGATCTTCCGGGTTGCGGTCCGCGGAAAATCTTCACCGGGCCAAACGAACCAGCGGCGGATTTGTTGATGCGGCGCCAGTAATTCATTCACCTTCTTAACCGCAGATTCCGCGTTCGTATGATCGTCGCGCAGTATGAGCACGGCGAGCGGTTCCGGTCCACGGGGTCCTTCGATTTCGATGAGCACGCCCGCCTTTATCTCAGGTTGGCGACCCAGCGCGAGTTCAATGTCTCCCGGGTAAATGTTCACACCTGCCGAGGTGACAATGACCTCCCTTTTTCGGCCTTTGAAATAGAGGCTGCCTTTCTCGTCGATCTCACCAACATCGCCGGTGCGAAACCAGCCATCGTCTGTGTCCTCTTCCTGCCCGCTATGCTTCCAATACCCGGGCGACACATTCTTGCCCCGCACCAGAATTTCGCCGTCCCCGGCGAGTTTCACTTCCTGACCCGGAAGTACTCTGCCGATGGAACCGCGGTCTTTCCTGAACGGGTGATTGACGCTGACGAGCGACGCAGTCTCAGTCATGCCGTAGCCCTGAATCACGGCGAATCCAAGCCGCTGCCAGAACTCCTCGGTATCCGGGTTGAGCGTCGCGCCACCTGAGACGAAGGCCCAAAACTTCCACCCAAACATGTTATGAATCGCGCGAAACGTCCACCAGCGCCGCAAAAAATGCCGGCTGGCGGACAAGGCAAGCGCACTGTGCAGTGGGTCCAGTTTCCCACGCGCTTCATAGTCGCTCTCGATTTTTTCTCGTAGCCCATCGAGAATGCGCGGCACGGTGATGACGACGGAGATTCGCTCGCGTTTGACCGTTTCCACGATCTGTAGTGGGCTCAGTGACTCTTGAAAGAAAACCTCGCCGCCGAGGAATTGAGGCACGAAGATGCCCATTAATTGTCCGAACACATGGCTCAGCGGCAGCAGATTGAGAAACCGAACCGGGTGAACCAGGCGTTCCCATTTCAGATAGCTCTTAATCTCTCGCTCGAGCGGGGTCAGATTTGCCAGCAGATTGCGGTGAGTAATGAGGACGCCTTTAGGCTCAGCCGTCGTTCCGGAGGTGAAGACGATCTCTACGGTATCGTCGCAACCGTTGTCGGTCGTGGGATATGGTTTTGAGGAATGATGGGCGATCTGCGAGTTCAATTCGTCGAGCTCGACTACCGGCAGAGTTTGTCCGACCAGGGCAGAAGTAACAGAGTCACAGAGCGCAAGCTTTGCCTTAACCTGCTCTTGAACCCGTTTGACGAATCCAGGCTCGCTTTGAAGATCAAGAGGCACCGCGATCACTCCGCGAAGAAGACATCCAAAGAAGGCTGAAACCCACTCAGGACTGTTCCTGGCCCAGAGCAAGACGCGATCGCCTTTTTCAATCCTTCGCGCTTCCAGTTCCCTCGCAAACCGGAGTGCGGTTTTTGCAATCTGATTGTACGACCCGTGTTTGACTCTTAAGCCGCGCGTGTACGCGAACGCAGTCTCATTACCCCGTGACAGAAAATCGTCGACGTAGCTTGCAAGAGTTGTGCGCATCAATCCTGGGTCCAGCGACTCGAAACTCCTCGCTGAGTGATAATGAGGCGTAACTCATTGGAGATAAATGGTAGCGCATACGGGACTCGAACCCGTGATCTCTGCCTTGAGAGGGCAGCGTGTTAACCAACTACACCAATGCGCCTTGAATCGGAAAACGATTATAGAGGGCGCCGCGCGCACCGCGCAAGTTAGCGAAGTTCGGCGGTAGCGTCCTGGTTTCGCGCCAGGGCAGGTCAGAACCGCCTGCGGTAGCGGGCGGTTGATTTAGCGCTCTCGAGCAAGTCGGACCGACAGATCAACCGCCCGCTACCGCAGGCGGTTCTGACAATACGGCGACTCGGAATTTTGAGCGCGGCGCGCGGCGAATGCTATACTCGGCCCGCAATCAAAACCCCAGAGAAACGCTCGCACTCTAACAGAACTTCATGAACATCGTGGTGCTCAGAGAGACGGCCGCCGGAGAAGCGCGCGTCGCCTTGATGCCTGAGTCGGTAAAGAAGCTCGTCGCCCTGAAGGCCGCAGTTAAGGTCGAGAGCAAGGCAGGCGAAGGTGCAGCGCGCGTGGATGACGATTACAAAGAGGCCGGCGCGGAAATCTCTGCCGATCGCAATGCTTTGCTCGAGGCGACGGACGTGTTGGTCGTAATCAACCGCCCGGCGCCAGAAGATTTCGCGCGGCTGAAGAAAGGCGCGGTTGTGCTTGGTTTCCTGCGACCGCTGGATGAGCCGGCCGCTTTGGAGCCGGCATTGAAAAGTGGCCTCACGACCTTCGCAATGGAATTGATTCCCCGCATCACGCGCGCGCAGGCGATGGACGCACTTTCGTCGATGGCCACCGTCGTCGGTTACAAAGCGGTCCTGCTCGGCGCGGAAACTATTCCGCGGATGTTTCCCATGCTGATCACGGCCGCGGGCACAGTTCCTCCCGCTCGCGTGCTGGTGCTGGGGGCAGGTGTGGCCGGTCTGCAGGCAATCGCTACCGCCAGGCGGCTGGGTGCAGTAGTCGAAGCCTACGACGTCCGCGCGGCGGCCGGCGAACAGGTACGGTCGATCGGTGCAACTTTTCTTGAAGTGGATCTTGGCGGAATTCAAACTGAAGATAAAGGTGGATATGCGGTTGAGCTTTCCCAAGAAGCAATGGATCGTGGCCGGCAATTGATTGCGGAGCGCGCTAAGACAGCAGACGTGGTGATCACAACGGCGCAAGTGCCGGGCCGGCGCGCGCCTTTGCTGGTCACTGAAGAAGCCGTCAAAGGGATGAAGCGAGGCTCGGTTGTCATCGATCTTGCCGGTACGACTGGGGGCAACTGCGCCTTGAGCAAACCGGATGAGGTCGTAAAGCGCAACGGCGTGGCGATTATGGCGCCGACGAATCTTGCCGCCACCGTTCCAGTGCATGCCAGCCAATTGTATTCACGCAACGTTACGGCGTTTCTAACCCTGCTGATCAAAGACGGCGAATTGCACATAGATTTGAACGACGACGTGGTTGGTCCATCGTGCGTAACGCATGAAGGGCAATATGTGAATCAGCGCGTAGCCAAAGCTGTGGAATCCTATGGTCGCACCTAATTACGTGCTACATAGGCTCTGAATTTAGTGCCAGGAGGTAACCTAATGTCACTCAATCTCTTAGAAGATATCCGGTCGGTGACAGACTTGAAGCGCAAAACGCGCGAAATTCTTCAGCAGATTCACAGAACCGGACGGCCAGTAATATTGACCGTTAATGGCAAGGCCGATGCCGTATTAATTGATGCCAGGACTTACGAAAAACATTTGATGGCTTTCAATTTGGCCAGGCTTTTGTCTGAGGGCGAAGACGACATCGCTGCAGGACGTGTGCGCGGCGCGCGAACAGTTCTCAGGGAGTTTAAGAATGCCCGCAAGATTCGCGGTTAGCCTCTCGCGAAAAGCTGAGGATGATCTTTAACAGATTTGGAAGTTTATCGCCGCGGACAATCCCAGCGACGCGTCAAGCTTTATTCTCCGATTGGAAAAGCAGATTGATAGACTTGAACGATTTCCCCAGCGCTGTCCCTTGATCTCAGAAAACGAGTTGTTGGGGGCCTGCTACCGACATCTTATTCATGGAAACTACCGAACGATCTTTCGTGTCTCAGGACGAACCGTTTACATCGTTAGAATAATCCACGCGGCACGCCTGTTGGATTCGTCATCACTTTATTGATGCGTTCGCAGATTCCCGATGCGGAGAACTTCACATGTCAACACAAACATTAATCACAGCTCTCTACGTTTTCGCACTGGCGGCGTTTCTTGGTTATCAGGTGATCTCGCGCGTACCGCCGCTTTTGCATACGCCTTTGATGTCGGCAACGAATGCTATCTCCGGCATCTCGCTGGTGGGCTCCATTGTCACTGCCGGCGCGCGCTACAACACGATCAGCACGATACTTGGTTTCACGGCCGTAGTTTGCTCGACTACGAACGTGGTTGGCGGTTTTGTGATCACCGACCGCATGCTGGGAATGTTCAAGCGGAAACCGGGGCCGAAGAAGTAGTGGCACAGACTTCAGTCTGTGATGTAACGCAAACTGTTAGTTTGCGGCTTGAATTCGTTTTTGGGGTAACGCAATTTTACTAGCGCGCAAACTAACAGTTTGCGTTACTAGAAATCAACACAGACTGAAGGAAGCTCTGAATAAGTTTCCTCAAGTCAGCCAGTAACCAAGTTAAAATGTCGGCAGCTCAGTCAAAGGAGAACTGCCGAATGAGTCAACCAACATTTGCCGCGCTGGCCTATGCGAACAAAAAGAAGAAGAC
>WNGD01000016.1_pt1 | contig 118620 bp, 114 predicted proteins | sample 5400671 | NCBI WGS metagenome assembly WNGD01 (sample SAMN13153369, study PRJNA577476) | soil metagenome | isolation source: 40 cm soil or saprolite under grassland replicate 2 | place: USA:California | collected 2016-06-15 | reverse complement strand
AGCGCGCTGTCTTTGCCGCCGCTCCACGCGACGAGGACGTCCTGGGGCACGTCAGCCATCCCGCCGAGTCACATCCCCCAGGTGACACGCCCGCCCAGCAGGATCGTGCGGCCGCGGGCCGGAAAGTTCTTCACTTCCTGGTAGGCGTGATCGAGCAGGTTCTCGACCCGGCCCGAAAGCGTGAGCCCCGGGGCGCCGCCTCGCGGTCGCAGCACGTCGAGCTGGGCGGCCAGGTCGACGCGCGCGTAGGGGGGAAGTGTCACGCGTGGAAACGGGAACGTGGAGAAATCCTGATCTTGTCGGTCGCCGACGTACGTGACCGCGAGCGACAGGGTGCCGAGTGCGGCCCACCGATAACCCGCGTCCAACCGCGCCGAGTGCTGCGGCCGCCGTGTCAGCGGCCGTCCGGCCGCCAACAACGCTCCCGATGACGAGTCGAATCCGGGATTGGTGATCTCGGTGTGGAGGTAGGTGTAACTCGCGGCCAGAGACATGGGTCCCGCCGGTGCGTAGCGTATGCCCAGCTCGAGGCCGTTCGCGTCCGCGGCGGCCACGTTCGAATAGTTCGGAGCCCCCGCCGCCGCGCTCGGGTCGTAGTCGATCAAATCGACAAAGCGCTGCTCAAAGCCCGTCGCGGAGAAGCTGAGGCGATCCCCGGCGAGCCACTGCTCGATGCCCAATTCCCAGCTGCGGGAGTGCTCGGGCCGCAGGTCCGGGTTGCCGACGGTGTAGCCGGTCGAATAGTTCTCCAGGAAGCTTGGCTCCCGGAAGCCGGTGCCGGCCGTCGCCCGAAGCCGTGTCCCGCCGGCGAGCCGGTACACGGCGCCCAGGCGATAGGCGAGGAAGCTGCCGAAGCGTTGATTGTCCTCCACGCGCACCCCGGTGGTCAGGCCGATCCTGGCGCCGACATCGGTCACCCCCTGCGCGTAGAAGGCGGCGTTCCAGCGCGCCGAGTCGATCGGCAGCGTGGTGCAGTCGCCGAATGACGACTGACAGACGTTGAACCCGTGCTCGCGCTCCTGCTCGACCGCCGTCCCCAGCGTCACGACAGCCCCGGACGACAGGTAGAAATTCGCCCGGAGGTCGGCGCTGGAACGCCGCACGTCGTCGAGATTCTGGAATCGGGAGCTGTCCGTCGTAGTGTCGGGGCGATTGTCGAACCCGCCGTCGGTCTCGTTGGTGGCGAGGAGCAAGCGCGCCTCGAGCCGCCTGGTGAAGTAGTGCCCGACGTCGAGGCCGATGGTTGGTCCGCTTCCATAGCCGAACTGGTTGTGATCGACGGCCTTGCCGGCACCGTTCGTCGGAAAGTGAAACACGCCGTCGTCGTACCGCAGGGTGAGTGTCGCATCGGTACGGTCATCCGGCACGACGCGCGCCAGACCGGAGAAGACGGTGTTGTGATACTCATTGTTGAATGCGTACATCCCGTCGCTGGTGAAGCGCGATAGCGAGGCGGAGTACGTGGCCACCTGGCTCCCGCCGGAAGCCTCAGCGTCCCACGCCAGCGTTCCGTAGGTGCCCCCTCGAACGCTCGCCTCGGAGCGGCTCGAGCCCGGTGCGCGCCGCGTGAAGATCTGGACGACACCGGTGACGGCGTCGGAGCCATACAACACGCTGGCCGGGCCGCGCACGACCTCGATTCGCTCGACATTGTCCGTCGTCAGGTTCGCGAAATCGAACGACCCGCCGGGCTGATTCACCGGGACGCCGTCCAGCAACACCTTCACGTAGTTGCTTTGCCCACCTCGCATGAACAACGACGTCTGGCCCCCGAAGGAGCCGGTCTGCACCACCGCCGCCCCGGGGACATCCCGCAGCGCTTCGAAGACGGTCTGGATCCCCTGCTCGCGGAGATCCGCTCCGCGGAGCACGGTGACCGCGGCGGGCACGCCCGCGAGCGAGCGGGGCACGCGGGTGGCCGTGACGACCACTGGGTTGAGCTCCACGGTGTCGATCGGGGTCTGGCCGGCCAGGGCCGCCGGGACGACCAGGAGCGGGAGCGCACGCAGGGCGAGTCTCATCGAGCCTCCTTTCGCAATCGCAGGGGAGTCATCTGGGGCCGGCCCTCGAACGGCGCAATCGCCACCGGCCACGCGAACACACGCTCCACCGTCTCACGGGTGAGTACGTCGCCGGGCGCACCGGCGCCCGCCGGGCGTCCCTCCGACAAGAGCAGGACGCGGTCGGCGAACCGCGCCGCTAGATTCACGTGATGCGTGATCATCAGGACGCCGAGCCCCTGCGCGTCCACGAGCGTACGTACCAGCTCGAACAGCTCCATCTCGTGCCGCAGGTCGAGCGAGGCGGTCGGCTCGTCGAGCACGAGCAGCCGGGGCTCCTGCGCCAGCGCCCGCGCCAGCCGGACGCGCTGGTATTCGCCGCCCGAGAGCGTCCAGAGCCAGCGGTCGGCCAGGTCCGCCGCGTCGCATGCCGCGAGCGCGCCGTCGACGGCCGCCCGGTCTGTCGCACCCACGCCGCCGAACAGCGAGAGGTGTGGGTAGCGACCCAGCAGCACCGTCTCGCGCACGCGCTGTGGGAACAGGTTGTCCTCGCGCTGGGGAAGTACGCCCACCAGGCGCGCCAGGGCGCGCCGCGACCAGGTGTGCGCCGGGCGTCCCAGGATCTCGACCTCACCGGCGACGAGCGGCACGAGGCCGAGGGCCGCGCGCACCAGCGTCGTCTTGCCGCTGCCGTTGGGTCCGAGCACCGCGTGCAGCTCGCCGGCAGGGAGCTCGAGCGAGACGCTCTCGAGGCTGTCGCGCGCGGCGTCCGGGTAGCGGCACGTGACGCCGCGCAGCGCGACGATCAGCTCACGGTCCATCGGCGCAGCAGGAATGCGAACACCGGGACACCCAGCAGCGCGGTCACGATCCCGACGGGCAGCTCGCGCGGGGCCACGACGGTGCGGGCCAGGGTGTCGGCGGCCGCGAGCAGAATGCCACCCGTGAGGAACGCCGTCGGGAGCAGGGTGCGATGGAGCCGGCCCCACACGAGGCGGCACAGGTGCGGCACGACCAGCCCCACGAACCCGATCACGCCCGCGACGGCGACGGCGGCGGCGGTCAGGAGCGACGCGGCCAGATAGACGACGCGCTTGAGCCGCCGCACGTCGGCGCCGAGGTACTGGGCGGGCTCCTCGCCCAGGGCGAGCAGATCGAGGGGCCGGGCGGACGCGACGAGGACGCCGAGCGGCAGCGGCGCGTACGCGAGCATCACGAGCACCGTGGTCCAGGACGCTCCGGAAAACCCGCCCCACAGCCACAGGAACGCGTTGCGCAGCTCCGTGGCCTGGGCGAGTGAGACCAGCGCCGTGGTGATGGCCGCGGCGAACGCGCCCACGGCCACGCCGCCCAGCAGCAGGATGCGCGGATCGAGCTCGGCCCCTCCCATGAGTCCCAGCCGATACACCAGCGCCATCGCGCCCACGGCTCCGACGAACGCCGCGAGCGGGAGGGCCCAGGGACCGGGAAGGTGGAGTGCGATCGCCGCCACGGCGCCCAGGCCCGCGCCGCCCGACAGCCCGAGCAGGAAGGGATCCGCCAGCGGATTGCGCACCAGCGCCTGGAGGCTCGTGCCCGCGACGCCGAGGGCGCCGCCCACCAGGAACGCCAGCACCGCGCGGGGCAACCGCAGCTGCCACACGATCGCCGAACCGGGCAGGTCCGCGAGGGGCAGGTTGGCGGGCCCGACGAGCAGCGCCGCGGCGAGGGTCGCGAGAGCCGCGCCGGCCAGCACCACGTACTTCACGGCGTGGTGTCGAGGCGCCGCCGCAGCTCGCGGACCGCCTCCCTCGCGCGCGGGCCGGGCCGGCCGAACAGCCCACCGGGCAGAAACAGGAACCGTCGCTTCCGTACCGCCGGCACCACGCGCCACTCCGGGCGGCCGGCGTAGCGGGGCGGTGCCGCCGTATCCGACAGCACCGCGATGAAGTCGGGGTTGCGCGCGGCGATCGTCTCGATCGACACCTGGGCCGAGGGCGCGGCGATGTCGTGGAACACGTTGCGCGCGCCGGCGAGCCCGGCGAGGCGGTCGAGGTAGCTCCCCGCCCCGATGACGATCGGCGGGTTGTCCCAGACCAAGAAGACGAGGGACTCGGGGCTAGGGGTGGGGGACTCGGGGCTCTGGGAGACGAGACTGTCCATGGCTCGCGCCAACGAGTCCCCTGCTGCTGTGCGCCCGGTGAGCACGCCCAACCGCCGGGCCGCGGGCGCCAGCTCCTCGAGCCGATTGAGATCGAGCAGGACGGTCCGGATGCCGAGCCGCTCGAGCTGCTCCGCGGCCGTGGCGTTCTGGCCGGAGCGGTACAGTACGACGAGGTCCGGCCGGCGGGCGGCCACCGCCTCGACGTTCGGGGGGATGCCGTCGCCCACGCTGGGCACGGCGAGCGCCGCGGGCGGGTAGTCGCACCACGCGGTTCGGCCGACCAGGCGGTGGCCCGCGCCGATGGCGAACAGGATCTCGGTAAACGACGGCAGCAAGGAGACGATGCGGCGGGCGGGCACGGCGAGCGCCACCCGGCGGCCCGCGTCGTCGGTAACGGCGGGGCCGGCGGCGGGCGCGTGCTCACCCCGGGCGCAGGCCACGGCGGCGAGCGCGACGAGTCCCGCGAGGTGGGTGCGCACTGTCCAGCGGCGCATAGCGAAAAAACCCACCCCCGACGGAGCGGAGATGGGCTAGCGCCTGCGCCTGGGTGCGCAGCGCCACCATCCCTCCCGCGAGGGATCTGCAGGTGGCGCGAACGAAGACGTCTCCTGGCTCCGGGCGAGCGGCCCGCCTTCCCGGGTGATCGCACCCAGTGGCGTCGAGCCGCTACAGCTGCCCGTCACAGTGGCGGGGCCGCGCCGGATTTGCACCGGCTTCCGTAGATCCCCGTTCGCTTGTAACGACGCTGCTAGTCTATCGCGGTTTGCGTCGCAGCGCAACCACGAACCCGGCCACGAGCGCGAGCGCCGCGAGGCCGACGACGAACGGCACCAGCGCTTCCGGCGCGAGCGGCCGATCGCTGAAGGCGATCGCGAGCGGCGCGCCCGCGCCGAGCGCCGGCGTGCGGTAGCGCGCGAAGCGGCGCCCTTCGATGCGCTCGATCCCGAGCGAGTCGAGCCGCGCCGCGCGCACCACGGCCGCGGTGTCCTCGAGCAGCAGGTCGACCTCTTCGATCGGCTGGTCGATCGGCAGGTCCACGCGGCGCGCGGTCGCGGGCAGTACATACGTATAGCTCAGCTGCTTGCGCTCGCCCGGCGGGATGGGGCCGAACACGGCGACCGAATCGCCCCGCAGCGTCACGGCGCGGGCCGAGACGTCGCCCTGCCCCACCTGGAACTGGATCGCCGCGGCCGGAATGGCGCCGGCCCAGGTGGGACGGAGCGTGTCGGCGGCGACGCGGGTCGCCGCGCCGGGGTTCTCGAGCTCCAGCAGCTCGAGCACGTCCCGGCTGCCGTCTCGCTTGATCTTCGCCACGGTCACGAGGCGACGGGTGACCCGCACGGCCGGACCCGCGGAGCTGGTGTCGTAGACGTAGAGGGCGCGGAGCGGCGCCGGCTGCGAGCGCCCCGGGGTGACCGGCTCCGAGAAGTACGCGATGCCGGCGCGCCAGCTACTCACGACATACAGCGCGGTCGAGTCGGCGTGGCGGATCGTCAGGGTGTAGTGGCCGTGCGCGTCGGTGCTGGTGGAGTCGATCGGCCGCCCGCCGCCGCCCATCGACACCTCGTGCAGCACCACGCGGGTACCCGCGAGCGGCCGTCCCGCGGGCCCGTACAGCACCCGTCCCGAAACGACGATTCCCTGCGCCTCGAGACCCGCAGCTCCCGCCCAGCTGAGCAGCGCGAGCAGCGCGACGCTAGGGAGTGAACTTCCCGAAATCTTCAGGATCGAGGTTCTGGAGGTAGTTCTTCAGGGCATCGGGATCGAGCGGTCCCGAGCCGGACTCGCCGCCGGGCTCGCCCGTCTCCACCGACGTGAGCGCGAGCAGGCCCTCGCTCGTGAAGATCGGCGCCTTGAGCCGCAACGCGACGGCGATCGAGTCGGAGGGCCGGGCGTCGATCTGGATCACCGCGTCGCCGCGGTAGATGTGCAGCTCGGCGTAATACGTGTTCTCCTTGACCTGGGTGATGATCACCTTGCGCAGGTCCGCGCCCAGGCCCAGGATCACCTGCTTCAGCAGGTCGTGGGTGAGCGGCCGGGCGAACTTCACCCCCGCCAGCTCCATCGCGATGGCGCTCGCCTCGGCGGGCCCGATCCAGATCGGGAGGACCCGTTCCCCCTCCTGCTCCTGCAGAATGACGACGGGAGTGTTGGTCGTGCGATCGAGCCCCAGGTGGGCGACCCGAACCTGGATGACGTTGGCGCTCAGGTCCCCATCTCCCACGATGCGAGATACTTCTGCTGCTCGGGTGTGAGCGTGTCGATGGCGACCCCCATGGCCGCGAGCTTCAACCGGGCGATGTCGGCATCGAGCTCGCGCGGGATGCGGTGCACATCCTTGCCCAAGTCGCGCCCGTGCCGCACCACGTGCTCCGCCGCCAGCGCCTGGTTCGCGAACGACATGTCCATCACGCTCGCCGGGTGTCCTTCCGCGGCCGCCAGGTTGATGAGCCGACCGTCCGCCAGCACGAACAGGCGCTTGCCGTCCAGGCGCCACTCGTCCACGAACTCGCGCACCGGGGTGGGGCCCTGGGCCGCCCGCTTGAGGCCGTCGAGGTCGATCTCGACGTTGAAGTGACCCGAGTTCGTGAGAATCGCCCCGTCTTTCATGGCGCGCATGTGCTCCACGCGGATCACGTGCAGGTTGCCGGTCAAGGTGACGAACACGTCTCCCACCCGCGCGGCTTCGGCCATCGGCACGACGCGGTACCCGTCCATCTGGGCTTCGAGCGCCTTGAGTGGATCGATCTCGGTCACGAGCACGTTCGCGCCCGCACCGCGCGCCCGCAGCGCGAACCCCCGGCCGCACCACCCATACCCCGCCACCACCATCGTGCTCCCCGCCACCAGCACGTTGGTGGCCCGCAGGATGCCGTCGAGCGTCGACTGGCCCGTGCCGTAGCGGTTGTCGAACAGGTGCTTGGTGTCGGAGTCGTTCACCGCGATCACCGGGAACTGCAGCACACCGTCGCGCGCCATCGCCTTGAGACGGATGACGCCGGTGGTGGTCTCTTCGGTGGATCCCACCACGCCGCCGACCAGCGCCCGCCGCTCCGCCCCGGACAGGCCCTCGACCCACTGGCGCACCGGCGGCGCGAGATCGTCCAGCCGGTTCAGCGCGATCATGTGGAGCGCGCCGACCAGGTCGGCGCCGTCGTCCATGGTGACATCCGGCCGGTGCGCCAGGGCGGCCCGGATGTGCTCGTAGTAGGTGGCGTGATCTTCGCCCTTGATGGCGAACACCTTGATGCCGTGATCCTTCACCAGGTGGGCCGCGACGTCGTCCTGCGTGGAAAGGGGATTCGACGCGCACAGCGCCACGTCCGCGCCGCCCGCCTGGAGTGTGACGGCGAGGTTCGCCGTCTCGGTCGTGACGTGCAGGCAGGCGGAAAGGCGCCGCCCGACCAGCGGCCGTTCCCGGGAAAAGCGCTCCCGAATGAGGCGCAGCACCGGCATGGATCGCTCCGCCCACTCGGTACGGCGCCGCCCCTCGGCCGCGAGTCTCGGGTCCTTGATGTCGGAAGTCGCGCTCGCAGCCGTCGTCGTCATGCGGTGACTTTCTTGGTGTAGTGCTTGGAACGCTGCGCCGCGAGTCGCAGCTCTTCGACGCGGTTCGCGTGCTCCCACGTGAACAGCTCGACTTCGCGATCCACGTCCTTGTCCACGAAGCGACGCCGCTCCGGGGCACGGCCGAAATGTCCGTAGGCGGCCGTGGCACGGTAGATCGGGTTGCGGAGGCCGAGTGCCTTGATGATCCCGAGCGGCGTGAGGTCGAACACCTCGCGGACCGCATCTTCGATGGCTTCATCGGGGACCGCGCCGCTGCCGAACGTGTCGATCATGACGGACACCGGCTGAGCGACACCGATGGCGTACGCCACCTGGACCTCGCAGCGCCGCGCCAGCTTGGCCGCCACGATGTTCTTCGCCACCCAGCGCATCGCGTAGGCGGCCGAGCGGTCGACCTTGGAGGGATCCTTGCCGCTGAACGCGCCGCCCCCGTGGCGGGCCATGCCCCCATAACTGTCGACGATGATCTTGCGGCCGGTGAGCCCGGCGTCGCCCTGCGGCCCACCGACCACGAACCGGCCCGTGGGATTCACCAGCAGATCGGCGTCGCGCACCTCGAAGCCCGCGTCCGCGAGCACCGGCCGCACTACCAGGGCGATCACGCCCTCGCGCAGCTCTGCGTTGTCGATTTTGTCGGAGTGTTGGGTCGAGACGACTACCTTGCTGATCCCCACGGGGCGGGCACCCTCGTACATCACGCTGACCTGCGTCTTGCCGTCGGGCCGGAGCCACGGGAGATCGCCCGCCTTGCGCACGGTCGCCAGCCGCTCGGCCAGCCGGTGGGCCAGTACGATCGGCAGCGGCATCAGCGTCGGCGTCTCGTCCGACGCGTAGCCGAACATCATGCCCTGGTCGCCCGCGCCGCCTTTGTCCACGCCCAGGGCGATGTCCCCGGATTGGCGGTCGATGGTGGTGAGAATGGCGCAGGTCTGGGCGTCGAAGCCGAAGCTCGCGTCGGTGTAGCCGATCGCGCTGATCGTCCCCCGCACGATGTCGGGGATGTGCACGTAGGTGGACGTCGTGATCTCGCCCGCGACCACCGCCATGCCGGTCGTGACCAGCGTCTCGCACGCCACGCGAGCGGCGGGGTCCTTGGCGACGATGGCGTCCAGGACGGCGTCCGAGATCTGATCGGCGATCTTGTCGGGATGACCTTCCGTCACCGACTCGGAGGTGAAGACGTGGCGCTGCGCTGGCATGTGTCGATCCGACGCGGGTTTAGACGTTCAAACTAGCGGCACGCCGCCCGCCCGGCAACCGGGCGTCGGGGTCGAGCAGCTTCAGGTCCACCGCTTCGGCGAGCGCCAGGCGCAGCAAGTCGAGCACGGCGTCGGCGGTGCGCGCGCCGAGCGCCTGCTCGGCCGCCAGTCGCGCGCGTGCCACACTCACCTGCCGCACCATCCACTTGACGATCGTCAATTTTGGCGGCGCGACGGAGAGCGTGTCGTAGCCGAGCCCGAGCAGCAGGAACGCCGACAGCGGCTCCGAGGCCATCTCACCGCACACGCTCGCGGGTTTGCCGGCGGCGCGCGCGGCATCGGCCACCATCTTGAGCAGCCGCACGACGCTCGGGTCGTGGGAGTTGAAGCGGTCGGCGAGCCGGGCATTGCCGCGGTCCACGACGAGCGTGTACTGCGTGAGGTCGTTCGTGCCGACGCTCAAGAAATCCGACGCTTCGGCCAGCCGGTCGGCGATCACCGCGGCGGCCGGCGTCTCGACCATCACCCCCACCGGAAGCGACGCCGCCGCTTCGATCCCCTCGGCGGCGAGCCGCTTTGCCTGCTGCGCGACGATCTCGCGTGTCCGGTCGACTTCGTCGAGCCGCGTCACCAGCGGGATCATCAGGTGGATCTGGCCGTGCGCCGCCGCGCGTAGCGCCGCGCGTATCTGCGTGTGGAAGATCTCCGGGCGGTCGAGGCACACGCGGATCGCGCGCCAGCCGAGCTGGGGGTTGGTCTCCGTCATCATGCGGAATGCGCCCGGCAGCTTGTCGCCGCCCAGGTCGTACGTGCGCACCACCACCGGGGAGCCCGGGAATGCCTCGGCCACGCGCCGGAAGTACGCGGTCTGCTCGTCTTCGCTCGGCAGGGTGGTGTGACTGGTGATCAGGAACTCGGTGCGCAGCAGGCCGACGCCTTCGGCGCCATGCTCCTGCGCGGCCCTGATCTCGTCGGGCAGATCCACGTTGCCCCGCAGCACGATGCGCGCGCCGTCGGTCGTGACGGCCGGCTGCGACGCGACCTCGTCGAGCTGGGTCGCCAGCTCGCGGCGGCGCAGCTCGCGCTCCCGGGCATCGGCGATCTCGGCGGGCGTGGGATCGAGCAGCACGGTGCCGCGGGTCCCGTCCATCACGAGCATCGTGCCCGGCGCGATGCGCTCCATCGCACCCGTCACACCGAACACCGCCGGGATGCCGATGGAGTGCGCCAGGATCGCCGCGTGCGAGGTCCGGGTACCTTCCTCGCTCACGAGCCCCACCACGTGCTCGCGGTCGAGCTGGACGGTGAGGCCCGGGCCGAGCTCGCGCGCCACGACGACTGAGGGATCGGTGATCCCCTCCCACAGCTCGTCCGAGCCCCGATGCATCAGGTGCTCGAGCACCCGGATCGTCACGCCCGAGAAGTCGGCGAGCCGGTCCTTCAGACGCGGGTTGCCGGTGGCGGTCCACAGGTCGCGCACCTCGAGCGCCTTGAACTCGAACGCCTTTTCCGCGGTGAGGTGGTTCTCGCGGATCAGATCCGCGACGCCGGAGAGGAACTCCTTGTCCTCGAGCATGAGCAGCTGGGCGTCGAAGATGCGCGCCTCGTCCACGCCGGCGCGGTCCTCGGCCTTGGCCCGCAGGTCCAGCAAGTAGCGCTTCACGTCGCGCACCGCGGCGCGCAGCCGCCGTACTTCCTTCTCCACCCGGGCGCGCGGCACCACGCGGTGCGGCACCTCGGGCATGGTCCAGCGCACCACAACCGCCGGTCCGATGGCGATCCCGGCGGACACCCCGATGCCCTTGAGCAGGCGGTCGCTCACGGCCCCTCCCCGTCTTCGCGCTCTTCCGCTTCGCGCATCTCCGCTTCCCGCACCTCCGCCGTCAGATGCATTTCGTGGAAACCGTCGGCCACGAGGGCGAGCAGCGCCGCCATCGCCTGCTCCGCATCGTCGCCGTCGGTCCTGATGACCAGCGACGATCCGCACTCCGCCGCGAGCATCATGACGCCCATGATGCTCTTCCCGTTCACCGTGAGATCGTCCTTCTTGACCTCGACCGCGCACTTGAAGCGGCTGGCCAGCTTGACGAACTCCGCCGCGGGCCGCGCGTGCATGCCGAGCGGGTTGACGATCTTTGCCTCGCGCTCGATCACGGCCATAGCCACCCCGCCAGCGTGGCCAGGGCGAGCAGCGCCAGCCCGAGCCGCACTCCAGTGATCCGAGCGCGGAACGACCACAACAGCGCGAACCCGCCCGCCGCCACGGCGGCGAGCGCCACGCGCCACCAGCCCGCGAATCCGCTGCTCTGGTACCGCGCCACGAGCGGCAGCGCGGCCCCCACGACGAACGCCATGGCCGGCCCCGAGACCGCCGTCGCCCGCTGCAGCAGCGGCTGGCGCAGTGCCACGGCCACGCGCACGCCGTGCGTCCACCCCGCCCGCAGCGCCCACCAGCGCAGCGCGACGTGACCGGCGTTGAAGAGCACCAGGAAGCCGATGATGGCCGGGAGCCCGAGCCCGAGCGCCACGCCGATGAGGGCCAGCCCCGAGGTGAGCGGCAGCCAGCCCGCCCACACCAGCCGGTCGCCCAGCGAGCCCAGCGGACCGCACAACGCAGTGCGCAGCCGCTCGACCTGCTCGGGCGGCACGCCGTCATGCTCCGCCCGGGCCGCGGCGCCCACCGCGAGGCCGCACAGGTACGGATGCGCGTTGAAGAAGTGCGCCCCCCGTGCCACGGCGGACCGGTAGGCCGCGCCGTCGCCCGCCACGCGCAGATCGCGCAGCAGCGGCTCCTCGGCCACGCCCATGCCGACCCCCTGCATGCGCTCATAGTTCCACGACCCCTGCACCGTGAACAGGCGGAGCAGGCTGCGGCCCAAGGCCGGACGGGCGCGCGGCGCGACGCTCACCGGAGCCACGCCACCGCCGCGCCGCTCACCACGCCCGCGGCAAACCAGCGCAGGTCGGGCCCCCGGCCCACCAGCCGCAGCGTGCCCGCGGTCCCCGCGGCGAGAGCGCCGCCCACGGCGGCGACATCGAGCAGCATCACGCCCCGTGGGCTGATCGTGCCCGCCAGATAGGTGCGGACGAGCAGCGCCAGGCCCAGGCCGAGCGCCGTCACCAGCGCCGCGCGCAGCGCGTCGCGCAAGATGGCCGCGGTGTGCAGCCGGACCAGCACGCGCGCGTCGCCGGCTTCCAGGGCAGCTGTTGCGCGCCGCACGGCCCGGGCGTTGAGCCGGCGCACCACGTGCAGGCTCACGCCCCCGGCCATCCCGCTGATCAGCCCAACCAGGGCGCCGAGCCCGAGGCCGAGCGTGCCGGCGGCGGCGTGCGCCGCGCTCACGGCCGCGACCGTCGCCGGCCCGTATTCCGGATAGCGCACGGCCCCCACGGGCATCACCTCGTACTGAAACAGCTCGAACAGCACGCCCAGCGACAGACCGGTCCACACGTCGCCCAGCATCGCGCCGGCGATCGGCCCGGCGACGAGCGGCCGCGCGATCATCATTTGCGGCACGCTCACCAGGTCGAGGCCGACGAAGGTCCCCCAGACGAGCAGCCCCAACAGGAGTTCCGGTCTCACGTGAAATCCTCCAGCGGCACCGGTCGGGTCGTGGGCACGTCCTGCGCCGTCACCTCGATCCCGCGGGCGGCGAGGGCTTTGAGCTGCGCCGCCTCCGCGTCGCTCAGGTAGACGTAGCGCAGGCGGGGCGAGCGCCCCGGACGGTGGTGCAGGCCTCCGATGTTGATGCGGGGCACGCCCCGGCTGTCGCTCGCGAGGGTGGCGAGCGTGTCGATATCACCGGTGACGAGCAGGCCGACGCGCGCGTCGCGCTGCCACTTGGGGAGGCACGTCAGGGCTTCCCCCGTCGAGGCAAACACTACGTCGATGTCGGGGGGCACGCCCATCCGATAAAGCTCCTGCTCCCAGGTACTCGCGCGCACCGTGTCATCCACCAGCACGATGAAACCCACGTTGAGCGGCTTCCCCCAGCCGACCACGACCTGGCCGTGGATCAGGCGGTCGTCAATGCGGTACAGGGCGATGCTCATGCGGCCGGCGTGCGGATCGCCCGACTACCGGCTTCCGCCGCACGCCGGGCCGCGTCGGCCGGCGGGAGCTCGCGATGGAACACGAAGTCGAGCAGCATCGCCAGGTTCACCCCCGTCACGACCGCCACGTCGGACTTGCCGCGCGCGAGCCGCACGGAGCTCGTGAGGCACGAGCCGCCCGGAAGATCCACGAACAGCAGCGCCGGCTTGTTGCCGATCGCCTGCGTGAGGCGCTCGGCGAGCGCTCCGGTATCGCACCCATCGTTCGACACGGGAACGAGGGCGTCGTTCACGCCGGTGATCGCGGCGACGGCGGCGAGCAGCGCCTGGGCGACGGCCGCGTGCGATACGATCACACCGCGCAAGGGCTCACTCATTGTCCTCCTCGAGATACTCCTGCAGCTGGCGGCGCTCCGCGAGCCGCTTGAGCAACCGGTCGTTGAACGCGCGGGCCGAGTCCACGCCGCTGTAGCGGAGCAGGTGGTTCATCGCCACGACCTCGCAGATCACGGTCAGGTTCTTTCCGGGGTTGAGCGGCACCGTGACCATGGGCAGGGTCACATCGAGCACGCGCGTCGTCTGGCCGTCGATCCCGGTGCGGTCATACTCACGGCCCGCGTCCCACTCGTCGAGCTGCACCACCACCTCGATGCGCTTCTGCTGTCGCACCGCCCGCACGCCGAACAAGGCGCGGATGTCGATGAGCCCCACGCCGCGGATCTCCATGTAGTGCTGCGCCAGCTCGTGGCCGCGGCCGATGAGAACGTCGTTGCCGCGACGCGTGATGTGGACGACGTCGTCCGCGACCAGGCGGTGGCCGCGCTCCACCAGGTCGAGCACGCATTCGCTCTTGCCGATCCCCGACTTGCCGAGGAACAAGAGGCCCACGCCGAACACGTCGGCGAGCGAGGCGTGCACGCTGGTGGTCGGCGCGAACACATCGTCCAGGAACGGCTTGAGGCGACGATAGAACTCGGCGGTCTTGAGCCGCGTGCGGATGACGGCAATGCCTTTGGCGCGGGCCAGCTCCAACAGCTCGGCGGGCGGCTCCTGACCCTTGGAGATCACCACGCACGGGAGATCGAACGAGAACAACGTCTCGAGCGCGCGGCGGCGCGCGGCGGCATCGAGCGACGCGAGGTAGGTGACTTCGGTCTCGCCGAGGATGTGCAGCCGATGCGCGGCGAACCGCTTGGTGTAGCCGGCGAGCACCAGGCCGGGGCTCGAGGCTTCCGGCGTCGTAATCTCGCGGTCGAGCCCGCTGTCCCCCGTGAGCGCCTCGAGCTGCAGGGGATCGCCCCGCTGCTCGAGCAGGTCGCGCACCTTGGGCGCCTTCACGCCCCGCGCCGCCGCATGGGGGACTTGTCGAGCTGGCGGCGCACCTTGGCCACCGCGAGGTTCAGGGCGCTGCTCTGGTCCGCCGCGCGGGCCGTGCCGACGTGCAACACGCCGCGGGCGGCGTGGAGCCGCACCTCGACGGTCGGCCGCCCGTGGTCGGCGTCGAACACCACACGGGCGTCCTGCGGGCGCGGCGCGACGCGCGCGAGACGCTCGATCAGCGTGCGGGCCCGCCCGCGCAGCTCCGGCGCCAGCTCGCAATGACGTGCCGTGATGGTGATCCGCATGGTCAGCCTCCCTGCGCGATGGCGCGTTGCAGATGCGCCTCCGTCGCCCGCGCCGCACGCTCCCACGACAGACTCTCCGCGAAGGCGCGCCCCGCGCGGCCGAGACGCGCCACGAGCCCCGGATCGGCGGCCAGCGCCAGCATGCGCTGCGCCAGCGCCTGCGTGTCGCCGTGCGGCACGAGAAAGCCGGTCACGCCGTCGCGGACCGACTCCCGGAGACCGGGACTGTCGGACGCGAGCGCGGGCGTGCCACAGGCCGCCGCTTCCACGTTGGAGATCCCCCACCCCTCTTTCGGGCTGGGAAACACCAACGCCCACGCGCGCCGCAGCCGCCGGCGCTTCTCCTCCTCCGACACGAAGCCCAGGAACCGTACTCCGTCGCGGATTCCCAGAGAGGCCGCCAGCCGCTCGAGCCGCGCCCGGTCGTCGCCCTGGCCGGCCACCTCGAGCACCAGGTCGGCGCGCGACCCCCTGGCGAGCGCCAGCGCCCGCAGGGCGATCTCCACTCCTTTATAACGCTTGAGGCGCCCGACGTACAAGAACGTGGGGGCGTCCGCTCGAGCGACCGTGGCGTCCGGCGCGTACCAGCTCGCATCGACGCCGGGATAGATGACCTCGACCCGCTCCGCGGGGACGCCCCGGCGCACCAGGTCATCGCGCGTGCTCTCCGAAATCGCGTGGAACCAGGCGCGCCGATAGGCTCGCGGGATCGGCCGCTCGGCGGCCCACACCACCGCGGCGATGGGCCACTTCGCTTCCCGAAACGCGGTGGCGCCGAACAGATGCGGGACCAGCGCGCAGAACGGCCGGTCGGTGAGTCCGGCGAGGAACAGCGGCAGCTTGTTGATGTCTTCGACCACGACGTCGTACCGGTTCGCGGCGAGCAGGCGCCGCACGGTGGGTCGCGCCCGCAGCGCGAACGTATGGCGGCCGCCCACGCGCCGCAGCTTCATGCCGTCGAGCTCGGCGTGCGGCGCCGCCCCCGGCCAACCGCTCGTGACCAGATCGATGGCGTGTCCCTGGCGCGCCAGGCGGCCGAAGATCTCGTGGAGGTGGGTTTCCGCGCCACCGGCGTGCGGATTCTCCCGGTCGTTCCAGTTGACGAGCAGGATCCTCACAGGGCGCCCGACTCGCGCGCCACCGCGTCCAGCACGCCGTTCACGAACGCCGGCGCCTTCGCCCCCGCGAACCAATGGGCGAGCTTCACGGCCTCGTCGATCACGACGCGGGGCGGCGTCTCGCCCTCGTCGAGCTCGGCGAGCGCGAGCCGCAGGATGTTGCGCTCCACCACGCCCACGCGCTCGACGCGCCAGTGCTCCGCGGCCGCGCCAACGCGGGCGTCGAATTCGGGAAGTCCGGCCACCGCCTTCGCCGCGAGGTCGGCACCCCGGTCGAATCCGGCGGGGGCGCGGCCGTAGCTCGTCGCGAGCCGGGCGACCACCGTCTCGATCGAGGGGCGGCCGGACAGGTCCCAGGCGTAGAGCAGTTGGAGCGCGCGCGCGCGAGCCTTAGTCTCGGGGCGCTGCACGGGTGAGCTGGGCCAGCACGTCGGCCGTGGTGAGCGCGGCCTCCGCGGCCTCGTACCCCTTGTTGCCGGCCGCCCCGCCGGCCCGCGCCAGGGCCTGGTCGAGGTTCTCCGTCGTGAGGACCCCGAAGCCGATCGGGAGCCGATGGGCGAGGGCCACGTTCCCGAGCCCGCGCGTCGCCTCGCCGGCGACGTACTCGAAGTGGGGCGTCTCGCCGCGGATCACGCAGCCGAGCGCCACCAGCGCCGCGTAGCGCCCGCTCGCCGCCGCCGCTTCCGCCGCCACCGCCAGCTCGAACGCACCGGGCACCCAGATCACGTCGACCCGCGCGTCCGGCACGCCCTGCTCGCGCAAACACTGCCGCGCCCCCTCGAGCAGGCGGGTGGTCACGACCTCATTGTAACGGCTGACCAGCACGGCCACGCGGACCTCACGCGGCGCGCGGGGCGACCCCTCGATCTCGGCCACAGTCAGTGCGTGAGCAGGTGGCCGAGCTTATCGCGTTTGACGTCGAGATAGGAGCGATTCTCGTCGGAGGGCGTCATCACGATCGGGACGCGCTCGACGATTTCGAGGCCGTAGCCCTCGAGCCCCACCAGCTTCATGGGATTGTTGGTGAGGACGCGAATGGAGGAGAGCCCCAGATCGAGCAGAATCTGCGCCCCGATGCCGTAGTTGCGCAGATCGGGCTTGAAGCCGAGCTCGCGGTTCGCCTCGACCGTGTCGTGCCCCGCATCCTGCAGCTCGTACGCCTTGAGCTTGTTCAGGAGGCCGATCCCCCGCCCCTCCTGATCGAGGTACACCACCACGCCGCTGCCTTCGGCGGCGATCATCCGCATGGCGGAGTGCAGCTGCCAGCCACAGTCGCACCGCCCCGACCCGAAGACGTCGCCGGTGAGGCACTTGGAGTGCATGCGCACGAGCACCCTGGGGCGGTCCCGCACGTCCCCGTACACCAGGGCGATGTGCTCCGCCGCGTCCACATCGTTGCGATAGCCGAGGATGCGGAACTCGCCGTCGGGCGTGGGCAGACGCGCCTCGGCCACCCGATGCACCAGGCGCTCGTGGGCCAGCCGGTACGCCACGAGCTGCGCCACCGTGATGAAGGTGAGTCCGTGCCTGGCCGCGACCCGCTCCAGATCGGCCCGCCGCGCCATCGACCCGTCCGCGTTCAGCACCTCGCAGATCACGCCCGCGGGGTAGAGCCCCGCGAGGCGCGCCAGGTCCACGCTCGCCTCGGTCTGGCCGACGCGCTGCAGCACGCCCCCCGGCCGGGCCCGCAGCGGGAACACGTGCCCCGGGCGCCGCAGGTCAGCCGGTACCGTGGCGGGATCGATCGCGACGCGGATGGTCGCCGCGCGGTCGGCGGCCGAGATACCGGTGGTGACCCCGAAGCGGGCGGCGGCGTCGATCGACACCGTGAACGCCGTCTCGTGCGCCTCGGTGTTGTGCTCGGCCATCTGGGTGAGCCCCAGGGCCTGGCACCGCTCCGGCATGAGCGTGAGGCAGATGAGCCCACGGCCGTGGGTCGCCATGAAGTTGATCATCTCGGGCGTGACCGTTTCGGCCGCGCCGACCAGGTCGCCTTCGTTCTCGCGGGTCTCGTCGTCGGCGACGATCACCAGCTTGCCCGCGCGGATGTCCGCGATCGCCTGCGTTATGTTGCCGTGCGACATAATTGCCTCACATACTTCCCGAGCACGTCACCCTCCACGTGCACGCGGTCGCCGACGCGGAGGGTTCCGAGCGTCGTGTGCTCGCGCGTGAACGGGATGAGCGCGATCTGCACCGAGTCGGGACCCGGCAGATCGTTGATGGTCAGGCTCACGCCGTCCACGGTGATGGCGCCGTGCGGGATCGAGGTCTCCCGCACCGCCCGTGGGACCCGCAGGTCGTAGATCCACGCGTCTCCTTCCCGCGCGACCCGCTCCACCACCGCCACGCCGTCCACGTGCCCCTGCACGAAGTGGCCACCCAACCGGTCGGCGGCGCGCAGCGCCCGCTCGAGGTTCACGCGGCGCCCAGCCTCGTACTCGCCGAACAACGTTCGCTCTTCGGTCGTCTCGATCACGTGGACCTTGAACCCACCCTTGACCACGCGCTCCACGGTCAGGCACGCACCGTTGACCGCGATGCTCTCGCCCCGCTTGACGCCCTTGAAGGGCGCGGTGACCGTGAGAGTCAGGCCCGTTTCCCGCTTCCCGTTTCCCGTTTCCCGCGTCGCTTTCGCGACCCGCCCGACCGCGCTCACGATCCCGGTAAACATATCCGCTTGTCCAATACCAATAATGTATCGGGGCCCAGCGCGCGGCGCTCCACGGGGATCCAGCGCGGAGCCGCGGCGAGCGGGGCGGCCGCCATGCCGGGAAAGGCCGGAACGGCGGCTTCGCCGAGCCACACCGGCGCCTGCACCCAGTAGAGGCGGTCCACCAGGCCGTCGACCAGCAGCTTGGCGCCCAGCGCGCCGCCCCCTTCGCACAGCACCGACTCGATGCCCGCGGCTCGCAGCGCGCGCAGGCCGTCGGCGAGCGAGCCGGGCCGGAACACGCGCACGCCGCTCTGCTCGAGCAGCGACACGCTCGCAGGCGGCGCGTCGGGCGACGACATGACCCAGGTGGGCACGTCGTGCGCGGTCTTTACCAGGTCCGCGGTCTGGTTGAGCATGGCGCGGCGGTCGAAGACGACCCGCACGGGCGGGCGGCGCGGCGTCACAGGACCGCGCACGGTGAGCTGCGGGTTATCGTGCAGCGCGGTCATGCCGCCGACCGCGATCGCGTCGAAGCCGGCGCGCAGCCAGTGGACGTACTCCCGTGCCGCTTCGCCCGAGACCCAGCGCGAGCTGCCGGCGGCGTCGGCGATGCGCCCGTCGATCGACGTCGCGAGCTTGAGGGCGACGAAGGGTCGCTCCGCCTGCTCGCGCGCGAACAGAAACGGAGCGTTGCGCGCCGCCGCCGCCTCGGCGAGAAGACCCAGGGATACGATCACGCCCTTGGCGCGGAGCACCCCTGCCCCGCCGCGCGCCTGCGGATCGGGGTCCGACACCGCAGCGACGACGCGCGCGACGCCCGCCGCCACGATCGCCCCGGTGCAGGGCGGCGTCTTGCCATGGTGCGCGCAGGGCTCGAGGTTCACCACCAGGGTGGCGCCGCGCGCCCGTGCGCCCGCCGCCTCGAGCGCCACGACCTCGGCGTGCGGCCCCCCGTATTCGGCGTGGTAGCCTTCGGCGACGACACCGCCCCCGGCGAGGACGACGGCCCCGACGAGGGGATTCGGTGCAACGCGCCCCCAACCCCGGCGCGCGAGGTCGAGGGCGCGTTGCATCGCCGCCCGCTCAGGAGCGGGCGGCTCCTCAGAAGCCGAACCGGACGCCGACACCTCCGAAGACATGTGCCGCCTTGGGATCGAAGCCCGAGAACTGCGTGAAGTAGCTCTGATCCTTGCCTGCCTGCAAGCCAATCTCGCCCACCAGCTTCACGGCCGCGAGGGAGAGGCCGCCGTTCACGAACACGAGGGCGCGGGTGTTGGTGGGGTTGATCACCACCGTCCGCGTCGTGGTCGGACTGTCATAGAACCGGATGTTCGTATTGTCCGACTTATAGCGGTCGACTCCGACTCCGGCGGCGAGGTCCACGAGGACGAACTTCCATCCCGCCACCGCGCGATAGCTGTCACTACTCAGATCCATGGTGAATTCGAACTGATCGCCCGTGCCGGGCGCAGACCCGAGCGTGCCGTAGCGGAGGCGCGGAATGGAGCGGTGCATCCAGCTCACCGACACCGACGGGATCGGGAAGCCGCCCTTGAGGACACCGACTCGCGCACCGTACCCGATCCCCAGCGCGGCGTCGCTGATGTGGGTGGCGTTCGAGTCCACGTTGAGATGCTTGATGCCGGTGGGGAGGATCAGCGCGGAGCCGAGCACGTCGACGGCGAGCAGGCCGCCCCCCATTCCCTTGAACAGGCCGAGCGCGCCTTCGACCATAGGCGCGGGGACGACCCCGTTGAAGCTCGTCGGCACCGGCGACTGGGTAGCGGCCGTCGGGTCGGGGAGCGCCGCCTTGATCCCGTTCACCCGCGCGGTGAGCATGAGGTGCCCGAACCCGCCGAGCGCGCCACCGGAGCCGAGCACCGGATTGCCGCCACTCACGATCATGCCGGCGAGGGGATAGAACGCCCGCACCGCGTCGACCGCGGTGTTGCAGGCCTGCGTGGCGCCTGGGAACGCGATGTTGTTGCACTGCGGCTCCTGCGCGACGAGCGACGTCGCGCCCAGCATGACCATGACTGTCAGCATTGACACGATGTGACGCATGCGGCCTCCTACCGTTCAGAGAACTTCACTCCCCTGGTCCCCGCCCGCACTTCCCCGATGATCCACGCCTCGATGCCGGCGCGTTTGGCGGCGGCAATCGCGGCCTCGGCGTCGTCGCGCCCGGCGACCGCGATCATCCCGATGCCGAGGTTGAACACGCGGCGCATCTCACCGAGCGAAACATCTCCCGCGCGCATCAGGACGCGGAACAGCGCGGGCCACGGCCACGCCCCGGCGTCCACCACCGCCTCCGCGCCGGCCGGCAGCACCCGCACCAGGTTTCCCGGGATGCCGCCGCCGGTAATGTGAGCGAGGGCATGGAGCCGGGAGATGATCGGCGTCACGGCCGTGGCGTAGCTGCGGTGGACGTCCAGCAACACCTGGGCCACGCTGCGGCCCGTCTCGGGAAACTCGTCGAGCACATCGAGCCGCAGGGTGTCGAACACGATACGCCGCGCCAGTGTGTACCCGTTGGTGTGCAGTCCGTTCGACGCGTAGCCGATCAACACGTCGCCCGGCCGCACCAGGTCGCCGTGCAGCGCGCTGCGCTCCTCGACCACCCCCACGATGGTGCCGGCGAGGTCGTAATGTCCGGGCTGGTACAAGTCGGGCAGCTGCGCCGTCTCGCCGCCGGCGAGCGTGATGTCGTGGGCGCGGCAGCCGCGCGCCACGCCCGCCACGATCGCCGCTGCGACGTCCGGCTCGAGCTGCCCCGTGGCCACGTAGTCGAGAAAGGCGAGGGGCGTCGCTCCGTGCACCAGGATGTCGTTGACGCAATGGTTGACGAGATCTTCTCCGACCGTGTCGTGCACGCCGGCGCGAGCGGCGACGAGCACCTTGGTGCCGACGCCGTCGGTCGAGAGCACGAGCACCGGCCGCTCGAACCCGGAAGGCACGCGCACCATGCCGCCGAAGGCCCCGATGGCGCCGAGCGCCAAGGGCGTGCGCGTGGTCCGCACCAGGGCCGCGATGCGGCGCTGGGCTTCCTCCGCCGCGTCGAGGCGCACGCCGGCGGCGGCGTAGTGCTCCGTCACGGTGCCCGGCCTTCGTCCACCTCGAAGTGGACCAGGTCCTTGAAGCCGCGCACCCGGGCCCGCACGTCGGCCAGCGTCACGCGCTCGAACCCCTGCACGCCGAACGCTTCCACGGCGAACGAGCCCATCGCGGCGCCGTACACCATCGCGCGCCGCAGGTTGGCAGGCGTCAGGTCGTCGGTCGCCGCGAGGTGCGCCATGAACCCTCCCGCGAACGCGTCACCCGCGCCCGTGGGGTCGAACACTTCCTGAAGCGGGTAGGCCGGCACCTTGAAGGTGGTGTCGCGATCGACCAGCAGCGCGCCATGCTCACCCTGTTTGATCACGGCCATTTTGGGTCCCCGCTCGAGCACCCAGTGCGCGGCCCGGTAGATGTTCCAGTCGCCCGACAGCTCCCGCGCTTCGGCGTCGTTCACCATGAGGATGTCGATGTGGCGCAGCAGCTCGAGCAGCAGGTCGCGCTTCGAGTGAATCCAGTAATTCATCGTGTCGCAGGCGACGAGCGCGGGGTGCGGAATCTGGTCGAGCACGCCCAGCTGCAGCTCGGGGTCGATGTTTCCCAGAAACACGTGGCGCGCCCGACGGAACTTCTCCGGGAGCTTGGGCCGGAACTGAGCGAACACGCCCAGCCGGGTGTCGAGCGTCTCGCGACTCGACAGGTCGTAGGAGTACTTGGCCTTCCAGCGGAACGATTCGCCGGCGGCCTGCTCCACACCGGAAAGGTCGACGCCCCGCGCTTCGAGCGACTTGAGGGCGGCAAGCGGGTAGTCGCTCCCCACGACGCCCACCACCTGCACCGGGTGCAGGATCGCCCCGGCGGCGGCGAAGAAGACCGCCGACCCGCCCGGCGCGTCCGCCGTCTGGCCGAACGGCGTCGCCACCGAGTCGAGGGCGATCGAGCCCACCACGAGCAGGCTCACGTCACATCCGATCCGGGGCGCTGATCCCCAGCAGGCGCAGGCCGTTGCCAAGCACCTGGCGCACGGCGGCCGCGAGCACCAGGCGCGCCGCCTCTTCCGGCTCGCCCAGCACGCGATACTTGTGGTACCACGCGTGCGCGATGCGGGCCAGGCCTTCCAGATAGCCGGTGACACGATGGGGCTCCAACGCCTGGGCGGCGCCGGCCACGATCGCGGGAAACTCGGCCAGCTCCTTCATCAGCGCGAGCTCCTCCGGCTCGTTCAGCTTCGCCACCTCGGCATCGCTCGGCACCGCGTCGGGCGCGCGGCCGGCGACGCGGAAGATCCCGCTCATGCGGGCGTGCGCCATTTGCACGTAGAAGACCGGGTTCTCCTCCGTCTGACTCTTCGCGAGGTCGATGTCGAACACCAGATGCGAGTCGCCGCGGCGCATCAGGAAGAAGTAGCGCACGGCGTCGCGCCCCACTTCGTCCACCAGCTCGCGCAGGGTCAGGTAGCTCCCGGCGCGTTTGGAGAGCCGCATCTCCTCGCCGCCCTTCATCACCGTGACCATCTGATGCAGGACGTACTCGGGATACCCCGCCGGGATGCCCATGTCCAGCGCCTGCAGGCCGATGCGCACCCGGGTGACCGTGCTGTGGTGGTCGGCCCCCTGCACGTTGATCGCGCGCGAGAAGCCCCGCTCCCACTTGTCGACGTGATAGGCGACGTCCGGCACGAAGTAGGTGTAGTCGCCGCCCTTTTCGGCCCGCTTCCGCATCACGCGGTCCTTGTCGTCGCCGAAGTCCGTGGTCTTGAGCCAGAGGGCGCCGTCCTGCTCGTAGGTGTGTCCGGCCGCCACGAGCCGGCGCAGCGTGCTCTCCACCTTGCTCGTCGCGTACAGCGACGACTCGAGAAAGTAGACGTCGAACTCGACCCCGAGCGCCTGGAGGTCGCGGTCCTGCTCGTCCCGAAGCGCCTGGACCGCGAAGCGACGCACGGCGTCGAGGTCGGCCCCCTCCGGGTCCTCCGGGTGCCGGGCGAGATACCGCTCCCCGATCTCCCGGATGTACTCCCCGTGGTAACCGCCCTCCGGCAGCGGGGCCGCCTGCCCGCGCAGCCCCCGGATGCGCGCCTGCACGCTCCCCGCCAGATTCCCGATCTGGGCGCCGCCGTCGTTGTAATAGAACTCCCGCGTCACGCGCCAGCCGGTCCATTCCAGCAGTGCGGCGATCGCATCGCCCAGGGCCGCCTGCCGACCGTGCCCCACGTGCAGCGGGCCGGTCGGATTCGCCGACACGAACTCGACGTTGACGGGCTTCCCTGCTCCCGCGTCGCCGCGCCCGTACCGCTCGCCCGCCGCGAGCACGCCGGCGATCGCGGAAGCGAGCTGCTGCTCGGCGAGCACGAAATTGATGAACCCGGGGCCGGCCACGGCGATCTGACGCACCAGCCCCTGCGGCAGCTCGAGCGCCGCGACGAGCCGCTCCGCCACGGCGCGGGGCTTCTGCTTGAGCGACTTGGCGAGGGTGAGTGCCAGATTGGTCGCGATATCACCGTGCGCGAGGTCGCGCGGGCGCTCCAGCTCGACCGCAGACGCGGAAACGGACGCACCTAGCCGCGCCGCCGCCGTCGCTAGCGCCGCGCGGATCGCCTCGTGCGCCGTCACTTGTCGCCGGAGGGCTTTTTCTTCTTGGGGCTGTCGGGCTTCGACTCGGACGCGGGCTTCGCCTCGGGCTTCGCGTCGGGTTTCGACTCGGGCTTCGATCCGTCGGTCGATTCGGGGCTCCCGCTGCCGGCACGCTTGTAGTCGGTGATGTAGAAACCAGAACCCTTGAAGACCAGCCCTGTCCCCCCCGATATCTGACGCTCCGCCATCTTGCCGCAGGTGGGACACTTCACCCGCCGCTGGTTGTTCATGCTCGGGTAGAACTTTTCGAAGCTATGCCCGGCCGGGCACTTGTACTCGTAGGTCGGCATCGCACAACAACTTAGCCGGGTGACCAGGCCCGGTCAATGTGCCCGGGCGAGCGCCATCCAGGCTGCCAGGGTCGCCGTCTTCTCGTCCGCGCGCCACGGCCCAGCCACGGCCCGTCCCAGCTCCACCACCACCCGCCTGAGCTCGGCGGGGCTCCGCTTGAGCCGGGCCGCGGCCGTCTCATACAGCCCCCGCTCGACGTGCGTGGCACAGGCCACGCGAGCGCGCACCGCCGCGCGCTCCAGCGCCGTTCGAAACAACTGGCCCTCGAGCGCGTGAGCCCGAATGTGATCGTTGCCGATGGAGGCGGGGTCGATGACGCTCCCCACGACGAGGGCGAGCCCACGCACCGTCCGGCCCTGCCCCCGATACCGCGCGAGCAGCTGCGTGAGGGAGCGCCGCGTGACCCGCTCGACGATGCCCCGCAGCCGACGTTCGAGCGCCGACCGGTCGCCCTGACGGGCGCCCAGCACGGCGTGGTATGGTTGACGGGAGGCGGGCACGGCAGCGTCGCTCAACGCGAGAACCTGCCGGTCCACCACGCAGGGTGAGCCCGCGGGGCCGATCACGAGTACCGCCGTCGCCCACCCGGACTTGACGCGGCAACCGACGACCGCGCGACCTAGAACTCGCGCTTCTTCATCTCCGAAAAGAAGTCGCGCAGCTCGAGGTCTTCTTCCCGCTCGGGCGGCAGCGTGTCGTCGTAGCGGCGGCGCTTGTTGGGCTTCGCTTTGGCGACCTTGGCGGCATTCTTCTTCGCCAAGGCGGCCAGCTTGCGGTCGTCCCCTTTGGACATCGCTCGGGCTCCTGGCTCGAGAGAGGTGGTGGCTGAAAACTGCGGCCGATACACCACGTCACGCAATAGGGCTACGGCGCGACGCGGCCGGCGCGCAGCGCCAGCGGCCAGCGAGCGGTGCGGCGCCGCTCCGCGCCGCCCCACGCGCCACGGAGGCGATCGAGCAGCGGCGCCACCGGGTCGTTGCCCCGCGCGGAGCGGTAGCCCAGCACGGCGGACCAGGTGCCGAGATACCCGCCCAGCTCCGCCAGCGTCAGCTCCGCTTCCATGGTGATGGCCGGGAGGGCGAGCTCGGCGAACGGAAAATCGATGGTGCGGTACCCCGAGTCGACCAGCGCGCGCTCCGGCGGCCAGTAGGGGCCCACCGTCCGCTCGTAGAAGGCGCGGATCGGCTCGTCCAGACCGGGGCCGAGCTCGAGCAGGCCATAGCACCACACGGCGACGACTCCGCCCGGCGCGAGCACACGCCGCGCCTCCACGTAAAACGCGGGGCGATCGAGCCAGTGCAGCGCCTGCGCGACCGTCACCAGCTCCACGGACTGCGGCGCCAGCCCGCTCGCGTCCGCCGGCGCCTGGCGATACTGCACGCGAGGGTGAGCGAGCGCGGCAGCCAGTTGCGCCGCACTCGCGTCCGTGGCCACGACCTGCTCGAAGTGCTCGGCCAGCCCGATCGCCGCCTGGCCGCTGCCCGTGGCGCAGTCCCACGCCACGTGATGCCCCGGCGCGCGGTCTGCGAGCGCCGCGAACAGCGCCGCCGGGTAGCGCGGTCGAAACGCCGCATAGGCCGGCGCCGCCGAGGCGAAGCGGTCTCGAAAGGTCGGAGTCATCCTCCGGAGGCGCTCGTGGCGCGGGCGCGACGCCGGATCCGGCCGAGCAGGTACGCCACGACCGCGAGATTAACGACGAGAGCGGCCAGGCGAGGCGGGGTGACCGCCCGGGTGAGCTCGAACACCTCCAGCGGGACGAGCGACAGGGTCGCGATGACCGTCAGGTATTCCGCCCATCGTTTCCCCCGCCACAACCCCACGCCCTCGATGGTGAACAGCACGGCGTAGAGGAACGCGCCCACGCCCACGGCCTCGAGGCGGCGGGGAGAGAGACCGGCCAACGACGCAATGACGTGCTGCACCGCGCTGCGGTCGTTGCTCGACGCCAGTGCCGCCATCCAGCGCTGGGCGCGCGCCGCCACGCCCGGGTCGAGCAGCCGGAGGGCGCCCAGACCCACCACGACCAACAACACCGCCTTGCAGAACTTGAAGAGAGCAATCAGCCGGAGCACGCGGTCGCGTTGCTCCGAGGCGGGCGCGGCGACTGCGGACGCCATGGAGGGGTCACGCCGGGCGGACGGCGGCGAGCGCGCGGTCGTGGAGCGAGCCGAGCACCGTCTGAGCCGTGATCGCGCCGATCAGGGCCATGAACATGTCCCATTGCGTGTCCCACACGTCGCCCTGAGTGCCCAGGAACGCTTCCGCGGAGGAGCCACCGGCCACGGCGACCCACCATTCGATGAACTCGTAGCAGGCGCTGATCGCCAGGCAGACGGCCGTGACCAGCACGAACAGCCAGCGGCCCGGGCGCAACGGCGACGTCCGCAGCAGGATCTCGCGCGCGACGATCGCGGGTACGAAGCCCTGCGCGAAGTGGCCGAGCCGATCGTAATCGTTGCGGGCGAGCCCGAACGCCTGTTGCGCCCAGGCGCCCAGCGGGACGCGTGCGTAGCTGTAGTGACCACCCACCATGAGGATGACGGCGTGCACGGCCAGCAGCGTGTAGGCGAGGTGCGTGAAGGGAAAGCGTCGGTGCGTCGCGACCAGCAGCGGCACGCCGATCAGGATGGGAAAGACCTCCAGCCACCACGTCGTCCGATCGTACGGGGCCAGGCCCGAGAGCAGCAGCGCGCCCAGCACCGCGACCAGGAGGACGAGCGGGTAGCGCCTCATCGGGTGCCCCCGGCGCTACGGCGGTCCCGGCATCGGGCTGCGTCGGCCTAGTGCGGCCACAGCCATCCCAGGGTCGCGGCCGTCAAGACCGCGTAGATCACGCCGTCCGCGGTCGCCTTGGTGGTCGTGAGCCAGGCGCGGCGGTACCAGATCGACATCTGCCAGAGCGCGAGCGAGTAGCCAACGAACGCGGTGACCCCGGCAAAGCGGAACACGCTCCGGAACGGAGCGCCGGGCGGGAGCGCGCGCCCCGCGACGTAGGCGGCGAAGCACCCGACCACGAGGGCGTAGACGAACCACTGGACGAGCTGCTTCCCCATGGACATGGAGCCGCCGGGCCACACGGTGAGCATCAGGACCGGGCCGCGCTTGTACTTTTCGAGGAACTGCGGGGTGCGCATCTCCCCCCTGCTCGAGGGACGGGGCATCATGTAGTCCCCCGGTGGAATGGCGAGCGGGCGGAGCGCGTCCATCACCCGGTCTTCGCTCGACAGCTTGGGGTAATCGCTCTTGTGCCAGGGCGACGCCATGTGAATGGCGGAGCTCACGACGAACACGAGCACCGCCGACACCAGGATGGGGAGCCACAGCGCGAGCAGCCCGGTCATGATCCACCTCCCGTGAGCGTCACACCGGCCGCTATCGCGGCTGGCGCACCGTACGCAGATAGGGCGATAAACTGCGGCGCGGCCGCCCCGCCGCAAGGATCCCTGCTCGGAGCCGTCAGCGCCCGCCGTTCGCCAGATCCGTGACCACGCTGGCGAGCGTGCGCACCTTTGCCTGGTCTGGGGCAGCCGGCGCATCCCCCGTGAGCTGGGCGACCAGCTGCGTCAGGGCATTGTGGCGCTCTGGCCCGGACAGCCGCTCGGCGCGGGCCAGCGCACCGCGGGCCGCCGCCACCTTGGCGGAGGCCAACCCTTCCGAGCGCGCCAGCTGGTCCAGGTACGCCCGCGCCACCACGAAACTCGGGGGCCAGACCAGCTTGGGCTGATCCTGCACGTTCAGGTAGTCGAAGTGCACCAGCTTGGCGGCAGCGATCTCGTTCTGAGACAAGAACCCGCTGGGCAACAGCTCGAACACGTCGAGCCCGCGCCCGATTTCGGAGCTCACGATGTAGCCGTTGTACCAGTACGCCGACCATGAGCCCGCGCCCACCAGCTTGGTCGAATCCATGGCGCCGCGATCGAAGTACGCGATCTCTTTCGGGTGCGCGGGATCGCTCCAGTCGAACACGGAGATGCCGCCCTGATACCAGCCCTGGACCATGACGTCGCGCCCCGGCACGGGCACGAGCGAGCCGTTGTGCGCCACGCAGTTCTCGAAGGACGTTTGCGGCGCCGGCATCTTGTAATAGCTCCGGAACGTCATCGCGTTGCCCGCCACCGTGAAGATCGCGTCCGCGCCCCACTCGGGCTTGTCGGTGGCGCGGCACTTGGGCTGCAGCCCTCCACCCCACTCGTCGGTGAACAGCAGCTTGGTCCCGTCGTTGTTGAACGTGGCCGAATGCCAGAACGCGAAGTTCGAGTCGGCCACGGCGGCGACGCGGCGCGGGTTGGCCGGATCGTGAATGTCGAGCAGCAGGCCGTAGCCGGCGCACGCCCCACCCGCGACACCGAGCGCCGGATACACCGTGATGTCGTGGCACTGGACGGGCCCGGGCCGGGGGGCGTTCGCGGGCGCGGGAGGATTGAAGCGCCGATCCACGATGCCTTGGACAGCGGCCCGCAGCGAGGCGCTGTCGGCTCCCGTCGGCGCTCCGGTCCCCCCGCGCGCCTTGACGATGCTGTCGAGCTGCGCGGCGACGAAACGCGGCCCCAGCACGATCTCCTCCCCGCGCACGGTCGCCGTGAACCCCCCCTTGGCGCGTGCCTCCGCCGCCGCTTTGGCCGCGGCCGCGATGTCCTCCGGCGCCTCGGAGTGCGACTCCCGGTGGGCCAGGTCGGCCAGGATCGCCGGCTTGCTCACCACGTGCGCCTGTTCGGGATGGGCGAGCGGCACCTGAATCACCTCGATACGGAACAGCTCGCTGTTCGGGTCCTGGTCGGGCGTGAGCCCCGAGCATCCCGCCAGCTCGTTGGGCGAGCGCACCGGCGCCGACCCCGACACGTAGATGTAGACGTTGGCGGTGTCTTTCGGGTCGGTCACCACGGTGTGGGTGTGCGAGCCGCGGCAGGTCTGCACGCTCGTGATCGGCTTGGGGTGTGCGATGTCCGAGATGTCGAAGATGCGGATGCCGCGCAGCCGGTCCTTGCTGACCGAGTCGGGCACGCCCTGGGTGCCGCAGTCGAGCCGGCCGTTGAAGTCCTCGCCGGAAGCGAACAGGAGGTTACGATAGACCGACACATCGTTCTGCTGCTCGGGGCAGAGGTAGGTCGTGACCAGTACGGGATGGCTCGGCTGCGCGATGTCCCACACCTGGAGGCCGTGGAAGTTGCCCTGGATGACGTAGTGTCCCGTAAACGCGAGATCCGAATTGAGGAAGCCGAAGTCGCCGGGATCGTTCAGATTGGTGAACGTCGTCGGCTTCGGCGCCGCGGTCACCAGTCGCAGGTTCCAGGCCGCCTCGGCGGCGTTCATCCATCCGGCGCGCAAGCCCACGCGGCGATCGGGGCTCGGTGCCGTGGTGGACATATCGAACTTCGCGGAGGTGGCGCACGCCGCGACCGTGCCGATCGCGAGCAACAGAGACAGGGATCTCACTGAGGACTCCGTGGAGAGGTGTGTGACAACGCGTCGAGCATGCGCGTCATGCGGTCGATCTCGGCCGTCTGATCGGCGCTGATGTCGGACGCGACCTGAAACAGCTGCCCGTCGCGGGCGGCGCGCGGCGTGTCGACCAGCGCGCGCACCATGGTGAGCGCGCCCCGGTGATGCTGAATCATGTCCGTCAGGAACAGCCGGTCAAAGTCGGGCCCCCGGGCGCTGTCCAGCTGCGCCAGCTGCTCGTCGGTCAGCATTCCTGGCATGAGCGTGGGGCGATCCATGCCCGGCATTGCCTGGCCGCGCGGGTCGGGGTCCGGCGCGGGCTGGTGGCGGTCCCGCAACCAGCGCTGCATCGCCGCGATCTCGTCGCGCTGCCCGACGACAATGCGGTCGCACAGCGCGCGCAGCGCAGGGCCGGCGCCATGTGACGCCGCCCAGCCGGCCATCAGCACCGCCTGCGCGTGGTGCACGATCATGCCGGACATGAAGTGCACGTCGGCCGCCGTGTACGCAGGCCGACCGCTGTCGCTCTGGGTCTCGCCCGCGGTAGCACAGGTCCCTGTGGCGACGATCGCCAGCGCCACCGCGCGTACCCGCAAAGCTGGACTCTTCATGCCGGGCGCTTAAGCTGCGCGACAACCGACTGCGGGCGCAAGGGCGCCACGGTCAGCGCGGCGCGTCCCACACCGCCACGCCCACGCGCGAGTCGGCCGTGCCGTAATACAAGTACCAGCGCCCCTTGAAGGGGACCAGCCCCTCCACGAACGTCGTGCCCTCGGGATACTGTCCCGTCCGCTCGTAGTCTTCGCCCGGCCTGATGAAGGGCTCGTCCAGGCGGGCGATCAGCTTGAGGGGGTTGCGGGCGTCGTACAGCGCCTGCCCACCGGTGTAGACTCGCGCCGGAAGCCGCGGATCCCCGTAGGTGCCGCTGTTCCCCGCGTTGTAAAGCAGGACGATCCCGCGCTCGGTGATGATGGCCGGCGGTCCGGCCTCGACCAGCCAGGAGTCGAAGTAACCCGGCCGGGACGTCAACACGCGCAGCGGCCTTCCCTGAGCGTCCTCCACCGGCGTCCACCGCACGAGATCGTCCGAGGTCGCGATCAGGATCTCGGGGACGTTGAAGTACATCCAGTACTTGCCGTTCACCTTGGTCGCGATGACGCGGTCGCCCCGGTCCCCCTCGACCCGGACCACGATGGCGCCGGACTTGGACTCGAGGTCGCGATACTTCCCGCCGTTCGCGGCGGCGAACGCGGGACCGCGCTTGGTCCAGTGGATCAGATCGCGGGACGTCGCGACGGCGAGGCGGGGAATGCGGCGGTTCCATTGCGTGTACGTGAGAACGTAGGTCCCGTCGGCGGACTCGACCACCCGCGGATCCTCAACGCCCCCGGGCCACTCGCGGGCGGCCTCCGCGTCGTGGTCCGGGTACAGCACCGGCGCGCCGCGGCGCGTGAAGCGCAAGCCGTCCGCGCTCTCCGCCAAGCCGATGCGCGAGGTGTGATGGCCGATCTCCCGGTCGCCGCTCGCGTCCTCGGCCCGGTACAGCACGTAGACCGTGCCGTCCTTCACGACGGCGGCGGGGTTGAACGTGGCGTGCTCCTCCCACCGCACGAGCGTGTCGTTCATGGGAGAGCGGAACGTGGCGCCGGGATCGGGCAGGATGATGGGATTCACCTCCCTGGGCTTGTGAAACGGGCCGAAGGCCCACGGGGAGGGGGGCTGCTGCGCACGCGCCACGCCGGGAAGCGCGCCGAGGAGGCAGAGGACGTGACGGAGCCCGCCGGGCACGCGCACGTCCCGAGTCTGGAGGCCTCCCCCCGCGAGGTCAAGTGGCGCATAATAGACCGACCTTGGCACTGGGAGACGCCGTGAACGGGAAACGCAACGACTGGTCGCGTCGCGAATTCGTGAGCACGAGTGCGGCGGCGGCCGGCGCATCGCTCGCCGCCCAGACGATTCGGCCCATTCCTCAGCGGTTCCTCACGCGTCCCCCCCCAGGTCCCGTCAGCGACCGGGTCCGCTTCGGCATGGTCGGCATCGGCATGCAGGGCTCTGGTCTCCTGGGCAATGCCATCACGCTGCCGGGTGTAGAGTGCGCCGCCGCCGCCGACCTGTACGACGGCCGGCACACCCTGGCCCGCGAGATCGTGCGGCCCGATCTGCCTGTCACGCGCCGCTATCAGGAGCTGCTCGACAACAAGGACATCGACTGCATCGTGGCGGCCGTGCCCGATCACTGGCACAAGCAGGTCGTGGTCGACGCGGTGAGCGCCGGCAAGGACATCTATTGCGAGAAGCCGATGTCGCACAGTGCCGCCGACGGCGTGGCCATGATGGAAGCCGGGAAGCGAACCGGGCGCATCATCCAGATCGGGTCGCAGCGCGTGAGCTCCCAGGTATGCGCCAAGGCCAGGGAGCTGATCGCCCAGGGCACGCTCGGCGAGCTGATGCTCGTGGAGGGCTGGCTCGGGCGCAACGACCCGACCGGAGCGTGGGAGTACCCCCCGCCGCCCGATCTCTCGCCCAAGAACCTCGACTGGGACACCTGGCAAGGAACCGTCCCCAAACGCTCGTTCGATCCTTTCATTTTTGCGCGGTGGCGCTGCTGGAAGGAGTACGGCACCGGCGTGGCCGGCGACCTGCTGGTGCACCTGGTCAGCGGAATGATGTTCATGGTCGGGATCAACGCCCCGCCCAAGCAGGCGAGCGCGGTGGGCGGCATCCGACGCTGGAAGGACGGTCGCAACATGCCCGACGTCCACGGGGTCGTGTACGACTACGACGGGCTGCCGGTGTACATGCGGCTGAACCTCGGCACCGAGATGCCGGAGACGTACCGCATCCAGGGCTCGAAGGGGCTGCTTGAGGTCACCGGATCGAGCCTGAGCTTCACGCCCCAATCCGGCAAGGATCAATACCCCAGCTATTACGTCGGCAGCTACCCCCGAGCGCTGCGAGACGCGTACCTCAAGAAATGGCACGAGGAGAACGATCCGAAGATAGGCCAGCCGGTGGTGATGCCGGAGACGATTTCATTCAGCGGGCCCGATTTCGACGACGTCCGGCCGCACCTGTGGACGTTCTTCGAGGCGGTGCGCACCCGCAAGCCGGTGACCGAGGACGTGGTGTTCGGCCACCACGCGGCGTTGGCCTGCCACATGGCCAACGAGTCGTACTTCCGGAAGAACGCGGTCACCTGGGACGAGGCCTCGAAGACGATCAAGGGCTGAGCGACGTCACCGTTCCTTGCGCGGTCGCTCGTCCCAGGCGATTGGGAAGGTGTCGTTGCAGTGCGGGCACAGTTGCTCCGCGAGCCTGGTGGCCGGCAGCTCCACGCGTCGCCGGCACCCGGGGCACACGATGTACCCCTGCCGCAGGCCCTGCGGAGTGCGCTCGGGCCTGACCTTCGGATTGCGCACGACGGTCCACTCCCCGGGCGGCGTCGCGCGCAGCTCGACGTAGGGGCGCGGCACCGAGACGCGCGTCCCCTGAATGCTGACCACGACTTCGAGGGCGGTCACGGGCGCCACGACGCGATACCAGGCGCCAAGGCGCAGGGGTAGGTCCACGGCCGTCTTCAACCGTGCCCAGTGCGGCTCCCCCTCAGGCTTCGTCGGGCGTCCCGCGCGCGATACCAAGAGCCGTCTCGACGAGCGGTTTCACGGAGGCGAGCTTGTGCTCCTTCGCGGCGCCGACGGCGACGGCGAGGTTCTGATGGGCCAGGGCCATTGCGTAGGCTTCAATAACGCACAATCGGCACGACCAGGCAAGCGAATTACGTGACCGCAGGTCAGGCAGCAGCGAAGTGCGGGTTCTCGATCAAGCCCACGAGATTGCCGAAGGGATCGGCGACGGTCGCCACGCGAATGTCGCCACCGACGTCCTGGATCGGGGCCTTCAGACTCGCCCCGGCGGCCGTAAAGTGCCGGACCGCCGCGTCCAGGTCCGGGACGCCCCAGTACGCGACCGCGCCACCCGCGCCCGGCGCGACCCCCTTCGTGTCCGGATCGAGCCCCAGCTCGTACCCGCCGACATTGAAGCCCACGTAGAACGGCTCGTCGAAGTATGGTTGCGCGCCAAAGGCCTGGGTGTACCATGCCTTGGCGCGCTGCAGGTCGGGTACGTGGTAGATGACCGTGCGCAGACCGAGGACGGGTTCAGGCAAGGATCGACTCCGCGATCCGCCGCCCGGCGTACATACCCACACCGCTTCCCACCGTGCTGACCATGAACGCCGTCATCGTGCCGACGCGCGCGCCGAGCCACCAGCCGATCGCGCCGCCGACGCTCGCCCCGAGGATGGTGAGAAGCTTAGACATGGCCTAGGCGCCCCTTGTTGTACCGTGCCGATTGACCGGGTGGAATGCTCAGGGACTGCCAGTCGGCGCCGTGCAGCGCTTTGGCCACGTAGACGATCTGACCCACGTGGTAGCTCGCGTGCGCGAGCGAACGATGCAGCGCCTGGGCGACCGTGTGCGGCTGAGACCGGATCGTCACCATCCGCTCGAGATCGGCGTCCGTGAGGCCGGCGAGGGCCGCGAACAGGACCCGCCAGCCCTCTTCCCACTTGGCCAGGAGCTCGGAGCGGGTCACGCGGCGGGCCAGGAACTCGGAGTCTCGGTCCCGCCACGGTTTCTCCCCGTCCGACGTGAGAAAGTCCGTGAACCGGGACTGCAGGTTGCCGGAGATGTGCCACACGATGGTGGCGATGGAATTGTCCGAGCCGGCGGCGTCGGCGAGCGCGGCGTCCGCCACCTGGGTCATGGCGCCCTCGGCGAGGCTCTTGTAGCGGCGGTATTCGCCTTCGATGGACGCGAGGAGCGTGCGCATATGGAACGTCCGTAAGCTGCGGGTGAGACACCGCGCGGCGCAAGGCGACGACGCGCCGGCGCCATCAGCATCGACCCCACTGCCCGCGTATACCAGAATGCCTTCTCCTCACGAACCGCGCGTGTGGCTGCCGGACGACCGCTGATCTGGAGTCTGAGTCTCCTGATGGTGGCTGTTGCCCCGCGCGGGGCGACGGCGCAGGTCGGCGCGACGACCGACATCATCACCGGAACGGTCACTGGCCCCGACAGCCAGCCGCTCGCCGGGGCCGTGGTCCAGGCGATCTCGCTCGAAACGCAGATCTCCCGGCAGCGCACGACCGACGCGCGTGGACGGTTCACCATCGTGTTCCCGGACGGCGGCGGCCAGTACCAGCTCATCGCCCGCTATATCGGGATGGCCCCCACCCGGCTCACCATCGCGCGGCAGGCCGACGAGGACCGGCTCGTCGCCGACATCCGCCTGGGACTGGCCGCGATTCCCTTGGAGCCGGTCACGGTCACCGCTCGCCGCAACCCGCGTGACGGCGAGCGACCGACGCCGGGGTCGACCGAGCGGGACCTGTCGCCGCAGTTACTGGCGCGGCTGCCGATCGACGCCTCAGACCTGAACACGATCGCCACCCTCGCCCCCGGCGTCGTCGGGATCGCGGGCACCGACTCGACCGACGCAGCGTTCTCCGTCGCCGGCCAGCGCACCACCGCCAACGATGTCACGCTCGATGGTATGTCGTTCGGCTCGGGAAGTGTCCCGCAGGACGCCGTGCGGTCGACCCGCGTGGTCACCAGCACCTATGACGTGGCACGGGGACAGTTCTCTGGAGGACTCGTCGCTTCCACCACGCGCAGCGGCACCAACGTGCCGCAGGGGTCGTTCACGTACACGCTGCGCGACAAGGACCTCGCCTGGGGCGGGCCCACCGCGTCGCCGTTCGGGCAGGGGTACACGCAGAACCAGCTGGGCGGCGGGATGGGAGGGCCGATCATCGCGAACAAGCTCTTCGTGTTCGGCGCCCTGCAGGGCCGCTGGCGTGCTCAGGGATTGACTTCGCTCGCGAGCGCCGACGCCGCGACCCTGGCGCGGCTGGGCGTCAGCCCCGACTCGGTCGCGCGCTTCATCGGCCTCGCCCAGCAGAGCGGCACACCGATCACCGTCCCCGGGCTCCCAGACGACCGTGCCACGGACAATACCACCGGCCTCGTACGGCTGGACTGGAACTTGTCCGACGCGCAGACGCTCATGCTGCGCTTCGACGGCCGTTGGAACTCGCAGCAACCCACCCGGCTCGGCGCCCTCGCTCTGCCGCCCACCGGCGGCACGATGTCGCAGACCGGCGGCGGGATCATGGGGTCGCTCACGTCGTACTTCGGTGGGCACTTCATCAACGAAGCGCGCGGCTACGTCTCGAGCAGCCGGCGCGACAACACGGGTTACGTGACGCTCCCCGCCGGTCGGGTGCAGGTCGCCTCGACGCTCAGCGTCACCAACCTGAGCTTCGGCGGCAATACCGGATTCCCCCAGACGACCGACAATCGCTCCCTCGAGGTCAGCGACGAGTTCTCCTGGCTGCCCGGACGCACCGCGCACCGCATCAAGCTGGGCCTGTACCTGAACGGCACCGAGCTGCAGGAAAACTTGGCGGTGAACCAGCTGGGGACGTTCACGTTCCCGTCGCTCGCGGCATTCGCGGCCGACAGCCCCGCGACGTTCACCCGCACGCTCAGTCCGCTCGAGCGCCAGGGCACGGCGTGGAACGGCGCGGCCTATCTGGGCGACACGTGGCGTGCCGGCGGTGGATTGCAGCTCACGTACGGGGCCCGCGTGGAAGCGGCGCGCTTCAGTGGCGCGCCGGCCTTCAATCCGACGGTCGCTTCGTTGTTCGGCGTACGCACCGATCACATCCCCACCGAGCTGCACGTCTCACCGCGCGTGGGATTCACCTGGATGCTCGCCGGGTCGGACGGCCCCGCGAGCAGCATCGTGCGGGGCGGCGTGGGGGACTTCCGCAGTCTCACGCCCACGGGGCTGTACAGCACGGCGCTCGCGGCGCCCGGCCTGTCGAATGCCGAGGAGCAGCTCGTGTGCATCGGTGCCGCCGTGCCCACGCCGGACTGGTCCGCGTACGTGCAGGATCCGTCCACCATCCCGTCGCGATGCACCGATACGGCGGGCGCCGTCACGATCACGCCGCGACCGAACGTAACCGTGTTCGACCCGGCATTCGCGGCGCCGCGCGCCTGGCGCGCCTCGCTCGGCGTGCAGCGCCGCATCTTCGGGACGTACACCGCGTCGCTCGACGCGAGCTACGCCCGCGGCCTGAGCCAGTACGGCTTCCGCGACCTGAACCTGGTTACGACGCCGGCCTTCACGCTCGCGAACGAGGGCGACCGGCCTGTGTACGTGCCGGCGGATTCGATCGTCCCCGGCACCGGGGCGCTCAGCTCCGCCAATTCGCGGCTCTATCCACAGTTCGGACAGGTGCTGGTGATCGGGTCGGATCTCCAGTCGGACACCAAGCAGATGACGCTGGGCTTCGGCGGGTTCACGGGACGAGGGATGAGCTTTCAGGTGTCCTACACGTACACGCGGGCGCGCGACCAGTCGTCGTTCTCGTCGGGCGCGTCGTCGCAGGGGTTCGCCGCCGCGAGCACCGCGGGGGACCCCAACACGCGCGAATGGGCCACGTCGAGCTTTGAGCGGCGACACGCGTTCTTGGGCACGCTGACGTACCCGATCACCGCCGCTGTTGAAATCACCACGATCGGGCGCCTCACGTCGGGGACGCCGTTCACACCCACCGTCGGATCGGATATCAACGGCGACGGCGCGCGCAACGACCGCGCGTTCGTGTTCAATCCCGCCACCACGACCGATACGAGCGTGGCCCGCGCGATGCGCACCCTGCTCGCGAACGCTCCCGCCGCGGTCGAGAGCTGTCTCGCGACCCAGCTCGACCAGGTCGCCGCCCGGAACTCGTGCCGCGGCCCGTGGCAGCCGTCGCTCGACCTGCAGCTCAACTGGCGGCCCGAGTGGCTCGGGCTCGACCGGCGGCTGACGATTTCCCTGGTGACCGTGAACCTGCTCGGCGGCCTGGACGAATGGCTGCACGGCACGGCGAACCTGCGCGGGTGGGGCTTCAGCGCCGCGCCCGATCCGGTGCTCCTCTACGTCAGAGGGTTCGATCCAACGTCCGAAAGCTTCCGCTACGCCGTGAACCAGCGGTTCGGCGCCATCGCGGGGGCGAACGGCGGCGTCACCGTGCCGTTCCAGATCGGCATCCAGGCGCACCTCGCGATCGGGCCGGACCGCACCCGCGACCGGATCCGCACGGCATTCGGCGGGCGTGGCGGCCGCAGGGGAGGCGCAGGGCTGCTGGGCGGGGATACCGCCAGCGTGGCGAGCTTCGCGGCGCGCTTCGCCCAGGTCCTGCCGAACCCGATCAGCGTCATGCTGGGCCTCAAGGACACGCTCCAGCTCGCTGACTCACAAGTGGCGGCTCTGAAAGCGATCGCCGACTCGCTCGACGCCAAGAACGGCGCGGTGCGGGACTCGCTCCGGGCCGACGTGCAACGCGCCGGTGACCGCCCCGACCCGGGGATCCTGTTCGCCCGCATGCGGCCGCGGTTGCAGGCCGGACGCGACAACATCCGCAAGGCGCTCGACCGGGCGCGCGCCGTGCTCACACCGGAGCAATGGAAACGACTCCCCGACGCGCTCAAGTCCCCGGGGTTCGGAGGACGCGCCCGCGGTGGGGGCAGAGGAGAGCCATGAACCTGACCACACGGATTGCCCTCGCCGGGCTCACGCTCGCCGGCGGGACATCGAGATCAAAGCGCATTGGCAGGGGAACGACTTCGTGGTGGAGCGGAAAGGGTCGGGTGGTGGCACAGTGACCGAGGATTACCTCAAGTTCCGGCGCGTGTACGACGCCGTGGCGTCATGAGGGGCGATACACGCCCCACGCGCCCCGCAACACGTCCGAGATCTCCCCCACGGTGGCCCGCGCCCGCACCGCTGCGAGAATGGGCTCGATGAGGGGCGCCGCGGCATCGCGCGCGGCGGCTTCGAGCGCACCCAGCACCCGTTTCACCTTTCCCGTTTCCCGTTTCCCGCGGGTCTGTGCCACGCGGGCGCGTTGCTCCGCGGCGAGCGCCCCGTAGTCGGGCGCGGGCACCGACGGAGTCCGCTGCTCGTCGGTGTACTCGTTCACGCCCACGACCACGGTCTCGCCGGACTCGATCGCCCGCTGTGCGGCGTAGGCGCTCTTGGCGATCGCTTCCTGAAAGACGCCGCGCCCGACCGCCTGCGCCGCCCCGCCTGCCTGCTCGATCCCATCGAGCAGCGCACGGGCCTCGCGCTCCATCCGGTCGGTAAGCGCCTCGACGTACCAGCTCCCGCCCACCGGGTCCACCGTCTCCGGCACCCCGGTTTCGTGCGCGAGAATCTGCTGGGTGCGGAGCGCCAGGGTCGCGCTCTGCTCGGTGGGGAGCGCCAGGGCTTCGTCGTAGGCGTTGGTGTGGAGCGACTGGGTGCCGCCCAGCACCGCTGCGAGCGCCTGGATCGCCACCCGCACCACGTTGTTCTTGGGTTGCTGCGCCGTGAGCGTCGACCCGCCCGTCTGCGTGTGGAACCGCAGGCGACACGCCGCGTCGTCCGCCTGGAAGCGCTCTTTCATGAGACGTGCCCACAGTCTCCGGGCCGCTCGGAATTTTGCGACTTCTTCGAACAGGTCGGTGAACGACGCGAAGAAAAACGACACGCGTGGGGCGAGCTGGTTCACGTCCAGTCCCGACGCCACCGCGCGCCGCAGGTACTCGAGACCGTTCGCGAACGTGAATGCCAGCTCCTCGACCGCCGTCGCCCCGGCCTCGCGCATGTGATACCCCGACACCGAAATGGGATTGAAGCTCATCCGCTCCGCGGCCACGAAGCGGCACACGTCGGTGGCGAGCCGCAACGACGGCTCGATCGGATAGATGTAGGTGCCGCGGGCGATGAACTCCTTCAGGATGTCGTTCTGCACCGTCCCCTGCAGCTTGGCCCGCGGCACGCCCTGCTCTTCCCCGACCGCGACGTACATCGCGAGCAGCACGGCCGCCGTCGCGTTGATCGTCATGGACGTGGAGACCCGGTCCAGGGGAATCCCTTCGAACAGGTGCGCCAGGTCGTCCACGGTGTCGATCGCCACGCCGGCGCGCCCCACCTCGCCCTTGGCCATGGGATGGTCGGAGTCGTACCCCATCTGGGTCGGCAGGTCGAACGCGACCGACAGCCCCGTCTGACCCGCGGCGAGCAGATGACGAAACCGCGCATTGGTGGCTTCCGCCGTCCCGAAGCCCGCGTACTGGCGCATGGTCCAGAGCTTGCCGCGATACATGTTCGGATGGACGCCGCGCGTGAACGGGAACGTGCCGGCGTCGCCGAGCTCGCGCGCCGGATCGCCGGTCCAGTCCTCCGGACCGTACACCGGTTGGCGTTCGCTCACCGCGCCGACACGGCGGCCTCGGCGCCGATGATGCGCGCCGCGAACCCGACGTCGTCCCGGCTGCCGATCACGAGTGGCGTGTGCTGGTGCAGGTCCTCGGGCACGATGTCGAGAATGGAGCGGCAGCCATCGGTCGCCCGGCCCCCCGCCTGCTCCACCACGAGCGCGAGCGGCGCCGCTTCGTACAAGAGACGCAGCTTGCCCTGCGGGTAATTCGTGGCGGCAGGATAGAGAAAGATGCCGCCGGAGATGAGATTGCGATGGAAATCGGCGACGAGCGAGCCGATGTAGCGTGCGTTCTTGGGCTGGACCGTGCCCTCGCCGTTCTTGAACGCGCCCACCACGCGCTGCACCGCCGGCGTCCAGCGGTTCCAGTTGCTCTCGTTCACGCTGTAGTACCGGCCGACCGGTGGCGTGGTGATGTTGGGATGGGACAGGAGAAACTCGCCGATGGTCGGATCGAGCGTGAAGCCGTGCACTCCCTGCCCCGTCGTGTACACCAGCATCGTGCTCGAGCCGTACAGGATGTATCCCGCCGCGACCTGCTTCTTGCCCACCTGGAGACAGTCGGCCAGGCCCGCCGTGCCGCTGCGTTTGGTGACGCGCTTGTGAATCGAGAAGATCGTGCCGATCGACACGTTCACGTCGATGTTGGCGGAGCCATCCAGCGGATCGTACAACACGACGTACTTCCCGGACGGTTTGCCCGCCGGGACCGGCACCGGCGCCTGGTCTTCCTCGGACGCCGTGACGCATACGCGGCCCGTGAACTGCACGCTCTGGCGCACGGTCTCGTTGGCGAAGAGATCGAGCTTCTGCTGCAAGTCGCCCGAGACGTTGACGGCGCCGGCGGGACCCAGGATGTCGCTCAGGCCGGCGCGCCGCACGTGTCGCGAGATGATCTTCGCCGCGAGGCACAGGTCGTACAGCAGGTTCGACAGCTCCCCGGTCGCCTCGGGGTGCAGCCGCTCCTGCTCCATGATGAAGCGCTCAATCGTGATGACTTCGGAGCCTTGCACCGTGACCGTCCGTGGAGAAAGTGATCGTGCCGCGCTCGTCGGTCCTGAGCACCGCGACGCCGTGCGCCGCGAGGCGCGCGAGCACTTCGGGCGTCGGGTGGCCGTAGCGGTTGTGCCGGCCTACACTGATCACCGCCTCGTGCGGCGCCAGCTCGTCGAGCCACGCGTCAGAGGTCGCGCTGCGCGAGCCGTGATGCCCCACCTTCAGGAGCTCGACGGGACCCACGCGCCCCGCGAGCCGCGCCTCGACCGGCAGCCCGGCGTCCGCCTGGAACAGCAGCCGCACGGCGCCGTACGACACCCGCAGCACCACCCCGTGCTCGTTCACATCGAGCGGCAGCGTCATCCACAGCGAGTCCGGGCTCAGCACCTCGAGCGCCACTCCGTCCAGCTCGATCCGGTCGCCCGCCCGCGCCGGATGCCAGCGCGCGCCCGACTCTTCTACCCGGGCCAGAAACTCGAGATACAGCGGCCGCCCCAGCGGCTCCCCCGGCTCGAGCACGAGCTCGGGATCGAACGCTTCCACCACCGCGGGCATGCCGCCCAGGTGATCCGCGTCGCCGTGGGTCGCCACCGCCACTGCCACCCGGCGGGCGCCCTGGCGTCGCAAGAACGGGACCACGACCCGGCGCCCCGCGTCGCTCTCGGGCGTCCGGGGGCCCGCATCGATCACGACCCAGCGGCTGTGAGGCGTGCGCAACACTGCTGCGTCACCCTGCCCTACATCGAGGAAAAATACCGTTAAACAACGACAGGCGTCGAGCCCAACGACGTCGCGCAACAACGTTGCCACGAAAACAGTAGCACAAAAGGCGACGCGCGCCGCGATCAGCCACGGCCGCCGCGGCGAATGCCACAGCCACCATGCGACTGCCGCCACCGCGGCCCAGAGCACCGCCGCCTCCCACCCCGCGACCATCACGACGTGTCCGCCCGGCACCGCCGCGGCCGCGCCCGCCGCGAGGTCGAGCAGGGCGAGTCCCAACCCCGCTCCCGCGGCGAGCAGATGCGCGGCACCGGCGATCACCCACGACAGCGCCAGCGCGAGGACGAGGCCCGGCACCACGATCCCCGCCAGCGGGATCGCCACCAGGTTCGCGAGCACGCCGATCGGCGCGACGGTGCCGAACGTGAAGGCGCTGATGGGCGCGGTGAGGAGCGTGGCGGCCAGCGCCGGCGCGATCAGGCGCAGCACGCGCCTCTCACGCGCGCACGCGCGGTCGGCCCAGATCACGGCGGCGATCCCCGCGACCGAGAGCCACGCACCCACCGAGCGCAACGCCCAGGGATCCGCCAGCAGCACGCCCAGCGCCGAGAGCGCGACCATGCCGCGCGGCGCCACCACGCGCTGGCGTCGCCGGGCGATCTCGACGAGCAGCAACATCGCGGCCGCCCGCACGGCGGGTGAGGGCCATCCCAGCAGCCAGAGATACGCGGCGAGCAGCAAGACCGTCGCGGCAAAGCGGGGACCGGGCGCGAGACGCAGCTTGCGCAACAGCAGCGCCAGCCAGGCGGCGAGGAACCCGACGTGCAGGCCCGAAATGGAGAGCAGATGCGCCAGCCCGGAGCGGACATAGCGCTCGCGAATGTCGGGATCGAGCGTGGCGTTGGGAGCGAACACGAGCGCGTCCACGATCGGCGCCCGCGCACCGAACAGTTCGGCACTCCGCGCCGCGAGCCGGTCGCGCACCGCTCCGCGGCCGCGCGGTGTGGCGTCGAGCCGGACCGCCCGACGCACGACCAGCACGCCGCGGTCTGCGACGCCGCTCCACCGGCCCGCGACCACCCACTCCGTCCCGCCGCGGGCGAGGTGCCCCTCGGGCCAGCGTAGCCGCAACGGGCCGCGGCATGCGCCGGGGAGCACGTCGACATCGACGACACCGCCGCTCGCGGGTGCGGGATCCTCGAGCCGAACGATCGCGGCGCGAGTCCTCGTCCCCTGCGACCACTGCCCCGCGCACGTGACGTCCCGCTCTCGGACAGCCGCGACGCCCCAGAGCGTCCCGGCGACTCCCATGATCCCGACCGCAGCACCGAGCGGGGCGCGTCGTGCGAGCCACGCGCTCACCAACAGAACCGGCAACGCCGTACCCCACAACGCCGAGTTGCCGGGTGCGGCGTTGCCGGGTACGGCGTTGTCGGCTGCCATGACGCCGAGCCCAACCGACAACCCGAGCCCGAAAGCGATACTCAGGAAGAGAATGGGCGGCCGCACGGGGGCCGCCTAGCGACCTACATCAGCTGCACGGGCCTCGCCCCGCAGCGGGGCGCCAGCCCCACCTTGCGGAACCCCTCGAGCAGCGCCACGTCGAGCTTGGCCTTCTCCTGGTCGCTGTCGAGCCGCAGCTCCACCAGCACTTCGCCTTGCGGCGTGGATACGTAGCTCGGGGCGAGCCGGTTGAGGGCGTACACCACCACATCGCCGCGGCAGGTGTCGCAGCCGCAGAACCGGGGCAGCTGGGGGCGTAACTTCGCGTACTCGCGCTGCACCACCTCGTACGTCACGTTCGTCACCCCACGACCGCGAGCTCCTGGCCGACCGGCCGCGCCGCGAAGGTCGAGCCGGTCGTGCCGGTGAAGCGCACCATGCGGTACGACCCGATCCACTCGTCGGGCCCGGGGAACAGGGCGACCTTGTTGGCGCGGGTTCGCCCCTGGAGCAGGTCGCCGCGCTTGGCCCACCCTTCCACGAGCACCTCGTGGTTGCTCCCCACGAGCGCGACGTTCTTGCGCCGCGCGATGCCCCGGACCGCCGCGACGAGCCGCTCGAGCCGCTCCCCGGCGACATGGTCGGGCACGACGTCCTTGAGACGCGTGGCGGGTGTCCCCTCGCGCGGCGAATAGCGGAACGTGAAGGCGTCGTCGAACCCCACCGCCTCGACGAGCGACAGGGTTTCCCGGAAATCATCCTCGGTCTCGCCTGGGAACCCGACGATGATGTCGGTCGTGAGGGCGATCGCGGGCATGGCGCGCCGCAGTGCGGCCACCACGGCCAGGTAACGGTCGCGATCGTAGCGCCGCAGCATGCGCCTGAGCACGCGCGAGCTGCCGCTCTGGACCGGCAGGTGCACGTGCTCGCACACGGCGGGGGTTTCGACCATCGCCGCCACGACGCGCTCATCGAAATCCGTGGGATAGGGAGACGTGAATCGCAGCCGGCGGATGCCCGGCACAGCCCCGACCGCGCGCAGCAGGTCCGCGAAATCGTGCGTGCCGTCGTGGTAGCTGTTGACCGTCTGGCCAAGCAGGGTCACCTCCGTGGTGCCCGCCTCCGCGAGGCGCTCCACCTCTCGCACCACGTCCGCCAACTTGCGGCTCCGCTCCGGCCCACGTGTCATCGGAACGATGCAGAAGGTGCACCGATAATCGCAGCCACGCTGCACCGTCACGAACGCCGACGGGGCTACTCCCCCCCCTCCCTCACGCGCCGGCGGCACGTCCTCGTAGTGCTCCCAGGCCTTGAACTCCACGGCGGCGGCGCGCTCGCCGGCGCGCGCCCGGGCGATCAGCTCCGGCAGCCCGCGGTAGCCGTCCGGGCCCACTACCAGGTCCACCTGGGGGATGCGCTCGAGCAGCCGGGGGCCGAGCCGCTGCGCCATGCACCCCACCACGCCGAGCACGCCGCCCGGCCGCTTGCAGCGCTTCAGCTCCCCCACGCGCGACAGCACCTTCTGCTCGGCATGGTCACGCACCGCGCAGGTGTTCACGAGCACGACGTCCGCCGCAGCGGGATCGTCGACGGCGACGTAGCCCTCCCGCTCGAGCACGCCGAGCACCAGCTCGGAGTCCGCGACGTTCATCTGGCAGCCGTACGTCTCGATGTAGATGCGCGGCATGGCTATCGAATCGTCACCTCGAAGCGGGCGCTGCCATTCCACTCTTGGGTGGGAAGATAGACCGAAACGTAGTCTTGCGTGAGCACCTCGACCTTGCCCGCCCCGTGCCCGCTCACGACGCCGTCGGCGGGCTGGCCCACGCGGCCCGCATGATGACGCCGGGCTTTGGCCTCTCCCAGCTCGCGCAGCTCGCGCGCCCGCTGGTGCAGCACGGGCGGCGGGACGGGCGCGCCCAGCCGCGCCGCGGCCGCGCCGGGCCGCTCGCTGTACGGAAAGACGTGCAGATAGGTGAACGGCAGCGCGGCGACCAGCGCCATGGTCGCACGGTGATCGTCCTCGGTCTCGCCCGGGAAGCCGGCGATGATGTCCGCCCCGAGCCCGAGCACCGGCAGCCGGGCGGCGAGCCACTCCAGCCGCGCCCGGTACGCCTCGGCGGTGTACCAGTGCCGGCCCATGCGCTTGAGCACGCGGTTCGAGCCGGACTGCAGCGGGGCATGCAGATGGGCCGCGAGATTGCGGGGGGCCTCGATCAAGAGCCGGGCGATCGTGTCGTCGACCTCGGTGGCCTCGATGGAAGAGAGTCGGAAGCGGACGGCGGGAACGGCGGTGATCAAGGCTTTGAGGAGGTCTCCCAGGGTAGACCAACCCCGGGGCCGTGCCCCGGGGTTATCGGGACCCGAAACCTCTTGTGAACCCCGGGGCGTGGCCCCGGGGTCGGTCCACCCGGACCGGTCCTGCCCATACGTCCCGATATGGACCCCCGTCAGCACGATCTCCGCGTGCCGCTCCGCGAGCGCCCGCGCTTCCTCGATCAGCTCCGAAATCGACCGCGAGCGGTTCGCGCCGCGGGCGATGGTGGTCGCGCAGAAGGTGCAGTGCTCGTCGCAGCCGTCCTGGATCTTGAGGAGCCCCCGGGACCGCGACGTCGTCCCCCCTCTCCGCATGGCGGAGAGGGGGACAGGGGGTGAGGAGAGCCCCGCAGCCGCGACCACCCGCGCAGGCTCTGCTCCACCCACTACGGCACGCACGTGCGGCAGGGCCGCGATCGTCCCATCGTCGCGCGCCGCGGCACAGCCCATCACCACCGTCTCGAGCCTGTTGCCCCGCGCCAGGCGGCGCACGAAGCGCCGCAGCTTGACCTCCGCCTCGTGCGTCACCGTGCATGAGTTCACCACTGCGACGTCAGCCGCCGCGGGATCGTCCACCATCGTTGCCCCCTGGTCGGCAAACGCCTGCTCCACGAGGGCCGTGTCGTACTGGTTCGCCTTGCAGCCGAACGTATGGAAGTAGACGTTCACGGACGCACGGTGATGCCCACGAGGGCGGTCCACACGCGCTCGGTGAGCCCCCCGCCGCGGCGTTCGAGCCGCTCCACCCCCACGTCGAGCAGGGCGCGGCCCTGGGCGAACGCGCGCCCGGTCCCCGCCGCCGCGGCGAATTCGGTGGGCGCGGTCGGACCCGGACCGAAGGGCAGCTGACCGCCGCGCACGCCGAACCGGAGCGGCATGTGTCCCGCACCGATCTCCGCTCCCGCCGACCAGCTCCAGGTGTCGAACGCGCCGGCGCCCGCGCGCGCCCAGCCGCGCCAGGCGACCGACCCTCCGAACCGCACGCTCGGGCTCGGCGAAAACAGCATGCCGCCTCCCGCCATGCGCGGCAGGTCGGTGTCGGCACTCGTCGTGTCGGCCACGGTGGCGCGCAGCCGGCGGTCCGCCCGGACCCAGCCCGTCACGCTCAGCCCGCGAGCGACGCCCAGCAGCAGGCTCCCCGACACCCCGATGCCGGAATAGCGCACTTCGGCGAGCTGCTGCACCGTGTGAAAGGTCGTGTCGTCGAAGCGGCGCTCGGCGGTCTCGCGGGTCGAGCCGGAGAGCAAATGCAGCCCCGCGCCGAGCGCGATGTGGCGCGTCAGCCGGCTGGCGGCCGCCAACCGGAGATCGGCGATGCTCCCGTCGCTCGTGACCTCGTCGGTGTAGCGCTCGAGCGTACCCCGTAGCAGGGTCGAGTCGCGCAGGGTCACGTCCCAGGTCCGATCGAGGTAGGTGGTGTAGCCCGCGGCGATCGCAAGCCGCCGGTGCACTCGCCCGACCACGTTCAGCAGCGGGAATCGCGTCGCGCGCAAGGCGCTCGGCGTCCCCGAGACTTCGGCGTCGCGGTACGACGCGCTCCCCATCGCGGTGACGGTGAGCTGCGGCACGTCCGCCAGCGCCGCTTCGCTGAACGGGGACAGCGGGTCGAACGGCGCGAACGCTCCCCCCGTCGAGCGGGACCGCACCGATTCCCACCGTCCCGGCGTGCCCAGTCCGCGGATCCCGAACTGGGAATCCTGTGCGGTCAGGCGGTCGGGCGGACTGGCGGTCAGGAAGACCGCCGCGAGGACCGCCGTCGCGACCGCCCGACCGCCCGTCCGCCGGTCCGCCGTCATGGTTGCCCGAAGGGGAAGCGTCGCACGAACGTGATCTGGAGCGCCGGCCGGAACGCCTGGGCGGCCGAAGGATAGAACCGGATCTGGGAGAAGGATGTCGCCTCCTCTTTGGCGCGCAGCACCAGCGTCGTGGCCCGGGTCGTGTCGGACGCCCAGAACTGCAACAGGTTCGTCACTTCGATCTGCACGGTGTCACTCATCCCCGCGTGAATCACGGCGGTATCGGTGCGCGTCGCATCGACGATGATCGGTGACTTGGCGCCGACGTCCGTGAACACGGTGTGCGCCTCGACCACGAACGAATCCGACGGCGCGCCCTGTACCGGGGCAACGGGAACGAGCGTGAGTGTCCCGCGGATGATCTGGGACGAGTCGCGGATGAAGCGCGGGAACGCGACGCGCAGGATACTGCGGGCCGATGGCACGCCGCCTACCGCCAGCGTGGAATCGGTGGGCGGTAGCGGAGGGTCGAACACGAAGCTCGCGAACGCGTAGCCCAGCGGGCCCGGCTTGCGCGCCACCGGCGTGCCGGCGGAATCGACCCTCAGATACCATTGCCACGCCAGGGTCGATTTGGCGATCGCGATGCTGGCGAGCGAGTCAGCCGAGACGCGGATGCCGTAGGCGACCGTCCCGGAATCGGTTCCCATGTAGTGCGCCGCGGCCGTGTCAAACTTGAGGTGCAGCACCACGACATGGTTCAGGGTATCCACCACCGCACTGTCGCCCGTGATCGAGTCCTTGCGTCCCGGACGCGCCAGCAGCGTGTCGATGTTGATCCGCCTGACGAGCGAGTCGGTGAACGGCCCCGTCAGGTCGGCGAAGGTCGTGGTGGAATCGATCGTGATGGGCAAGCGGTAGAACGCGATCGACAGATTGTGCGCCCCGGTGTCGCGCCGCGCCAAGGTGAGCTGCAGGCGCGCCGAGTCGGCGCCCAGGATCGTGCCGGTATCGGCGGCGGCGAGGAGGTAGCGCTGGCCGTACCCGTTGATCCGGAAGATCGCCCGCCCGTCCACGAATCCGGGGAGATCGGCCGCGAGCATCAGCGGCGCGTGCAGCGCCGTTACATAGCCGCGGAACGATGAGTCATGCGAGATGATGCTCGTCAGGACCGTGTCGACGATCTGGATCTGACCCGAGGGACAGAACGACGGGCAATTACCGGGCGCCGACACGCGCTCCACGCAGGCCGCGGCCAGCAGCACTCCGCCGATCAGCGTCGCCCGCCGCGCCATCATAGCGAGAGCGCCGCCTTGGCGAACGCGTCGGGCAGCAGATCGCGCAGCACCCAGCGCCGCTCGGTCCGGGGCCCCACGGCGATCACTTCGAGGTCGAGCCCGAACTCGGCGAGCAGCTGGCGGCAGGCGCCGCACGGCGACGCCGGTGGCTCCACGTCCGTCGCCACTACGATGCGTCGGAACGCGCGCGTCCCCACGCCTCCCCCGCCCGCCACGGCCGCCCCGATCGCCATGCGCTCGGCGCAGATCGTGAGTCCGTACGAGGCGCTCTCGACGTTGGTGCCCACGTACACGCCGCCGTCGGCTGTCTCGAGGGCCGCACCGACCCTAAACTTGCTGTAGGGACAGTAGGCGTGCCGCTGGACCTCGCGCGCGCGGCGCACCAACTCCGCGCTCACGTCCGGATCTCCGCCAGGAACGACGTCCCGGCCGCGAGCGGGGGCGTCACGCCGAAGAACTCGGCCACGGTCGCCCCCATGTCGGCGAACGTGCGCCGCTCGCCCAGCGGGCGCGCCCGCACGCCACCCCCGAGCGCCAGGATCGGAACCGCTTCCCGGGAATGATCGGTCGAGGGCGTCGTCGGGTCGTTCCCGTGGTCGGCGGTCAGGATGATCACGTCGTCTCCCGTGGCGCGGGCCTCGAGTCGGGGAATCCAGGCGTCCAGCTCGCGCAGACCCTCATGAAACCCCGCGACGTCGTTGCGGTGCCCCCACGTCTGGTCGAACTCGATCACGTTCACGAAGATGAATCCCCGCTCGGTCTCGTCCAGCGCGCGCTCCACCAGCCGGTACGCGTCCCGATTGGTCGGCGTGTGCTCACTCGTGATGTTCCGGCCCGCGAACAGGTCGTCCACCTTGCCGATCCCGATCCGCGGCACGCCGGCCGCGGCGAGCCGGTCGAGCAGCGTCTCCCCCACGGGCGGGATCGAGAAATCCCTGCGTCCGGGCGTCCGCTGGTAGGCTCCCGGCCGCCCCGTGAACGGGCGGGCGATCACCCGACTGACGGCGTGCTCGCCCACGAGCAACTCCCGCGCCGCGCGGCAGGCACGATACAGCTCTTCCGGGGGCACGGTGTGCTCGTGCGCCGCCACCTGGAACACCGAGTCCGCCGACGTATATACGATCCACTTGCCGGTACGCTGGTGCTCCTCGCCCAGCTCGGCGATGATCTGCGTGCCGGAGGCCGGCTTGTTCCCCAGCCACCCCCGTCCCGTCCGGCGCGCGAACTGATCCAGCAGCTCCCGCGGGAAGCCTTGTGGGTAGGTCCGGAACGGCTGGGACAACAGCACGCCGCAGATCTCCCAATGCCCGGTGGTCGAGTCCTTGCCAGCCGAGGCGGGGAGGGCCACGCCGTACGCCGCCCTCGCACTAACCCCGGGCGCAAGCCCGGGGATTCCTCGAGTCCCGCCCAACCCCAATCGCTCCAGGTTCGGCAAGTCGAGTCCCCCTACAGCCCGCGCCACGTTCCCGAGCGTGTCCGACCCGGTGTCGCCGTACGCCGCCTGGTCGGGACACGCCCCGATGCCGAGCCCGTCGAGCACGATGATGGCGGCGCGCTTCAATCGTAGATACGCGGCAGCCGGGGGCCGAGCCCGGCCAAGAGCTCGTGCTGCAACGTGCCGCTCCAACGAGCGAACTGGTCCAGCGTGGTGCGCAGCCCGTCCGCCTCACCGACCAGGGTCGCGACGTCACCCACGGCGGCGCGTCCGTCCCCCACGTCGACCATGGTCAAATCCATTGTCACGAGCCCGACCACGGGACAACGCGCGCCGTTCAGGAGCACCGTCGCTTCGCCCTTCAGCCCGAGCGAGCGGCGCACCCCGTCTGCGTAACCGACCGCCAGCGTGGCCACCGTCGTGTCGCGCGGCGCGGTCCAGGACGCGTTGTAGCTGACGCTCTCGCCGCGTTGCACCCTGCGGACGCTCACCACGCGCGCCCGCAACGCGATCGCCGGCGTGCCGATCGGCGACGCTTCGCCGACCGATGCCCCGTACAGGGAGATGCCGGGGCGGATCGCATCCAGCGCGAACGCTTTGCCGCGCAGCGCCGCCGCGCTGTTCGCCACGTGCAGGAGCGGCGGCCGCCGCGCCAGACGGCCCACGGCGGTGTTGAAGCGCTCGAGTTGCGCTTCGGCCGAGCCGTCGCGCCGGTCGGCCGAGTGAAAATGGGTGTAGCAGCCTTCGAGGTACGGCGTGTCGAGCAGGTCCGCGATTGGCTCGATCTCGTCCCAGCGCACCCCCGAGCGACTCATCCCCGTGTCGATCTCCAGGTGGAACGCGCCGCCCCGCGGCCCCCGCGCCATCCAGGCGTCGATGCTCGCCCGGTCACCGAGCGCCGGCGTCAACCGGTGCGCCTGGTAGGCGTCGAACAGATCGGGCCGCGCCGGCATGAACACGAGCACCGGCCGCGCGATCCCCGCCGCCCGCAGCTCGGCCCCCTCCTCGATGGTCGCGACGCAGTACCCCAACGGGTCGACTGCCTCGAGGGCCTTGGAGACGGCGACGGCTCCCACCCCGTAGGCATTCGCCTTCACCACCGGGAGGAGCCGTGTGCCGGCGACCCGGGCCACCGCGCGGGCGTTCTCGACGACGGCGGCGAGGTTGACCTCGACCCACGCGCGGGACTCGCGCCCCCGGACGGACCCGTTCACAGGCGCGCGTATGATAACGCGGCTCGCCGGTTAAAGGCAACCGAAAAAGAGCTTGAGACCGATGAACCCGGGCTGAGAGCCCGGGCTCGGCGCAACGTGCGCCCTCTAAGGGCGCACCCAGGCGCCGAGCGCGCCCTCTCAGGGCGCCGATTATCGTTACGAATGACCGAACATCGTCCGACATCCGCGCCCCCCGACACCGCCCTCGCCCGCGCCCTCGCGCTGGTGCGCGAGCTGCGCGCCCGCTGCCCATGGGACCGCGTGCAGACGCGCGCGACGCTACGCCCCTACCTGGTGGAAGAAGCGCTCGAGCTCGATCAGGCGCTCAAGCTGGGCGACGCCGCCGGGCTGCGCGACGAGCTCGGCGACGTGCTGCTGCACTTCGCGTTCCAGATCGTGATCGGGGAGGAGCGCGGCGAATTCGACGCCGAGGCGGTGACGCACGCGCTCGAGGAAAAGATGCGGCGGCGGCATCCCCATCTCTTCGGGCTGGGCGACAAGCCGCCATCGTGGGAACTCGGGAAAAGGGAAACGGGAAAGGGGAAACGTGGCGTCCTCGACGGCTTGCCGGCTGCGTTGCCACCCTTGCTGATGGCCTACCGGCTGCAGGAACGGGCGGCGGGCGTCGGGTTCGACTGGCCCGACGCGTCGGGACCGATGCAGAAAGTCAAAGAGGAGATCGCCGAACTGGAGCGGGAAACGGGAAAGGGGAAACGGGAAAGGTTGGAAGACGAGGTTGGTGATCTCTTGTTCGCGGTGGTCAATCTCGCCCGCAAGCTCGCAATCGATCCGCGCGCGGCGCTCGAACAGGCGAACGCCAAGTTCACACGGCGGTTCGAGGCAGTCGAGCGCCTCGCCGAGCAGCGCGGACTCGAGCTGGGCCGCGTGGGTCTGGCGGACCTGGACCGGTTGTGGGACGAGGTGAAGGCGGGCTGACCTACGGCCACAGTTTGTACAGCGTGCGCGGGAATGCGATCGCCTCACGGATGTGCGCGATGCCGCAGATCCACGCCACGGTGCGCTCCAGCCCGAGTCCGAAGCCCGCGTGCACGAACGTGCCGTACTTGCGCAGGTCCAGATACCAGCGGTAGGCGTCTTCGGGTAGCTGCTCGGCGCGGATCCGCGCCAGCAGCTTGTCGTAGTCGTCCTCGCGCTGGCTGCCTCCGATGATCTCCCCGTACCCTTCGGGCGCGAGCATGTCGTTGTTGAGGACGGTGCGGGGGTCCGCGGGGTTTTCCTTCATATAGAAGGCCTTCACCGCCTTGGGATAATTGAACACCATCACCGGGCGGTCGTATTGCTTGGCGAGCAGCGTCTCGTCCTCGCCCCCCAAGTCGCGCCCCCACTCGATGTCGCTGTCGAGCGCCGTCAGCTTCGCCACGGCGTCCGTGTAGGAAATGCGCGGGAACGGGGACCGCACCGCCTCGAGCGGTTTCACGTCGCGCTCGAGCTCGACCAGCTCGGCCCGACGCCGCTCGAGACAGCGCGCCACGATGTGACAAACGAACTCCTCCTGCAGTCGCATGTTGGCGTCGGAGTCGTTCCACGCCACCTCGGGCTCCACCATCCAGAACTCGGTCAAGTGCCGACGGGTCTTCGATTTTTCGGCCCGGAACGTGGGTCCGAAGCAATAGACTTTGCCGAGCGCCGCCGCCGCGGCCTCGACGTACAGCTGCCCCGTCTGCGCGAGGTAGGCCGTGCCCAGGTCGAAGTATTCGGTGGCGAACAGGTGGCCCGCCGCCTCGCCGATCGCGCCGGTGAGAATCGGCGTATCGACCAGGACGAAATGCCGCTCATAGAAAAAGTCACGAATCGCCTGGACGACCTCGTGGCGCACGCGCGCGATCGCCACCTGACGGCGGCTGCGCAGCCACAGATGGCGGTGCTCGAACAGGAAGGCGGTGCCGTGCTCCTTGGGAGTGATCGGGAACTCGACGCTCGGCCCGATGATCTTCAGGTCGGACGCCGTGAGCTCGACGCCGCCCGGCGCGCGCGCATCGGCGCGCACCGTGCCGCTGACCTCCACCGACGTCTCCTGAGTGAGCCGGCCGAACGCCTCCCATGCCGCCTCGGGCACCTCTTGCTTCGACAGCACGACCTGCAGATACCCGGTGCCGTCTCGCAGCGTGACGAACCCGATCTTCCCCGACGAGCGCGTGGTCATGACCCAGCCGCGGGTGAGCACGGACTGGCCGACGAGCGGCGGAAGGTCTTCGATGCGGTGGAAGGGAAGCATGGGGTCGGTAGACTAGCCGTGAAACGCGGAACGCGGAAGTGGGAACGCGGAACAGAGTTGCCTGTTCCGCGTTCCGCGTTCCGACTTCCGCGTTGTCATCATCCCACCCGGAACAACTCGAACCCCCGCTCGTATCGCGTGACGATCCGCTCCCGATACGCGGCGTGCTCCGGGCGCGCCAGCGCCGGGTCGCGCGCGATGATCTGCCCCGCCGCGCGACGTGCGGCCTCGAGCAGCGGCAGGTCGGTGGCGAAGTTGGCGTAGCGCAGCGGCACTCCTCCCGACTGGCGTGCCCCGGTCAGCTCGCCCATCCCCCGCTGCGCGAGATCGAGCTCGGCGATCTTGAAGCCGTCGGTCGTCTGGGCGAACGCTTCGAGCCGCGGCGCCGCCTCGGGCACGTCCGACAGGAGAATGCAGTGGCTCGCCGCCGCGCCCCGGCCCACCCGGCCCCGCAGCTGGTGCAGCTGCGCCAGCCCAAACCGTTCCGCGTGCTCGATCAGCATCACGGTCGCGTTCGCGACGTCGATCCCGACCTCGATCACGCTGGTGGCGACCAGGACGTGCACGGCGTTGTCGCGGAACGCGCGCATGGTTGCGTCGCGCTCCTCCGGCTTGAGCCGCCCGTGCACCAGGCCGATCACAAACTCCGGGAACACCTTCGCGATCCGGCTGGCCATCACCGTAGCGGCCTTCAGGTCGGCCTTCTCCGACTCGTCGATCACGGGATACAGCACGTACGCCTGGCGTCCGGCCGCGCACTCCGACCGGATGAACTCGTAGATCTTGTGGCGCGCCGCCTCGGTGCGGAGGGCGGTCTTGACGAGCCCTCGCCCCGGCGGCCGCTCGCGCAGCTCGGTCACGTCCAGGTCGCCGTACCAGGTGAGCGCGAGGGAGCGCGGGATGGGCGTCGCGGTGAGCAGCAGCACGTCGGGCGCGTCGCCCTTTTCCACCAGCGCCGCGCGCTGCTCCACGCCGAAGCGATGCTGCTCGTCGATCACCACGAGGCCCAGGCGGCGGAATTTCACCGACTCCTGAATCAGGGCGTGCGTGCCGACGATCACCCGCGATGCGCCCGCGGCGATCCGCTCGCGCGCCGCCGCCTTCTCCGCCGCGCTCAGCCGGCCGATCAGCACGTCCGGCTTGAGTTCGAGGGGCGCGAGCAGCCGGGTCAGCGTCGCGAGGTGCTGCTCGGCGAGCAGCTCCGTGGGGGCCATGATCACCGCCTGGTACTCGTTCTCCACGGCGAGCAGCATCGCGAACAGGGCCACGACGGTCTTCCCGGTTCCGACATCGCCCATCAGCAGGCGGTGCATGCGCAGCGGCGCCGTCATGTCGTCGGCGATCTCGCGGATCGCGTGCCGCTGGTCGCCGGTCAGCTCGAAGGGCAGATGCTCCTTGAGACGGGTGGTGAGCTCCCGCTTGAGGGCGAAGCGGATCCCCGCCCGTGCGCGCTTGGCGAGCGCGCGGGCCCGCGCGTGCACCAGCTGCTGGTCGAACAGCTCGTCGAACGCGAGGCGGCGACGCCCGGCTTCCGCGTCCGCCGCCGCCGCCGGCCGATGCACGGCCGCCAGCGCGGCGCGGAGCTCCGGCAGGCCTACGGCCTCGCGCAGCGCCCCGGGCAGCGGGTCGTGCACCAACGCCAGCAGCGCGTCGAGGTGCACGTGGATGAGCCCGCGGATCTGGCGGTGTGTCAGGCCCTCCGTCGCCGGGTAGATGGGGAGGACGAGCCCGCGCTCGGGGCCCGCGTCTCCCTCGTCCGCCAGGATCACGAACTCGCGCGGCACCAGCTGGCGGCCGTGGTAGTAGCGTACGGGCCCGGTCACGAGCAGCAGCTGTCCTTTCTTGATCTGGCGCTCGAGGAACGGCTGTCCCGGCCAGGCGCACTCGAGCACGCCGCCGGCACCCGCTCGGTCGTCGCGCAGCACCGCCCGGAACACCCGCAGGCCCTTGCGTGTGGGGAGAACGCCGGTGCTCGCCACCCGCCCTACGCACGTCACGTCCTGGCCCACGTGCACCTGGGCGAGGGGCGTGACGGTGGTGGCATCGAGGTAGCGGTGCGGCGCGTGATACAACAGGTCGCCCACCGTGCGCAGCCCTAGCCGTGCGAGCGCGTCGGCCCGCTTGGGCCCGACGCCCTTCAAGTACTTGACCGACATTGTGAGCTGGAGCGTCACGACGCATCCACCAGGCGGCGGGCATACCGTGCGGCGTCGAAGACTTCGAGATCTTCCAGGGCCTCTCCGGTCCCGAGAAACCGCACCGGGACCGGAACCGCGCGCTGGAGCGCGACCACGCTCCCGCCTTTCGCGGTGCCGTCGAGCTTGGTCACGACGAGCCCGGTGAGCGGCACCGCCCCCGCGAACGCGCGGGCCTGATGCACGGCGCTCTGTCCCACGGTGCCGTCGAGCACCAGCAGCGACTCGTGCGGCGCTCCCGGCTGCTGCTTCGCCACCACCCGGACCACCTTCTTCAACTCCTCGAGCAACCGGTCCTCCGTGTGGAGCCGCCCGGCCGTATCGACGAGCACCGTGTCGGACCCGCGCGCGCGCGCCGCCGCGATGGCGTCGAAGACCACGGCCGCGGGATCGCCCGTGCCCGTGACCGCGTGAACGCCCAGGCGGCCGGCCCACGCCTGGAGCTGCTCCGTGGCACCGGCGCGAAACGTGTCCGCCGCCGCGAGCAGCACGGACCGCCCGTCGCGCGCCAGCCGGGCGGCGAGCTTCGCCACGGTCGTCGTCTTCCCCACGCCGTTCACGCCGAACACGAGGATCACCGTGGGCGGCGTGGGCGCTCGCGCGAGCGCACCGGGATCACCGGGCGCAGCGGCGACGAGCGCGGCGGTCACGGCACGCTCCACGGCGGCCCGAAACTCGCCGTCAGTCGCGCCCGACACCGCGGCGAGGATCTGCTCCGTTGCCTCTACGCCGAAATCGGCCTCGAGGAGAATGCGCTCTGCCTCGGTCGCGTTCGCGTCAGATGACCGGCGCACCGCTTGCACGAGTCGGCGCCAGAGACTCACGTTACCCGTTTCCCGTTTCCCGCTTCCCGGCGTTGTCATGGCAGTCCCTGGCGCCGCCGCCACGCCCACTCTGCGGCGAAAGCGGCGATGGCCACCACGAACAGCCACCAGCGGTCGCGCAGCGCGACGCCGGCGAGCCGCCCCCCCGCCGTACCCGGTTGCGCCGCGACCACGACGGGCGCCGGGCGCCATTCGTCCGAGTACGTGTCGACCGCGACCAGGCCGCGCTCCGGCCCCTCCGCGGCCGCGTAGCGGTACTCGCCCGGCGGCAGCCACAGCTGGGCCCGACCCCCGGCATCGAACCGCAGCGTGTCCTGCTGCTGGCCGCGCGTCGTGGTGAGCGCGACCACGACGTCGCGCGGTTCCCCGGCAGCCGTCCAGCGCCATTGCAGCGGCAGCCCGTTCGGCGTCACGGTCGTCACCGGCAGGAACCGCTCCCCGCCCGCCGCCCCCCCGGCCAGCAGCCAGTCGGTCAGCCCGGCTACGACGGCCCGATATGCTTCGCCGCTCGCCCCTCCCCGGAACGCCCAGCGATACAATCCTCCCGCTGCGATCGTCGCGCGGCGCTTGCCGTCGCGCTGCGACAGCGCGATCACCAGGCGCGGCGGCCCACGCCGCGCCAGCCGGGCCGTGAGCGCGGTGGCCGCCGAGCTGTCGGACGGGGAGAGGGCGGCGAGCTCGCCGAGTGCGGTGACGGGTGGCAGCGAGTCCCACGCGACACCGGCGAGCGCACCGGCGATCGGTGAAGCGGCGGGTGGCTGGACATACCAGTCGCCTTCCTGGCGGCGGCCGAGCGGCCACACCAGAAGGGCTCCCTTGGCCGTGACACGCGCGAACGTCGCGGGATCACCGGCTTCGACCAGGAGCGCCGCGCCCTGCACCGCACGCGCCACCTCGCCGGGACGCACCGCCGCCAGGGTGGCGGCATCACGCCAGCGTGTGCCACCCGGATCCGCCGCCACGAAGACTTTCACAGCCGCTTGCGCGACGTCCTCGAGCGCGTGCGCCAGAAAGCGCGTGTCCCAGTCGGGAGGCGAGGCGAGCAGCACGATCGACGGCGGCGCGCTCACCTGGAGCACGACCGTGCGCGCGTCGTCGCGGGGTTCGGAGTCGGAAACGCCCTCCAACCGCACGTCCACCGCCACCCAGCCGGGAAAGGGGAAACGGGAAACGGGAAACGTGAGATCGGTGGACACGATTCCGCTATCAGGAAGATTTACGACCCGTGACACGATCCGCCGGCCGGCGGCGCTCGCTCCCAGTACCGCCGTCCCTTTCCCGTTTCCCGTTTCCCGTTTCCCCGCGGTTCCGTAACTCACCCTGAGCCGGATGGTATCGCCCGCGGCGATGCGCGATGGGCCACTGACGTCGGACACGAACGCATCGAAGAACGGCGTCCGCGGGAGGACGACGATCCGCGCGAACCGCAGCAGATCGGCGGGAGCGTCGGTGCGATCGGAGATGGCGCCGTCGGTGACGATCGCCACGGGGCCGCCGCGCGCCGCGGCGGCGGCGAGCGCCGGCGCGAGCCGGGTCGCGCCGTCTCGCGGAGCCAGCGTATCGAAGGCCGTGACGCGCGCGCCGAATCGCCAGATGACGTCACCCCGCGCCAGCGCGCGCGCCGTGTCGAGCGCCGCGGCCCAGTGTCCGCCCTGCCCCGCCATGGAGAGCGACGCGTCGAGCAGGACGAGGCGTGGCGCGTCCCCCACGCCGAGGCGGACCGCCGTCGGGTTCCAGATGAGGAGCAGGAGGGCGCCGACGCCCGTGCCGCGCAGGGCGGCGAGGCCCAGCGTCAGGCGGTGCACGTCAGGGCCTCGCGCAACGTGAACCGTCCCGCGTGCAGGGCGCGCCCCACGATGGCGCCGGCGAGCCCCGCGTCGCGCAGGCGGCGGAGGTCGTCGAGCGACGCGACCCCGCCCGACACGATCACGTCGAGCCCCCCCCCGAGCGCGGCGATGGCGCGTGCCCCGTCCACGTCGGGCCCCGCGAGGCTGCCGTCGCGGGCGGCGTCGGTGTAGATCACGGTGCGGGCGCCCTGGCCGCGCACGCGGCGCGCCAGCTCGAGCGGGGCGAGCGCGAAGCTCACGTCCGAGCCGCGCGCCGCGACCCGGCCGTCGCGCGCGTCGATGCCCACGGCGAGCCGTTCCGCGCCATAGCGCGCGAGCAACCGCGCCACCAGCACGGCATCGACCGCCGCCGCCGTCCCGATCACCACTCGGGTCGCGCCCCAGCCGACGAGCTCGGCGACGTCCTCGTCGCTCGTCAGGCCGCCCCCCACCTGGATCCGCACGGCGGCCTCGGCCAGGAGGCGGCGGGTCAGTTCGCGGTTCTCACCTTTGCCGAAGGCGCGGTCGAGATCGACGACGTGCACCCAGCGGGCGCCGTCGTGGGCGAACTGCCGCATGACGGCGATGGGATCGGAGGCGGAAGTGGAACGGGCCACGCGCCCGCCCTCGATGTCAACGGCGGGATACAGCTCCACGAGCAGAAAGAAAACTAAAGGAGACTAATCGCGCGCGGCGGCGACGGCGGGGGCGGGCGGGCCGTTCGGCTCGAGCTGGGCCCGCAGCGCCTCGCGCGCGGCGCCGTAGGCCGCGTCGAGACTCTTGGGCACCGGCGTGCCGGCGCCCATGTCCTTGCGGCGCGGATTGGTGGGGCGACCGCCCACCAGGAACTCGTAGTGCAGATGCGGCCCGGTCGAGAGGCCGGTCGAGCCGACGTAGCCGATCGTCTCACCCTGATCGACCCGCTCCCCCGCGTGCAGGCCGCGGGCGAACGCCGACAGGTGACCGTACCGCGTCCGGATGCCGTTGACGTGTCGCAGCTCGATGAGATTGCCGTAGCCGGTGTCATCGTGCCCGATGCGCGTCACGATCCCGTCGGCGGTGGCGCGCACCGGGGTCCCGTACGCCGCCGTGAAGTCCACGCCCTCGTGATGCCGCCAGGTGTGCAGGATCGGATGATAGCGGGAGCCGAACCCGCTCGAGACGCGCCGGAACTGGAGCGGCGCCCGCAGGAACGCGCGCCGCAGCGAGCGCCCGCGCTCGTCGTAGAAGCCGCCGCGACCCGCCGTCGAATCCTCGAAGTAAAATGCGTATTCCGGCGTGCGGGCGACGTCGACCCGTGCGGCCAGGATGCGGCCGAAGCGCCGCTCCCCTTCGGACGACTCCAGGCGATCGAGCAGCACCGTGAAGCGGTCGCCGGGGCGGATGTCGCGCGTGAAATCCACTTCCCAGTCGTACACGTCGGCGATCGCCCAGGCGAGCTGGCGTCGCTCGGCGCCAGGGAGGAAGGTGTCCGAGACGGCTCTGTCTAACGCGTCGTACAGCGACGATTCGATCGTGCCCGTGACGCGCAGCCTGGTGAGGGTCCACGGGATCGTCTCGACCGTCTCCGCCCAGCCAGAGTCGCTGCGGTTCACCGTGAGGCGCCGCTCCGGCGACAGCCTGATGGTGATGCGACTCGCGACGCTGTCGGTCTTGAGGCGGCGAACCTGGAACGCCAGGCCCGGGCGGAGCCGGCGCACGGGCAGGCTCTTGGCGGCGGCGAGGAAGCTCGCATAGTCGCGGCCCGTCACGCCGGCGCGCTCCAGCACGTCGGCGAGCCGCTCGCGCCGGCCCAGCGCGTCGTCCGCGTCGCTGTACGCGGCGTTCACCAGGATGGCGGGCGCGGTGAGCGGCCGCCGCCACGGCCACGCGACGCCCGTGGCCCAGACGAGGCCGCCGGCGACCAGCACGCCGGCGACGATGTAATGGCTCGCCCGCCAGGACGACGGCATCAGTCCATCTGCCGGCGGATGAACGTGGGGATCTCGAGCTCGTTCAGCTCCGCCGGCAGCGGGGGGTTGGCGGCGGCGTTGCGCCGGGCCGGCTGCTCGGCCGGCTTCACGTACCCGGGCGGCGCGACCGCCGGCCGGCCGCGCTCCCGGAACGGCAGCACGCCCGGCGCCCGGCCCGGCGCCTCCGCGGCGGCGCTCTGCCGGTCGAACCCCGTCGCGATCACGGTGACGCGGATCTCGCCGTGCATCGCCGGATCGTTCACGGTTCCGAAGATGATCTCGGCCTCCTCGCCCGCCGCGTCCTTGACGACGTCGGAGATCTGGGTGACCTCGCCGAGCGTCAGGTCCTCGCCGCCGGTGATATTGATGAGCACGCCCGTCGCGCCCGTGATGGAGATATTGTCGAGCAGCGGCGACGAGATCGCCTGCTGCACCGCTTCCATCGCGCGGTTCTCGCCCCGCCCCATGCCGGTGCCCATGATCGCCGCGCCGCCGTTCTGCATCACGGTGCGCACGTCGGCGAAATCGACGTTCACGATACCCGTGACCGTGATGAGCGAGGAGATGCCCTGGGTGGCGTGCAGCAGCACCTCGTCGGCCTTTTTCAGGGCGTCCTGGAACGGGATGCCCTTGCCCACCACGGCCAAGAGCCGCTCGTTCGGCACCACGACCATGGTGTCGACGTGCTTGCGCATCTCGGCGATGCCCATTTCCGCCTGCCGCATGCGCTTGCGGCCCTCGAACAGAAAGGGCTTCGTCACGATGCCGATGGTGAGGGCGCCCAAATCACGTGCGATCTGGGAGATAATCGGCGCGGCGCCGGTGCCGGTGCCCCCGCCCATGCCGCAGGTGACGAACACCAGGTCGGCGTTCTGGAGGGAGTGCAGCACCTCGTCGCGGTTTTCCTCGATGGCCTGGCGGCCGATCTCGGGGCGCGCGCCGGCGCCCAACCCGCGGGTGAGCTTCTTGCCGATCTGCACCTTCACGTCGGCCTTGTTGTTGAGCAGGGCCTGCGCGTCGGTGTTCACGGAAATGAATTCGACGCCCTGGAGTCCCTCGTCGACCATGCGGTTCAGGGCGTTACCGCCCCCGCCGCCGACACCGACGACCTTCATCCGGGCGTTCTGCGAGACGGTCTCTTCGAGCTCGAAGATCATGGCTCCCTCGGGTGACCGATCAGAAGAAGTCCTGCAACCACCGCTTGAGCGGTCCGAACAGCTTGTCGACCCCCGCGCTCCGGACCAGCGAGCCGCCCCCTCCCGCCGCGCCGCCCTGCGCCAGCCGCCGCGCGGCGTACAGCACCAGCCCGACCGGCACCGCGTAGCGCGGCGCCTGCACGCTGTCGACCAGTCCCGAGATCCCCTGCTCTGGGCTCCCGGCCCGCACCGGCACCGCGAACGCCTCGCGTGCCAGCTCCACCATTCCCGGCAGATGCGCCGTTCCCCCCGTCAGGACCACCCCGGCCGGCAAGCGGCCGCCCCCGTACCCCGCCCGCTCGAACTCGCGCTGCACCAGCTGGAAGATCTCGTCCACCCGCTGGTGGATGATGTGCGACAACAGCTCGCGGGACGCCTGCCGTGCGCCCTGGCTCGGCGTGGACGGCAGGTTGATCATCTCCGACGCGTCCACCAGCGGCTGGTACGCGACGCCGTGCCGCTCCTTGAGCCGCTCCGCGTCCGCCTGCGTCACGCCCAGCCCCTGCATCATGTCGCTCGTCACGTGCGTACCGGCGAACTTGATCGAGGCGAGGTGGCGGATCTTGCCCTCGTGGAAGATCGCCACGCCCGTCGAGCCGCCACCGACCTCCACCAGCGCCACGCCCAGCTCCCGCTCGTCGTCCGTCAGCACGGCGTACGACGCGGCCAGCGGCTCGAGCACCAGGTCGGCGGCGCGGTAGCGTGCCCGCTCGACGCTCTTGCGGAGATTCTGCGCCGCGGTCGACTGCACCGTGACGAGATACATCTCGACTTCGAGCCGCGTGCCCGTCATCCCGACGGGATCCGAGATGCCGCGCTGCTGGTCGACCACGTACTCCTGCGGGATGTCGTGCAGCAGCTCGTGGTCCCGCCCGAGCGACACGGCGCGTGCGACCTCGTTCACGCGCGCCACGTCCTCCGGGGTGATCTCGTCCCCCGACACCGCCACGACGCCGGTCGAGGTGCGGGCCGAGACATGCTCGCCGGCGATCCCGCAGGTCACCCCGCCCACCTTCACCCCCGCCATCCGTTCGGCGTCGCGCAGCGCGGCGACGATGGACCGGCTCGTCTCGTCGATGTCGCGCACCATACCCCGGCGCACGCCGGCGTTCTTCGCGAGCCCCACCCCCAGCACCTTGGCGAGCGGCAGGCGCGGCAGGTCCCCCACCACCTCCGCGATCACGGCGCACGTCTTGGTGCTGCCGAGATCGAGCCCGGCCACGACCAGGCGATCCCGGCTCACGCGCCTCCCTCACCGGCCCCGTCCGCGGTCGCCTTGCGTCGCACGACCACCTGGCCCGCGAAGCGGGCATCGAGCTCCACGTAGGAACGCCCCCTCGCCGCGAGATCCTGTGCCACCAGCACCACGGCCCGAATCACCTCCGGCCCGGCGTCGCGCCGCACCAGCACCCGTCGCGACCCGACTTCCAGCAGCACGTCGCCGCGCGCCATCCGGCGCGCGCCGGTGATGGTTTGAAACAGCGCCGGATCCACCGACTGGATCAGCGCCAGCACGGCCACTACCCCCGAGTCGCCGCTCGCCGCGATCGGCAAATCGAGCCCGGAGCGCGCGGGATCGAACGGCAGCGGGTGACCCGCAGCGTCCACCGCCACCAGGCGCGTCCCGCGCGGGCCCGGCGTGAGCGCCGCCGGCTCCACTTCCCGCAGCTCGACGGTCAGCGCCGCCGGCAGATGACGCACCACCCGGGCCTCCGCCACACCGGCGAGACCGCGCACCCGGTCAGCGAGCAGCCGCGTATCGCTGAACACGCTCGCCCCGGGTCCGAGCCGCAATGCCGCGATCACCGCGTCGGGGGCGAGATTGCGCACGCCCACGAGCTCCACCTGCCGCACCCGGAACACCCGCAGCCGCCGCAGCGCGAACGGCGCGCCGAGCCACAGCAGCGTGAGCACGCCCGATCCCGCGAGGCCCACCAGCGCCCGCCGCCGCCAGCGCGGTAAGGCCCTCGTCACGCCGCGTTCCCCAGCCGCGCCAGCAGTTCGGGCCCGACGCGCGTGATGTCCCCCGCCCCGAGCGTGAACACCACGTCGCCCGCCCGTACCGTCTCGACCACCCGCTCGGTCAGTCCCGCCCGCTCGCGCACCGCGATCGTGGTGGCGCCCGCGCCGGCCGCTCCCCGTGCCACGAGATCGGCACTCACGCCCGCGAGCGGCTGCTCGCGCGCCGCGTAGATCGGGGCCACCACCACCACGTCCGCCGCCGCGAGCGCCCGGCCCAGCGCCTCACCGTGCAGCGCGGTGCGCGAAAACAGGTGCGGCTGGAACACCGCCACCACGCGGCGCCGCGGGAACGCCTGCCGCGCCGCGGCGAGCGTCGCCGCGACCTCCGTCGGGTGGTGCGCGTAGTCATCCACCACCGTCACGCCGCGCGCCTCACCCACCCGCTCGAACCGGCGCCCCACCCCGCCGAATTCCGCCAGCGCGGCGAGCGCCCGCTCGAGATCGGCTCCGAGCTCGTGCACCACCGCCAGCGCCGCCGCCGCGTTGCGCAGGTTGTGGAGCCCCGGGACCAGCAGTCGCAACGCGAGCGCCCGACCACCGGGCAGCTCGATCCGCGCCGCCGAGCCGCGCTCGCCCAACGCCGGGTCGGCGATGCGCACGTCCACGCCGGCACCCAACCCCACCCGCCACACCGGGACGGCGAGCCGCGCCGCCACCCGCGCCGCGCCCGCGTCGTCCGCGCCGACGATCGCCCGCCGCGCCCGCCCGGCGAACTCGGCGAACGCGTCTTCCAGCGCCGCCACACTCCCGCCGTAGCACTCGAGGTGATCGGCCTCGACGTTGTTCACCACCGCCACGGTCGGCGCGAGCGACAGGAACGCGCGGTCGAACTCGTCCGCCTCCACCACGAACAGCTCCCGCCGCCCTTTTCCCACTCGGGCGTTGCCGCCCCACCGAGCGACGCGGCCGCCGGCGAGTCCCGTGGGATCCCGCCCGGCGGCCGCCAACGCCTCCGTGACCATCACCGTGGTGGTCGTCTTGCCGTGCGTCCCCGCCACGGCGACCACCGTTCCACCGGCGACGGCCTGGCTGAGGGCGTCAGCCCGCCGTACCACCGGGACCCCTAGGGCGCGTGCTCGCTCCAGCTCCGGGTGGTCTCCCGGCACAGCTGCGGTGACCACGAGCGCCCGGGCTCCCACGACATGCCCCGGATCGTGTCCCCGCCATATCTCCACCCCCAGGGCTGCCAAATCGGCGGCGCCCGAGGGGTCGTTATCACAGCCGGATATCGTGACGCCTTGCTGCCTGGCGAGGAGTGCCAGGCCGCTCATGCCCGCTCCGGCGATCCCCATGAAGTGGACCGGCCGGGGATCCACCGTCGCAAACAAGTTCATTAGTGGGGGGCTAATATAGCGAATCTACGAAACTTGCGAAAGAGAGCACCACGTTTTTACCCGACAACTGTCAAGATCTTCGACACGATGTCCCGGGAGGCGTTGGGGTTCCCCCGGGCCCTTGCACGGGCGGCGATGGACTCCAACCGGGTGCGGTCCCCGATCAGCTCGTCGACCTGGTTGGCGAATGAGTACGCCGTGAGGTCCCGCTCGGGAAGGAGGATCGCCGCTCCCGCCTCCGCCAGGGCCCGCGCGTTGTTGGTCTGGTGGTCGGCGGCGGCGCTCGGGAGCGGGACGAGGATGCTCGGCTTGCCCCAGGCGCACAGCTCCGCGACCGTCATCGCGCCCGCGCGCGCTACGACGACGTCCGCCGCCCGGTACGGCACCGTCATGGGATCGAAGAATCCTCGGATCGCCACCCGACCCGGCGTCGCGTAACGGGCGAGCGCGTCGGCGTGCTCCATGCCGGTGCCCCACAGCACGTTCACGCCGTCTAACAGGCGGCGCTCGAGCGCGCCCGCTACGGCGTAGTTGATCGCCCGAGCTCCCTGGCTGCCGCCGAACACCAGCAGCGTCGGACGTTCGGGGCTCAGTCCCAGCTCCGCGAGGGCGGTCGCGCGCGCGCCCGGCTCAGGCGGACGCACCGGATTCCCGAGCGTAAACACCTGCGTGGCAGCGCCGACCCTGAGGCGCGCGCGGGCTTCGGGGAACCCCAGGTGGATCTGGCGCGCGCGCCGCGCGAGCCAGCGCGTGGTCAGTCCCGGAAAGGCGTTCTCCTCGACCAGCACGGTCGGCAGACCGGCGCGCTGCGCGCGCCACACCACCGGGCCGGCGGCGTAGCCGCCCGTGCCGATGACGATCGCGGGGCGCTCGGCGTCGAGCACCTGTCCCACGGCGCGCCACACCCGGCCGGCGATGAGGATCCAGCGCAGGTTCTTCCACCAGGCGCGCCGGTAGATGGGCTCGATCGGGAGCAGGCGGTGGCGGAACGGATAGCGGGGCAGCACCTGCGCCTCGATCCCGCGCGCTGCGCCGACGAGTACCGGCTCGATGCCCCGCCCCGCATCGACCAGCGCCTGGGCCAGCGCGAGGGCGGGCATGAGATGGCCGCCGGTGCCGCCGCCCGCGAGGAGAACTCTCACCGCGCGTGACCTCGGAACGCGGAACGCGGAACGCGGAACAGATCGCGCAAGTATCGAACCGAGTATCGAGCTTCGCGAATCGAACCCTCTCCTGCTGTTCCGCGTTCCGCCTTCCGCGTTCCGCGTTTGATCTTTCCAACTCTCATCGTCTTCCGCGCCCAATGCTGATCAACACCCCCGTCGCCACCAGCGCGACGAACAGGCTCGACCGCCCGTACGAGATGAACGGCAGCGTGATACCGGTGGCCGGCAGCAAGGCGAGGCTCACGCCCACGTGCAGCGCCGCGGTGATCCCGATCAAAGCGGTGAGTCCCACCGCGAGCAGCTGGCCGAACGAGTCGCGCGCCGACCGCGTGATCCGGAACCCCAGCCACACGAACGTGCCGAACAGTACGAGCAAGGCCAGGACTCCCAGGAATCCCCACTCTTCACCGATCGTCGAGAAGATGAAATCGGAGTAGGCGTACGGCAGGTAGCCGAGTTTCTGCTGTCCCTGTCCGAGGCCGACGCCGAACAGGCGACCCGCGCCGATGCCGACGAGCGACTGGTGCACCTGCCACGTCGCCTCGGACGGGGCGCTTCCCGGGTTGAGAAACGTGATCACCCGGGCCAGGCGGTATTGCGCGCTCGCGACCGCGCCGAACAGGAGCGGCGTCGCCACCACCGCGACCGCGAGAAAGTGGCCGATGCGGGCGCCCGCCGTGAACAGGACGACGCCTGCGAGCAGCGCGACGAGCAGCGCCATCGAGAGGTTGGGCTCGAAAAAGATCAGCGTCAGGAGGGGCGCCAGCACTACGATGAAGGGCAGCAGGCCGTACTTGAAGGTGCGGATGCGCTCGCCCTTTTTCGCCGCGAGCATCGCGGTCCACACCACCACCGCGAACTTAGCGAGCTCGGACGGCTGCACCGTCACGAACCCGAGGTTCACCCAGCGGCGCGCGCCGTTGATGCTGGGGGCGATGCCGTGGGTGAAGGGCAGCAACGGAATGAGGAGCAGCACCGTCGCGAGCGCGAGCACGGGCCAGGCCCACCGCAGCCACTTGCGGTAGTCCGAGCGGGCCAGCAGCGCGGCGACGATCCCTCCCACCGCCGCGCCGAGCGCCTGTTTGAGCGCGAAGCTCGAGCCAACCTGCCCGCCCGAGATCGTCAGCAGGCTCGAGGCGCCGTACACCGCCGTGAGCCCGAACACGACGAGGATCGCCGCGACCAGCGCCAGGAGGCGCGTTTCCCAACGGAGGTCCCTCACATAGCCTCCACCAGTCCGCGGAACGTCGCTCCTCGCTCCTCGTAGTTCTTGAACATGTCGTAGCTGGAGCACGCGGGCGACAGCAGCACCGCGTCGCCCGCGCGCGCCGCCCGGCGGGCTCGCGCCACCACGTCCTCGAAGGTGGTGCCCCGCTCGAGCGGCACCTGCCCGCGCAGGTCCCGCTCCACCAGCTGACCCGACTCGCCGTAGGCGATCACCAGGCGACACCGCTCCTTGAGCAGCGGCCCGAGCCTGGTATACGGCTCGCCCTTGTGACGCCCGCCGAGCAGCAGCACGAAGGGGCGCTCCATGGCCGCGACCGCCACGACGGTCGACGCGATGTTCGTAGCCTTGGAATCGTTGATCCACAGGACGCCGTCCACTTCGCGCACCGTCTCGAGCCGATGGGGCAGCGCGCGGAACGAGCGCAGCCCCTGCGCGATGGCTTCCCGCGCGACACCTGCTTCCCGCACCGCCAGCGCGGCCGCGAGGGCGTTGGCGACGTTGTGGTCGCCCAGGAGCAGCAGCTCGTCGCGCGGGAGCAGCGGTTCGTCACTGAGCCGCAAGCGGCGCTCGGCGCGGTCGTACCAGCCGTCGGCCCGGCCCGTGAGCGAGAACAACAGCCGGCGACCCTTGGCGCCGGACGCAAGCTCGAGCACGGCTGGCTCGTCGCCGTTCAGCACCCACACGTTCGCCGGCCCCGCGTTCCGAAAGAGCTGGCGCTTGTCGTCGTAGTAGTCCGCCACCGCCCGGTACCGGTCCAGGTGGTCGGGGGCGAGGTTCGTGAGGATACCAAAGTCGGGGGCGAAGTGGGGGCTGTCGTGCAGCTGAAACGACGAGACCTCGATCGCGAGCCATTCATAGCGGTCGCCCCGAACGGCGATGTCGGCGAGCGGGCGGCCGATGTTCCCCGCGGCCTCGGCCTGGAGCCCCGCCGCGCGCAGCAGGTGCGCAACGAGCGCCGTCGTGGTCGTCTTGCCATTGGTGCCGGTGATCGCGATGGAGCGCACGCCCGACGCGGCGAGCGCCTGGAACCCCAGGTCGATCTCCGAGACGACCGGCACGCCCGCCTCCCGCGCGGCGGCGAGGGGCGGGGCCTCGGGCGGCACGCCCGGTGACACGATCACCGCCGCCGCGCCGCGGATCTTCGCCAGGTCGTGGGCGCCGACGTCGAGCGACACGCCCGAGAGGCACCGCAGCTCCGCGAGCGCGTCGCCGCCGTACGGGTGGTCCGAGGCGTCGCTCGCGTACACCCGCACGCCCGCGCGCGCCAGCAGCTTCGTCGCCGCCACTCCGCTCTTCCCCAGGCCCACCACCGCGACGACGCCGTGGCGCCACGGCTCCGGAATCATCGCACCTTGAGCGTCGCGAGGGCGATCGCCGCGCACATGACCCCCAGGATGTAGAACCGCATCACGACCTGTGGCTCCGCCCACCCGAGCTTCTCGAAGTGGTGATGCAGCGGCGCCATGCGAAACACGCGATGCGCATCCGCGTATTCCTTGCCGCGGCGCCGTTTGTTCCAGCGGTACACCCCGGTCTGCAGCAGCACCGACACCGCCTCCGCCGCGAACACCCCGCCCGCGATCAGCAGCAGAAACTCCGCCTTGAGCATGATCGCCACGGTGCCGAACGCGCCGCCGATCGCGAGCGCGCCGGTGTCGCCCATGAACACCTGCGCCGGATGCGCGTTGAACCACAGGAAGCCCAGCGCCGCGCCGGCCAGCGCGCCGCAGAAGATCGTCAGCTCCTGGGCTCCGGGCAGGTAGTAGACGAACAGGTAGCGCGCCCAGTCGATGCGGCCGAACACGTACGCGAACACCGCAAACGTACCGGCGAGGATGGCGGTGAGACCGGTGGCGAGGCCGTCCAGGCCGTCGCTGAGGTTCACCGCGTTCGAGGTACCGGTCACGACGAATGTGACGAACAGCACGTACAGCGGCGGGGGTAACACCAGCAGGATGTACTTGAACACCGGGAGCTGGGTGGACGCAGCCGGCAGGTCCGGGGCCATCGGCCAGCGAATGAGCACGATGCCGAGCGCCACGCCGAAGGTGACCTGGCCGACGAGCTTCCAGCGCGCCACCAGGCCCTGGGACTTGCCGCGCACGATCTTCAGGTAGTCATCGAGGAACCCGATCGCCCCCGCCCACAGCATGGCCACCACCGCGACCACGACGTAGCGACCGTCAAGCCGCGCCCAGAGGAGCGTCGGCACGACGGTCGCGAGAATGATGATCAACCCACCCATGGTGGGCGTGCCGCGCTTGCCGTGGTGACTCGCCGGACCTTCGGCGCGGATCACCTGCCCCACGTTGCGCTCGCGCAGGCGCCGGATGATGGCCGGGCCCGCGAGGAACGCCAGCAGCAGGGCCGTGACCACGGCACCCGCCGCGCGGAACGTGAGGTAGTTGAACAGATTGAACAGGATGTGCTGCTTCGCGAGCGGCGCGAGCAAGTGATAGAGCACGTCCGATCCCTCGCCCCCTCAGTTCAGGTGCGGCAGCACCCGCTCGAGCGCCACCCCGCGCGACGCCTTGAGCAGGACGATCTCGTTGCCCTTCAAGGCCGCCTTGAGGCGCGGCCCGAGTGCGTCGGCGTCCGGCGCCTCCAGCAGGCGCCGGCCGAGCGCGTCGCGGTACGGCTCGAACGCCGGGACGAACTCTCCCACGGCGGCGACCACGGCCGGCGCGAGCGCGGCGATCTCGGCCGCCGCGAGCGCATGCAATCTGGCACTCTCGGACCCGAGCTCCAACATCGAGCCGACGACCACCGCCAGGGGCCGCCCCCGCCGCTGCGCCAACCAGTGCGCGAATTTCACCGCCCAGTGCAGCGAGCCCGGATTCGCGTTGTAGGTGTCGTCGATCACGGTCAGGCCGCCCAGCTCGAGCATCGTCCCCCGCCCGCCGGGCAGGCGCACGCCGGCGAGCGCCGCGACCGCCCGCGCCGGATCTGCTCCCACTTCGCGTCCCACCGCGAGCGCGATCAGCGCGTTCTCGATCTGGTGGAACCCCACCACCGGCAGCGTGACCGTGTGGCCGCGCCACGTCAGCCGCGGGTGGCCGCCCTCGTCGAGCTCGGCTATTTCGGGCCGCACGTCCGCCTCCGGCCCGGTGCCGGCGACCACCGTGTGCGCCCGGCGCCGCGCCGCCACCGCGAGCTCCGGCGGGTCGGTGCCGACCACCGCCACCCGCGCGCCGTCCGCGAGCGCGAGCTTCTCCTGCATCACGCCGGCGAGCGAGCCGAACCCGGCGACGTGGGCGTAGCCCACGTTCGAGATCACCGCGATCGTCGGCTCGATCACCGAGCGCAGGCGTGGGATCTCCCCGGGAATGCTCGCCCCGGCCTCGATCACCAGCGCCTCGGCGTCGTCGGGGGCCGCGAGGATCGTCAGCGGCACGCCCACCAGGTTGTTCAGGTTGCCGCCCGTCGCGTGCACGCGGTAGGTGGTGGCGAGCACGGCGCGGATCATCTCTTTGGTGCTCGTCTTCCCGCTCGACCCCGTCACGCCGACCACGGGGCTGCCTGGCGGCAACAGCCGGCGGCGCGCCCGCGCCAGCAGCCCGAGGGCGGCGAGCGTGTCGGCGACCTCGAAGAGCGGCAGTCCCTCCACCGCCGGAGTGCCCGCCCGTACCACCGCCGCGGCGGCCCCTTTCGCCCGCGCCTGATCGAGGAACGCGTGGGCGTCGAAGCGGTCGCCCTGGAGCGCGACGAACAGGGCCCCGGGCGCGAGGTGGCGGGTGTCGGTCCCCACCCCCCCGGGGAAACGCAAGCCGCGGGGCCCCGACACCCCGAGCGCTGTCGCAACGAGCTGCGAGTCCCAGACGGTCACCGCCCCGCCCCGAACGCGGAAGGCGGAACGCGGAACGCGGAACAGACGTGAGGGGTCGGCTGGCGACCGACGCCCCCCCTGATGTTCCGCGTTCCGCGTTCCGCGTTCCGCATTTGGTTTTTCACGAAGCCCCCAGCTCCCTCACGACCACCCGCTCGTCGAACGGCTGCTTTTCGGTCCCCACGACCTGGTAGGTCTCGTGCCCCTTGCCGGCGAGCAGCAGTGTGTCTCCCGGGCGTGCCAGCTCGAGCCCGAGCGCGATGGCGCGGCGGCGATCGACCTCGCGGTGGTGGGGCTTCGCTCCCATCCCCGCCTCCACGGCGTCGAGGATCTTCTCCGGATCCTCGGTGCGCGGGTTGTCCGACGTGGCGATGGCGATGTCGGCGAGGCGCGCGCACACCTCGCCCATGGGCGCGCGCTTGCCCGGGTCGCGGTCCCCCCCGGCGCCGAACACGACGATCAGCCGGCCGGTGGTGAGCGGCCGCAGCGTTTCGAGCGCACGCTCGAGCGCGTCCGGGGTGTGTGCGTAGTCGCGCAGCACCGTACACGGCCGCCCGGCGATCCGCTCCATCCGTCCCGGGACCTGGGGCGCGCTGGTGAGCCGCTCGGCCACGGTTTCGACGGGCACACCGAGACCCCAGGCGCACGCCGCCGCGCCGAGCGCGTTCGCCACGTTGAAGCGGCCCAGCAACGGGAGCCGGACCGCCGCGCCGCCCATCGGCGTGGCGAGCTCGAAGCGCGCGCCCTGGGCGTCGAGCGTCACGCGGTGCGCGGTCACCTCGCCACCGCGCTCCCCGAAGGTGACGCGGCGGTGCTCGCGGCGCAGCCGGCCCCACGCGGGGTCGTCGGCGTTCACCACCTCCAGGCCGTCGGGCGCGAGATACTGCGCGAGCTTCGCCTTCGCGCGGAAGTAGGCGTCCAGGGTCTTGTGGTAGTCGAGGTGATCGCGCGTCAGGTTGGTGAACAGGGCAGCCCGGAACTCGAGCCCGTCCACGCGCCCCTGATCGAGGCTGTGCGACGACACTTCCATGGCGGCGCCGCGCGCGCCGCGCTCCACCAGCGCCGCCAGCGTCGCCTGCAGATCGATCGGGCCGGGCGTGGTGAGGTTGCCCGCCTCGCTCGCCACGGGCTCCCCGTCGGGATCGAACGCCCCCAGCGTGCCGATCGACCCCATCGGCTCGAGCGCGGAGAGCACGTGGCGCAGCAGCGTGACCGACGTCGTCTTACCGTTCGTTCCCGTGACGCCGACCAGGTCGAGCCGCGCCGCCGGCCGCCCGTACCACGCCTCGGCCGCGAGGGCGGCGGCGCGGCGCCCGTCGCGGACCAGGATCTGCGGCAGGTCGACAGGCTGCTCGCGCTCCACCAGCGCGGCGGCCGCGCCGCGCTGCCGCGCGTCGGCGACAAACGAGTGCCCGTCCTGGACCGAGCCCGTCACCGCGCAATACAGCATGCCCGCTCTCACCTTGCGGCTGTCGGCCGTGAGCCCGGTGATCTCGGGCCAGGTGTGCAGGTCGGGCGCCCCGACGAGCACGGACCCGCGCTCGAGCGCCGTGACGATCTCGGCGAGCCGGCTCATCGCCGGTGCCGGCGGCGGGCCGGCGTGCGGGCATGGACAGGCCCCCCGGCGAACAGCGTGACCGTGGACCCGACCGCCGCGCTGTCGCCGGCCGCGGGCCAGGTGTGCTCGGCCGCGCCCCAGCCCTTCAGCGTGACCCGGAAGCCGCGGCGATGCAGCGTGCGCACGGCCTCCCGCATGCCCAGCCCCGTCACGTCGGGGACCGTGCCGCGCGGCCCGGGCGCGGCGCTGTCGGGCAGATACGGCCAGGGGACGACGTAGGGCACGACGCCGCCGTCATCCTCGAGCGGCGCCGCCGCGGCGCGCGGCGCCGCGAGGGAGAGCCGGGTGCGGTCGAGCGCCACTGTGCGGGCGGCGAGCGCCTGCTCGAGCATCGAGCGCGTGACCGGCGCCGCCGTCTGAGCGGCGAAGTAGCTCCCCTTGTGGGGGTGGTCGATCTTGACGACGAGGACGAGCTGCGGGCTGTCGGCCGGGAACAGGGCCGCGAACGACGCGATGTAGTCACCGGGTGAGTAGTGGCCGTTCACCACCCGCCGCGCCGTGCCGGTCTTCGCGGCCACGGGAAAATTCGCGAGCGCGGCCTCCGTGCCGGTGCCGCGCTCCACCACGCCGCGCAGCAGGTCGCGCAGCGCCGCCGCCACCGCCGGCGACACCGCGCGTCGCACGGGCTCGGGCCGGTGACGGTACAGCACGCCGGCGGTGGTCCGTACCTCGCGGATCAGGGTGGGGGCGAGCAGCACGCCGTCGTTCGCGAGCGCGCCGTACGCCGCGGCCACCTGAATCGGCGTGACCGCGAGCTCGTAGCCCATCGCGAGGCTCGCCGCGCTCGGCCGGGTCCATTCGGAGGGCAACCGCAGCCGCCCCGGCGCTTCGGCCGGAAACTCGATCCCCGTGTTCGCTCCGAACCCGAAGGCGCGCAGCGTCAGGTACTGCTCCGCGGGCGCGAGTCGCGTCACGAACTTCGCCATCGCGATATTGCTCGAGACACGGATCGCGTCGGCGAGCGTGAGCGAGGGCAACGGCTGCTCGTCCGTGATCGTGCGCCCGGGGAGCCGGTACTTCCCTCCCTCGCCCGAGACCCGGTCGGTGGGGGCCACCCGCCTGCGCGCCAGCAGGGCCGCGGCCGCGAAGATCTTGACGATCGAGCCCGGCTCGAACGTGTCGGTGAACGCGCTGGGGCGGGCGTTGCCGTCGCGGTGGCGCGACGCGAGCGCCAGGACCTCGCCGGTTCCGGGGTCGAGCATCACGACGTCACCGCCGTCCGCGTCCATGCGCCGCACCGCGTCGTCCAGCGCCCGCTGCCCGATCTCCTGGAGATCCGCGTCGAGCGTGAGCACCACGTCGAGCCCGGGCACCGGCGCCGCGATCACGCGGGCGGGTGATTCGTATTCGCGGCCCTCGCGGTCCTTCAGCACGACCGCCGCTCCCGCCCGCCCGGCGAGCAGCGTGTCGAGCGTCTTCTCGAGGCCCGATGCTCCGTGCCCGTCGTCGCCCAGCCGGCCGATCGCGGCGCGGGCGAACTCGGGGGCGGGATAGAACCGGTTGAGCACCGCCTCGAGATGCACGCCGCGGATGCTCCGCAACGACTGCACCTCGAGCCCGCTGTACGGGCCCGCGAAATAGGCGTAGCGCTTGTGGACTGCTTGCTGCCAGGCGCCCGCCGTGAGGCCCAGCCGTCGCGCGATCAGCGCGCCGTCGGCCACCGGGTCACGCAGCTCGTTGGGCGCGATGCCGACGTGATAGGTCTCCTGCGTGAGCCCGAATGGCGTGCCGTGACGGTCGAGCAGCGTGCCGCGCCGCGCCGCCAGCACGATCCGCTCGGTGCGCTTCGCCTGCGCCTCCTCGGCCCAGCGGCGCCCCTGCCCGATCTGCACCTGGGCCGCCCGTCCGACCAGGAGGACGAGCGCGACGAAGATGCCGACTTCCACCACCTGGAGCCGCACCGCGGGCTTCGCCATCGCTAGTGCGACCCACCCGGTGCGGGGAGGAGAATGATCTCGCTGTCGCTGGGGAGGTGCAGCCGCAGGTGCTGCTGGGCGCGCGGCACCAGCACGGTGCGACCCTGCGCGGCCCGGATGCGGCGCTCCAGGTCGGCGCGATGCGCCTCGAGGTTGGCGCGCCGGGCGCGCACCTCGGTGAGCTCGCGCGCGGCGCGAATCGCCGCCGTTTGCCGCGCGTACACCACCCAGGTGGTCACAAGGAACGCGACCAGCCAGGCGGCCACCCAGTGGCGGCCCCTAGCCACCGTCCGCCACCGCGAACGCCCGCAGCCGCGCCGAGCGGGCGCGCGGATTGTCGGCCAGCTCCGCCGCCGCGGGAGCGATCGGCTTGCGCGTGAGCACGCGGCCCAGCGGCCGCCCGCGGCAGGTGCACACGGGCTGGCGCGGGGGGCAGACGCACGACTTGCTCCAGTCGCGAAACGCGTGCTTGACGATGCGGTCCTCGCCCGAGTGGTACGTGATCACGGCGAGCCGGCCGCCGGCGACGAGCGCGGCCCGCAGCGCCGGCAGCGCCAGATCGAGCTGCTCGAGCTCCTGGTTCACCACGATGCGCAGCGCCTGGAACAGGCGCGCGAAGTCCGAGGGCCCCGAGCGGGCACCCAGCGCCTCGCGAATCGCCCCCACGAGATCATCGCTGGTCGCGAACGGCGCCGTCGCGCGCCGCTTCACGATCACGCGGCCGAGCCGCCGCGCGTGCCGCTCGTCCGCCAGCTGCGCGAACGCGTCCGCCAGCCGCTCCGCCGGCCAGGTGTTGAGCACATCCGCGGCCGTCACGCCCAGCCCGGCGGCCATCCGCATGTCGAGGAGTGCGCCCGGCCGAAAGGTAAACCCGCGGGCGTCGTGATCGAGCTGGTGGGACGACACGCCCAGGTCCAGGAGGATGTGATCCGGACGGAAGCTCTCGATGGTGCCGAGCACTTTGGCCGAGCCGAACGGACCGGTGGAATAGCGGATCCGGTCCTCCCCCAGCCGGGCGCGCGCGGCGGCGATGGCCTCGGGGTCGCGGTCCACGGCCAGCACCTCGGCCCCCAGCTCGTGGAAGATCGCCGCATGCCCGCCGCCGCCGACGGTGCCGTCCACGATGCGGCGGCCGCCCATGGCCCATTGCCGGACCGCGTCAGCGAGGACGGGAACATGATAGCTGGCGGTCAATGCCCTCCCGAAAAAGACGAAAGCCCCGCCTGCCGTGGCAGACGGGGCCGAATACGTCGTCCCGCGAGGCGGGTTCAGGCGGGGCTGACGGGGCTCGAACCCGCGACCTCCGGTGTGACAGACCGGCACTCTAACCAGCTGAGCTACAGCCCCACAACGAGTTACGCGTTCGCCCTCGCGCCAGATTTGTCTTCATTTGTCCGATGAAAGACAAATCTCGGCTCCGCTTGCCCTTGTTTGCCGCACAATGGCGAGTTAGCACTCCGGTCTCACAGACCGGCACTCTAACCGCGCCCATCCGGCCCCCACCAAGATAGTCGGATGTTCCCACCAAGGTAGTCAGATGTCTCGACCAAGATAGTAAGATGTTGTTCGCTTCGGTACTCCACGATAGTCAGATTGGACTTAGGCGGCGCCGGGACACGATGGTTAACACCCGTCACCGGATTCCGGTTGGCGTAAGCAGGAAGCCGACCTCCCGCGTCGGGTCGCTCTTCCACACCCCGAAACCGACGATCTGTCCGGCATCGTTGATTGCGTTCGCCCAATGGAGACCCAACTGACGATCTCCGACTAGGTCGTTCAGATCGTAGCGCACCCCGTCCCGCCATAGCGCCGCGTGGAACGTCGTTCCGCTCGGAATGTACGTCCCGACCACTTCACCCCGGTTATTGATGCCAAACGCTTGGCTGGGCTCGGAGCCAGGCAGGAAGCTCATCTCTCCATCTTGCCAGATGACTGCTCTGCCCGTAGTGCTACCCAGGCGGCCAGCGATCACGCCACTGTCGTTGATGGCGTAGGCGATGCTTTCTTCTTCATCCGGCGGACCGAGATCCGTCATCTTGCCATTCTGCCACAAAAAGCCGTGTCGCGTGAGCGGAAGCGACCCGTCCGGCCGCACTGGCCGCGCCCAGCCCACGACGCGTCCCTCGTTGTCAATGTCGAGCGCCTCGCTTTGGAGACCGCCCAGCGTGCCGAGGTCAGTTGCGACGCCGTTGCGCCACATGACGGCGTGGTCAAAGCCGTCCGGCGCCGCAAGCGCCCACCCGACGGCGACTCCGCTGTCGTTTATCGCGAGCGGTTGGCTTTGCGCGTTATAAATGGCGTAGTCCAACCAACCTAAGTTCGTTAGCTGGCCGGCCTCCCAGAGGCAAGCGTTGCCCTCGCCGCCGCACGATCCCAGTCCGACTACCTGGCCCCGTCGATTGATGCCATAGGCGACGTAGAGGCCGTTCCCGTTAGCCTCCAGACGTATCGCTGGTTTCCCGTCCGCTGGCCAGAGCGCCGGGTAGTAGGGGTCTTCCGGCCCAGGGCTTTCCGCCTGCCCAACTACTTGGCCCGCCGGATCGATGTCGTAGGCCCAGCTCTGGTACGTTACGCCGTTGTAGACGGGACTCGACGACGATCCGAGGGCCGTAAGCATGGTGAGCCGAAACGGCCCGCGCGGCGCTGTTGGCCCGGCGTCGGCACAATTGGCGAGCGTGAGAGCCGAGACGAGAGACAAGGCGACGCCAGCTGCGCGCATGGCGAGACGCTCAGGACCGAAGTCGGTGAGAACGGCCCGCAACAACCGAGCCGAACGGAAACGCGCTTCGAGCGCTCCGGGGGTGTTGCGCGCTCGCGGCACCGCGACCCGTCTTCGCTGAAATCCGATGCTGCTCGTCCGCGAAGCATCGCTCGTAGAGCATAGGGTGGCGCCTAGCGGATCGCGCTTGAGCTGCGGGCAACTCGCCCGGCGGCGCAAGACCCCTGGACGACAGTACCCAAAGTCTTTGGCGAATCAGCGCACTAAGAAACGGGCCTGTCCACCCTCCGGTGAACTGACCTGGCGGTCGAGCCAGGCGAGGACATCCCGAACCCGGTATCGGCGAATCTTATGGGAGACCACGACATGCGGGACGCCCGCCCGCTGCAACTGCCGGCGGTCAACTTGGAGCCACGCAGCACACTGCTCTGGCGTGAGCAGAGTGTCGGGGTGAAGTGGCGGGGACGGTAGGCTGAAACCCTGCTCCGTGTGAGACTTCTTCATGCAGCCTCCGAGCGACACGCGACGATAACCCATGATGGGGTATCCCGCAATAGGATGCAGCGTGCTCCGCACCTATGGAGCACGCCAAACGTCGTCGCAGCGCTGTTCACACCGCGGAATATCGGTACCTTTTGAGCCGCCTTCGGGAGGCGCGACGCCAGGCGAGACTGACGCAGGTCCAGGTGGCGAAGGCGCTCGGGCGACCGCAGTCCTTCGTCACGAAGTGCGAACTGGGCGAGCGTCGCATAGACCCCGTCGACTTGCAGCGGTTCGCGAAGCTCTATGGAAAACCGATCTCGTTCTTCCTGCCGCCCAAGGGAAGCGCTGGGCGGCCCGTCCGATGACGAGCGTGAAGAACTTCGTGTCGTCACGAATCCCATTTGACCGTATTTGACTTTCGATGCGGTTCGATGGGGTTCCGGGGGGGTCTCCTGAGCACGAAGAGGGAGCCTGTCGCCAGGCTCCCTCATGCTCCGGCCCGTGTGACAGACCGGCACTCTAACCAGCTGAGCTACAGCCCCCTGCGACGGAAGGCCGCAATATAGGCCCGCGCGGAAGTCAATTCAATGCCTCAGAAATTCTTGCACTTGAATTGCTTCTTCACCTGCGGCATCACCGCTTCGAATTTCCCCACGTTCGCGAGCATCGTGTTCACGAACGCGGGCGCCACGCGCGCGCCGGTGATCAGCGCGTCCTTGCTGCGCTCGATCCGATCGTAGATCGCCTTGGCTTCCTCGCAGTTCTTCGACTTGACCATCGCCGAGTAGGGGCCGGCGAGCGACGCGACCGACGAGACGCCGAACCAGAAGCTCGCCTGCACGCGGATCTGCTGGCGCGGGCCGACCGTGTCCGCCGGCGTGCGCGGGGCCACGGCCTGCAGCAGCTGATCGAGCCACGGGTACGCCCGGTCGTACGCGCCCGCCTGGGCGATCTTGGACCCCGCGCCCAGCATGATGACCATGGCGTTGAGGCGCTGGGTGGAATCGGAGCTCGCGAGCGCGCGATTCAGGTAGGCCCGGGACGAATCGAGGCGGTCGGCGAACGCATTGCGATAGGCGCGCAGCGCTACGGTGTCGGACTTGGGGGGCGCGTGCGCCGTGTCGTACACCGCGCCGTCCACGATCGTCTTCGCGATGAGCAGCGCACTGCTCACGTCCGCCGGATCGAGGGCGAGCGCCTGCTTGTAGGCCCACAGCGACGAGTCCTTCTGGCCCTTCATGTCGAACGCCGCCCCCAGCGCTTTCCAGAAGACGGCCGACTTGGGAAAGTGTCGCACGGCGGCGTGGGTGAAGAACAGCAATTGCTGCGTGTCGGCCACCTGCTGCGCCGCGCCCAGCGCCGACTTGATCGCGCTCGAGTCGCCCAGCTTGGACGAGTCGTTCTTGACCACGTCCACGAAGCCGTCCAGCACGCAGCGGTACAGCTCCCCCTCGATACAGATGCGCAGCCGGAACTCGGACGCCCGCTGATCGCCCGGGTTCTTCGCCAGCCAGTCGTCGAGCAGGGCTTTGGCGCGCGTGTATTGCTTCTGCTGTCGCAGCAACTCCACGATGCCCAGCCGCAGCTGCGCGTTCTGCGGCTCCCCCGCCAGCTCGTGGATCAGCGCGTCGATCGCCTTGAGCGTGTCGCCCTTCTGCTGGTAGAGGTGGGCGATGTTCTCCCAGGCGGTCGCGTTCAGGGAGTCGCCCTTAGAGGCGCGCTGGTAGGCAGCGAGCTGGCTGTCGACGCCCATGTGCTGCGCCTCGTACACGGTGGCGATACAGATGTGCGCCGCCGGCAGGTTCGGCTCGATCGCGAGGGCCTTGCGGGCCGCGTCGAGCGCCCGCGCGAACTGGCTCTTGGAGCGCTGCTCGTTGCAGTCGCGCGCCTGCTCGCCCGCCCGCACGACCGTGTTGAGGCGTTGCGCGATCTGCTCGCCCACGGCCGCGGCCGTACCGGGATTGCCGCTCGACACCGAAAACAGGGCGGCCATGCCGGAGCTGCCGATGTCGCGCACGCGGATGGTCGCGCCGATCGTGTTGCCGCTGCGCTCGAGCGTGCCGGTCGTGTACGCGTTGACGTTGAGGAAGCGGGCGAGCTGATTCGCCTGCGTCTCGTCGAGCAACACGTTGCACGCGTAGTCCGACGCGGCGAGCGCCTCGCACAGCTTCGGCTTGGGAATCACCTGCACCTTGTAGCGCGCCGAATTTCCCAGCTTCTCGCGCGCCACGTCCATCACCCCGATGCTGAGCCCCGAGTCGGCCGGCGTCTTCACCGTCATGGGCAGGACGAGGACCTTGATGCTCGGTTGCTGGGTGGCGAGTTGTGCCCGGGCCGAGGTGGCGACGCACACCAGTCCGGCCACGAGTCGCAGGATTCTCACGCGCGCAGTCCTCACGTTTCGGTCTGGTACACCAGTGGGCGAAGAGGGATTCGAACCCCCGACTTCCTGCGTGTAAGGCAGGCGCTCTGAACCGCTGAGCTATTCGCCCCTCGCACCGCGGATGCCTACAGGGCGAGTCCTACCGGGAAGAAAACGCAGTAGCCCAGAACGAGCAGGATCGGCGCCGCCGTGGTGGAGCCCTGGTGCAGCAGCCAGTAACCGGCTGCGAGCGCCGTCACGGCCGCCGCCAGGAACAGCCAGTTTTTTGGTCCGAAATGGAGGCGCGAGCGCGTCACGCTCTGGTCGGGCATAAGGGCAGGAGTTTAGGCGGCAATTCCAACGTCGTCAAGCAGTTGGGCCATCGTCGTCGGGCAGCACCCACCCCTCGTCCAACAGCGCCCGGCGGGTCTGATCGCGCCGCCGCCGCAGCCGTACCAGCCACCCGAGCCCGAGCGCGAGCACCGCCCAGAACAGCCCGACCGCGCTCGCCCACCCCAGCCAGCCGTACCGCCCCCCGACGTCGCGCTGCCAGCGGACCTCGAAGTCACCCTCGGTCATGTGGTAGCTGTCGCGCAAGGCCGCGTCGAAGGTGGGGTCCGTAGCGAGGTGCTCGATCAGCGGCCCGAGCCCCCGGGCGCCGCCCCAGCGGTCGAGCAGCAGCACCGCCGTGGTGGCCAGCGCGTAGGCGGTGGCCGCGTCGGACTCCTCCGAGCGGAGCGCCCGGTCCAGGCCGTCGAGGTCGAGCTCGACGCCGCGGGCCACCTGCCAGTTGAGCCGCAGCGCGTCGAGCCGATCCCATTCTCCGGCGGCGACGGCCGCGTACCCCTCCTCGAACCAGAGCGGCAGCGGATGGCGCACCCGCCAGCGCAGCGCCAGGTGCGCCAGTTCGTGGCGCAAGGCGCTGCTCAGGCGGTCGGGCGGACCGGCGGACAGGAGCACGACCGTCCCCCGCTCGGGGAACGCGGCCCCGTCGCTCCAGCTCGGGAGCCGGCCGCGCGTCACCGAGTCGAACCGCGCGCGCGTGGGGGCGAGGATGAGGCGGATCGGGCGATCCGGGAGCGGACCCACCCCCGGAAAGGGCGGCGCGCGGTCAGCGGCATCGGCGAGCGCCGCGGCGAGCGCGCCCTGCGGCGGCCAGGCGACCGCCGTGACGCGCCCGACGGTCACCGCCGCGGGCTCGGGCGCTTGCGCGACGAGCCACAGGACGACTAGGAGCGCGGCGGCTCCTGTCCCTGGAGCGCCAGCTCGAGCGTCTCCTGACACTTCTTGCCCCAGGGGTTGAACTTGTTCGCCTTCTGACCCGCTTCCCAGGTGCGTTTCGCCTGCTCTTGGTCGCCCGCGAACCAGTAGGCGCGCCCCAACTCGTAGTAAGCCTCGATCAGGTTCGGTCCGAGCTTGAGCGTCTTCTGGAAAAAGGTCTGGGCGTCCTCGTACATCTCGCGCTGCAGGTAGACGAGCCCGAGGTAGAAGTGCGCGTACAGGGTCGCCTTCTTGTCGTTGTCGAGTCGGATTGCCTTGGAGAGGTGCTCGATCGCCTCCCCGAAGATGCGCTTCTTCACACAGATGTAGCCGACGTTGATGCGGGCAAGCGAATTGGCGGGCTCTTTCATCAGGACCTTCTGGAACGTCGCCAGCGCGTCGTCGTAGTCCTCGTGCAGCATCTGCGCCCACCCCAGCAGCGACTCCGCCTGCGTCTCGCCGGGCGAGAGCTGCAGGGCGCGCTCGAGCGTCTGGATCGCGCCCGAATAGTCGCCCAGCGAGATCAGGCTCCAGCCCTTCTCGATGAACGTCGAGGCACCGATGTGGTCGGCGTGGACCGCCGGTCGGGCGCCGGTGAACTCCGGCGCCGCCGCCTCGGCCGTCGAAGCGGTGACCTGCTTGAACCGATCGACCAGCTTGCGGATGTCCTCCTTGAGCGCCGATAGCTCGCCGATGAACGCATCGACCCGCTTGAAGTAGGCGATGATTTCGCGCTTCACGACCTCGCGCTCGGACGCGTGCGTCACCCCGTCGAGGCGGCGCGCGATCTGCTCGTACTCGGCGCGGAGCGCGGGAAGCGGGGAATCGGCCATCAGACCTTCACCTGCTGCTGCACCGCCGTGTCCAGGGCGACCTTCTCCTGCGACGACAGCAGCCGGGCCGTATTGAGCACGATGATCGTGCGGCCGTCGGTCACCACGAGACCGGTGATGTACTCCGCCGCCAACCCCTTCACGATCCCGGGCGGAGCCGTGATCCGCTCGGCCGCGACCTGCCGCACTTCGGTCACGGCGTCAACCACGACGCCGAGTTTGCCGCCCTCCCACTCGAGAATCACGCTGCGGGTCTCCTCGCGGTGCGGCGCCGGAACGCCGAGCCGCTTCCGCAGGTCCACCAGGGGGATGGCGGCTCCCTGGTACTGGAGCACGCCTTCGAGAAAGTCGGGGGCCTTGGGCAACGGCGCCGGCGCCTCGTAGCGGAGGATGCGCTCCACCTGGAAGATGTTGAAGGCGAAGTCGTAGCCGGCCACCTTGAACGTCACGAGCTGTACGTCGTCGCCTGCCGTCATCCGATGCGGTCTCCCAGCGCGTCCAGATCGAGGATCGGGACCAGCGCGCCGCGGCGGCGCGCCACTCCCGAGGCCCACGGCAGCGATTCGCCGCGCGGCACCGGCAGCGCGGCTTCGCGCACCACGTCGTCGGCGTCCTCCACCTCGAAGGCCACCCGGCGCGCGCCCTCGCCCGCCCCGATCTCCACCAGCACCGCCGTGCGCCCCCGCTCGGCGGGCGGTGTCCCGTCGCGCATCAACGCGCCCAGATGCACCACCGGCACCAGGCGTCCCCGCAGGGGGGTGAGGCCACGCATCGCCGGCAAGGCGCGTGGCACGTCCAGCACCTCCGCCAGGTCGCCCACCTCGAGCACCCGGGCGAGGGGCAGGCCGTACGACCGGCCGTCCACGCGCACCAGCAGATAGCCGCGGCTCACGGTCGATGGAGGGGCGCAGCATGCTGCGCCCCTACCCTGACGCATGCCATCACACGCGCCCCGTGTCCCGCATGCCGGCCCCCCTCGTGACCAGCTCCGTGTCGATCCGCCCGGCGATCTCGGCGAGCGGAAACACCGCATCCACGCCCCCGATCTGCACCGCCGCGGTGGGCATGCCGGCGATGACGGCCGAGTCGCGGTCCTGGGCGATCCCTCCGCCCCCGGCGGCGCGGATCGCGCGCACGCCCTCCGCGCCATCGCGGCCCATGCCCGTGAGCACCACGCCGATGCTCCTCGCGCCGAACACCTGCGCCACCGAGCGAAACAGCGGGTCGGCGGCCGGGCGCACGCCCCACACGGGCGGCTCCTGGTCGAGCGCGATGGCGGGCCCTGCGGCGGCGGCGACCACTCGCATATGATAATCGCCCGGGGCCACGTACGCCGTGTCGGCGACCACGGGCGCCCCGTCGTCCGCCTCCACCACGCGCAGTGCGGACAACGAGTCGAGCCGCTCGGCGAGCGAGCGGGTGAACCGGGGCGGCATGTGCTGCACGACCAGCACCGCGGCCGTCCGGCCGGTGGGGAGGCGCGGGATCACTTCCGCGAGGGCGCGCGGCCCGCCGGTGGATGCCGCGAGCGCGACCGCGAGGCGGGCCCGGGCCCGGAGCGCCTGCTCGGGCGCGCGCCGCACCGGCGCGGGCGGCCGCGCCAGGACCGAGACGTGCGACACGTCGGCGGCGAGGGCCCGGCGCACGGCGCCGCGCAGCTCGGGGGCCATGCGCTCGAGCGCGGCACGGTTCGCATCGTCCGGCTTGGCGACGATCTCCACGGCGCCGAGCTCCAGGGCGCGGATCGCCGTGCCGGTGCCGGGCCCCGCGTGCGCGCTCACCACCACGATCGGGCGGGGCGACTCCGACATGATGTAGCCGATGGCGCCCAGCCCGTCGAGTTCCGGCATCTCGAGGTCCATCGTCACGACGTCGGGGTCGAACTGATGCACCTTGCGCACCGCATCGAAGCCGTCGCGCGCGGTGCCCACGACCCGAAACTCCCCCGCCCCCGCGATGCCGTCGCCCGCGCCCAGCACGTCGCTCAACACGCGCCGCATCAGCGCGCTGTCGTCCACGACCAGGACGCTGGGGCGGCCGTCAGATGACGATGGCATCGACGCCGACCGACCGGATCTCGACCCGGCCATCTGCCACGTAGAACCGCACCGAGCGGCCGGCGTCCCCGCCCACCGCTTCGGCCGCCACGGGGATCCCCACGTGGCGCAGCACGGCGCGGGCGGCCGCGACGTTGCGCTCCCCCATCTGCACCGAACCCGGCGTCATGAGCTGCGCGAACATGCTGGCGCCGCCCGCGAGCTTGGCGACGAGGTATCGGGGGTCGGCCCCCAGCGTCGCGAGACGCTCCACCAGCAGCGGCACGGCAGTCTCGGGAAACTTGGCGAGATTCGTGATGTCGCGCGCGAGGCTCCTCGAAGGCAGCAGGATGTGGGCCATCGCGCCGGCGCAGGCGCGGGGATCGTGCAGCATGATCGCGACGCACGACCCGAGGCCCAGCGTCACGAGCACCGCATCCGCCCGGCCGGCGGCCCAGTCGGCCACCTTCACGATCGTCTCCTGCGGCGCCGCGGCTCCCATCATGGGGCCAGCCGATAAATCCGCTCGCGGGGCTCTTCGAGCACCAGGCGCTCGCGCGCCGCACCGAACAAGGTCTCGACCTTGCCAAGCAGCAGCACGCCCCCCGGCGCGAGCGCGTCGGCGAACAGCGTGAACAGCTGCTCCTGCATGGCCCGGTCGAAGTAAATCACCACGTTGCGGCAGACGACCAGATCGTAGGGCGGCGCGGGCGGCGGCTGGCTCGTAAGGTCGTGCTTGGCGACATGCACGATGCGCTGCAGCTCGGGTGCCGGCTGCCGCGGTGGCGCCGTGAAATAGCGCGCCACCAGCTCCGGCGGGGTCTCGCTGAACGCCGCCTCGGGGTACTGCGCCGCCCGCGTGCGCTCGAGGCTCGCGCGGTCGATGTCGGTGGCATCCACGCGCGCGCGGCCGAGCAGCTGCTCCTGGCCGGCGCGGCGCGCCGCCTCGGCCAGCGCCACCGCTACGGTGTACGGCTCCTCTCCCGACGCGCATCCGGCCGACCAGACCCGCACCTCGCCCCGGCGCGCGATCCAGAGCTTGTCGAGCCACGGCGCAAGCGCGCGCCACGTTTCCACGTTGCGGAAGAACTTGGTGACGTTGATGGTGAGGGCGTCGACCAGCAGGTCGTACTCGCGCTGGTCTTGATCGAGCAGGCGACTGTAATCGTCGAACGTGTGGACGCCGCGCGCCCGCATCCGTACCGCGATGCGGCGCCGCAGGCAGCGGTCCTTGTAGCTGTCGCACGCGAGGCCTCGCGCCCGCGTGATCTTCTGGGTGAGCGCTCGAAACGCCCGCTCGTCCGGCCCTCCCCCCGCCGTCACGACAACGCGCTCAACGTGTCCAGATTGGCCTTGACGAGCTCGTGCTTCGGGTTGATCTCGAGCGCCTGGCGCCACAGCTGCGTCGCGAGCTCGCGCTCGTTCCGCTTGTACGCGATGTTGCCGAGCTTGAAGTACACGTCGTCGCCCAGGTCGGGGGCCAGCTCCACGGCGCGCCGGTACGCCTCCCAGGCCTCGTCGTAGCGCGACGCGCGGTAGGTGAGGTCGCCGAGGTTCTTGGACAGCTGGGGGAGCGAGGGCTCGTTCTTGCGCGCCGCGCGCACGACGTCCTCCGCCCCCGCGAGGTCCCCCGCGAGCTCCTTGAGCACCGCCAGGTTGTTCTGGAGCGCGGCGTGCGACGGGAAGGCCTCCGCCCCCTCCTCGGCCAGCTCCTGCGCGAGCTCGAATGCGCCCGCCCCCGCGGCGCTGAGCGTGCGCGCCCAGAACCAGGCCGGCGGCGGCACCTTGCCGAACAGCTCCCGCGCCCGATCCAGACGGCCGGCGGCACTGGCGTAGTCGCCCCGCTTCAGCGCCACGACCCCCCAGCCCAGGTACACCTTCGCATCGGTCCGGGCACGCGTGGCCGCCTCGCCGTAGGCCGCCTCGGCGTCGTCGAGCCGGCCCAGCTGCTCGTAGGCAAAGCCCAGGTTGTGGAACACCGCGGGACGGTTCCCGCCCTTCTCCGCCGCCAGGCGCAACGCCTCCATCGCCTCGCGCCAGCGCGCCTGCTTCAGGGCGACGAGGCCGATGTAGAAGTGGGCGTTGGCTTCCCCTGAGCGCAGCTCGGCGACGCGGCGGAACTCACGCGTCGCCTCGTCCAGCATGCCCGTCTTGTAGAACGCGATCCCCAGATTGCGATGCTCTTCCACGCGCGCATCGGTGATCTGCGCGTCGGCCGCCGACGCCGTGCGGCCGGCGCGGTGCACGAACCCGGCGGTGATCAGCCCGTACAGCGCTTTGCCGATCTCGAACTCTCCCAGCCCGGAGTCTTCGATCACGTGGTTCACGTCGCGCGACCCGTCGAGCAGCGGCAGGATGCGCTGCTGGGTGTCGGTCAGCTTCGCCTCGCTGATGGCGAGCCGGTCCCCGTCCACGACGAAGATCAAATCGAACCCGGGGATCTTCTTCTCGATCAGGCTCCACTCGTCCACGCGACGCGCGCCCTCGAGCAGCAACGACTCGGGGTTGATCGAGACCCGAAAGTCCTGGCGCTCGGGGCGGACGTCGGACTCGAAGTTGAACGTCCCCTGCGTCCAGGTGAACAGATAGTAGACCGATTCCTCGATCTGCACCCGCATGTAGCGCTCGAGATCGGCCTGGGTGATGACCCCCATGCCGACCAGGACCTCGCCGAGCTTCTTGCCGTGCTCCCTGGTCTGGCGGTGCACGGCGACGTCGAGCTGCGCCTGGGTGATTTTGGAGTGCTTGACCAGGATGTCGCCCAGGCGATCGCGCCGGTTGACGATCGACGCGTAGCAGATGCGACCCTTGTCGAAGTAGATGTAGCCGAAGTTCGAGCGGTCGGCGATGGAGAGACACCCCGTCTTCTGCCCCAGCGCGAGCAGCTGGAGCACGTCGGGGAGCGACGCTTCCTTCAGCGATCCCTTGATGGCCATCAGCGGAACTCCTCGATTACACGGTCGGCGACGTCGCTCCAGTCCCACACCATTTTCTCGCGGCTCTTGATGCCGCCCAGGCTCGACACCACGATCCCCGACGTACGGAAGCCGGCGCTGCGGCGGCTGTCGCGCGGCGCCTGGCCCTCGAGCACCTCGCGCGCGAGCCCCGCCGTGAGCGGACCATCCTGGGCGGCCGCCGCGCCCACGACCCGCTGCAGCTCGCCCACCAGGCCGCGCACCGACTCCGCCGGACGGTCGGCGAGGTAGTCGACGAGCGCCGGATCCGGGCTGGAGTTCTGCTGGCCCAGCAGGCGCTCCAGCACGGCCCGCTTCACCTCGCGGTCGGGCTCCTTGATCTCCGCGACCAGGCCTCCGGCCAGGCGCGACGCAATGCGCTCCTCCAGACCGGGGAGCGTATGCGGCTGTGCCGGAGCGGTGAAGACGAGCTGGCGCTCCTTGTCCTGCAGCAGGTTGAACAGGTTGAACAGCTCCTCCTGCGTGCGCTCCTTGCCGGCAATGAGATGGATGTCGTCGAGCAGCAGCGCGGTCGCGCGGCGGTAGCGCGCCCGCCACCAGTCGACGCGGTCGCCATCGATCGCCGCGATCAGCTCATCCACGAACGCCTGCGTCGAGAGACACGCCACCACCGCCCGCTTGCCGCGGGCGAGCTCGAGGCCGATGGCGTTGAGCAGATGCGTCTTGCCGAGACCGCTCTTGCCGACCAGCACGAGCGGATTGTACTTCTTGCCGGGCTGCTTCAGCACCGCGCGCGCGGCGCCCACCGCCACTTCGTTGGACGGCCCCACCGCGTAGGCCGCGAGCGGAAACGCGGCCGACGGCCCCGGGGGCGGCGCGGCGCCATCGCGCACCTTGGCCGCCACCTCCTCCGCCTCGCCCAGCCGCTCCGGATCGCGAAACACACTCTGCCCGGCGGCCTGGGGGTCGAGCTCCGCGACCTCAGCCTCGAGCTCCTTCAGGCGCTCCACGTCCTGCGTGAACGCCGCGATCACCTGGTCCACGGCGGCGGGCGTATCGCGTTCGAGTAGCGCCTCGAGCCGCCGCGTGCGATAGCCTTCCCCCTCCCAGCGCAGCATCGCCTCCCCGACCCGCGCGCGCCACGCCTCGACCGCCTTCCCCACGGTGACCGTCACGTCGGCCAGGAAGTCGCCGAACTCGTCTCTCGGGCCCCGGGCCCCGGGCCCCGCGCTTTCGCGCGCCGCGCCTTCCCGCCCCGCGGCCTTGCCACCATCGCTGGGCGCGCCCTCGCTTCCGATGCCGAGCAGCTGTTTCGCCGTCTCCGCGTTGATGGAGCGGTCGTTCACCGCTTGAAACGCGACCAGCCGGTTGAGCGCCCCCATCAGCTCCCGCACGTTGCCGGACTCCGCGTCCGCGACCGTCTCGAGCACGCCCGGCTCGAACTTGGCCCCGCGCTCGTCGGCCTTGCGGCGCAGGATGGCGACCCGGGTCTCGTAATCCGGCGCCCCGATGTCGACCACCAGCCCGCCCGAGAGCCGCGAGATCAGGCGCTCGTCCAGGTCGGCGATCTCGGGCGGTGGACGGTCGCTCGTGAGCACGATCTGATGCCCCCCCACCTGCAGCGCCTCCGTCAGGCGCAACAGCTCGGACTGCATCTCCTTGCGGTTCGTGAGGAACTGCACGTCGTCCACGAGCAGCACGTCCACGTTCTGAAAGCGGCGGCGGAACGCGTCGCCCTGCCCCGCGGCGATGGCGGCGTGGAACGCCTCGACGTACTCGTCCAGGGTGAAGTACTCGATGTTGAGCGCGGGGGCCGCTTTCTTCGCCGCCTGACCCACCGCCATCAGGAGGTGGGTCTTGCCCAGGCCCGATCCGCTGTAGATGAACAGCGGGTTGTAGGCCGCGCCCGGGTTCTCCGCGACCGTCCGCCCCGCGGTGACGGCGAGCCGGTTGGCGGCGCCCACCACGAAGCTGTCGAACGAGTACTTGGGATTGAGGGCGCTCGTCACGCCGCCGTCCCCGCCGCGAGCTTTTTCAGCACCAGCTCGGAAATGCCCTTGAGCGTCTCGAATACTCCCTTGCCGTGCAGCGCGTCCGCGCTGAAGCTCGGCACGCCGCGGAAGTTGAGGGCGTCGTCCAGGTCGGCGGCCGAGAGGATCAGCTCGCGCGGCAAGTCCTGTTTGTTGTATTGCAGCACCAGCGGGATCGTGCGGATGTCGACGCCGTGCTCGAGCAGGTTGCTCTGCAGGTTCTGCAGGCTTTCCAGGTTCTCGTCGAGCTGGCGCGCCTGGCTGTCGCCCACGAACACGACGCCGTCCGCGCCCTGGAGCACGAGCCGGCGGGTCGCGTTGTAGTACACCTGGCCCGGCACGGTGTAGAGCTGGAACCGGGTCGAAAAGCCGGAGATCTGCCCCAGGTCGATCGGCAGGAAATCGAAGAACAGGGTGCGGTCGGTCTGGGTGGCGAGCGACACCAGGCGGCCGCGGCGCGAGTCCGGCACCCGGCCGTAGATGTAATGCAGGTTGGTCGTCTTCCCCGAGCGGCCGGGCCCGTAGTAGACGATCTTGCAGGTGATCTCACGCGTCGTGAAGTTGACCAGGGACACGAGGCTATCTCCCGAACAGCGTGTTCAAGCTGTCGCTCAGCTCGCGCTCGAAGTCCGCCGCGAGCACCTGCTTGGGCACGCTGTCCTTCGGGCTCGCCGCCTGCAGATCGGCGGCGAGCTGCTCGAAGAATAACTGCACCAGCCCGAGCGACGAAGCATCGAGGTCGTACACGACGAGCGCCACCAGCCGGCCGCGCCCGGTCGGGACCGCCGCCAGGAAGATGCCGTGTCGCTCCCCCTGATGATTCAGTCCGGCGAACGGTGGCTGGCGCAGCTGCCGGGCGATCTCATCGGTCGAGGCCATGATGGCGGCGCCCAGCGCCGCTGCCGCCATCACGTCCACCGCGCGCGAGAACCCGTGTTGCGCGAGCACCTGTCCGGCCGGGGTCATCAGCAGGACCAGGCGCGCCCCCGCCTCTTTCACGAACTTGACGAGCGGCTCGAAAACCCACGGCTCGACCGCGCGCGTCGTCATCCCACCGCCTCCGCCGCGCGCAGCAGCTCGAGCCGCACCAGGCCCACATTCACGTCGGGCTCCGCCACGGCGACCACCAGCACCCCCGAGGGTGCGGTCACGACCAGCAAGGCGCCCTGCTCCGCCTGGAGATGCCAGAACTGACCCGCGCCCACGCCCGCCGCCTCGAGCGCGCGCCGCAGCCGGCTTGCGAGACTCGCCGCGAGCGCCGCCACGGCCGGCCCCTTGATCCCCTCCATCAACTGCTCGGCGACCACGAGCCCGTCGTCGCCCGCGACGAGCATGGCGCCGCGCACGCCGCGGACGCGCGTCACCAGATCCAGCACGCGGCCGTATCCCGCGGGGGCCGTGGTCACGCCTGCGCTTCCAGCCAGCGGCGCGCCGCGACGGCGGCGCGCTGGGCGATGATCGCGAGGCGCCCCATCGGCACCGCGCGCTCGCGCACCACGAGCAGCAGCGCCGACCCCGTAGGCGGCGTGAGGTGGGCGTGGCCGTGCCGGCCTTCCGCGGCGAGTCCGGTCCAGCTTCCCAGACCGAGCAGCTTGGCGGTGCGCCCCGCCTCCTGCGACACACCCGCCAGGTAGGCGGCCACGGCGTCCGTCACGTCCCGCCCCGAGGGATCCTTGAGGGCGCCCCCCAGCACCTGGCCCGACGGATCGAGCAGCAGCAGCCCTTCCTCCGCCCCTTCCAGTCCCGCGAATACGCGGGACTCCTCGAGCGGCTGGGCCGCCGGCGCGGGCGCCATCGGCTCCGGCGCCGGCGACGCGGCTCCCGGACCGGCCTCGCCGCCGTGCGCCAGCGCGAGCGCTTGCGCGATCCCCGGATCATCCGGAGCGACGCGCTGCGCCGCCTCCAGATGGGCCGCGGCCTGCTGCACGTCGCCCACCTTGAAATAGAGGAAGGCGAGACCCTTGAGCGCCCCCACGTGGTCGGGGGCGATCCGCAGCGCCATGTCCCACTCGTCGAAGGCGCGCTCGTAGTCATGCTTGTCGGCGAGGATGCGGGCGTACAGGTCGTGCGCGTCCGCCAGATGCGGGTGGCGCTCGAGACCGGTGAGGGCGACGCGATGGGCCGCGTCGACCTGCCCCTTGTGACGCAGCAGCTCGCCCAGCCGCAGGAATACCAGGCTGTCCGGGTCCCGCGCCAGCTCGGCCGAGAGCGCCTTGATGTCGTCAGCCATGCGTGCTCGCTCCGGCGAGCGTCTGGGCGGCGCCGCGCGCACGGCGCACCTCGTCGAGCCGTGCCAGCTCCGCCTCCGAGCGCGGCGCCAGGCGCTCCCACTGGTCCCACTGGTCCAGGGCCTCGGCGAAGCGGCCGGTCGCGACGAGCGCGTAGCCGAGCAGCCGGTACGCCGCGACGCCCAGGGGATCGAGCCGCAGGGCGCGCCGCAGCTCTTCCACCGCGTCCGGACCGCGTCCGGCCGCGAGCGCAATGCGACCGAGCAGCAGGTGCACGGCGGGATCGTGCGGATGCACGCCCGCGGCCTGCTCGGCCACGCCACGCGCCTCCTCCAGGTCGCGCCGCGCCAGGGCGTCTTCGGCGCGCGCCACCAGCTGGGCCAGATCGGCGGCGAGCGTGGTGCGCTCGCGCTTGGTCGTGCCGGGGTCGGCCAGCACGATGACGCCCGCGCTCTCGAGTCCGAACAGCGTCTTCGCCACCTCGAAGTCGGAGCGGCCCAGTGCGGCGGCGATCGCGCGTACATCGCGTTGGCCGTCGATGGCCGCGAGCATCTCCCACTCGGGCGGCAGCAGATCGAGCTCTCCGGAATCCCCTTCCTGCGGCGGGGCGAGCGCCGGCACGACGCCCAGGTGCGGGATCCGACCCTCGATGCGCGACCACTCGTCGATGCGGCGGGCGCCCTCCATCAGCAGCGCCTCCGTGGGGATCCGAACGGTCCCGTCCGTCGGCGCGTCGTCGAGCGGGCCTTCGGTGAAGGAGAAGTAACCCTCCCGCCAGCTCATCATTTCGAACACGACTTCCTCGATCTGGAAGCGCACCTGGCGCTCGAGCTCCCGCGGCGTGATGGCGCCGAGCGAGACGAGGATCTCGCCGAGCCGCCGCTTGTCCCCCTGCCGCTCCTGCATGTCGCGCGCGCGCTCCAGGTCCGCGTCGGTGATCTTGCCGGTGCGCAGGAGCAGCGCCCCGAGCGGGTGCGGATTGGAGCGGATCTCGGCGAAGATGATCGTCCCGCCCTCGAAGGACACCGTACCCGCGTTGTGCCGCAGCTCCGAGGTCACGCGCAGCACGCCGGTCTTGCGGCTCAAATCGAGCAGCTGGAACACGTCGTGGATGCCGAGCTCGCGGAGCGGTCCCTCGATGGCCATCAGGCGGCGTCCGAGTCGAAGATGTGCTGCAGATCGAGCGCGGTGCGGGCGTGCACGCGCGCCCGCTGCGCGAACGGACCGCCGGGATCCACGCGTGTCACTTTCTCCCACGCTTCCACCGCCTCGGCGTAGCGATGCAGCCGCGCGAGCACGACGCCCAGCTGGAACAGCGCCTCCATTTGGTCGGGGTCGAACTTGAGGGCCCGCCGGAAGGCTTCGAGGGCCTGGGGGTCGCGCTTGTCATCGAGCAACGCCCGTCCCAGGAGCAACAGTGCCGGGAGGTCGTAGGGGTCCTGCTCGAGCATTTCCGCGAGCCGCACCACCGCCTGGCGCGCGCGCCCGGAGCGGCGCAGCAGGTCCGCCAGCGCGAGCGCCGCCTCGTGGAAGGTGGGCAGCGCGTCGAGCGCCCGCTCGTACGCCTGTTGGGCGGCGCTCCACTCCTCTTTCTCTTCGTGTAGCCGGCCGAGGTCGACGCACACCTGCACGTAGCCCGGGTCGAGCTCGAGCGCCGCGCGGTACGCGGCGAGCGCGCCCTGCTTGTCGCCGACCTTCATGGCCACGTCGCCTTGGAGCTTGTGCAGGTCGGCGCGCCCGGGCGCCCGCGTTTGCGCCTGCTGCAGCGCCGTGAGCGCCCCGGCCGCGTCGCCCGCCGCCGCGCGTCCCCGCGCCGCCGCCACGAGCGCGTCCACGTGGTCGGGGGCGAGCACGAGCAGCTCCTCCGCCAGCGCGCGCGCCTCCTCGGCGCGGCGGCCGCCCAGCGCGAACAACGCCTTCACCTCGCCCAGGCGCGCATCGACGCGCTCGGCCTCGAGGGCGCGCGCCTCGCGGTAGCGCTCCAGCGCCTCGCCGTGCAGGCCCCGCTTCGCAAAGATGTCGCCGAGCAGGACGGCCGCGTCGGCGCGGCTGGCGCCGCGCTGCACGGCGCGCACCGCCTCCGCCGCCGCGACGTCCATCAACCCTTTGCTCACGTAGTCGCGGGCCAGCGCCAGCGGGTCGTCGGCCGCCTTCCCGGCCGGCGGCTCCGGCGCGGCAGGGGGCTCGAGCTCCTGGAAGATGTTGTCCAGCAGCCGCTGGTCGAAACTGAAGTCCTCGCCGATCGTCTCGGTGGTCACGTCGGCCGAAATCTCCGGGGCGATCCCGATCGTGGTCTTCTCGTACTGCAGGTCGATCGTGAGCGCGAACTTCTGCGATACGTAGTAGGGATCGAGTTCCAGGGCGCGCTTGGTGGCGCGGAGCGCGCCATCGAAGTCCCCGAGGTTCGACAGGGTGAAGCTCAGGTTGTAATGCGCGCCCGCGTGCGATGGGTCCGCTTCCACCGCGCGCACGAACGCGTTGCGCGCGTCGGGAAAGCGTTTCAGCTCCACCAGCACCAGCCCGACGCCGTTCCAGGCCGGGGCGGAGGCGGGCTCGCCCGACAGCACCTGGCGGTACGCCTCGAGTGCCAGCTGGAAGCGGCGCAGCTGGTAGAGCAGCAGGGCGAGGTTCAAGCGTGCGGCACTGAACGCCCCCTGCAACCGCAGCGCCGTGCGAAACGACTCGATCGCAGCGTCGGCCGCGGTCTTGTGCGCCTGCACCACGCCGAGGTTGTTCCAGGCGAGCGCGTACTTGGCATCCACCTCCACCGCCTGTCGGTAGGAGGCCAGCGCTTCGTCGGTGCGGCCCGCCTGGTGCAGCACGACTCCGCGCTCGTTCCACAGCTTGGGCGAGTCGGGCACCTCGCGCAGCAGCGTGTCGTACAGCTCGAGCGCCGTGGCGAAGTCGTGCTTCAGCAGGTGCACCTCCGCCATCGCCTGCAGCGTCAGCCGCCGGTCCTCGCCCCGCTCCAGCGCCAGGCGATACTCCCGCAGCGCCTCGTTGTAGTAGCCCTTCTGCCGGAAGGCGAGCCCGAGGTTGTAGTGCGCCAGCTCGTTCCCTTCCACCACCTGCGGCTCGGGTACGAGCCGCTGGCGCCGTTCCTGGCTCTTGCGCTCCGCGTTGTAGCGCTCGAGCGAGAGGTTGGTCTGGGCGCGGGCCAGCGGCGGGTTGAGCTGGATCGCGCGCTTCGAGGCGGCCCGGGCGTCCTGGTGGCGACCCAGGTCGCCCAAGACGAAGGCCATCAGGTAGTGGGCGTTGGCGTTGTCGGGGTTCAGGGCCACCGCCCGCTCGAGCGCCCCGAGCGCCTCGGCGTTCAAGCCCCGGTTGTAGTAGATCTCCCCCAGATAGAAGTGCACGACGCTCGAGTCGGGCTCGAGCTCCACGGCGCGCAGAAACCACTCCGTTGCCGCTTCCGGCCGCCCCCGGTTCTTTTCCGCGAGCCCGAGCTGGATGATGGCGGCCACGTCGTCGGGGCGATGCGCCAGCAGCTGCTCGAACTCCCCGACGGCGTCCTCCTGGGCGCCGAGGATCGCGTAGGCGCGCCCCAGCTCCCAGCGCGCGTCGCGGTCGTCGGGGGCGCTGCGCAGCCGCTCCCGCAGCTGGGCCACGCGCTGGTCGTAGTAGCCCGTGTCGTGATAGGCGATCTCGAGGTTGCGCTGCGCGACCTGCATCTTCGGGTCGAGCTCGAGCGCGCGGGTGAACTCGGCGATCGCGTCCTCGACCAGGCCCTTCTGGTAATACAGGACGCCGAGGTTGTTGTGCGCGCCCGCGTCCGAAGGGTCGATCCGGCGGGCGAAGGATCGGAGGACGGCGAGGTCGCGTTCCGAGAGCGCCGGCGCCGTCACGGGTCAGCTCAGGCGGATGGCGTCAAAAATGGCCTTGAGCGACGCCAGATCGGGAAGCAGCAGGAAGTGGCCCCGCAGCCCCTCGGGCGAATCAATCGCGAATTCCGTCTCGACGCAGAACACGAAGTCGCGCTCGTGTCCGAAGTTGAGGTAGGTGGTGGTCAGGACCGCGGCCGACAGGTCCACTACGAGGCTCGGCACCGAAGGCAGCAGCAACATGCCCATGAAGTCCGACAGGGCGTTCATGTAGGCGCCCGAGAGAATGTTGCCAGCCTCCTTGAGGCACGACTGCTCCAACGCGTCGAACGCCACCGTCGTGCCGAGCGGACGGCGCAGCAGCATGTCGCACAGCCGCCGCCCCACCGACTCGGGGAACAGGAGCAGCGTCCGCCCGGTCAGGTCCCCCAGCATGTGCATGAGCACGGCGGCGACCACGTCCTGGGGGTGGCCCAGCAGGTCGGGCACCTCCTCCAGCCGCGCGATGTTGATCTGCGGCACGCTGATCATGATGCGGCGGTTCGTGAGCTGGGATAACGCCGTGGCGGCGTGCCCCGCTCCGATGTTGGCCACCTCCCGCAGGGCGTCGATCTGTAGCGCCTTCAGATCCCGCACGTCCTCCATGCCGCCTCCCCTCGCGTGGGCCTAGACGAGCCCACCGGCGTCGAGAATCAACGCCGGGTTCCCGTCGCCCATGATGGTCGCTCCGCTGAATACCGGGAGCGTCCCCTGCGGCGGGTCGAAGCCCTTCACCACGATCTCCTGCTGGCCGAGCATCCCATCCACGACGATGCCGCTCGTGCGCTCCCCCATCTCGAGCACGATGATGGGGCAGCGCGCCGGGGCGTCCCCGCTGACGCCCAGCATCCGCCGCAGGTGCACCAGCGGCACCACACGGTTGCGCAGCACGATCGCCTCGCGCCCTTCGACGATGGTGGTCGGCTGCACGCCGAATTCGACCGTCTCCGCCACGTAGGTGAGCGGCAGGGCGTAGCGCTCCCGGCCGACCCCCGCGATCAGGGCCCGGACGATCGCCAGCGTCACCGGCAGCCGCAGCACGAAGCTCGTCCCTTTGCCCGCCTCTGTACGTATGTCAATCGAGCCGCCCAGCGCGCGGATGCGCGTCACAGCCACGTCGATCCCCACACCCCGCCCCGACACGCTGGTCACGGCCTCCGCGGTCGAGAACCCGGGACGCGCCAGCACCCGCAGCAGCTGATCGTCCGACAGCGCCTCCGCGTGGGCATCCACCAGTCCCTCGCGTCGGGCCCGTTCCAGGATCCGGGCGCGGTCGATGCCACGGCCATCATCGCTCACGCTGATCGCCACGCTGGCCCGCTCCCGCACCGCCGCCAGCACGATCTCGCCCTCGGGCGGCTTGCCGCGGCGGCGCCGCTCGGCGGGGGTCTCGATGCCGTGGTCCACCGCGTTGCGGAGCAGGTGCAGCAGCGGGTCGCCCAGCTCGTCGAGGATCGCCCGATCGAGCTCGATCTCCTTGCCTTCCACGCGGAACGCCACCTGTTTGTCCAGCTCGCGCGCCAGATCGCGCACCAGGCGCGGGAAGCGGTCGAACACCTGCCACACCGGCGTCATGCGCGCCTGGATGATCCCGGCCTGCAGGTCCGCCGAGAGGCGCGAGATCTGGATCGCCACATCGTCGACGGCGGGATCACGCCGCGCCGCCGCCAACTCGTTCAAGCGGCCGCGCACCGTCACCAGCTCGCCGATCAGGTCCATCAGCTCGTCGAGGCGCCGTAGGTCCACGCGGATGTGACGGCTCTTCTCGGGAGTCGCCTCCGCAGCGGCCGCCGCCCCCGCTCCCCGCGGGGCCGCGGCACGGCGCTCTTCGCCCCCCCCTCCGACGGACACGTGCTCCACGTCCCCCGCCCCACGGACCGCCCGCTCGATCTCCGCCGCGGCGGCGGACGAGTCGAGCCGGAAGCTGAAGCCGCCGTCGAAGTCGTCGGACTCGAACGCCGCCTGGGGCGGCGTCACCCCCTGGACGGCCCCGAGCGCCTGGGCCCGCTTGAGGGCGAGCAGCGCGCGCCCGCCCTTGAGCTGCGCCTCGGCGCGCAGCGTCACCTGCACCAGCCGGCCCCCCCCCGGCGCCGCCGGCGGCTCGACCGCCGCGGCCGGCGCCGGCGCTGGTCGCTCGGGTCCTGCGAGCAGCGCGGCCGCGCTCTCGAGATCGGCCACGACCTCCGCCACATCGAGCTCGTCCTCCCGTCCCACCACCGACAGCTCGACGGCGTGCTCGAGCGCGTCGCGCGCCCGGAACAAGAGCTGCAGCAGCTCGTCGGTCGCGGGGCGCGAGCCGCGGCGCAGCAGGTCGAGCAGGTTCTCGGTGCGGTGGGCGATATCGGTGACCCGGCCGTAGCCCATGGTCGCCGCCATGCCCTTCACAGTGTGTACGGCGCGGAACAGCCCGGCCACGGGGGCGGGATTGGCGGGGGTGCGCTCCCAATCGAGCAGCAGCTGGTTGCAGGCGCTCAGGTGCTCCCGGCTCTCGGCCAGGAACAGCTCGGCGTACTGCGACAGGTCCATGGAGTCAGCCGAGGACCCGCTGCACGGCCTCGAGGACGCGCGACGGCTGGAACGGCTTCACTACGAAATCCTTCGCCCCCGCCTGAATCGCCTCGACCACGAGCGCCTGCTGGCCCATCGCGCTGCACATGAGGATCTTGGCGTCGGGATCCTGCTTGACGATCTCGCGCACGGCATCGATGCCGCCCATGTCCGGCATCACGATGTCCATGGTGACGAGATCGGGCTTGAGCTGGCGGTATTTCTCGACCGCCTGGGACCCCGTCTCCGCTTCTCCCACGATCTCGAATCCCGCCTGGGCCAGGATGTCCGAGATCATCGTCCGCATGAAGATGGCGTCGTCGCAGACGAGGACAGTGTGACTCACACATCCTCCCTAGGAAGACAGAATGGGGGTGAGCAGCGCGTCGGTATCGAGGACCACGAAGAGTTGACCGGCGCGACGTCCGACGGCCCGCACCAGGATCGGATCGATGCCGGGCAGCGCCTGCCGGCGTTCCAGCGCCTCCCCACCCACGGAGAGGAGGTCCACCACCTCGTCCACCGTGAAGCCGAGGACCTTGTTGCCGCGGCCCACCTCGAGCACCACCGTGGTCCCGGAACCTGCATCGTCGGGCGGCTCGGGCTGGCGCAGCGCCCGCCATCCCTCGACGACCGTGACCAGCGTCCCCCGCACGTTGACCAGGCCCGCCACCACGGGCGGCGCCCCGGGAATCCGCGTGGGCACGAGCCGGGGCAGGATCTCACGCACCCGCTCCGCCTCGGCCGCACAGACGAGGGCGCCTACCCGAAACAGCAGCAGTCGGACGACTCCGGCGTCACTCATCCGAAGCGAAGAAGCCAAGATACTGCAAGGGGTTGCGTTGAGCAAGCAAAGTCGCATCGGCGGCCGCTTCGGCGAGCGCCGGCACGAGGTCGCGCGGCCATTCGGAGCGCACCACCAGCCGCGCGCCGGTCACCGGATGGACCAGCGCGAGCACCGCCGCGTGCAACAGCTGACGCGGCGCGAGCGCCTCCAGACGCTCGGCCGCCGGACGCGCCGCCGCCGTGACCCGGCGGCTGCCGCCGAACGCGTACTCGCGGTCGCCCACGACCGGGTGCCCCACGTGCGCCAAGTGCACGCGGATCTGATGCGTGCGCCCGGTGCCCAGCTCCACGCGCACCAGGTCGGCGTGGGCGAAGCGGGCGATGACACGCGCATGCGTGACCGCGTGGCGCCCGCCCGCCAGCACCGTCATGCGCTTGCGATCCTTCGGGTGACGCGTGATCGGCGCCTCGATGTCCACCGGGCTGTTCGCGAAGTGGCCCCAGGCGAGCGCGGCGTACACGCGCCGCACCTCCCGCCGCTCGATCATGCGCGTGAGCCGGCGGTGCGCCTGGTCGGTCTTGGCGACCAGGAGCAGTCCCGACGTATCGCGGTCGAGCCGGTGCACAATGCCCGGCCGCCCCTCGGTGGCCCCCTGCGCCAAGGCGGTGCCCCGTCCCACCAGCACGTTGACGAGCGTGTCGTCCCAGTGACCGGGGCCGGGATGGACGACCAGGCCGGCGGGCTTGTCGAGCACCGCGAGGTGCTCGTCTTCGTAGGCAAACGTGAGATCGCGATGGGCGGGCGCATAGCTGGGTGGGGCCGGCTCGTCGGGCGGGAGCTCGACCGTCACCACGGCCCCGCGCTCGAGTTGCGCGGCGGCACGGAGGGGTCGCCCGTCGCGGGTGACGTGCTTGTCGGCGATGAGGCGGGCGGCGGCGGTACGAGACAGCGCAAGCTGATCGGCGAGGAAGCGGTCGAGACGCTCGGTCTCGGGAACGACGACGCAGAACGTGACGGCGGCCATCAAGGCTCGGCCGCCCTGGCCTCCTTCGCGCGCTCCTGCGCCCGGCCCTCGAGCCAGAGCGACACGGCGAGTGCGATCGCCCCGACCGTGATGGCGGAGTCGGCGACGTTGAAGGTCGGCCAGCGCGCGCTCCCGATCCCCACGTCCACGAAGTCCACGACGCCCCGCGCGCTGCGGACGCGATCGATCACGTTCCCGACCGCACCAGCGCACACCAGCGCGAGCGCGACGATGCGAAAGCGGTCGCCCGGGCGCGTCGCCAGCACCATGGACCGCAGCACGAACAGCGCCACGATCGCGAGCGCGAAAAAGATCCAGCGCGAGTAGGCGCCGAGGCACAGTCCGAACGCCGCGCACTGGTTGAATACGAGCCGCAGCTGCACGGAGTCGCCCAGCAGGCGGACGGGCCGCGTGGGCGCGAGCCACGCCTCCGCGAGCAACTTGGTGGCGAGGTCCGCGACGACGACCGCGGCGGCCGTTCCCCAGAACACGCGCCGATCAGCGACGCTTGCCATCTTCCTCCTTGGCCTTGCACTTGATGCAGAGCCGCGCGTGCGGCAGGGCGTCGAGCCGCTCGAACAGGATATCCTCGCCGCATTGCTCGCACTTGCCGAATTTCTCCGGAGTCTGGTACAGCCGCCGCAGGGCCTGGTTGACGTGCCACAGATAGCGACCCTCCTGCGAGGCGAACAGGAACGCCTTCTCGCGCTCCATGGCGTCCGTGCCCTGGTCCGCCATGTGGAACGAGTAGCTCGAGAGATCGCCGTCCGAGGCCTGCAGGCTCGAGTTGAACGATTCGTCGTAATAGCCGAGCTCTTTCATCACCCGGGCGCGCTCCTCGAGCAGTCGCTTCTCGAGGTGGGTCAGCTGCTTCTTGCTCAGGCCACCCTTGGTCGTCTTGGCTTTGGATTTCGTCGGCATTATCGCGTACCGCCCTTTCGTCCGTCATGGCGCCGGAGCGCAATCGTCACCCGGCGCGCCTCGATGTCCAATTCTCGCGTCACGTCCGCCTCGTCGAGCACGCTGCCGAGCACCAGCTTGCGGGCCAGCGTCTCGCCCTCGACGAAGTTCTGAAACGCCGACACGGCCGCCACGATATCGGCCGCGCCGGCCACGCTCAGCTCGATGCGGGTCGTGTACTCGTAGCCCGCCTCCTTGCGCAGCCGCTGGACGCGGTGCACCAGCTCGCGCGCCAGGCCCTCTTGGATCAGGTCCTCCGACAACCGCGGGTCGACAGCGACGACGTACGGACCGTCGGCCTGGACCGCCCAGTCGCTCACCACCTCGCGCGTCACCACCACGTCCTCGGGGTGGAGCTCGAACTCCCCCGCCCGAACGGGGTCCCCATGTTCGAGCGCTCCGAGCTGTTCCGCCGTGAGCTGCGACACCACCGCGGCCGCCCGGGGCGTGTCCTTGCCGTACCGCTTCCCCAGGCTGCGGAACTCGGCCTTGCCTTTCAGTCGCACGAGCTCGTGGTCGGAGCCCGCGACGTCGACGGCCTTGGCGTTCACTTCCGCGGCCAGGATATCTAACAGGTCGGCAAAGGCCGGGCCCTTCACGGCCGCCGGGACGGCCACTTGCAGCCGGGCGACCGGCTGACGCACGTTGAGCTTCCGGCTCTCCCGCGCCGCCCGCGCCAGGGACGCGAGGCGGCGGTGGGCCGCCATGGCCTCGAGCAGCTCCGGCTCGCGCCGCCCCTGATCGGCCGGAAACGGCGCCAGATGCACCGAGGTTCCCGTGAGCGCGCGGTGCAGCCAGTCGGCGATGAACGGCGCCACCGGCGCGAGCAGCCGGGCCGCCGTCACGAGCACCTCGTGCAGCGTCGCTAGGGCGGCCGGGTCGGCCGCGCGGTCCGGGGCCCAGAACCGCGGCCGGTTGATCCGCACGTACCATTTGGACAAGTCGTCCACCACGAACCCCATGATCGCGCGCACGCCGGTCGTCACGTCGTAGTCGTTCCACGCCGCGCGCGCAGCCGCGACCACCTCGTCCAGCCGGGCCAGCACCCAGCGATCGGTCAGGGCGCGGCCCGCCACCGGCACTCCGCCGTCGGACGTCTTCCAGTCGGCCGCGTACTGCGCGAAGAAATTGTAGGTGTGGCGCAGGGTGTTCAGGAACCCGCCCGCGACCTCGGACACCTGACGGCGGTCGAAATTTCGCTGGGCCCACACCTGGCTCTGGCCCAGCAGGTACAGGCGCACCGCGTCCGCACCGTGCTCCTCGATCACTTCCCAGGGATTCACGACGTTGCCGCGGCTCTTGGACATCTTCTGGCCCTGCGCGTCGAGCACCAGCTCGTTCACGATCACGTTCTTGTAGACGAGAGAGTCGAACGCCGTGACGCCGATCGCGAGCAGCGAATAGAACCAGCCGCGCGTCTGGTCCACCCCCTCGCAGATGAAGTCGGCCGGAAAGTGCGCCTTGAAGTCGGCCTGGTGCTCGAACGGGTAGTGCCATTGCGCGTAGGGCATGGCGCCCGAGTCGAACCAGGCGTCGATCACTTCGGGCGCGCGCCGCATCGTGCCTCCGCAGGAGCGGCAGCGCCAGGTGTACTGGTCGATGGTCGGCTTGTGGGGATCGAAGTCACGTGGCAGCGCCTTGCCCCAGCGCTCCGCCAGTTCGGCGAACGAGCTGATGACTTCGCGGTGCTCCCCTTCGGCATCGCATTCCCACACGTTGAGGGGCGTGCCCCAGTAGCGATCGCGCGACAGCGCCCAGTCGACGTTGTTCTCGAGCCACTCGCCGAACCGGCCGGTGCCCATCGCGGGCGGGTGCCAGCCGACCTGCGCGTTGACCTCGAGCATGCGGGCCTTGACCGCGGTCGTCCGCACGAACCATGAGCTGCGCGCGTAGTAGATCAGCGCTGAGTCGCAGCGCCAGCAGAACGGATAGTTGTGCGTGTACGGCAGGGTCTCGAGCCAGCGACCGTCGCGCTTCAGGCGCTCGATGATCAGCCGGTTCGTCTCCTTGTCGGTCACCAGCCTGCCGTTGATCTCGTCCCAGCGCGTGCCCTGGAACGTGCCGTCCGGTGCCACCGGGTTCACCATGGCGAGCCCGTATTGCTGCGCGGCGGCGTAGTCATCCGCGCCGAAGGCGGGGGCCATGTGCACCAGTCCCGTCCCCTCCTGCGCCGAGACGAACCCTCCCGCCACGACGACCGCCCGTTGCCCTTCCTGCGGCAGCGGCACCACCGCGAGCGGCGGCACGTATTTCAGACCCACGAGCTCGCGTCCCGGGTACCCGGCGACCCGCGGGGCGGCCGCCAGCGGCTTGCCCCCCACGTGGACATGGGTCGCGCGTTCGACCGCGACCACGTAGCGGACGCCGTTCACCTCGTACTCGCCGTATTCCAGGTCGGGATGAACCGCCACCGCCACGTTTGAGAGCAGGGTCCAGGGCGTCGTGGTCCAGATGACCAGCTGGCGCTTCGGATCGCTCGCCAGCGGGAACGTCACGAACACCGAATTGGTCTGGACCTCTTCGTAGCCCAGCGCCAGCTCGTGCGACGACAGCGCCGTACCGCAGCGCGGGCAGTAGGGCAGCACCTTGTGCCCCCGGTACAGCAGGGCCTTGTCGTGCAGCCGCTTCAGCAGCCACCACACCGTTTCGATGTATTCGGGCGTGTACGTGATGTACGGATGCTCGTAATCGAGCCAGTACCCGATGCGCTCGGAGAGCGACTCCCAGTCCGTCTTGTACGTGAAGACGTTCTCGCGGCACAGCTGGTTGAACTTCTCGACGCCGTACGCCTCGATCTGCTTCTTGCCCGAGATGCCGAGCGTCTTCTCGACCTCGATCTCCACGGGCAGGCCGTGCGTGTCCCAACCCGCGATGCGTGTCACGCCCTGCCCCAGCATCGTGTGGTAGCGGCAGATCAGGTCCTTGATGGTGCGGGCGAACACGTGATGGATGCCCGGCCGCCCGTTGGCCGTGGGCGGCCCCTCGTAGAACACGAACGGGGGACCGTACCGGGCGGCTTCCTGGGTCTTCTGAAACAGACGCTCGTGCTTCCAGGCCGCGAGCAGCTGCTTCTCCAGCGCGTCCGGCGAGAGCTTGGGATCGAACAGCCGGTAGGCCATCAGTTGAGGCGCTCCAGCACGCCGCGCACCAGCGCCGCGAGCCGGGGCTCGGCGCCGCGCGCGACCGCGATGATCTGCTCCACCGAGGTGGGCGCCAGCGCGTCGGGCAGGCACTGGTCGGTGATGATCGAGACCCCGAGCACGCGGACGCCCAGGTGCACCGCGGTGATCACCTCCGGGACTGTGCTCATACCCACCACGTCGGCGCCGAGCGCGCGCAGCATGCGGTACTCGGCGCGGGTCTCGAGGCTCGGGCCCGTGACGGCGACGTAGACGCCCTCGCGCAGCGTGAACCCGCGCTCCAGCGCGACCGCGCGTGCCAGGGCGCGCAGACCGGCGTCGTAGGGCGCGGACATGTCGGGAAAGCGCGGGCCGAGCCGGTCGTCGTTGGGGCCGATGAGCGGGTTGTCGGCCAGCAGGTTGATGTGATCGGCGATGAGCATCAAGTCGCCCGGGCTCCACAGGGGATGCATCCCGCCGCACGCGTTCGACACGATCAGCGTCCCCGCGCCGAGCTGCCGCAGCACGCGCACCGGAAAGGCGATCTGCGCGAGCGTGTACCCCTCATAGCGGTGGAAGCGCCCCTGCATCGCCATGACGCGCCGCCCGCCCAGCGTCCCCACCAGCAGCGCGCCGGCGTGGCTCTCCACCGTCGACAGTGGGAACCCGGGGATCTCCCCGTAGGGGATGCGCGTCTCCACGCTCACCTCGTCGGCGAGGCCCCCGAGCCCGGTGCCCAGGATGATCGCGACCTCCGGGACGAGCCGGGTCCGCGCCTGCACCGCGCGAACCGCCTCCGCAATCATCCGTCCCGTTGACCGTCCAGCGCGCGGAGCTCGGCGAGCTGGCGCTCGAGCAGCGCGCGGAATCCGGCCACGTACGCCTGGAACTGGCGCTGCACGTCCGCGCTCTGGCGCTCGACTTCGCCCTGCGAGGCGCGCGCGCCGTCGAGGATGCGCTGCGCCTCGGCCTGCGCTTCGCGCACGATCACCTGCGCCTCGCGCGCCGCGCCCGCACGGGTCTCCTCGCGCAGCTGTTGCGCCGCCACGAGGGCCTCGTTCATGGCGCGCTCGCGTTCCCTGTATACCCGCAGCTGCTCCCCCAGCGCCGCCAGGCGCTCGTCGAGCACGGCCTTCTCGCGCAGGATCCGCTCCAGCTCGTCGGCCACGCGGGCGCGAAAGTCCTCCACGCCGAGCGGCTCGTAGCCGCGCAGGCTGCGCCGGAACTCCTGCTTGCGCACGTCGAGCGGGGTGAGATGGAAGGCGGGCTCGCTCACGGGGTCGCCTCCCTCGGACCGAACAGGACTGTCCCCAGGCGGATCACCGTTGCCCCCTCCTCGACCGCCGTACCGTAGTCGGCGGACATCCCCATCGAGAGCGTCGGCAGCCATAGGCCCTCCTCCTGCAAGGCGTCCCGCAACTCGCGCAGCCCACGGAACGTGCGCCGCTGCACGTCCTCGGCATCGGTGAACGGCGCGATGGTCATCAACCCTTCGAGCGCCAGGTGCGGCAGGCCGGCCACGCGGCGCGCCACGGCGGGCGTTTCCGCCGGCGCGCACCCGCTCTTCTGCGCCTCCCCGGCCACGTTCACCTGCAGCAGCACCCGCTGCCGCGCGCCCTGCGCCGCCCCACCCGCACGCTTGTCCAGCTCCTCCGCCAGCGCGACCGAGTCCAGCGAATGCACCAGCGCGAAGCGCCCGGACACGAGCTTCGCCTTGTTGCGCTGCAGATGCCCGATCAGGTGCCAGGTCGCCCGCCGCCCCGCCGGCGTATCGAGCTTGTCCAGCGCTTCCTGCACCCGATTCTCGCCCAGATCCGTGAGGCCCGCGTCGAGCGCCGCCGCCACCGCGTCCAGCCCGAAGCCCTTGGTCACCGCCACGATCGTCACCGGGTGCGTGCGACCGGCGATCGCCTGCCGCCGAGCGATCTCGGCCCGTGCGTGGGCCAGGCGCTCGGGGAGGGCCCCAAAATTCATAACCGCGGAAGTTAGCCGGGCGCGCTTATTGAAACAATCGGGGGGTCAGCTGGCTGCGGCCGTAACTCGTTCGCCGCCCTCGAGGTGCGCGATGGCGCCGGAGAGGAGATCGCGCACCTGCTGCGGCGTGAGGTGGCGGTGCAAGAGCCCGTGACTGGCCACCGAGATGGTCGAGGTCTCCTCCGAGACCACGAACACGGTGGCATCGGTCTCCTCGGACAGTCCCAGCGCGGCGCGGTGGCGGGTGCCGAGCGACTTGTCCGCGACCTTGAATTGCGTGAGGGGGAGCACGCAGCCGGCGCCGATGATGCGGTCGCCTCGCACCAGCACGGCGCCGTCGTGGAGCGGCGAGTACGGCGTGAAGATCGTGGTGAGCAGGTCCGCCGAGACCTTGGCCTCCATCGGGACGCCGGAGGAGATGAACTCCTCCAGCCCGATGTCGCCCTCGACGGCGACGATGGCACCGGTGCCGGCGCGCGACAGCCGGTCCATCGCCTCGGCGATCTCCTCGGCCACCGACTGGCGCTCGCTCTGCGAGAAGCGGCGCATGAACCGCGACTGGCCGAGTCGCGCCAGGGCGTTCCGCAGCTCGGGCTGGAACACCACCACGGCCGCGAACGCGCCGAACGTGAAGACGTACGAGAGCAGCGCGCTGATCATCGTGAACTTGGCGAGCAGCGACGCGAAGTAGGCGACCGACAGGATCATGACGCCGACCACGATCTGCATCGCCCGCGTCCCGACCAGGAACAGCAGGAAGCGGTAGATCACGAACGCGACGAGCAGGATCTCGACCACGTCCGGCCAGAACCGCGGGATCAGGAACCGGTAGGGTTCGAAGTTCACGGTGCGCTCGTCCCGTTCCAACCCAATGGCGCCTCACGTTCACGGTCCCGGTCGCCCCGGGTTGGAACGGGGCTCGTCGTCGCGCCGGCCACCCGCAGCGCCTCGCAGGCGAGCGCGGCGTCGTGGACCCGGAACAGGCGTGCCCCGCGCTCCCACGCGAGCGCGCACGCCACCGCGGTGGCGCGGTCGCGGTCCTCGACCGGCCGCCCCGTGGCGGCCCCGAGAAAGCGCTTGCGCGACGGCCCCACCGCTACAGGATAGCCCAAGCCGACCACGGTTGCCAGCTCGTCGAGCAGCCGAAAGTTCTGCTCCGGCCCCTTCGCGAACCCGAACCCCGGGTCCACCACGATGCGCTCGCGCGCTACGCCCGCCCGCTCGGCCCGCGCCGCCGCAGCGCCCAGCTCCGCTGCCACTTCGGCCGCCACGTGCCGGTACACGGCGAGCCCGTCCATCGTGTCGGGCGTCCCGCGCATGTGCATGACGATCACTCCGGCCCCGCCCTCGGCCACCACGCGCGCGAGGTCGGGATCGAAGGCCAGGCCCGACACGTCGTTGATGACGGCGGCGCCCGCGGCAAGCGCCGCGCGCGCCACGGCGGCCTTGCGCGTATCCACCGACACCGGACCGAGCCCGCGCTGCACGAGCTGCTCGACCACCGGCACCACCCGCGCGATCTCGTCCGCCGGGGCCACCGGCGCCGCGCCCGGTCGGGTCGACTCCCCGCCGACGTCCAAGATCTCGCACCCGTCCGCGACCAAGCGCTCCGCCTGCTCGATCGCCCGATCCACCGTCGTGAACCGGCCGCCGTCGGAGAACGAATCAGGCGTCACGTTCACGATGCCGATCAGCACCGGGTGGTCGAGGGCGAGGGTGCGTCCCGCGATCTCCCAGCGACGCGGGGGGTCGGCGTAGCTCGCGAGGAACCGGCCCAGCTCGGGCGCCAGGCTCTCGAGCCCCGCCGGCAGCCGGTCGGGCCGCGCCAGGGGCGCGAGCCGGCTGGCGGCCGCGCTCACCAGCGCCCAGCCCGCGCCGGTGAGCACGTCCGCGCCGGCCTTGGCACCCCAGCGCACCAGGGCTTCGCGCTCGGGCTCCGTGACGTCCTCGAGCAGGACGACGAGAGACTGTATGCCCGTGGCCGCGAACCACGCGGGCTGGGCGTCCCAGCCCCGTGCCGCGAGCGCCGCGCGTACGGCTTCGGGGGTGTGCGCGGCGAGCGCGGTGAGCTTCACCGCAGCGAGCCCCCGGCTACGACGCTCGCAGCGCGTTGACGATGTTCAGTCGCGCGGCCCGCACCGCCGGGAGGAAGCCGCCGACCACGCCCATGACCACCGCGAACACGAGGGCACTCCGGACGACGCCGGGCGACAGCGCGAACCCGAAGCCGATCTCCGAGAAGCTCTGGAAGTTGACCACCGAAATGCGGGCGAACGACAGCAGGGCGGCGAGCGCGACGCCGAGCGCGCCACCCACGAGCGCGAGCACTACGGACTCGAGCAAGAACGCTCCCAACACGCTGCGCCGCCTGAATCCCAGGGCCCGCAAGGTGCCCACTTCGACCGTGCGGTTCGCGACCGCAGCGTACATGGTGATCATCGCTCCGATCATCGCGCCGAAGCTGAAGATGGTGGTCACCACGAGCCCCAGAGTCCGGATGAACATCGCCAGGGTCTGGGACTGCTCCTTGTAATAGTCACGCTCGTGCTTGAGCTCCACGTACTGCATGCGGGGGTCCGCCTGGAGCCGGGTCTTGAGCTGATCGAAGTGACCGGCGTCGGCGAGGCGGAAGGTCAGGGACGAATACACCGGGCGACCGAACGCCTGCATGAACTGGTCGGCGTCGCCCCAGATCTCCGAGTCGAAGGCCGTGCCGCCCGCGTCCGTGATTCCCACCACGGTCCAGCGGTCGCCGCCGAACGCGAGCTCCGCCCCGAGGGTCACGCCTTTGAACTGGTCCGCGATACTCTTGCCCACGACCACTTCGTGGGTGCCGAACTGGAAGGGTCGTCCCCGCACGATGTGGACGCCGGGCCGGAGCTCCAGGGCACGAGGCGACACGCCCCGGATCGACACGTTGCCGAGCGCGTTGCTCTTCTTCTTGAAGAGATCGATGACGAGAACCACTTCGCGCGACAGGACAGGGCGACCCTCGGCGCCCCGCGCCACGCCGTTGTCGGCTTCGAGCACGTCCGCTGTTGCCCGGTCAACCTGACTCGAGAGCTCGGAGGTCGCGGAGCGCCGCAGTACGATCGCGTTGTCGGGCGAGCCCGACTCGACGAGGGTCGCTTCCAGGCCGCGCGCGAGCATGAGCACGCCCGCGAACACGAATACCACGAGCGCCACACCGCCGATGGTGAGCCCCGTGGTGAGGCGGCGGGCCCAGAGGCTGCGCCAGATATAGGAGAAGGGGATCCGCATCATGGGTCGCCTACCCCACCGTCCGCAGGCCGATCACGATCGGCATGCGGGCGACCCGGTTGGCGGGAATGGCGGCCGCCGCGAGCCCGGCGAGGAGGGCCGCTCCGATCCCCAGCGCCATGGTGACGGGCGCGACGCTGATCACCGGGAAGAACGTCGGAAGCGCCTTCGCGAACCCCTTCACGATCGGGAACGTGAGCAGCAGCCCGAGCACGCCCCCCGACAGCGAGATCACGAGCGCCTCGCCGAGCACGAAGGCCACGAGCTGGCGCCCCGAGAAGCCGAGCGTCTTGAGGACCGCGTATTCACGCGTCCGCTCTCGCACCGACATGACGATCGTGTTGGCGAGGACGAGAAGGATGATCCCGACGATCACGACCGAGATCACCTGTAGCGACGTGATGATCGCCGACGACATCTGGACGAAGCTCTGCTGGAATTCGCGCTCACTCTCGGTCTTGGTGGGCGCGCGCGAGTTCACGAACTGCGTGTCTACCGCCGCCGCGACGCGGGCGGTCGCGTCGGGAGACCCGACGCGCAGAACGTAAAACCCGGCCTCCACAGGCCGTCCGGGCTCTCGCTGGCGCACCTGCTCGTAGAGGTAAGCGAACTGGAAGAACATCTGGGTCTCATCCGTCGACGGGTCGCGACCGGTGTAGATCCCGCGCACCACCCACTGCCAATTTCCGGGATAGATATCCCCTTCCATCGTGATGACGTCGCCCAGCTTGAAGCCGTGCTGCTGCGCGAGCTTGCGGCCGATGACGCAGGCGTTGCGCTCCTTCTTGAACGCGGCCAGCTGGTCCGGCGGCAGCTGGAACTCGGGGTAGAGATCGAAGTACGTGTCCGGGTCGACCGCGAACCGCGGCCAGAAGTTCTTGAAATCGTTCGGCTCGCCGTACACGCCCCCGAACCAGTTGGCCCACGACACGCCGGTGACCCCCGGCACCCTGGCGATCTCATCGCGGTACGGGAGCGGGATCGGGAAGATCAGCGACACCCGGTGCCGGGTGATCATGCGATTGGCGGCCGCGCCGGTGACCCCGGCGTTCCACGCGCCCACGATCGTGCGGATCAGGCCGAACGCCATCACTGCCGTGGCGATCCCGAGCATCGTGAGGGCCGTGCGGAGGCGATGCCGGAAGAGATTCTTGAAGACGAGACGCAGCAGCTTCACGGCCGGGCCCTCATTGCAGTTCACCTTTGTCCAGGTGGCGCACCAGGTGCGCGCGCTCGGCGGCGTGCGGATCGTGCGTCACCATCACGATGGTCTTCTTGAACTCCTTGTTCAGCCGCTCGAGCAGGGTCAAGACCTCCTCGGCCGACTTGCGGTCGAGGTCGCCTGTGGGCTCGTCGGCGACGAGGATCGTAGGGTCGGTGGCGATGGCGCGCGCGATCGCGACGCGCTGCTCCTGGCCACCCGAGAGCTGGCGCGGATAGTGGCGCACGCGGTCCGCCAGGCCGACGAGCGCGAGCGCCGTGTCGACGTGCTTTTTCCGGTCGGGCTTGGAGAGCGACGTCAGGAGCAGCGGCAGCTCCACGTTCTCGAAAGCGGTCAGCACCGGGATCAGGTTGTAGAACTGGAACACGAACCCGATGTGGGCGGCGCGCCAGCGGGCGAGCTGCGATTCGTTGAGCTTCGTGACGTCGGTGCCCGCCACCGTCACCGTTCCCGCGTCCGGTCGGTCTATCCCCGCGATCAGGTTCAGGAGGGTGGTCTTGCCGGAGCCCGAGGGACCCATCAACCCGAGGAACTCCCCTTCGGGCACCTCGAGCGTGATGTCCCGCAGCACCGGGATCTCCATGCTGTCACGGCGATAGGCCTTCGAGAGACCGCGAATCTGAACGATCGGATTGGGCATGAGCTCCTCTACTGCACGGTGACTTTGACGCCGCCACGCAGGCGGGCGCCGACGCTGTCGACCACCTCGACGCCGGCACGCAATCCTTCGCGGATGGCCACCGACGAGCCGAGCCGCCGGCCGGTGACGACCGGGACCTCGGCGGCCCGCCCCTGCTCGACGACGAAGACGACGCTCCGGCCGTTTCGCTCGGCGACCGCGGTGCTCGGGACCACGAGCAGGGCTTGCGTGTCCGCCGCGACGTGCGACGCGCGCGGTAGAAAATGCACCTTCGCGCTCATCTCCGGCAACACGCGCGCGTCGTACGAGCGGAACGCGACCTTGACCTGCACCGTCGCCTTGGCGCGATCCGCCGTCGGCACGATCTTCGCCACGGCCCCAGGGTAGCGCACGTCGGGATAGGCGTCGAGCACGATCTCACACGGCTGGCCCACGCCGACGCCCTCGAGGTTCGATTCGGCCACGTCTGCCTCCACCTGGAGCGAGCCCAGGTCGGCGATCGTGACCACCGCGCTCTTGGAGAACGCGCTGGCGGCGAGCGGCGCCACCACTTCCCCTACATCCGCGTTCTTGGTCAGCACCGTGCCGTCGAACGGGGCGCGGATGACGGTGTTCTCGAGCGCCACCTGCGCGGCTTCGACCGCTGCTTCCGCCGAGGCAATCCCGGCCTTTACGCGCTGCGAGCGCGCTTCCGCGGCGTCCAGGCTCGCCTGCGACGTGAAGCCGCTGTCGCTCAGCAGCCGTTCCCGCGCCAGCGACCGCTCGGCGTCGTGCAGCTCGGCGCGGCTGACCTGGACGTTCGCCTGCGCCTGGGCGAGCTGCGCTTTGACGTCGGCGTCCTCGATGCGCGCGATCACCTGGCCGGCCCGCACCCGGTCCCCTTCGACGACCCCCAGGTACACGAGCCGGCCCGTGCCCTTGGAAGCGACGGCGGCCTTGCGCTGGGCCACGACGTAGCCGCTGGCCACGAGCACCGCGCCGGCGCGCATCGGTGACACCATCGTGGCCGGGGTCAAGTGCACCGGGAGCGCCGAGCCGAAGGCGCCGCCGCTGGTCAGCAGCACCACGGCCAGGACCACGATGACTGCGGCGGGCACGCCGATGGCGAGCCACCGCCCGGCGCGGCGCAGCGGCACCGCACCGGCGGACTCGGGTGAGCGGTTGATCCGCAGCCCGGCGAGGTCCGCGTTCTTCGCTTCCATGGCCCCAATCCTAACACCTCCGGCGACCGCGCGGGCGCGAGGCGCGGCGCGGGAGGAGGCGTGGACTTCGGTTTCTGGTGTTGGTGCTGCCGGGCTTACGCGCCGGCGGGCTCCGGCGGCGGGCTCCCCAGCACCGGCCCGCGCGTCGCGGCCTGCTTGTCTCGCGCCGTGCCTTCGGGCGACGGCGCCGCGGGCGGCGGCACCGCCGGCGCGACCGGCGGCAACCGCTTCCCGGCCACCACGAGATCGACTTCCTCGCGGTCGAGCGTCTCGCGCTCGAGCAGCGCGCCCGCGAGCCGGTCGAGCTGGTCGCGGTGCTTGGTGAGAATGTCGCGCGCGTGCTCGTACGCCTCGCCCAGCAGGCGCTTCAGCTCGGTATCCACCAGCTCGGCGGTGCGCTCCGAGACCTCGCGGCGCTGCACCACTTCCCGCCCCAGGAAGATCTCGGCCTCGCGGTCGCCTACGGCGATCGGCCCCACCACGTCGCTCATCCCGAACTGCGTCACCATGCGGCGCGCCATTTCCGTGGCCTGCTGGATGTCGGAATACGCGCCGGTCGTGACCTTGTCGGGGCCGAACACGAGCTCTTCGGCCACGCGCCCGCCGTACGACATCGCGAGCTGACCGAGCAGCCACTGCTTGGTGACGTTGCGGCGGTCCTTCTCGGGCAGGAAGAACGTGATCCCGAGCGCCCGGCCCCGCGGCACGATCGTCACCTTGTGGATGGGATCGATGCCCGGCACGGTCAGCCCGACGAGCGCGTGTCCCGCTTCGTGATAGGCCGTGAGCTTCCGCTCCTCGTCCGTCAGGACCATGCTCTTGCGCTCGAGGCCGAGCATGACTTTGTCCTTCGCGTCCTCGAGGTCGTTCATGTCGACGACCGGCTTGTTGCGCCGCGCGGCGAGGAGCGCCGCCTCGTTCACCACGTTCGACAGCTCCGCCCCCGACAGCCCCGGCGTCCCTTTGGCGATCCGCTCGAGGTTCACGTTGGTCGCGAGCGGGATCTTGCGGGTGTGGACGCGCAAGATCTGCTCCCGCCCCTTCACGTCGGGCATGTCCACCACGATCTGGCGGTCGAACCGCCCGGGACGCAGCAGCGCCGGATCGAGGATGTCAGGACGGTTGGTGGCGGCGAGCAGGATCACACCGTCGTTCGACTCGAAGCCGTCCATCTCCACCAGCAGCTGGTTGAGCGTCTGCTCGCGCTCGTCGTGCCCGCCGCCCAGCCCCGCGCCGCGGTGCCGCCCCACGGCATCGATCTCGTCGATGAAGATGATGCAGGGCGCGTGGGCCTTCCCCTGCTCGAACAGGTCGCGCACCCGCGACGCGCCCACGCCCACGAACATCTCCACGAAGTCCGAGCCCGACATCGAGAAGAACGGCCGCCCCGCCTCACCCGCGACCGCCTTGGCGAGCAGCGTCTTCCCCGTTCCCGGCGGACCGACCAGCAGCGCCCCCTTGGGGAGCCGCCCACCCAGCCGCTGGAACTTCTGCGGGTCCTTGAGGAAATCGATGATCTCCTCGAGCTCCTGCTTCGCTTCGTCGGCGCCGGCCACATCGGCGAAAGTGACCTTCGGCGTGTCTCCTGCCAGCAGCTTGGCCTTCGACTTGCCGAACGCGAACGCGCGGTTCCCCCCCTGCTGCATCTGGCGCACCATGAAGATCAGCAGGCCGATGATGAACAGGTACGGCAGGAAGCTGAAGAGAAACACGCCGAACGACTGCTTCTCCTCGCGCGCCCGCACGTCGACGCCCTTCTGCCGCAAGGTGCTCACCCAAGCGTCGGTGGACTCGAACGGCAGCAGCATGGTGAAGTGCTCGGCCGTATGCCGGCCGACCGTGACGGGCGTGCGGAAGTCCCCTTTCACCTGCTGGCGGTCGGTGATTTCCACCGCGGCGACGTTGCCCTTGTCCAGCTGCTCGGTGAACTGTGGCGTGTACGACAGGTCCACCGCTTCCTGGCGGCGGTTCGAGGCGAACTGCACGAGGAAGATCGACCCCACGATCAGCAACGCCCAGAACGACAGCGTCCGCAGGGTGCGGGCCCAGGAGAATTCGCGCGGCGGCGGGACGCGGTTCGCCATCAGGCCAGGCTCGCCACGTAGGGGAGGTGCCGGAAATTCTCGGCATGATCGAGCCCGTACCCCACGAGGAATACGCGCGGGGCGTCGAACCCGACGAACGTCGGCTCGAGCTCGAGGTGCGGGGCCAGATGCTTGTGCAGCAACGCGCAAATCTCCAGACTCCGGGGGGCACGCTCCCGCATCAGGCTGACCAAGCGGTTGAGCGTCTTCCCGGTATCCACAATGTCCTCCACCAGCAGGATGTGCTTACCCCGCAGCTCCGTTTCCGGATCGTACAGGAGCCGCACGTTCCCGCTCGAAATCGTATCGGCGCCGTAGCTCGCGGCCACCAGGAAGTCCACCTGGAGCGGCCGCTCGATGCGGCGTACGAGGTCGCTCAAGAAGATGAAACTCCCTTTGAGGAGGCCGAGCACGAGGAGCTCACCTTCGGGATACGCTGCGGTGATCTCCTGACCCAGCTCGCGGACACGGCTCGCGATCGTCGCTTCGTCGAAGACGATCCGCTTGAGCTCACGCCCGCCGGTCTGCTTGAGGCTCGCCGTGCTTGGTAACATCCACTCGCACCGCCGGGGTTCCAGGCCGCGGGAGGTCGGCAGCACTCCGGCAGATTCCGGGGACCCAAAGAATGGTTTCGCCGCGCGCGACGATCGGGTATTGCGCCCGGTCGCTGCGTGACACGCGCGCGTCCATCAACAACCGCCGTACGGGCCGATGCCCGACACCACCGAGCGGTACCAGCGCATCCCCCGGGCGCAGGCCCCGAACCTCCCACGCGCCCCCCGCGATCCACGTCGTCCAGTCACCGCGGGCGAGCCGCTCGGGCGCCGGCTCCGCTGACCACTCCACTCGGAACTCACCAAACCGCGCGCGCCCCCGCTCGTCATCCACCACCACCTCCACAACCTCCCCACCCTCCCGACCCTCCCGCGTGCCGTGACGCACGCGGATCCGGTCAAACGCCACCTCCGCCGCCCACTCGCCCCCGAGCGCCTGGCGCCGTCCCGACGGACGCCGTGCGAGCCGCACCAGCTGCCGCGCCCGTCTCGGTCCCAGGACCAACCCCGCGCGCCGCGCCGCGGCACGCAACACGGCCACGGCCAATGCGTTATCATAGCCCGCCAGCGCCCCCCGAGCAACGTCGAAGCCATGCTCGTCGAGCCGCAGCTCGAGATCCGGCAGGTGGCGGAGCACGCGGTCCCACGCGCGGCGCTCGAGCGCCGCCGCGCGGCCGGCGCGGGCCAGATCGTCGCGCGCGCCCGCGCCCAGGCGCGCGGACACGAGCGGCAGCAGCACCGTGCGGACCCAGCTCCGCAAGTGCCGGGGATCGCGATTCGCGGGATCGTGGTGCACCGGCAGGGCACGCGCGGCGACGTGCTCGACCAGATCGTGGTGCGTGAACGCCAGCAGCGGGCGCACCAGTCCGCCGCGGGCTCGCGCCGGCATGCCGGCGAGCCCGGCGGGCCCGCTCCCGCGCAGCAGCCGCAACAGAATCGTCTCGACCTGGTCGTCACGGTGGTGCGCCGTCACAAGGTAGCGCGCCGCACGGCGTCGCTGCACGTCGGCGAGCCACGCGTAACGCGCTCGCCGCGCCGCGGTTTCCGTGGCGTCCGGACCGAGGTGCAGCTCTCCCAGCTCGAACGGCACCCCGTACCGGCGCGCCAGGGCGGCGACCGCCTGTCCCACGCTCGAACTGTCCGCCTGAATCCCGTGGTCCGCGTGCCCGACGACCAGCGTGAGACCGAGCTCCGGAGCGAGGCTGTGCACCAGGTCGAGCAGCGCGACCGAATCGGGTCCCCCCGACACCGCCACCACCGCGGTCCCCCCGCCGGCGAAGAGGCGGCGGCGGGCGATGTGCTCGCGCACGCGGGAGAGCAACGGGGTCATACAGTAGTATAAATGATAGGCGGGGCGGCGGTGCGGCGCCTTGCCGCGCGCCTCCAGGGCCCCGAGAATAGGGCCATGCCAAAGCTCGAGCCCGACCAGGTTTACCAGCTGCTGCGCCATCTGACCTCGCCCGTCGTGGCGATCACGTGCCAGCGTGACGGCAAGCGCAACGGCATGATCTCGGACAGCGCCGTGCGCGCGTCGATCGCTCCCACCGTGCCGCGGCTGTCGGTCTACATCCACAAGTTCAACTTCAGCCACGACCTGATCTTCGAGACCGGTCGCTTCGTGCTGCACCTGCTGCGCGACGATCAGTTCGAGCTGATCCACCGCCTCGGGTTCGTGAGCGGCCGGGCGCGCGACAAGCTGGCCGGCATCGCGCACCGACCCGGCACGCTCGGCGTCCCGGTGTTGGACGACTGCTACGCGCACTTCGAGTGCAGCGTGGTGAACGTGATGGACACCGGCAGCTCGACCTGCTTTCTGGGCGACGTCGTGGCGGTGGGCCACGGCACGGCCGAGCGCCCCGCGGGCGACGTGATGACGGCCGGCTACTTTCGGGTCAACATGCCGCCCGAGTGGCGGTCCGAATACGAGGCCCTGCTGCGCACCGCGCAGGCGTACGCCGCCGAGCGCTCGCGCGACATCCGGCCGGTCGTGTGGAGGGACCTGCAACAGCGCTAGCGGTTACGGCTCGACGACGTCGATCGTCTGCCCGGACTTGAGGGGACCAGCCACGCTCTGGCGCCGACCCGACGGCCAGCGCACTTCGATTGCTCCGGCGTGGTCAGCGCCCGCGAGGCCGAAATAGAGTGGCAGGGCGCTCTGGGAGAGGTATCCCGACTTTCCATCCATCAGCTTCAATATCCGGCGCCCGTCGGGAAGCACGACCGTGACCTGCGCGCCGAGCCCCTCGCGATTGGAGCGGGTGCCGCGCAGCCGCACCTTCAGGAAGTGGACCGGGTGGCGTTGCGCAAGATCGCTCACCAGCACCTGCGGTCCGGCGTTGAACTCGTTGGTGACGATGTCGAGATCGCCGTCGCCGTCCAAATCGAGGGCCACCGCGGAACGGCTACCGCGCGCGGCCATCATGGTCAGGTGGCCCGCGGCATCGAGCCGGCACTCCCCCGCCGTCGCCTCCGGATGAGCGCACGCGGCACAGAAGGGGTGGCCCCGATCCACGCCCTGGCACTCGAGCGTGAACCAGACCTGCTGCGTGCCGGTGGGCCGCGGCTCGACCCCCAGCACGAACTCGCTCGGAAGGAAGTGATGCCCTCCCCCGTTCAAGAGCAGCGAGTTGATTCCGTAGCGGAAGGGGAAGTTCATGCCCGCCGCGATGAAGATGTCGTCCCAACCGTCGGCGTTGAAGTCGTCCACAGTCGGCCCCCAGGGCCAATACGTCTCGACCCCGACGGTATCCGACACCTCCTCGAATCGGCCGCCCCCGCGGTTCGCGAACAACGCGTTTCCGAAGATGAGGCCGCCCTTCCCGTTCGGGAACAACTTACCCGACACTTGCGACGAGTCGTCTTTGCGCATCTCGCCCGCCCAGTCGCCGGCGCGGAGGTCGACCCACATGTCCGCGTGCATGTTGGTGGTGAAGAGGTCGAGTCGACCGTCGCCATCGAAGTCGAACGCCTTCACGCCCATCGATCCCCAGGAGGTCTTCGGGAAGTATCGCGCGGTCGCGTCGCGAAAATGCTTGCCACCCTCGTTGAGCCAGACGTGATTCCCCCCCTGCATGTCCAGGACGTAGAGGTCGGGGAAGCCGTCGTCGTTCAGGTCGACGGCCGTGGCGTCGCCGCTCCAGCTCTTGTCCACCAACCCGACCTCGCTACTCACGTCCTTGAAGCGATTCCCGCCGAGGTTGTGGTAGAGGATGCTCGCTTCCGCACGCTCGGGGTGGAGATGGCCGGTGAAGGCGTCCTCCAGCGCGACATAGTAGCCGCCCGGCCCCCGCACGTTGCTGGTGTACACACCCACGTTGGTCACGAACAGGTCGAGCAGGCCGTCGCCGTCATAGTCGAAGAACACGGCGCCGGAAGAGTGGCCGCTGTATCCCACGCCCGCCTGCGCGGTAATGTCGCGAAACGTGCCGTTGCCTAGGTGCTCGAACAGCCGGTTCCCGTGGCGCACGGTCGTGACGAACAGGTCGGGATCGCCGTCGTTGTCGATGTCGGCGAACGCGCACCCCACCGCGATCTCGTCCGGCATCGCCAACCCGGCTCGGGCGGTGATGTCCACGAAACGGCCTTGCCCGAGGTTCTTCCACAGCTGGTTGGTGCCCAGCTGGGTCACCAAATAGAGATCGGGCAGACCGTCGCCGTCCACATCCGCGGCGCACAGTCCGTTCCCGTGGTCGTAGTGCGCGAGCTTGTATCTCTTGCCCGCGTCGTCCACCACGCGATTCTCGAACGTGATGCCGCTCACCTGCAGGCGATCGGTGAAGCGGAAATCGTGCGGTACCGAGGAACGCGCGGCCAACTCGGCTTCCTGACGAGCCCGCTCGGCCAGCCACGCCGGTGTGCGGGAAGAGCGACACGTGCAAAGGAGCAGCACGAGGGCTCCGAGGAGTACGGCGCGCTTGG
>WNGD01000018.1_pt1 | contig 119049 bp, 120 predicted proteins | sample 5400671 | NCBI WGS metagenome assembly WNGD01 (sample SAMN13153369, study PRJNA577476) | soil metagenome | isolation source: 40 cm soil or saprolite under grassland replicate 2 | place: USA:California | collected 2016-06-15 | reverse complement strand
CGCTCCCTAGCGCCTGACGAACCACACCCAATAACGTCGAAGGCAGGTGCTCCGCCAGCGCAGCGCCGGGGGCCTGCTCAGAACAGTGTGATGTTGAGTCCGGCGCTGAGCTGCAAGGTGGACCGGTCGTGGTGCACCGCTCGGGCTTCGACATAGGGGTGAGTGTACCCGAAACGCGACTCGAGCCCGCCCAGGAGATCCCACCCCGTGTCGGTCGCGCTCGCACCTCCGCCGCTGGTGTGCAGCACGTTGACTCCTCCACCCACATAGAGCTGCAGCGGCGCACCGGGATTGAGGCGGTACTTCAGGTCTCCACTGAAACCGACACGCGAGCCTGCAGCGACGAGATACACGTCCACCGACGGGTAGAGCTCCACGAAGCGGTTCAAGGGCAGCGCGAGCTGGCCGCCCAACAGCGTGTAGTCGCCGTCGAAGTCATAGCCCGCGTGTACGCCGATGTGGGAGCGCTGCGTGGCGGCCGGACCGGCCAGGGCCGCGAGCGCGACAAGCGCCGGCGCAAGCGAGCGGCATGGCTTGCTCATTCGGACCTCCTGAGGATGCTCGGCTGCGGATACCCGTCGCCAGTCCGAGGAGGTCCATCCGGCGCGCGCAGCTGACCGGCGTGCGGGTGATGCCGGTCACGCGGTGCGGCGGAGCACCCGACGGGGCCCCGCGTGCGTGCGTCGTCCAATGGCCAGGGGCAGAATCGAACTGCCGACACGCGGATTTTCAGTCCGCTGCTCTACCAACTGAGCTACCTGGCCCCCTCATACGGGCTGGGAAGATAGAAACTAGCCGCCGGGACGCCAAGGTGAACCCGCCGCCTTGCCGTCCTTACCTCGGGTCGTAGCTTCCCGCCCATGCCGCACCCCCAGTTCCCGAACCTCACCCTGCTGAACCATCCCCTGATCCAGCACAAGCTCACGATCCTGCGGGACAAGAACACGACGACGCGCGATTTCAAGCAGCTCGTGAACGAGATCGCGATGCTGATGGCCTACGAGGTGACCAAGGACCTGCCGCTCGAGCCGCTCGACGTGGAAACCCCGCTCGAGCGGATGGCTGGCGTCCGGGTCGCGGGCAAGAAGCTGGCGCTCGTGCCGATCCTCCGCGCCGGGCTCGGCATGGTCGAAGGGATCGCCCAGCTCATCCCGTCGGCCCGGGTCGGCCACATCGGGATCTACCGGGAGCACGACACGCTCCAGCCCGTGGACTACTACTTCAAGATCCCCGAGGGGCGCGACGCGCGCGATTTCTTCGTGCTCGACCCGATGCTCGCGACCGGCGGCTCGGCGGTCGACGCCGTGAGCGCCCTCAAGCACGCCGGCGCCCAACGCATCCGCTTCCTGTGTCTCGTGGCCGCGCCCGAGGGCGTGCGCCGCATGCTCGACGCCCACCCCGACGTGCCCATCTTCGCCGCCGCCCTCGACCGCGAGCTGAACGAGCACGGCTACATCCTCCCCGGGTTGGGCGACGCCGGGGACCGCTTGTTCGGCACGAGATAGTGAATTGACATTTTTCGTCACATTCATAGATTATGACGTAATTCGTCACAAATCGACATTGTGACATAAAATGTCAACCAGCTATGTCGCCTGCATCGCGGACGCCACCGCCTCGCGCCTGCTCCCCCCGCGCGCCCGCTCCCGCCTCCAGGCCGCCATCCGCGCGGCGCTCCCCGAGCTCAACCGGCGCTACCGGCACGCCCTCGCCGCCCGCTTCGCCGTGACCCTCGGCGACGAGCTCGAGTGCCTGCTCACCTCGGCCGCGGCCGTGTGGGACATCGCCCACGACATCCGCGCCCGATTCCCGGCGGTCCCGTGGGTGGTGGCGTGCGGCCGCGGCCCGATCAGCACCCCTCTCGCGCGCACCGCGCCCGAGGTCGACGGCCCCTGCTTCCACGCAGCGCGCGCCGCGATGGAGCGCGCCAAGCGGCACCGCCTGGTGTTCGCCTTCGGCGGGTTCCCCCCCGGCCTCGAGCCGCTCGCGAGCTACTACTCGGCGCTGTACTGGAGCTGGACCCCCCGGCAGCGGCTCGCCGCGACCCTGCTGCGCCTCGGCTCGGCGGCCGCCGCGGCGGCGCGCCTCAAGGTCGATCGCAGCGCCATCTCCCATCTGGCGCGCCGCACGGCCTGGCCCTTGGTGGCGGCGGGCGATAAGATGTTCCGGGCGCTCCTGGAGACCTCGTGAACCCACTGTTCGTCGTGCCGCTCCTCGCCTACACCCTCGCCGCGACACTCTGGCCCGCCCAGGTGGACGGCCGGCGGCGCGGCTCGACGCTGCTCTTCGGCGAGGCGGTGTGGGTCATCGTCGCCCTCGTCGCGGGCAGCTACTTCGGGCGGCTGGCGAAGCCGAGCGCCGACGGCATATGGTGGGGCCGGGTCGCGCTCCTCGCCACCGGTTACCTCTACGTGTGCGGCCGCGGGATCGTCGTGATCCGCAGCGTCCTCGAGCTGCCCACGCTGCAGATGCGGCGCGACGAAGATCGCACCGCCGGCGCGATCGAAATCGCCCGCGGCCGCGCCATCGGCGCCCTCGAGCGCGGGCTCGCCTTCACCCTCGTGCTGCTCGGCGACTACGCCGCCGTGGGGTGGATCATCGCCGCCAAGTCGCTGGCCCGCTTCAAGGCCCTGGAAGACCGCGAGTTCGCCGAATATTTCCTTATCGGCACCCTCGCCTCGTTCCTGCTCGCCGTCCTCGCCGGGCTCGGGGTCCGCATCCTCTTGAAGCAGGGCTGACGCCACCCCCTCCTCCCCCCCACGCAACCATCTCCGCACCCCCCGTGTCACAGGGGTAACCGACACCGCCCCCGCCCCCGCTTCCCCGTTCCGGAGCCCGGTGGACGAACGCGAATTGATAGCCCGAGTCCGTGCCGGGGACGGCGCCGCGGAGCGTGCGCTGTACGACGCGCACGTGGATCGCGTGTACCGCCTGGCGTACCGCCTGGCCGGTGACGACGCGCTGGCCCGGGAGTTCACGCAGGACACGTTCGTCCGCGCCTTCGAGCGGCTGAGCTCGTTCCGGGGTGAGGCCAAGCTGTCCACCTGGATGCACGCGATCGCCACCTCGGTCGTGCTGAACGGGTTGCGCAAGGTGAAGCGGTTGCGGCAGCGCGAGACCGACCTCGACGATGCCGTCGGGCTGTCCGGCGCGCGGCGCGAGGCGGAGCCGGATCTGAAGCGGCGGCTGGCACGGGCGATCGATGACCTGCCGGAGGGCTACCGCACCGTGTTCGTGATGCACGACGTCGAGGGCTATACGCACGAGGAGATCGGCGACACCCTGGGCATCGAGACCGGGACGTCGAAGGCGCAATTGTCGCGGGCCCGCGCCCGGCTGCGCGAGACGCTCGCGGACTTCGCAGGAGAGTGGGTGCCATGACGGAAGATCGCTTCGAACAGTTGCTGCGCGACGCCGCGCGGGACTATCACCGCCCCCCCGACACACCGCGCGAGGCGATGTGGCGGCGCATCGAGGCCGCGCGCGCGGCGCGGCGCCGGGTGATCGTGCTGCGCCCGTGGGTCCGCTGGGGCGCGGGGCTCGCGGCGGTGCTGGCGGTCGGCATCGCGCTCGGCCGCTGGACGGCGGGGGCGGGGGGCGCGGGGGGGGCAGGAGCGCGCGGTCCGGGCGCGGGCGGCGGCGATCGGGTCTCAGCACTCGCCTACGGCCTGGCGGCGGCACAGCACCTCACGCGCACCGAGGCGCTGCTCACCGGGTTCCGCGCCGAGGCGCGTGCCGGCGACCCGACGGCTCAGTTCAGCGCGCAGGCCCGGGATCTCCTCACCACCACTCGGCTGATGCTCGATTCGCCGGCGGCGAACGACCCCCGGCTCAAGAGCCTGCTCGAGGATCTGGAGCTCGTCCTGGCCCAGATCGCCCAGCTGCCCGCGAGCGGCGCGCGGGAAGATGTACAGCTGATCAACCAGGGACTGGACCAGCGGAGCGTGTTGCTGCGGCTGCGGACGGCGATCCCCGCCGGTCCCGGGCCCGTGCGCACGCAAGGAGCACTGTGATGCAGGCGATGTATCTGGTAGTCGCGGCCGTCGTCGGGATACAACAGCCGATGGCGCGGCTTCAGGCGACGCTCGACGCCTTCGGCCCGCGCGCCACCCAGGACGAGCAGGATCCCACGGACTCGCTGTGGCGCGCCGCGCGCCAGGCGCTGAACCGCGGGGATTACACGGCCGCGGCGAACCTGTACGGCGATCTCGTGCGGCGCTTCCCGAGCGCGACCCGCGCGGGCGATGCCCTCTACTGGTCCGCGTTCGCGCTCTACAAGAACGACGACCTGGCCCGCGCGCGCAGCCTCCTCGTCACCCAGCGCCGCAGCTATCCCCGGTGCGCGACGCTGCGGGACGGGGACGCGCTGCTGGCGCGGATCCAAGCGGCGCTCGCAAAGCAGGGCGACGCCGAGGCCGCGGCGTGGCTCGCCGAGCGGGCGCGACAAGCCGGCGGCTCGGGCGGGGGCGCCGCGCCGGCGGGCTGCCCGGGGGCGGACGATGACGACGACATGCGCATCGCCGCGCTCAACGGACTGTTGCAGATGGATGCGGGAAACGCCGTCCCCATCCTCAAGAGAGTGCTGGCGCGCCGGGACGCCTGCTCCGCCGGCCTGCGCCGCAAGGCGGTGTTCATCGTCTCGCAGAAGCGGGGTGAGGAGACCGAGGACATCCTGCTCGACGTGGCGCAGCACGACCCCGACGCCGAGGTGCGGCAGCAGGCCGTCTTCTGGCTGTCCCAGGTTCCGAGCGAGCGCTCGGTGAACATGCTCGACTCCATCCTCCGGACGACGGACGACGAGGAGCTGCGGGACAAGGCGATCTTCGCCCTGTCGCAGCAGCACAGTCCGCGCGCCGCGCAGATCCTGCGCGCCTACGCCGAGCGCGCCGCCGCGCCCGGCGAGGCGCGCCAAAAAGCGATCTTCTGGCTGGGGCAGCAGCACTCAGCCGAGAACGCCGCGTTCCTGCGGGGGCTGTACGCGAAGCTGACGGACGAGGACCTGAAGGACAAGGTGATCTTCTCGCTCTCGCAGATGGGCGGCTCCGAGAACGGGCGCTGGCTGATGGACATCGCCACGGGCGAGCGCGAGCCGATCGAGATGCGCAAGAAGGCACTGTTCTGGGCGGGGCAGACCGGGGCTGACCTGAGCCAGCTCGCCGCGTTGTACGACCGCATGCAGAACACGGAGATGAAGCAGCAGCTGATCTTCGTGTACTCGCAGCGCCACGAGGCGGCGGCGGTGGACGCCCTGATCAAGATCGCCAAGACCGAGCAGGACAGGGAGCTCCGGAAAAAGGCGATCTTCTGGCTGGGCCAGTCGCACGACCCGCGCGCCGCCCAGGTCCTGCTGGAGATCATCAACCAATGATCGTGCCGCTGGCGCTGCTCCTCGCGCAGGGCGTCGCGGCCCGTATCGCCCGAGCCCCCGACGGCGCAGTGCGCCTGACCTTCGCGGTGCGCCCCGGCGTGTGCGGCAATGGACGTGATGTCCGCATGAACACGTCGGACGGGACGTTCGACGGCGCCGACCTGGAGTGCGCCTGCGAGCCGGGCCCCGTGCGCGTCGCGCTCGCCGTGCGGGGCGGCGCGGTGGAGTCGCTCCGCACCTACGTCGGCGGGCGCTGGGCCACGCCGGCTGCCGGCGCGATCGTGACCGACCTCGGGACCGTCGCCGCGCGCGACGCCGCGGACTTCCTGCTGGGACTCGCGGCGCGGGACGGCAGCCGCGCCGGGGAGGAAGCGATCTTCCCCGCGACCATCGCGGACTCCGTGACCGTCTGGCCGGCGCTCCTCAAGCTCGCCCGTGACGATCGCGTGGCGCGGCGCACCCGCCGCCAAGCCGTGTTCTGGCTCGGACAGGCGGCGGGCGACGCCGCGACCCGCGGGCTCACGGACCTGGTCGACGACTCGCGGGTGGACCGCGAGGTGAAGGAGCACGCGGTGTTCGCACTGTCGCAGCGGCCGCGGGACGAAGGCGTCCCCGCCCTGATCCGGATCGCCCGGACCCACGGGGACCCCGAGGTCCGCAAGAAGGCCATCTTCTGGCTGGGGCAGTCGGACGACCCGCGCGCCCTCGCGCTGTTCGAGGAACTCCTGACCGGACCCTGACGCCGCGACGTTCCGCGCTGGCGACGTTCAAGATCAACTATTGGTTGAGCCTCTAGTGCGACGGCCCCTCGTATATTCCCCGCATGCCTTTCTGGACCTGGCGCCGGAAACTCACGGCCGCAATCGCGGTCGTATTGCTGCTCGCGTTGGGCTGGGCGGCGGTGGTGGTCGCCGTGGCGCTGGCGGCCGCGCGCGACCAGGCGACGCCAGCCGACGCGATCGCGGTGCTGGGCGCGGCGCAGTACAACGGCCGCCCCTCGCCCGTGTTCCGGGCCCGGCTCGATCACGCGGCGGCGCTGTACCAACGCGGCCTCGCGCCGGTCGTGCTCGTCACCGGCGGTGTGGGCACGGGCGACACGGTGAGCGAGTCCGAGGTCGGGCGCCGCTATCTCGTCAAGGCCGGGCTGCCGGAGAACGCGGTGGTCGCGCTCCCCGCGGGCACGAGCACGTCCGCCTCGCTCGACGGTGTCGCGCTCTGGTTCGGCGGACGCGACAGCCGGCGGGTCCTGCTCGTCTCGGACGGATTCCACATGCTGCGCCTGCAGATCATCGCGACGCGCCTCGGCCTCGTGCCGTTCACGTCGCCCGCGCCGGGCTCGCCGATCCGCTCCAACCCCCGGCGCAATGCGGCCTACTTCCTCGCCGAGGGGTTCAAGGTGCCCCTCACCTGGGTCTTCAACCACTGAGGAGCGCGATGCAACTCGCCAGCCGCCGGATGTACACGGGCCGGGTGGTGCGGCTCGATGTCGATACGGTCCGCTTCCCGGACGGCTCCACGGGAGAGCTAGAGGTGATCCGGCACCCCGGCGCCGCCGCCGTAGTCCCGTGCGCCTCCGACCCGCAGAGCGAGGATCCCACGATCCTGATGATCAAGCAGTACCGCTACGCCGCGGGGGGCTCGCTCTGGGAGGTGCCGGCCGGCACCCTGGGCCCGGGCGAAGACCCCGAGACGTGCGCCCGCCGCGAACTCACCGAGGAAGCGGGGGTGACGGCGACGGAGCTCGTGCGGCTCACGTCCATCTGGACGACGCCCGGCTTCACGGACGAGGTGATCCACCTGTACATGGCGACCGGGCTCCGGGCCGGGACGCCGGCGCGCGAGCGCGACGAGTTCATCGAGGTCGAGCCGCAGCCGCTGTCGCAGGTGCTCGGCCGGATCCGGGACGGGGAGATTCGTGACGCGAAGACGATTGTCGCTATCCTTTATATGGCGGGGTTCACCCTCGGGATGTAGCGCTGCTGTGTCATCTGTCGTGGACGGCGGCATTGGGGGCAGCCGGGGGTGCGGGAACAAGCTCTTTCGGGGCGCGGGGTTACACATGACCAGCGACGGGTACGGTTCCTGCCGTATCTAATAGGGAAGGGCCTCGCCGCAGGGATACGCTGAGTTCGATCTGAAACCACGGAGCAGCCCTATGCGAGCACTGCTCAAACGGAAAACCCCGGCCGTCGTGACCGCGCGCGCGCTGGAGCGCCAGGCGCTGCACGAGCTGGACGACGGGGGGCTCGTGCTCGAGCACCTGGCGGGGGACCACCAGGCGTTCGGGACCCTCGTGGACCGTTACCAGACCCGCCTGCTCAACTTCATCAACCGCACCATCGGCGACCGCGAGCGTGCCGAAGATCTCGTCCAGGAGGTCTTCATCCGCGTGTTCCGCCACCTGCACCGGTTCGACCAGACCAAGAAGTTCTCGACCTGGATCTACACCATCGCCTCGAACCTGGCGAAGAACGAGCTGCGTAACCGCAGCCGCAATCCCCTCGTCCTGTTCCAGACGATCAAGAAGCACTGGGAGGCCGACCATCGGCCGCTCCAGTTCGAGGACACCACGGCGCGGCCGGACGACCTGTACCGCAAGCGCTATCTGAAGCAAGCCGTGGATCAGTGCGTGGGCCAGCTGCCCTCGCATCACCGTGCCGTCTTCGTGCTGCGCGAGCTCGAAGGGAAGAGCTACGCCGAGATCGCCGAAATCACGGGTTGCAATCTGGGCACGGTCAAGAGCCGCCTGAACCGCGCTCGGAACAGCTTCGCCCAGCTTATCGAGCCGCTGCTCCAATAGTCGGCGACCCGCCCGCTGGCCTGAGGGGGGAACCCCAACCCACTCGCGCGGTACAAGATAGCCGTCATGACGTGCGCTGAATTCCTCGACCGCTATACGGACTTCCGGGACGGGCTCATCACGGCCCGGCGGGAGGTACGGCATCTCGAGCGCCACCTCGCCTACTGCGCCGCCTGCCGTCGGTACGATGCGGCGGTACGGCGCGGCGTGCTGGCGCTCCAGGCCGCCGAGACGATCGAGCCCTCCCCCGACTTCCGGCGCCGCCTCGACCTGCGGCTCGAGCGCGAGCGGCGGGCGGCGCGCGAAGTGCCGGCCCGTGCGGGGGTCGCGGCGGCGCTGTTGATCGCGGCCGCGTTGGCGCTCGTCGCCCTCGAGAGCGTGCGGCGCCCTCAGGTGGCGCACGCGCCGGCCCTCCCGCCGGTGTCCTTCCCCAAGCCCGTCGTCCAGGCCGGCGTGCCGTTCGTCTCGTTCCAAGACCCGCGCGCGAGCGTGTTCACGGGAAACCCGAACCCGTACGGCACGGCGCTCGTCGAACCCGCCTCCGCGGGCCGATAGGCTTTCTCTCGACTCGAGGCCGCGGTAACTTGAGCCCCGTATGGGGGCTCTCTCTTTTGACGCGCTGCTCCGGAGCCTGAAGCAGGGCGCGCCCGATCCGGTGTACTACCTCCATGGCGACGAGGACGTGCTGAAGGGTGAGGCTATCCGGGCCCTCGTCGAGCGGACCGTGGACCCGCCGGCGCGCGACTTCAACGTGGACCAGCGGAGCGCGGTCGACCTGGACCCAGCGTCGTTCCACGCTCTCGTCAACACGCCACCGATGCTCGCTGCCGCGCGAATGGTGGTGATCCGCGGGCTCGAGCAACTTAGGAAGGCCGCCACCGTGCGCCGGGAGCTGGCGCGCTACCTCGACTCCCCCAACCCGACCACCGTGCTCGTGCTCGTCCAGGGCGCGGGCGAGCCGCCCGATGCGGAGCTCGCACACCGCGCCACCACCGTGGCGGTGGACCCGCTGCCCCCGGCACGGGTCGAGCGCTGGCTGGTGCATCGCGCGAGCCAGCTTGGTCTGGTGCTGGCCCCGGACGCGACCGAGCTGCTGCTCGCCGCCGTGGGGAACGACCTCGCGGCGCTGGCCGGGGAACTCGAGAAGCTCGCGGCGGCCACGGGGGCGGGGGGGGCGGGGGGGGCGGGGGGGGGCACCGCTACCCGCGACGCTGTCGCCGCTCTGGTGGGGGTGCGGCGCGGGGAGACGGTGCAGGACCTGGTGGACGCGGCGCTGGAGCGGCGCGCCGCCGCAGCGGCCGCGCTGGTCGACCCGGTACTCGGGCAGGCCGGGATGAGCGGCGTGCGCATCGTCACCGCGCTGGCGACCGCGCTCGTCGGCACCGCGCTGGCGCGGGCGGAGCTCGACCGCGGGGCACCGCAGGGCCGGCTCGAATCGCTCGTCCTCTCGCACCTGCGCGCCGCCCGTCCCTACGGCCTGGGGAGCTGGGAGCGCGCGGCGGCCAGCTGGGCCCGCTGGGCCGTCTTGTGGAGCGCGCGCGAGCTGTCCGGCGCGCTGCGCCTCGCGCTCGACGCCGACCGCGCCCTCAAGTCGAGCACGGTCACCGACGAGCGGGGGATTCTCGTGCAGCTCGTACTCTCGTTCGCGGTGTTGCAGCGGGAGGCGGCATGAAGGCGGTTAGGCGGCTAGGCGGTTGGACGGTTAGTGTGGTACCGCTCTTGCTAACCGCCTATCCGGCTAACCGGCTAATCGCCCAGACCGACACCCTGCGCGCCACCGCGCTGCGCGTTGCCCAAACCCGGCCCGACTCCGCACGCGCCATGATGCGCCGGCTGGTCGCGAGCCTGTCACCGCAGGATTCCCTGTATCCGGGGGCGCTCTTCACGGCGGGGCGGATCGCCGCCGACGCCACCGCGGCCGCGACGAACCTGCAGCGGGTGGTGGTCGAGTACGGCCGCTCGGTGTGGGCCGACTCGGCGCTGGTGCTGCTCACGCAGCTCTACTTCGCGCAAGGGGACCCCGCGGCGACGGTGCAGGCGGCGGAACGCCTGCGGCGTGACTACCCCGACTCGCCCCTCAAGCCCCGGGCCGACTTCTGGGGCGCCCGCGCGTATTTCGACCTCAAGGACGACGCGCACGGCTGCGCCCTGGTCACCGAGGCGCTAGACGGCGCCGGCGCCGACGTCGAGTTCAGGAACCAGGTGAGCTTCTACGCCGGGCGCTGCGCCCCGGGCGCGGCGACGACCGCTACACCCTCTGTCGCGAGCGACACCCAAGCAAAGCCGGCGCCGGGGACTACGACCTACGCCGTCCAGGTGCTCGCGGTCAAGAGCACCGCGCAAGTCGATGACATGCTCACGCGGCTTAAGGTCATGGGGTTCGAGGCCCGCGTGGTGCGGGACACGAGCGGCTTCTTCAAGGTGCGCGTCGGGCATTACCGGACGCGCGACGAGGCGGTGCAGGCGCAGCGGCGCTTGAAGGCGCGGCTCGGCGGCCAGCCCTTCCTCGTGGAGGAGCCATGACACCGCGCGTCGAAGCCGACACCCCGCTGATGCAGCAGTACCGCGACATCAAAGCGCGGCACCCGGACACGATCCTGTTTTTCCGGATGGGCGACTTCTACGAGATGTTCGAGGACGATGCCCGGCTTGCCGCGCGGGAGCTTGGCCTCACGCTCACGTCGCGCAACAACGGCGGCGCGGCGGACGTGCCGCTCGCCGGGGTTCCCGTGAAAGCCGGGACCGAGTACCTGCGCCGCCTGATCGCGCTGGGACACCGCGTGGCGATCTGCGAGCAGGTGGAGGACCCGAAGCTCGCGAAGGGTCTCGTGCGCCGTGAGGTGGTCGAGACCGTGACGCCCGGCACCGTGCTCGCGGACGAGTGGCTCGAGCGCAAGCGGAACAACTTCCTGCTGGCCGTGGATCCCCGCGGCGCCACCGCGGGGCTGGCGGCGCTCGATCTCACCACGGGGGAATTCGTGCTCGAGACGGTGGCGCCCGAGGATCTCGCCGCCGCGCTCGCCCGGTACGAGGCTCCGGAGCTGGTCCTGCCCACGGGCGCCGGCTTGAGCTCCGGGGGCGCAACCCGCAGCGAGCGCGAGGGCTGGGAGTTCGACCCGGAGCTCGCGCGAGAGGATCTCGCGCGCACCTTCCGGCTCGCGTCGCTCGACGGCCTAGGGATCGAGGCGGGCGACCGTGCCGCCCTCGGCGCCGCGGGAGCGCTGCTGCGCTACGCCCGCGAGCTCAAGCCCGGCGGCCTGCCGCACCTCGCCCTGCCCCGCGTGCTGCGGCGCGGCGACGTGCTCCCGCTCGACGAGATGACCCGGCGCAACCTGGAGCTCGTGGAGCCCCTCCGCGCCGGCGCCACCGAGGGCGCCGCGGGGACACTGCTCGAGGTGCTCGACCGTACGCTGACCCCGATGGGGGCGCGGCTGTTGCGGCGCTGGCTGCTCGCGCCGCTGGTCGAACCCGCCGCGATCAACGCCCGGCTCGACGCGATCGGCGTGCTGGTGGCGGACGCGCGCGGGCGGGACCGCCTGCGCGAAGCGCTCGACGGCGTGCGCGACCTCGAGCGCCTGGCGGGCCGGGCCGCGCTGGGGCGCGCGACCCCGCGTGAGTTGGGCGCCTTGCGCGACTCGATCCTCCGGCTCCCCGACGTGCGTGCGGCGCTCGACGGCCTCGAGGCGCGGGGCCGCGCGGCGCTGGTCGAAGAGGCCGCCGATCGCTTCGACCTGCTCCAAGACCTGGGCGACGAACTCGCCCGAGCGCTGGTCGAGCGGCCGCCCGCGCAGCTCGCGGACAGCGACGCGATCCGTCCGGGCTACGACCCCGAGCTCGACGGGCTCAAGGACGCGCGCGACGGCGGGAAGCACTTCATCGCGGGACTCCAGGCACGGGAGCGCGAGCGGACCGGCATTACGTCGCTCAAGGTCGGCTTCAACAAGGTCTTCGGGTACTACATCGAGGTCACGAACCCCCACAAGAGCCGCGTGCCGACGGACTACGAGCGGCGCCAGACGCTGTCGGGGGCGGAGCGCTACGTCACACCGGAGCTGAAGCAGTGCGAGGCGCAGGTGCTCGGCGCCGAGGAGCGGATCGCGGCACGCGAAGCGGAGCTCGTGGAGGCGCTGCGGCACCGCATCGCGGACGTGATCGGCCGGGCCCAGACCACCGCGGGGCTGCTCGCCCGGCTCGACGTGTGGGGGGCGCTCGCCGATCTCGCCCATCGCGAGCGCTACGTCCGCCCCGAAGTGAACGCCGGCTTCACGATCACGCTCGAGGGCAGTCGTCACCCGGTGGTCGAGCGGATGATGGCGCGCGAGGCGTTCATGCCGAACGACATCCAGCTGGACGAGGCGGCCCGGGTGATTCTCCTCACCGGGCCCAACATGGCGGGGAAGTCGACGCTGCTGCGGCAGGTGGGGCTGTGCGTGCTGCTCGCCCAAATGGGAGCCTTCGTGCCGGCGCGACGCGCGGTGATCGGCGTGGTGGACCGGCTGTTCACGCGCGTCGGAGCCTCGGACAACCTGGTGCGCGGCCAGTCCACCTTCATGGTGGAGATGAGCGAGGCGAGCGCGATCCTGCACGGCGCGACGACGCGGAGCCTCGTGCTGCTCGATGAGATCGGGCGCGGCACCTCGACCTACGACGGCGTGGCGATCGCCTGGGCCGTGACGGAGTTCCTGCACAACGCGCTCGGCTGTAAGACGATCTTCGCGACGCACTACCACGAGCTGACGCAGCTCACCGAAGAGCTTGCGCACGCCCGCAACTTCAACGTGGCGGTGCGGGAGGCGGGAGAGGAGATCGTATTCCTGCACCGCCTCGAGCCGGGCGCGGCGGACCGCTCCTACGGCATCCACGTGGCCCAGCTGGCGGGGTTGCCGGCGCCCGTCGTGGAGCGCGCCCGGCAGGTGTTGCAGCTGCTCGAGGCCGGCCACCACGTCGCGCATCAGCCCCCACCGCCACCGCCCGACGCGGCGCAGCTCGGGCTGTTCGGCGCCCCCGCCCCCGCGCCGCACCCGCTCCTGGCCGAGCTCGACCACCTGGACGTCAACACATTGTCGCCGCTCGAGGCGCTGAACCGGCTCGCGGAGTGGAAGAAGCAGCTCCAGGAGGGAACGTGAGCGCCTGGCGGTACGCGCTCGCGGGTGTCCTCGCGCTCGGGTGCGGCAGGCGGCCATCGTCGGGCCAGACGGGAGACGCGGGCCCGCCGGGCCCGCCCGATCAAGAGCCGCCCGTGGCGCTGAACCCGGACTCGCCGATCCAGTACCCGCCGAGGCTGTACGACCAGAAGGTCGAGGGGGACGTGGTGCTGCGCCTGTTCGTCGACTCGGCGGGGCGGCTCGCCCCCGACTCGAGCAAGGTGGCCGAGTCGAGCGGCTATCCCGCGCTCGATTCGGCGGCGCTGTCGGGCGCGCGGAAGCTGCGCTTCGCGCCCGCGCGGCGCCACGGGGTCCCGGTCGCGACGGCGTTCCTGCAGCCGATCGAGTTCCACCACCCCGCGGCGAGCGGCGCCGCGCTCAAGGGAGCGCCCGACATCACGAGCCCCCGGCCCCCCCCGCCCACCCCGCCGCTCCCGCCCGCGGCCGCACCCCGGGTACGGGCCGACACGAGCCGCCCGCGGCCGGACACGGCCCGGGCGCGGCTGGACACGCCCCGGGCGCGGCCCGACACCACGCGCGCCAGGCCGGACAGCGGTGCCGCCCCACACTAGGCCGTACGCGAACATCCTGGAGACCATCGGGTGGACGCCCCTCGTCCGCCTGAACAAGGTGACGCAGGGGGTCCGGACGCCGATCTACGCCAAGGCGGAATACTTCAACCCGGGCGGTTCGGTGAAGGACCGCATCGGCCTCGCGATGATCGAAGCCGCCGAGCGCGAGGGGCGGCTCAAGCCCGGCGGCTTGATCGTCGAGGCGACATCGGGGAACACCGGGGTGGGGCTCGCGCTCGCCGCGGCGGTGAAGGGCTACCGCTGCGTGTTCACCATGCCGGACAAGATGTCGCAGGAGAAGGCGCGCCTGCTGCGCGCGCTCGGCGCCGAGGTGATCATCACGCCCACGGCGGTGCCGCCCGATCATCCCGAGAACTACATCATGAAGGGCCGCGCGATCGCCGCGTCTCACCCCAACGCGATCTTCGCGGACCAGCATTACAACCCGGTGAATCCCGAAGTGCACTATCGCACCACCGGCCCCGAGATCTGGGAGCAGACCGAGGGGAAGGTCACGCATTTCGTGTGCGCGCCGGGGACGGGCGGCACGGTGAGCGGCGCCGGCCGGTTTCTCAAGGAGAAGAACCCCGCGATCCGGGTGATCGCGGGCGATCCGGCCGGCTCCATCTACACCGAGTATGCGCGCACGCGTCGGAAGATCGAAGGACACCCCTACAAGGTGGAGGGGATCGGCGGCGACAAGCTCCCCACCTCGCTCCACTGGGACGTGATCGACGAGTGGGTCACCGTGTCCGACAAGGACGCGATGCTCATGGCGCGGCGCCTCGCGCAGGAGGAGGCGCTGTTCGCCGGCGGCTCGACCGGCGTGAACATCGTGGCGGCGCTCGAGGTGGCGCGGCGGGTGAATGACCCGCAGGCGCTCGTGGTCACGGTGCTGGCCGACACCGGAGAGCGTTACCTGTCGAAGGTCTACAACGACGAGTGGCTGCGCGAGAACCAGATTCTCGAGGCCGAGCGGGTCACGGTCGTGCGCTTGCTCGAGGCGAAGAATTCGGGCGCCCCGCCGCTCATCTCGGTGGCGCCAACGGCCACCGTGCGACAAGCACTCAACCTGATGAGCACCTACAACGTGTCGCAGCTGCCGGTGCTCGACGGCGGGGACGGGGTGGGCGCGGTGTCGGAGCAGGGCCTCATGGCGCGGGCGCTCGAAGAGCCGGCGACGCTGGACACACCCGTCGGCGACCTGATGGACGCGCCATTCCCCGTGGTGGACGCGGACCTCCCGGTGGAGCGCCTCACCGCGCTGCTGTCGCGCGAGACGCCGGCGGCGCTGGTACGGCGCGAGGGGAAGATCGCGGGGATCGTGACGCGCTACGACGTGCTGCACCAGCTCGCGGGGATCCACTGATGCGGGTCACCGTGATCACGGGCGGCGCGACCGCGGAGCGCACCGTCGCGTTCGCCGGCGCGGCGCAGATCGTCGAGGCGCTGCGCAGCCGGGAGCACGAGGTCCACGTCGTCGACACGGTCACGGGCCTCCTCGCCCCGGCCGACGAGCAGCGGCTCCTGACCGGCGACGTGGGGCGCGACCCTCCCGGCGTCGCGGACTTGGACGAGCGGGAGCGGGATCTGCTGTCGAACGGGCTTGCCGCGCTCGGCCCGGTGCAGCACGCCGACGTGCTGTTCCTGTGCCTGCACGCCGGGCGCGGCGAGGGCGGCATCCTCCAGGCGGTGCTCGACGTGATCGGCGTGCCCTACACGGGCAGCGGGTCGCTGGCGAGCGCGCTGGCGATGGACAAGGACCTCGCCAAACGGTTGTTCCGGGCGGCGGGGGTGCCGGTGCCGGCGTGGTTCATGGCGCCGGTCGCGCCGGAGGACGTCACCACCGCGCTGGGGTGGCCCGTGATCGTGAAGCCGTCCAAGATGGGGTCGTCGGTCGGGATGACGCTGGTGAAGGGCGCCAAGGCGCTGGACGCGGCCGTCGAGCTGGCCCGCCGCTACGACAGCGAAGTGATGGCGGAGCAGTTCGTCCCCGGGCGGGAGCTGACCGTGGGGGTCCTGGGCGACGTGCCGCTCCCGGTCGGCGAGATCATCCCCAAGCACGAGCTGTTCGACTATGAGTGCAAGTACACGCCCGGGATGTCGGAGGAGATCTTCCCGGCCAAGCTGGACACGGCGCTCGCGCGCCAGCTGCAGGAGCTGGCGCTCACGGCGCACCGCGCGCTCAAGCTCGGCGGTTATTCGCGGGTCGACTTCCGGTTGAGCCCCGAGGGCGACATCTTTTGTTTGGAGGCCAATACGCTCCCCGGCATGACGCGGACGAGCCTCCTCCCGCAGGCCGCCCGGGCGGCGGGGATCGAGTTTCCGGAGCTGTGCGAGCGAATCTGTCGGTTGGCCGGGAACTCGGGGAGCGCGCGCGGGGGATAAACACCAGATGGGCCCGCAGCGGACGTTCGGCATGACCCCGTGGGTGCGGCGGCTGATCGTCGCCAACCTCGTCGTCTTCCTGCTCCAGAAGACGATCTTCCTCAATCCACGCTTCCTGCTGGCATTCGGGTTCGTGCCGCTGGCCGCGCTCGCGCAGCCGTGGACGTTTCTCACGTACATGTTCATCCACGCGAACGTCCTGCATCTGGCCGTCAATCTCCTGGCGCTGTTCGTGTTCGGACGCCAGGTCGAGGAGCGGATGGGAAGCGGCCCGTTCCTCGTGTACTACCTGTTGTGCGGGTTCGGAGGCGCGGCGCTGTCGTTCCTGCTGATGCAGCTCCGGCCGGTCGAGGTCGTGGTGGGCGCGTCGGCGGCTGTGTATGGCGTGATGCTGGCGTTCGCCTGGGCGTGGCCGGACCAGCCGATCTACGTGTTTCCCCTGCCCGAGCCGATCCCGGCGAAGTGGCTCGTGACCTTCTACGTCGCGCTCTCGCTCGTGCCCGCGCTGCTGCCGGCGGGAGACGGCGTGGCGCACTTGGCGCACCTGGGCGGGTTCGCGACGGGCTTCCTGTATCTCAAGACGGCGGACTGGCGGCTGGCGCGCGCCGAGCGGCACGTGCGGCGCGCGGTGCAGCCGAGCGTGCTGGTGCATCCCGGGCGCGCGGCGCGGGCGAGCGACGCCGCGAAGCCGCGCCGCGTCGAGCGCGATCCGGCGCAGGCCGAGATCGATCGGGTGCTCGATAAGATCTCGGCGCGCGGGATCGACAGCCTCACTCCCGCCGAGCGGCGGTTCCTCGCCGAGATGAGCCGCAAGATGCGCGACAAGGGCTGAGCGAAAAAGTCAAGGCGGGCGTCGCGGGCGTGCGCTTGTCTTGAGAGCGGCCGCTTCCCAAATTGGGGCCGTCCGCTCCATGCTCGTCAACCTGGTGCCGGAATTCCTCGCGGTCCTGGCCGCGCCCGATCCCGCCGCGGCATATCACGATTATCTCGAGCGCCACAAGCCGGTCCTCCAGAGTTACTGGCACAACTACGTGCTCGATCCGGCATCGCCGCACGCGGCGCAGGTGATCGCGGCGTCGCTCCAGGCCGAGCGCGCCGACCTGCGCCGCCTGCTCGACGACGTGGACGTGACGGCGATCGCGGACGATGCTCTGCAGCGCGCGCTCGATCAGCTCGAAACCGACTGCCCCGTCGATCTCTACCTCATGGTCGGCGTGGGCGCCGCGAACGCGGGCGAGCTGGTGGTGGGCGGGCGCGGCATCGCCTTCGTGTGCCTCGAGCACTTCACGGGCCGGGCCAACCCGCAGACCTACGGCATGGGCCTCGCGCCGCATCTCCTGCCCCTGTGGATCGCGCACGAAGTGGCGCACGCGGTGCGCTACACGTCGCCCACCAGCCGCGCGGATCTGCGGCGGCTGGTCGCCGACCTGCGGGGGGCCTACGACTACTGGGATACGGGGAGCCGCGCGACGTTGCGGGAGCTGCTCGTGAACGAGGGCGCGGCGGTGGCGGCGGCGCAGGCCGTGGCGCCGGGGTTCGAGCCGTGGGAGTATTTCGGCTACACGCGGCGGCAATACCGGCGGATCCGGGAGCTGGACGCGTTCCTGCGGCGCACCGCTGCGCCGCTGCTGGAGGAGCGGGGGCTGGGCTTGCGGCTCAGGTTCTTGTCCGGCGGGATGAGCCCGGCGGCGCGGCTCATGGGGGGCAAGGTGTTGCCGGAGCGGTCGGGGTACTACCTCGGCCTGCGGCTGATCGAGAGCTACCTCGGTGAACGGGGGCCCGCCTCGACGCTGCGCGCCGCGGCCGACGAGTTCCGCAAGGCCGACGAGCGCGCGCTCGGGATCCAGACCGCATGAGCCCGCGACCGCGGGCGGAGCGGCGGCGCAACCGGCCGCTGCGCGAGGTGCTGGACGACCTGCTCGGGCACGCGCGCGACATCACCCGGCGCGCGAAGCAAATGACCCCGGCAGAGCTGGACTACGCCCAGCAGCGGCTCGAGTGGCTGGCGGACGAAGTGTGGCGCGTGGCCACGGGGACCCCGCCGCCCGAGTAACCCCCGAAAAAGTTCCGTTTCGCGGCCCCAACACCGGTCTTGACACCCGTCGGAGCGGCGGGCAGGTTAGCACCCCATCGATACGGTTCCGTAGGAGCTACCCGCAGACGCGGGACCGCGTGGTTCGCCACACCCCTCAGCCACGCCGCTCTCAACACCGCATTCGTGAGCCAGCAGGCGACCTTCGTGCACCTCATCCGGATCGGGAGGTAGTTATGGCAGCGGACTTCTTCATCGGCGAATCCCTCGTAGGCGACGGGAATGAAGTCGCCCACATCGACTTGATCATCGGGTCGAAATCGGGCCCCGCAGGGGCGGCGTTCACGCATGCGCTGTCGACTAACACCGACGGCTTCACCCACTTGCTTGCGGTGGTCGCCCCCAACCTGCCGGCGAAACCCGACACGCTCCTCTTCAACAAGGTCACGATGAAGAACGCCACCCAGGCCGTCCAGATGTTCGGTCCGGCGCAGGCGGCAGTGGCGCGGGCGGTGGTCGACAGCGTCTCCTCGGGCGTCATTCCGCGTGACCGGGTGGACGACTACTGCATCCTGGTGGGCGTGTTCATCCACTGGGAAGCGAAGAACGACAAGAAGATCTTCGACTTCAACTACCGGGCGACCAAGGAGTCGATCGAGCGCGCCCTGAAGGGCCAGCCGAGGATCGACACGGTGATCACGCAGGCGAAGACGGCGACGCATCCGTTCGCTGGCGGCGCCGACAAGGGCTGATCTCACCGGCGGTCGCCTGATCTCGCGTCGAGGGGCGGGACTGCCGCCCCTCGACTGCTTTCGCGCACCTGTCCGTGCGGAGCATGAACCCCCATGCGTAAGCTCCTGCTGCAGCTCGACAGCTCCAAGCTGCCGAGCGCGTTCGACCGGGTGGTGGCGTACGACGCCGGCGCCGACGAGGTGATGAGCTACGGCGGCATCACCGCCGCGGAGGTCCGCGACCTGGTCTACGGCTGCATCTTCACGCGCGGCCCCAAGGACTTGAAGCACACCGCGGTATTCATCGGCGGCGCCGACATGGCGGCGGGCGAGCAAGTGCTCGCGGCGGCCACCACAGCCATGTTCAAGCCCTTCACGGTGTCGGCGATGCTCGACTCCAACGGCTCCAATACGACCGCGGTCGCGGCGGTGGCAAAGATGCGGCAGGCAGCCGGGGCCGACGTGCGCGGGAAACGCGTGGTGATCGTCGCGGGGACGGGGCCCGTCGGGATCCGGGCCGCCGGACTGTTCGCCAAAGCGGGAGCGGACGTGTGCATCACGTCGCGCAAGGCCGACGCGGGCGAGCGGGCGCGCGACCTCGTGCTCAAACGGTTTGGCGGGACGGTGCGCGCCATCGCGATGCCGGATGCGAGAGAGGCGGTGCGCGCCTGCGAGCGGGCGGAGCTGCTGCTCAACGCCGGACCCGCAGGGGTGATGCTCGTCCCGAAACAGGCGTGGGCGAACCGGCCCGGCCTCAAGGTGGTGGCGGACGTCAACGCGGTCCCGCCGCTCGGCGTCGAAGGGGTCGAGACGATGGACGACGGCGTCACGAAGGAGGGCGTGGTGTGCTTCGGCGCCCTCGCCATCGGCAACCTGAAGATGAAGGTGCACAAGGCGTGCATCGCCCGCCTGTTCGAGCGCAACGACCTCGTGCTGGACGCCGAGACGATCGCCGACGTCGCACGGGAGTTGCTGGCGCCACGGCCGTGAGCCGATGCCGCGCGTCATCGGCATCGATCCCGGCACCGTGAGCATCGATCTCTGCGGAATCGATGACGGCCGACTGTTCCTCGATCGCTCCACCCCGACCGCCCGAGTGCTCGCCGATCCCGCGGGGTTCATCGCCCTGCTCGAGCAGGCGGGGCCACTCGATCTCATCGCCGGCCCGTCGGGATACGGCCTGCCGCTCACGCGCGTCCAGGACGTGACTGACGACGACCTCCGGCTCGCGTTCCTCGCGGCCCCCGGCGAGTCGGGTGGGATCGGCGGGCTCACCGCGCTGGTGCGCGCGCTCGGGCGGTCGGCGCTCCCCGTGGTGCTCACCCCGGGGGTGGTCCACCTCACGACCGTGCCCGAGCACCGCAAGGTGAACCGAGTGGACATGGGCACGGCGGAGAAGGTCTGCGCGGTGGCGCTCGCGATCGACGAGCAGGCACGACGCGGCGCGCTCCCGCCCACCAAGGTGTCCCTCGTGCTGCTCGAGCTGGGCGGCGCCTTCAGCGCCGCCGTGGCCGTGGCGGACGGCCGCATCGTGGACGGCGTCGGGGGTTCGAGCGGGCCGCTGGGTTTCCGGGCGGCCGGCGCGCTCGACGGCGAGGTGGCCTACCTCGCGGGCGAGGTGCCGAAACAACTCGTGTTCGGCGGCGGGGCCGCAGCGATCGCCGGATGGAACGAGGACGCCGCGTCCCCAGAGCGTTTCGCCCGTCCCGCGACGGCGCGAGAGCGGGTCGCCTGGGAGGCGTTCGTCGAGAGCGCCGCGAAGACCGCAATCGCGCTCGCGACGTCGGTCCCCTCACCCAAGGAGTTCGTGCTGTCGGGCCGGCTGGCGCAGGTGGAGGCCGTGCAGCACGCGATGCGCCAGCGGCTCGGCGGGGTCGCGCCCACCCGGGTGCTCGAGGGGTTCGCCCAGGTGGCCAAGGAAGGCGCGCAGGGCGCGGCGCTCGTCGCCGACGGGCTGGCCGGCGGCGCCCACCGCGAGCTGGTGGAGGCGCTGGCGATCCGCGAGGCAGGGGGCACGGTACTCGATCACCTGTATGTCATCCCGCGGGAGCGGGCGCGGCGGCGCCTGGGGCTGTCGTGACATGACGCGCGTCCTCATCGCCGGCGTCTCCACCCGCGGTTTCGCGGAATCGGCCGCGCGCGCGGGGTACGACGTCGTCGCCGTGGACGGCTTTGGCGACCTGGACCTCCGCGCCGGCGCGCAGACCGTCGTGGTAGCGCGCCAGGCCGGCCGGTTCAGCGCCAGCGCGGCGGCGCGGGCGGCGCGCAGTATCCCTCGCGACGCGGTGTGCTACGTCGCGAGCTTCGAGAACCACCCCCGTGCCGTCGGGGCCCTCGCCCGGCGCGGCACGCTGTGGGGCAATCCCCCGAGGGTCCTGGCTCGGGTGCGGGATCCGCTCGGCGTGGCGCAGGCGCTCGTGGCGCGCGGCTTCGCGACGCCGGAGGTGCGGCTCACCCCGCCCGGCACGACGTCCCGGCTCGCTTGGCTCGTGAAACCCCACGCGTCGGGCGGCGGCGGTGGGATCGCGCTGTGGGAGACTGGGCACGGAGGACGGGGCGGACGAGGGGGACGGGGGGGACGCACGCGCGCTCGTGTGCCGGGCGGGCGCTATCTGCAGCAGCGCATCGCCGGCGTACCGGGCTCGATCGTGTTCGCCGCCGACGGGCGGCGCGCCGTGCCGCTCGGCCTGTCGCTCCTCCTCGTGGGCGAGCGGGCGTTCGGCGCGGAGCCCGGCGGCTTCCGGTACTGCGGCAACATCCTCGCGCCCGCCGCGCCGGGGCTGGCGGCGGTGGCGGGCCGGCTGGCCACCGCCGTCACCGAGGAGTTCGGGCTCGTGGGTGTGAACGGCATCGACTTCATCGCGGCGGACGGGGTGCCGTACCCCATCGAGGTGAACCCGCGCTACACGGCGTCGATGGAGCTCTTGGAGCGCGCCTCGGGGGGCCTGATCTCGATCTTCGACGTGCACACGCGCGCCTGCGCGGGCACGTTGCCGGCGCTCGATTTCACCGCGGCGGGCCGGACGGCGGGCGCCTTCGGGAAGGCGATCCTGTACGCGCGCCGCGACGTCACCCTCCCCGATACGCGCGGCTGGCTCGAGGACGGGACGGTGCGCGACATCCCGGCCCCGGGGCAGCGGATCGCGCGCGGCCGGCCGATCTGCACGATCTTCGCCCACGCGGCGGACGCCGCCCGTTGCCGCGCCGCACTGGTCGCGCGGGCGCGCGCGCTGTACCGCGCGGTGGAAGAGCGCCGGGTGAAGATCGCATGAGCGCCACCGATCGGATGACGGAGCATGTCACCTGCCTGGGCTGCGGCTGCGCCTGCGACGACATCGCAGTCGTCGTGAAGCGGGGCCGCATCGCGGAAGCGCGGAACGCCTGCGCTCTGGGGCAGGCGTGGTTCGGCGACGGCAGCGTGCCCGAAGAGACGCGTGTGAAGGGTCGCACGGCGTCGGGCGAGCGGGCGCTGGGCGAGGCGACGAAGATCCTGAGCGGCGCCGCACGGCCGCTCGTCTATCTCGCCGCCGACGTCGCGTGCGAGGCGCAGCGGGAGGCGGTGGCGATCGCGGACCGGCTGCGGGCGGCGCTCGACAGCCTCGCGGCCAGCGCGGCCGTGGGAGTGCTCGCCGCGCAGCGCCGCGGGCGTGCGGGCGCGACCCTGGGCGAGCTGCGGCAGCGGGCCGACGTGATCGTGTTCTGGGCGGTGGACCCGGGCGAGCGCTACCCGCGTTACGCCTCACGCTACACCGTTGAGCCACGCGGGCTCGAGACCCCCGACGGGCGGAAGAGCCGGACGGTGATCGCGGTGGACGTGGGCCCGAGTCGCGGTCCCGCGGACGCCGACACGCGCGTCGCGATCGCGCCGGCTGACGAAGTGGACGCGCTGGGCGTGATGCGCGCCACGGTGGAGGACCGCTGGCGGGTGGCCCCTGACGAACCACGTTTCGGGCCGGTGGCCGACCTGGCGCGGCGGCTGACGCAGGCGCGCTACGTCGCGCTCGTCGCTGACGGCGAGCCGGGCGTGGCGCCAATCGACCCGGACCGCGCCGAGGCCCTGGTCGCGCTGGGGCAGGCGCTGAACGGGCCGACGCGCTGCGCGCTGTCGACACTGCGGGGCGGGGGGAACCGATCCGGAGCCGATGCGGTGCTCACGTGGCAGACCGGGTTCCCCTGCGGCGTGGACTTCGCCCGCGGCTATCCCGAGTACCGCCCGGGAGTGGAGCGCGGCGCCGCCGCGCTGCTCGAAGCCGGCGAGATCGACGCTGCGCTCGTGATCGGCTCGCCCGGGAGCGTGCCGGAGCCCGTCGCGCGCGGGCTCGCGCGGGTCCCGACCGTCGTAATCGGCCCGCGGGCGAGCGCCGCGCCGTTCACACCGGCGGTGGCGATCGACACGGGCGTCGCCGGGATCCACGAGAGCGGCACGGCCTTCCGGATGGACGACGTGCCGCTGCCGCTCCGGCTGGTGCTCGAGGGGCCGCGCGCGGCGGCGGCCACCGCGCGCGCCTTGCGCGAGAGACTCGGCGCATGACCACCGCGTCGCGGCTGCGGATCACCGGCGGCACCGTGTACGACCCGGCGAACGGGGTGGACGGCGTGGTGCGCGACGTGTGCATCGAGGGCGACCGCATCGTCGCCGACCTTCCCAGCGGCGCGGCGCGGCTCGACGCGCGGGGAATGATCGTGATGCCCGGCGGCGTCGACATCCACGCGCACATCGCGGGCTCGAGCGTGAACCACGCCCGGCGACTGCTGCCCGAAGAGCACGCAGCCGACCCCGCGCCCGCACCGGTGGTCACGGACGGACCGGTCGCGCGCTCGGGAACGGGCGGTACGCTGCCGAGCACGTTCGTGACCGGGTACCGCTACGCGGGGCTCGGCTACACGACGGTGATGGAGGCGGCCGTGGCCCCCCTCGCCGCCCGGCAGGCCCACGCCGAGCTGGACGACACGCCGATCATCGACGCCGGCTGCTTCGTGCTGCTCGGCAACGACGACTATCTGTTCCGGCAGATCGCTGCGGGCGAAACCGCCCGGGCGCGCGATTACGCCGCGTGGCTCGTGGGCGCCACCCGGGCCTACGCCATCAAGATCGTGAACCCGGGCGGGATCGCCCGGTGGAAGGGGGCCGGGGGGGCCGGGGGGGCCGGCACCGAGCGGAACGTCACGGGCCTGGACGACGCGGTGGGCTCGAGCGCGGTCACGCCGCGCAAGATCCTCGAGACGCTCGCCGCTGCGGCGAACGCGCTCCAGCTCCCGCACCCGGTCCACGTCCACGGCAACAACCTGGGACAGCCGGGGAACGCCGCCACCACCCTCGAGAGCATGCGGGCGCTGGCGGGGCAGCGGGCTCATTTCACCCATCTCCAGTTCCACAGCTACGGCGGCGAGCGGGGGAAGGCGTGGACGTCGGCGGCGCGCGAGGTGATCGAGTACGTCAACGCACACCCCGAGGTGAGCGTGGACGTGGGGCAGGTCATGTTCGGGGCGGCGACGACCGTCACGGCGGACAGCCCCGTCGAGCACCTGCTCTACACGAGCACCGGCCGTAAGTGGGTGAACGTGGACATCGAGCTCGAGACGGGGTGCGGCATCGTCCCCTACACCTACAAGGAGCGCGCCGCTGTCGCGGCGCTGCAATGGGCGGTGGGACTCGAGCTGTTCTTGCTCGCGCAGGATCCGTGGCGGGTAGCGCTCTCCACCGATCACCCGAATGGTGGCACGTTCCTCTCCTACCCGCAGCTGATCCGGCTGCTGATGGACCGGGCGTACCGCGACGCGCAGCTCAAGGGCGTGAACCAGAAGCTGCTCGCGGGGAGCGCGCTGCTCGACGGGCTGGCCCGCGAGTACACGCTGGGCGAGATCGCGATCATCACGCGCGCGGGGCCCGCTCGGCTCCTGGGCCTCAAGCAGAAGGGGCATCTGGCAGCCGGGGCGGACGCGGACGTGACGATCTACGCGAACGACGCAGACCGGGCGAGCATGTTCGCGACGCCGCGCTACGTGATCAAGGCGGGGACGGTCGTGGTTGAGGCAGGCCAGCTGCGCCGCGCGCCCGCAGGGCGGCGGCTCGCGGTGCGGCCGGAGCACGACCCGACCGTGACACGGGACCTGAAGCGCTTCTTCGACGAGTACGCCTGCGTGTCGTTCGAGAACTATCCGGTGGAGCGCGCGCCATGATCATCGACGGCGTGGCGATCGAAGACACCTTCGCCGAGGCGTTCACCATGCGCGTGGCCCGGATCGTCATCACCGGGCGGAACGCGAAGTGGGCGAAGGAGGCGGCGCTCAAGCTCACCGGGTTCGCGACGTCGGTGATCGGCTGCAAGTGCGAAGCGGGGATCGAGCGCGAGCTCGCCGCGGGGGAGACGCCCGACGGGCGCCCCGGGGTCAGCGTCCTGTTCCTGACGATGGACAAGGAGAGCCTGCCGCAGCAGCTCATCGTGCGGCTCGGCCAGACGGTCCTGACCTGTCCCACAACCGCGTGCTTCGACGGCCTCCCCGACGTGCCCGACCGGCTGCCGGTGGGCAAGGCGCTGCGCGTGTTCGGCGACGGCTTCCAGGCGAGCAAGATGATCGGCGGAAAGCGCTATTGGCGTCTGCCGGTGATGGAGGGGGAGTTCCTCGTCGCGGAGACGTTCGGAATGCAGAAGGGGGTGGGAGGCGGGAACTTCCTGATCCTGGCGGCGGATGCGGACGCCGCGCTGGGGGCGGCCGAGGCCGCGGTGGACGTGATGAGCAACGTCCCGGGCGTGATCCTCCCCTTCCCGGGCGGCGTGGTGCGGAGCGGCAGTAAGGTGGGCTCGAAGCGCTACAAGAGCATGGTCGCCACGACGAACGACCCCTTCGATCCCACGCTCCGCGCCAGCACTGAGTCCCAGGTCCCCGAAGGCGTGAACAGCGTGCTCGAGATCGTGCTCGACGGCACAGACGCTCCGTCCATCGAGGCTGCGATGCGGATCGGGATCCGCGCGGCGTGCCGGCCGGGCGTGAAGGCGATCACGGCGGCCAATTTCGGCGGGAAGCTCGGGCCGCATCACTTTCATCTCCGGAAGATCCTGGCATGAGCGACGCGGTCCTGCTCACGCTCGCCACGGTGCCCGCGCACGCGCTGGTCGCGGACTGCATTGCCGCCGACCGCTTCGCCGCACTCGGCAGCAAGGAGATCGCCGGGCTGCCGGTGCTGCACGGCGGCCGTGCCGCGCAGCTGGGCGATTTCTTCAGGGTGGGAGGCGAGCGCTCGGCCACGCTGCGGATCGAGGGTGACCTCACCCGCGTGGAAGGGATCGGCGCCGCGATGGCGAGCGGGGAGATCTTCATCGCGGGCGGTGTGGGGCGCGACTTGGGCGTGCAGATGGCGGGCGGCCGGATCGACGTGGGCGGAAACGCCGGCGACAACGCCGGCGGCGCCCGGCCCGGGGCTGCGCGCGGCATGACGGGTGGCGAAATCGTGATCCACGGAACCGCCGGGGCCGGCGCCGGAGCCCGCATGCGGCGGGGGCTCGTCGTGGTGACAGGGGATGCGGCAGAGGGGACGGGTCGGGGCATGATCGCGGGTACGGTCGTCGTGTTCGGGAAGGCGGCGGCCGGCGCGGGCCGGTTCCTGAAGCGCGGCTCGATCGTGGCGCTCGGCGTGATCGAGCGGCCGGCCACGTTCCGCTACGCCTGCACCTACCGACCGCCCTACGTGCCGCTGCTGTTCCGCTACCTGCGGGCGCGGTATGGTCTCGCGATCGCCGACCGTCATGTCACGGGACAGTACCAGCGCTACGTGGGCGACATGGCCGAACTCGGCAAGGGGGAGATCCTGCAATGGGTGGGGGAGTGAGCGGCCCGGCGGGCAGCCTCGGGTTGAACGAGCGGGCGTGGCTGATGGCCGATGCCATGGCCCGAGACGAGGCGCGGCTGCGCGTCAGCGCGCACACGCTCCCCGGAGGCGCCCGAGTGATCGACGCGGGCATCGACCGTCCCGGGGGCTACCACGCCGGGCTGTTCCTGGCCGGCATCTGCATGGGTGGGCTCGGGAACATCGACTACGCGCCCCTCGTGATCGGCGGGGACACTTGGGCAGGCGTGCGCGTTTGGAGCGACCACCCGGCCGTGAGCTGCATGGCGTCGCAGTACGCCGGCTGGGCGATCCAGGTCGGCAAGTACTTCGCCATGGGCTCGGGGCCGCTGCGGGCGCACGCCCGAGTCGAAAAGGAGTTGTTCGGCAAACTCGGCTATGCGGAGCAGGCTCAGCGCGGGGTGCTCGTGCTCGAGACCAGGGCCGTACCCACCGACGAGGTGGCCGCCTGGGTAGGCCAGAAGGCCGGGCTCGCACCGTCACAGCTCACGTTCGTGGTCGCTCCCACGGCGAGCCTCGCCGGCGGGGTGCAGATCGCCGCGCGGATCCTCGAGACGGGCCTGCACAAGATGGATACCTTGGGATTCGATCTCCGGAAGATCGTGAGCGGGATCGGGACCGCGCCCGTCCCGCCCGTGGCGAAGAACGACCTGCGCGCCATCGGCCGCACCAACGACTGCATCCTGTACGGCGGGCAGGCGCGCTACACGGTAAACGCCGAGGACGCGGAGCTCGCCGAGCTCGTGCCGAAGATTCCTGCGGCGGCGTCGAAGGACTACGGTACGCCGTTCTACGACATCTTCAAGCGCTACGACGGCGATTTCTACAAGATCGATCCCCTGCTCTTCAGCCCCGCCGAGGTGTGGCTGACGAGCGTGCAGAGCGGCAAGACGTATCACGCGGGTCACATGGACGCCGCAGTGCTCCGCGCATCGTTGCTCGAGAGTTAACCTCCATGAAGGAGCCCGACATGCCGCGTTCGTTCCTCAGTGTTCCTCTCGCCGCGCTCGTTCTGGCGGGGTGCTCGAAGCCGGCGCCCGAGCAGAAGCCCGTCGCCGTACAGTGGGCGGTCGTCGTGCTGTACAACCAGCCGAAAGACACGGCGGCGTTCGAGAAGTATTACGCCGAGAAGCATGTGCCGCTGTTCGCGTCCCACGCGCAGGAAATCGGGGTGACGCGGGTTGAACTCGTGAAGTTCGCGACGACCATCGACGGTCAGAGACCGCCGCTCTATCGAGAGGCCGACCTCCGGTGGGAATCTCGCGAGGCGCTCGAAAAGGGCATCGCCACGCCGGGATTCAAGGCCGTAGCTGCGGACCTCGCGAACTTCGCGACCGGCGGGGTGACCGTCCTGATCGGCGCGAAGACGAACTAGTTGCGATGCGCGTCGCGATCCTCGCCGCGCGCCGGGGTTGGCACACCGCCGAGCTGTGCCGCGCGCTGGCGGAGCGGGGTCACGAGGGGTGCGTGCTCCCGTACGAAGCGCTGGTGGCGCGGTTGGGCGGACCGCGGCCGGGATTCGCGGCGGGCGGTGAGACGCTCGACCGCGCGGCCGCGGTGCTCGCGCGCATCATCCCCGCGGGCTCGCTCGAGCAGATCATCTTCCGCGTGGACGCGCTGCACGCGCTCGAGGAGCGCGGGATCCCCGTGATCAATCCGCCCCGCGCCATCGAGCGCACCGTCGACAAGCTCTGGACGACGGCGCTGCTGGAGCGCGCGGGCCTCACGGTCCCCGAGACGATCGTGTGCGAGAATCCCGACGACGCGATGGCCGCGTTCCGCGCGCTCGGCGACGCGATCGTGAAGCCCCTGTTCGGGTCCATGGGCCTGGGGATGGTGCGGGTGAGCGACGAAGAGATGGCATTCCGCGTGTTTCGGACGCTGGAGACGCTCCGGGGGGTATATTATCTTCAGCGCGCGATCGACCACAACGGCTGCGACATGCGCGCGTTCGTGGTCGGCGGCCGCGTGATCGGCGCGATCGAGCGCAGTGCCCCCGGCTGGAAGACGAACCTCGCGCGCGGCGGGCGGGCGCGGGCCGTCACGTTGCCCGCCGAGCGAGCCGAGCTGGCGCTGGCGGCGGCCCGCGCGGTGGGAGCGGAGTATGCCGGCGTGGACCTCCTGCCCGCGCGCGACGGCGCGGTGTACGTGGTCGAGGTGAACGGAATTCCCGGATGGCGCGGCCTGCAAGAAGCGACCTCCATCGACGTCGCCGCGGCGATCGTCGAGCATCTCCTCGGACGCGTGGCGTCCCGGTGACCCCCTCCGGGGCGCCGCGCGGGGCCGACGTGGCGGTCGCCGCGCAGCTCGCCTGCCTGCTCGAGGCGAGCGCCCCGAAGCCCGGCAACATCTCCCCCGGCGCCGCCTTCCACAACGCCGGCTACGAAGACTTCCTCGCGAGCGCGGTCGCCATCGGGCCCGCCCTCGCCGCGGTCGGCGAGCGCCCGCTGGGCGCCACCATCCGCGCCGCCGTCGAGGCGACGGGGCGCTGGGCACCGTCCAACACGAACCTCGGCCTGGTGCTGTTGATCGCCCCCCTCGCCCGGGCGGCGCTGCGGCGGGAGGACGCCCCGCTGCGCGCCAGGCTCGGGGCCACGCTCGCCGCGACGACCGTGGCCGACGCCGCCGACGTCTATGCCGCCATCCGGCTCGCCTCCCCGGGCGGCCTCGGCCGCGCGCCGGACCAGGACGTCACCGGCACGCCGACCGTGACGCTGCGCGAGGCGATGGCGCTCGCCGCCGGGCGGGACGTGATCGCGCGGGAGTACGCCACCGATTTCCAGGCCACGTTCGCCATCGCCGCGCCGGCGCTCAAGCGGGCGCTGGGTGCGGGGCTCTCCTGGAGCGACAGTATCGTCGAGACGTACCTGACGCTGCTCGCGGCCGCCGCCGACTCGCACATCGCCCGCAAGCTCGGCGCCGAGCCGGCGGTCCACGTGCAGCGTCGAGCGCGGGCCGTGCTCGACACGGGCGGCGTCCGCACCCCGGCGGGACGGGAGGCGATCGCGGCGCTCGACCGCGAGCTGCGCGACGCTCGCAATGCGATGAATCCCGGCGCCACCGCCGACCTCACCGGGGCGGGGATCTTTGTCATGCTGCTCGAGGGAGCGTGGGGAGGGAGGCGGGGAAGGGAGGGGAGGGGGGAGCATGGCCGCTCGTAAGGAATTCAAGGTCGCCGTGACGAAAGACAACCTCGTCTTCGCCTCCGCCCACTTCATCACGTTCCCGGGGCATCGCTGCGAGACCCTGCACGGGCACAACTACCGCACCCGGGTCGTGGTGGAGGGCGGGCTCGACCCCGAAGCTCACTACGTCTTCGACTTCTCGACGCTGAAGCACCTGATGAAGCGGCTCACCGACGAGATCGACCACAAGGTGCTGCTCCCGCTCCAGAACCCGAAGATCCAGATCCGGGAGGAGGGCGACGCGGTCAGTGTCGCCGTCGCCGGGAAGCCGCGCTACGTGTTCCCCCGGGTCGACTGCGCCCTGCTCCCCGTGCCGAACACGACCGTCGAGATGCTGGCGCAGTATCTGGCGGGGCGTGTGTGCAAGGAGCTCGCCACCTCAGGTGCGGTGGAGTTGCGGGCCGTCGAAGTCGAGGTGGAAGAGAACTTCGGCCAGTCGGCCGCTTACCGGGAGTCGCTCGCGTGACCCTCGCGCCGCGGAGCCCCGCGGCGCCGCGCGGCCTCGATGTCCTCGCGTTGCAGGCCGCCGTCGTGCAGCGCCGTCGCCACGAGCGCCCCGTCACAGCCGGCGTCCGCGAGGCGCTCGACGTCCCGCGGCGACGCGATGCCGCCGCCCGCGAGCAGCTCCACCGCGGGATGCGCGCGCCGCAGCGCCGCGACGAGATCGAGGTTGACCCCGAGCCCGGTGCCGATGCGCGCGAGATCGAGCACGAGCATCGCGCCGGCTCCGGCGTCCACCGCCGCGGCCGCCAGCTGCAGCGGCGTGCCGTCGTGCGGGGCCCCGGGGCGCACCACGGGCCTCCCTTCGCGCAGGTCGAGACTGAACACCAGCCGCTCGCCGCCCACGGCACGCGCCACATCCCCGAGCGCCGCGATGGAGGGCAGCGTCTCGAGGCCGACCACCACGCGAGCGGCATCCCCCCCGTCGGTGAGCGTGTCCCGGGCGCGGTCCGGCGCCCAGACGCCCGCGTCGACCAGCAGGCGGCCGCCGAGCCCGGCGAGCGCGCGCACCAGAGCGCGCTGCGGCGCCCCGCCCGAGATCGCGTCCAGGTCGGCGACGTACCACTCGTCGCAGCCGAGCGCGTCGCGGAACGCGCCGCCGTGCGCCAGCGGCTCGCCCGCCGACTCGTCCGGCACGAGCACGGACCGTGCCGGCGCGTACGCCTCGCGCAGACCGCGGCTCGCACGCACCGCCCGCCCCGCCATCAGGTCGAGCACCGGGATCACGCGCAATGAACGGCGTCCTGGGTTGGGACATCGGCGGCGTCAACACCAAGGCCGCGCGCGTCGCCGGGACGCGCGTCGTGGCCGCGCGCGCCGTGCCGTACGAGATCCAGTGCGACCCCGCCGCGCTCGCGCCCCTCCTCGCCCGCCTCGCGGGCGAGCTGGGCGCCGCGGCCCACGAGCCGCACGCGGTGACGATGACGGCCGAGCTGTCGCAGCTGTTCCGAACCAAGCGGGAGGGAGTGGGCTTCGTGCTCGACGCTGTCGCGGCGGCGTTTCCAGCGGCGGAAGCGCGGGTGTGGGGCGTGGACGGCTGCTGGCGCACGCCGGACGAGGCGCGGCGGGACCCGCTCGCCGTCGCCTCCGCGAACTGGGCGGCCAGCGCGCGCGTCGTGGGGCGAGCGTACCCCGACTGTCTCCTGATCGACACCGGCTCCACGACCACGGACATCATCCCGATCGCGGGCGGCGAGTGTGTCGCGGTCGGCCGCACCGACCCCGAGCGGTTGCGCGAAAGCGAGCTGGTGTACACCGGCGCGCTCCGCACCCCGGCGGAAGCGATCGCGGCGACCGTCCCCGTGGACGGCCGGCCCACCGGCGTGTCGGCGGAGGGCTTCGCGCTCGCCGGCGACGTGCACCTGTGGCGCGGCCAGCTCGACCCGGCCGACTATACCGTGGCCACGCCCGACGGGCGCCCCGCCACGCGGGAGTTCGCGGGCGAGCGGCTCGCCCGGATCGTGTGCGCCGATCGCGAGCTGCTCGACGCGGCCGCTATTACGGCGATCGCCGACGCGCTGTGGGACGCGCAGGTGGCGCGCATCCGCGGCGCGATCGACCGCGTGCGCACGCGGTGCCCCGCGCTGCGACGCGCCGTGGTCACCGGGTTGGGCGATTTCCTCGCCGCCGAGGCGGCGCGGCGCGCCGGGCTGCACGTCACGCCTCTCGCCGGCGTGCTGGGCCCGGCGGCACGGCACGCCCCGGCGGCGGCCGTCGCCCTGCTGCTCGAGGCGGACCGGGCCGTGCCCGCGGAGCCCGCATGACGCGGGAGAGCCCGGCGGCCCACACGATCGTGAAGGTGGGCGGCGGCCTGCTCGGCAAAGCCGGCGCCTTCGACCTCGTCGTCGAGGCGCTCACGGCGTTCCGGCCCGGGCGCCGGATCGTCGTCCTCCCGGGCGGCGGCCCGTTCGCCGACGCGGTCCGCCAGATGTTCCGACGCGTGAAGATCGGGGAGGACGCGGCGCACTGGATGGCGGTGCTGGGCATGGATCAATATGCGCACGCCCTCGCGGCCCGCGCCCCCGGGGCCGCGCTGGTCGAGGAACCCGCGGAAATCCGGGCCGCGCTCGACGCCGGGCGGCTGCCCGTGCTCGCACCCTATCGCTGGCTCAAGGCGGCGGACCCGCTGCCGCATTCTTGGGAAGTCACGAGCGACAGCATCGCTGCCTGGTTCGCGGGCGCGCTGGGCGCGCGGCGCGTGGTGTTGATCAAGCCCGCCGCCGGCGCGCCCGCGAGGTTGGTGGACCCGGCGTTCGTCCGGACCCTGCCGCCGGGCGTCGAGCACCTCGTCGTCACCGCCGACGACCTCGGGCAGCTCGACGTGGCCCTAGACGAAGGCCGCGACGAGCGACTGGGGCGCCGCGCGAGCAAGCGCCCGTAACGCCGCCACCCGGGCGGGCGACACCCGTCCCGCCCGCCCGCCCACGCACGCGGCTCCCCGCACGCCGACGAGATCGGCGCCGAGCGCGCGCGCGGTCGCGAAGTCGGATCCGCGCAGGCTCCCCGCCAGAGCCGCGAGCAGGCCGGCCGCGTGCGCGGCGGCCACCCACGCGCCCACGCTCTGCGGGGACGCGAGCGCGAACAGCGGTGCCTCCTTGAACGCGGTGTCGAGCAGCACGCCTGCCGCGCCCGCCGCCGCCGCGGCGGCGAGGAGCCGTTCGGGCGCGAGGCTCTGCGCGCGTCGCCAGTCCGCGTACGCCACCAGCACGACGGCCGCCCGCTCGCCGGCGCCGCGCCGGGCCGCGCCCGCGAGCCGGCGCACGCGCCCCTCAGCCACGAGCCCCGCGAAGCCGACCTTCACGAACGACACGCCGAGATCGGCGGCGGCGCGGGCGGCTCCGGCAATCGCGTGCTCGTCGCTCGCATCGCCGAGCGCCGCGCTCACCGGACAGGCGGAGGGAACGGCGTCGCGGATCGCGGCGAGCACGTCCCGCCGCACCGCGCCGAGAGCGCCCCGGCGCGGATCCTTCGCATCGATCACGTCGGCGCCGCCCCGCAGCGCGGCGCGCGCTTCGCGCCGGTCGGCGACGCTCACGAGAAGCCGCATGGACGGACGCTCCCTTGTGGCTGTCCCAAAACCGCCGATAGCTTAGGCTTCCGGAGACGCGATGTCAAAACGACAGTCGGACGAGGCAATGCTCGCCGGGAAAGTAGTGCTCGTGACGGGCGGCTCACGCGGCATCGGGCGGGCGATCGCGCTCGCCTGCGCGACGGCGGGAGCCGACGTCGCGCTCACGTACCGCACCGGCCAGCGCGAGGCGGACGACGTGGCAGCCGCGGTTCGCGCGCTCGGACGCCGGGCAGCGGTGCTGCCCGCCGACGTGACCCGGCCCGAAGAGGTCGCGCGGCTCGCGGCCGGCGCGCGGTCGGCCTTCGGCCGCGTGGACGTCTGGATCAACAACGCCGGCGCCGACGTTCTCACGGGCAGGACGGCCACCCGCTCTCGCCTCGAGAAGCTCGACCTGCTGCTCGCTGTGGACCTGCGGGGAACGGTGCTCGCCTCCTGGGCGGCGGTCGAGCTGATGCGGCAGCAGCACCCGGCGGGCGGCGTCATCCTGAACATGTCGTGGGACCACGCGCTCAGGGGTGGGATGAAAGGCGAGTACGCGCAGTTGTTCTGCGCCGCGAAGGGCGGGGTGTACAGCTTCAGCCGGGCGCTCGCCCGCACAGTGGCACCCGAGATCCGCGTGAACGTGCTGGGGCCCGGCTGGGTGGAAACGGCCTACGGCAGCGAGCTCGATCCGGCGACCAAGCAGCGCATCACCGCCACCGTCCCGCTGGGGCGGTGGGGGACGCCCGAGGACATCGCTTACGCGGCGGTCTACCTCGCCTCAGACGGGGCCGCGTACGTGACCGGGCAGATGCTGATGATCAACGGCGGGGGCGTGATGTAGCCCCGGAAGGAGATCCCCATGGCAGCGAAAGAGCCCACGTACAGCGACACGCAAATCGAAGAGAAACTCAAGGACTTTCCCGGCTGGTGGTACGAAGACGGTTGGATCCGCCGCAACTACAAGACGGACGGGTGGCCGACCACCCTGATGCTGGTGAACGCCATCGGCTACATGGCCGAGGCGGCGTACCATCACCCCGACCTGGCCGTGACCTGGGGGCGGGTGATCGTAAAGCTCAAGAACCACGCCGCGGGCGGGGTCACCGACAAGGACTTCGAGCTGGCGCGCAAGATCGAAGAGACCGTGCTGTGGCGCCCCAAGGGCGGCGCGCTGGAAGGGACGCCCAACAAGTTCGTGCGGTCGGGCGATCCGCGGTGACGGAAAGAGCGCGCGAGCCGCGGCGGGTCCTGTTCGTCACGGGCAAGCTGGCGGAGCCGGCGCTGCGCCGCACGCTCGGCGAGATGGCGCCCGCCTTCACCTGGGACGTGGCGGTCATGAAGATCACCGTCGCCGCCCTGATGACGACGCCCTGGATCGCGCGCTTCCTCGAGGTGCCGGCCGGCACCGATCTCGTGCTGATCCCGGGGCTCTGCGAAGGCGACCCCGCGCTGATCGCGGAGCAGACCGGGGTGACGGTGGAGAAGGGCCCCAAGGACCTGCGGCAGATTCCCGAGTACTTCGGGCGCGCCCGGGGGGGGGCCGCGCGGGACTACGGGGCGTACGACATCGAGATCGTGGCGGAGGTGAACAACGCCCCGCGCCTCACGCGCGACGCGATCGTGCGCGAGGCGGACCACTACCGCGCGAGCGGCGCCGACGTGATCGACATCGGGTGCACGCCCGGGCGCGAGTTCCCAGGGCTCGCCGCAGTGGTGCGCGAGCTCGTGACGGCGGGCGCGCGGGTGAGCGTCGATTCGTTCGACGCGGGCGAGATCCGCGCGGCCGTCGGCGCCGGCGCGGACCTGGTGCTCTCCGTGAACGGATCGAACTTGAGCGTCGCACAGGAGTTCGCCGGCACGAAGACCCGCGTCGTCGTCATCCCCGACTTTGGCCAGGGCATCGAGACCCTCGAGCCGAGCCTCGCCGCGCTCGAGCGCTGGCGGGTGTCCTACCTCATCGATCCCATCATCGAGCCGATCGGGTTCGGGTTCTTCGCCTCGCTCGAGCGCTTCGCCGAAGTGCACCGCCGCTACCCGGCGGCGCGGCTCTTCATGGGGATCGGCAACATCACCGAGCTGACGGCGGCCGACACGACCGGCGTGCACGCGCTCCTCATCGCGATGTGCGAGGAGCTGGGCGTGCGCGCCGTGCTCACGACGGAGGTGATTCCGTGGGCCCGGGGGGCGGTGCGCGAGATCGACATCGCGCGCCGCCTCATGTACCACGCCGTCTCGCAAAAGACGCTTCCCAAGGGCGTGGACGACCGGCTCGTCACTCTGAAAGACCCCGCGATCCTCGCGTACACCGAAGCGGAGCTGCGGGAGCTGCAACGCGCCATCACCGACCCCAACTTCCGCATCTTCACCGACCGGGACACCATCACGGTGTTCAACAGCGAGCTCTTCATCCGCGGCACGGACATCCACGAGATCTTCTCGCAGCTGGGCGTGGACGAAGCGACGCACGCCTTCTATCTCGGTCGCGAGCTCGCGAAGGCCAAGCTCGCTATCACCCTGGGCAAGACCTACCGCCAGGAGGGGGCGCTGCAGTGGGGCTACCTCACGCCCCCCGACGACCGCGGGCCCGGGCACGTGAGGCTGACGCAAGCGTCGAGTCGCGCCCGCGCCCGCACGCGCCGCGCCAAAGGGGGGGGCCGCCGGTGAGCGACGCGCGACCCCTCGTCGAGGAGCTCGTTCCCGCCCCCGACCCGTTCGCGACGTGCGCGCGATTCGCGGGACTGCCGTTTCTCGTGTTCCTCGATAGCGCCACCGATCCGGAACACCTCGGTCGCCACTCGTTTCTCGCGGCCGACCCCTTCACGGCCGTCCGCTCGAAGGCCCTCCTCACGCAGCAGCTCGTGGACGGGCGCTGGATCCGGGTGGACGGCGATCCGCTGGCGCGGGTGCGCGCGCTGCTCGCACCGCACGCTGCGGAGCCGGTGGCGGAGGTCCCTCCGTTCCAGGGTGGCGCGGCGGGCTACCTGGGATATGACTGGGGCGCGACGCTCGAGCGCTTGCCGCGCGCGCGCTACGACGACCTCGCGATCCCCGACGTGCTGCTCGGGGTGTACGACTGGGTGATCGCCTGGGATCACGCCGCGGGACGCGCGTGGGTGATCTCGACGGGGATCCCCGAGCGGGGAGCGGCGCGCGAGCGCCGCGCGGCGCAGCGGCTGGAATTCATGAAGGAGAGGCTGTCGGTCGGGCGGGACGCGTGGGGTCTCCCGGAGCGACTGCGTCGTTTTGTCGCGCAGGGAGACCCGATGCGTCCCGCCCGTTCGGCCGCCCCATCCTACCCCGTCCCCGGCGTCCCCGGCGTGCGCTCCAACTTCACGCGAGCGGGCTACCTCGATGCGGTCGCCCACGTCATTGAATACATCTTCGCGGGCGACATCTTCCAGGCGAACCTGTCGCAGCGGCTCGAGGCGCCGCTCGCCGGGACGCCGCTCGACCTGTACGGCCGGCTGCGGCGGCGCAACCCGGCCCCCTTCGCCGCGTTTCTCGAGTTCGGCGACGTCGTGGTCGCCAGCTCGTCCCCGGAGCGGTTCCTGCGCGTGCACGACGGCCGCCGCGTCGAGACGCGGCCCATCAAGGGGACTCGGCCGCGCGGCGTGGGGCCGGAGCACGACGCCGCGCTCGCGCTCGCCCTCACGGAAAGCGACAAGGACCGTGCCGAGAACGTGATGATCGTAGACCTGCTGCGCAACGACTTGTCGCGCGTGTGCCGCCCCGGCACGGTGCGCGTCCCCGAGTTGTTCGCGGTCGAGCACTATGCCACGGTGCATCACCTCGTGTCGACGGTGGTCGGGGAGCTCGCCCCGGAGCACGACGCCGTGGACCTCGTGCAGGCGGCCTTTCCCGGGGGTTCGATCACCGGCGCCCCGAAGGTGCGGGCGATGCAGATCATCGCGGAGCTCGAGCCCACGCAGCGGGCGGTGTACTGCGGCTCGATCGGCTACCTGAGCGTGACCGGGGCCCTCGATACGAGTATCGTGATCCGCACCTATCTGGTGCTCGGGCGCGACGTGTATTTTCAGGTCGGCGGCGGCATCGTGGCCGACTCGGATCCCGAAGAGGAGTACCGCGAAACGCTCGACAAGGCGCGTGGACTCGTCGCCGCCCTAACGCCATGATCCTGCTGATCGACAATTACGACTCGTTCGTCTACAACCTGGCCCGCTACGTCCGGGAACTGGGGGACCAACCTGTCGTCCGACGCCACGACGCGACGACGTGCGAGGAGATCGCGGCGCTGCACCCTTCGCACATCATCATCTCGCCCGGCCCGTGCTCACCGGGCGAGGCGGGGATCTCGACCGAGGTCGTACGACGCTTCGGTGCGACCACGCCGATCCTCGGCGTGTGCCTCGGCCACCAGTGCATCGGGGCCGCGTACGGCGCCGGGATCGTGCGCGCCGGGCGACCCGTCCATGGCAAGCCGTCCCGGGTGCACCACGATGGGCGCGGCTTGTTCGCCGGGCTCCCGAACCCGTTCCGGGCCGCCCGCTACCACTCGCTCGTGATCTCGCGGGCAGGCCTCCCCGCGGAGCTGCGCGTGACCGCCACCGCGGAGGACGGGGAGATCATGGCCATCGAGCACGTGGCGCACCCGGTCGTCGGCCTCCAGTTCCATCCCGAGTCGGTGCTCACCGAACACGGCTACGTGCTGCTCGATCGTTTTCTGCACGGCGCCGCCTCGCGCGCCGAGGCCCTCCCCGACCGGGCAGACGGAGCGCGGGCCGCCGACCGTGCCGCCTCTGCCGCCTCTGCCGCCCTGTGATCATCGAATCGATCCTCACGTCGCTGGACGCGGCCGGAGCGGTGAACTTCGCCCCCATGGGCGTGGAGTGGGGCGAAGAGGAGATCGTCATCAAGCCGTTTCTCGAGACGACCACCTTCCGGAACCTGCGCGACACCGGCGCCGCGGTCGTGAACCTCACGGACGACGTGATGCTGTTCGCGCAGGGCGCGATCTCGAGCGTCCAGTTCCCGGCCGTTCCCGCGACGGCCGTGCGCGGGGTGGTGCTCGAGGCCGCGTGCTCGTGGCGGGAGGTCCAAGTCCGCTCGCTCGACGCGACGCCGCCGCGCGCGCGCATCGTCACCCGGGTCGTACACCGCGGATTCAAGCGCGAATTCCTCGGCTTCAACCGCGCCCGCCACGCCGTGCTCGAGGCCGCGATCCTCGCTACGCGGACCCACCTCCTCCCGGCTGAGCAGATTCGCGACGAGTTCGCGCGGCTGCAGGTGATCGTGGACAAGACGGCGGGCCCGCGCGAGCGCGAGGCCATGGCGCTCCTCACGGATTACGTGCGTCGCGCGCCGCAACGGTCGGTGTCCGCCGCCCGATGACCGTCTTCGTCGAGGCGCCGGCGCGCCTCCACTTCGGCGTGCTCGATCTGCGTGGAGATCTGGGGCGCCACTTCGGCGGGATCGGCGCCGCAGTGCTCGCGCCCTCGCTGCTGCTCGAGGCCCGGCAGGCAGCGGAGCTCAAGGCCGAAGGTCCTGACGCGGAGCGGGCGCTCGCCTTCGCGCGGCGCTGCGCCGCGCACTACGGGCTCGACGCGCGGGTGCATTTCTGCCTGCACCGCGCCATCCCGCCCCACGCGGGGCTCGGCTCGGGCACCCAGCTCGCCCTCGCGGTCGCACGTGCGACCGCGGAGCTGTACGGGCTGCCAACGGAGGTGACGGCGCTGGCGCGCGCGGTCGACCGCGGGCGGCGCTCCGCCATCGGGACGTGGACGTTCGCGTACGGCGGCTTCGTGCTCGAAGGCGGCCGCCGCGAGGGCGTCGACCAGGTCGCCCCCTTGCTCGCGCGGCTCCCGATCCCGGACGCGTGGCGCGCGGTCGTCGTGGTCCCGCGCGGCAAGCCGGGGCTTGCAGGGGAGGAAGAGGCGGCAGCGTTCGCGCGGCTGCCACGGCCCCCCGCGCGCGAGGTGGAGCACGTCGCGCACCTCGTGCTGATGCAGCTCCTCCCGGCCCTCGCCGAGGCCGACTTGCCGTCGTTCGGCGCGGCGCTCACCGAGGTCCAGCGGATCACCGGGGGCTGGTTCGCAGCGGCGCAGGGCGGCGTGTTCGCGCTGGGCGGGACGGCAGCGTGGGTCGAGCGGCTGCGGCAGTGGGGCGCCGTCGGGGTGGGGCAGAGCTCCTGGGGGCCCGCCCTGTACGGCATCGTGGGGGACGGCGCGGCGTCCCGCGCCCTCGCCGAGCGCGCCCGGGGCGTGCTGGGCTCTGGGGGGGCCGTCTATGAAGGCGGCTTCACCGCCGCGGGCGCGCGGGTGTGGCGCGGGGAAAGCCCAGTTTCAGGCTGAAATCCGGGTGTTTCTTGCCTGATTGACAGTGACGCGAACCGGGGATATAACCACTATTCCTGGCAGCAATCCCAGATGGAGGGAGTCGGATGGCTGTGGCCTGTTGGGAACGCGGCCCTCCCGGGTCTCGGTGGTCTCACGGGCAAAACGGGTATTCGGTTTCTTCACACCCTCATCCTCAACATGAGGTCAGCTATGAACCGCTTCAAACTGTGGTCCGGTGGACTCGCGGCGAGCCTGATGGTGCTCGTCACGGCGTCTGCCGTCGCCCAGGGCGCGGCGGGCGAGTGGACGATGACGGGTCGGACGTCCGACCTGCAGCGTTACAGCCCGCTCACCCAGATCAACAAGGCGAACGTGAAAAGCCTCAAGGCCGCCTGGACGTTCTCGACCGGCGTGCTCAACGGCCATGAGGGGAACCCGCTCGTGATCGGCAACGTGATGTACGTTCACAGCGCGTTCCCGAACATCGTGTTCGCCCTCGATTTGACGAAAGAGGGCGCACCGATGATCTGGAAGCACGTCCCGAGCCAGCCGGCCGAGGCGAAGCCGATCGCGTGTTGCGATCTGGTGAACCGCGGCCTCGCCTACCATCCGAGCGGCAAGTTGTTCATCGAGCTGCTCGCCGGCGATCTCCTGGCGCTGGATGCGAAGACGGGCAAGCAGCTGTGGCGCGTGCCCAACGCCGACTACAAGACCGGCTCCACCATGACGAACGCCCCCATCGTGATCAAGGACATCGTGATCGCGGGGATTTCGGGCGGTGAGTTCGGCGTGCGCGGCCGCGTGACGGCGTACGACGTGAACAGCGGCAAGGAATTGTGGCGCGGCTACTCGACGGGCCCGGACGCCGACGTGAAGATCGTCGGCGATGCCAACCCCAACTACCCGTCGATGCGCGGCAAGGACCTCGGGGTCAGCACCTGGACGGGCGACGAGTGGCAGCACGGCGGCGGAACGACGTGGGGCTGGTACTCCTACGATCCGCAGCTGAACCTGTTCTACTACAGCTCGGGCAACCCGGGCACGTGGAACCCCGATCAACGGCCCGGCGACAACAAGTGGTCGATGACGATCTTCGCTCGCAACCCTGACAACGGCGAGGTGAAGTGGGCGTACCAGATGACGCCGCACGATGAGTGGGACTATGACGGCGTCAACGAGAACGTCCTCGTCGATCTCGCGATCGGCGGGAAGCCGGTGAAGGCGCTGGTGCACTTCGACCGCAACGGCTTCGGCTACACGCTCGACCGGACGAACGGCAAGGTGCTGGTGGCCGAGCCCTTTGGCCCGGTCAACTGGGCGTCCAAGATCGACCTCACGACGGGCGTCCCGGTCCGCAACCCGACGTTCGGCACGACCTCGAAGAAGAACACGGAGGGCATCTGCCCCGCCGCGATCGGCTTCAAGGATCAGCAGCCGTCGGCGTACTCGCCGCAGACGAAGCTGTTCTACGTCCCCACGAACAACATCTGCATGGACTACGAGGGCGTGGAAGTGAAGTACTCGGCCGGCCAGCCCTACGTCGGCGCGATCGTGCGCATGTTCCCGGGCCCGGGCGGCAACCGTGGCCGGTTCATCGCGTGGGATCCGACGGTCGGCAAGATCAAGTGGGAGGTCAGGGAGAACCTGGCGGCCTACGGCGGCGCGCTGGCGACGGCCAGCGGCATCGTGTTCTACGGCACGATGGAAGGCTGGCTCAAGGCGGTGGACGCGCAGACCGGCACGCTGCTGTGGAAGTTCAAGTGCCCGTCGGGCATCATCGGTAACCCGATGACGTACCTGGGGCCGGACGGCAAGCAGTACGTCGCCGTGCTCTCCGGAGTCGGTGGCTGGGCCGGCGCCGGTGTGGCGCTCGGCATCGGCCCCGAGGACCCGACCGCCGCGCTGGGCGCGATCGGCGCCTTCGGTGACTACATCAACATCAGCAACGCGGGCGGCACCCTGCTCGTGTTCGGGTTGTAAGACAGCGCAGGTGTAGTACCAAATCCCGGTGCCGGAGCGCGTTTCGCTCCGGCACCGGGTGTAGTATCATGGCCATTTTCCGGGAGTACCATGCATCATACTGGGGTCAAGATCACGGCGGCGCTGCTCGTCACGGCCGCCGCAGTCGCTCTCATGGCCAGCGCGCCGGGGCAGGCACCCTCGGAGCTGCGGGTCTGCGTTGACCCGTACGACATGCCCTTCTCCAACAACCAGGAAGAGGGGTTCGAAAACAAGATCGCCCATCTCGTCGCGCGCGATCTCAACGCGACGGTGGTCAACTATTGGTGGCCCAGCCGGCGGGGCGTGCTGCGTAACTCCATTCTCGGCGGATTCTGCGACGTCATGATCCAGGCGCCGGTGGGCCTCGACCCGGTGGCGACGACGCGGCCCTACTACCGCTCCAGCTATTACTTCGTGTACCGCGCCGACCGCGGGCTGCGGCTGACCTCGCTCGACGACACGATCCTCAAGCACCTGAAGATCGGCGTCAACATCATCGGCTACGACTACACCAATACGCCGCCGGCGCACGCGCTCGGCGCGCGCGGCATCGTCGGCCTCACCGGCTTCGGCAACTTCCTGAACCCGGACCCGCAGGCGGACCACCCCCAGGACATCATCGACGCGGTCGCGAAGGACTCGATCGGCGTCGCCATCGTGTGGGGACCCCTGGCCGGCTATTGGGTCAAGCATCAGCCCGTGCGACTCGCGATGGTCGCGCTGCCCGACTCGGACCCCGTATCGGGGATGCGGTTCGCGTTCGACATGGCGATGGGCGTGCGGCACCGCGACAAGGAGCTCCTCGCCCGGCTGGACTCGGCGATCGCCCGCCGGCGCAGCGAGATCCTCGCGATCCTCCAGGACTACGGCGTCCCCGTGCTCGAGCCGCATCCGGCAGCCCTCCCGGCCGCGCCGCGCGAGGGGCACACCGCCGCGACGACGACCCCCGTCGCTCGCGACACCGTGCACGACAGCCTGCTGGTATCGGATTCGGTGTACCAGGGATGGAAGTGGTGGCACGTGTACTGCTTCCGCTGCCACGGCGAGGACGCGATGCACCCTATCCTCCCGAGCGCGCCGGACCTGCGCTGGGCGCTGAGCCCCACCGGCGCGAACTTCCCGCGCGACAGCTTCGTCACCACGGCGCTCAACGGGCGGCTCGACAAAGGCATGCCGGCGTGGAAGGTGCTGCTCGACACGGCGGCGATCCAGGAGCTGTACCTGTACGTGAAAGCGCGCAGCGACGGCTGGCTCAAGCCCGGACGGCCGCACCGGCTCTCCGACCTGCAGAACAAGACGCGGTGATCGCGGGCGCTCGGCTCGTGGGGGGGATGGCCCTCGCGGCGCTGGCCACCGGCATCGCCCCGGGCCCCGGCCGCGCGCAGGAGCGACTCACCCGCGAGCAGGTGCTCGCGGCGCTCGCCCGGGCCAGCCCCGAGCACCCTGCCGACCTGAGCGGCAAGGACCTCTCCGGACTCGATTTCACGGGCGTGGATTTCAAGCGCGCCAACCTCACGCGCTGCCGGCTCGTGCGGACCAATTTCACCAAGGCGCAGCTCTTTTCGGCAACGCTCACCGACGCTGTCGCGAGCGAGGCAGACTTCACGGGTGCCAACCTCAACGTGGCCGTGGCCTACCGCATCGACCTGCGGCGCGCGGTGCTGCGCGACGCCAGCGTCTTCGCCGTCATTCTCTACGGCGCCGACCTCTCCGACGCCGACCTGACCCGCGCCCGGCTCATCGGGCCGATGAGCAACGCCAAGGCCGCCCGCGCCAAGTTCGTCAACGCCAACCTCGGCGTGGACCCTGGGAATCAGTCGATGGGTATCATGCGCGTCGACGCCACCGGAGTCGACTTCGGCGGCGCAGACTTCACCGGCGCGAACCTGCGCAAGGTGCTGCTCGTGCGCGCCAACCTGAGCGGCGCCGACCTGACGGACGCGGACGTCACCGGTGCCGATCTCGCCGGCGCGACGCTGCGCGGCATCCGCGGGCGCGACCGCATCCGTGGCCTCGACCAGGCGCTGCACGTCGACCAGGCGATCTTCAACGATTGAACGGGGTGCACCGATGACCACCCGTCTCCCGAGGGGAGGCGCCGTCGCTCTCCTCGCGTCGCTCGTCCTCGCGGGCGCCGTGCCGGTCTCGTCGAGCGACCCGCTGCTCTATGTCAGCAACGAGGTCAGCAACACCATCACCGTCATCTCGCTCAGGAGCGAGCGGGCGGTCGCCACCATCCCCGTCGGCCACCGGCCGCGCGGCATGGCCCTGAGCCCCGACCGCCGCACCGTCTACGTGGCCCTCGGTCAGGACGACGCCCTCGGCGTCGTCGACGTGGCCGCCGGGAAGATGACGCGGACGATCCCGGCTGGCCGCGACCCCGAGCTCGTGGTGCTGAGCCCGGACGGGCGGACCGCCTACGTGTCGAACGAGGAGATCGCCCACGCCTCCGCGATCGACCTCGAGAGCGGGAAGGTTGTGTTTTCGACGCCGGTGGGGGTGGAACCAGAGGGGATCGGGATCACGCGCGACGGCACGAAAGTCTACGTCACCGCCGAGACGACCAGCGACGTCTCAGTGCTCGACGCCAAGGCCGGCCGGGTCCTCCGGACGATCCACGTGGGCGAGAACCCGCGTACCGTGGCGTTCACGCCGGACGGCCGGCGGGCCTGGATCAGCGCCGAGGCGGGTGGAAACGTGACCGTGCTCGACGTCGCGACCGACAGCGTCCTGGGCCAGTTCCCGATCCGCGACGGGAAGACGAAGCCAGTGCGAATCGCGTTCACCGCGGACGGCCGGCTGGCCTACCTGACCGAAGGGGCCGCCTCGAGCGTCAGCGTGGTCGACGTGGCGACCACCCGGGTGATCGACACCATCCCGGTGGGGAAGCGGCCGTGGGGGATCGCGCTCTCGCCCGACGGTCGCCGGCTCTACACCGCCGACGGCCGATCCAACACGGTCTCGGTGATCGACACCGGGACACGCAAGGTCGTCGCCGCCATCCCCGTGGGCGAGCGGCCGAACGACTTGCTCTACATCCCCTAACCGAGCGGGACGCGCGCGAGCCAGGACCCGGGACGGCGAGTGCGGGCCCAGCCGTCCAAGCCCCACGTACGCCCCGCCCGCGCGCCGAGGAGCACGATGAGGCTCGCGATCAGCATGTAGTGGAAGCCTTGCTGCGCCGAGCCCTGCCACTGCACCGCCAGGCCGTAGTTGAGCACCAGGAAGAGACCCACCCCGGACGCGAGCGTCGTGAGGCAGCCCAGCACCAGGCCGAGCCCGACCGCGGCCTCGCCGAACGCCGTGAGCTGGGCGAACAGGTGGCTATGCGTGAGGACGGTGTTCTGCATGAAGTCCCGGAAGAAGCCGACGGGATTTCCCTCGGCGTACTTCCCCACGAGGATCGGCATCACACGGAGCCAGCGCTCGGACGCGGCGGGGACGGGCAGGAACCCCCACAGCAGCGCGATGCTGAGCTTGGTGAACAGCGCCTTCGCGAACCAGACGCCGACGGCGATGCGCAGCACGGCGAGCCAGCGCTCGGGGAAGCGCATGGCGCCGGGAGGAACGGGACCGGGCTGGGGATCCATCGGCTCGACTTTCTCCTCACGATGACGGGACGGCATTCTCCCTACGGCCGGCCCGCCCCCGCCGTTGGGCCCCGGGTAATTAGGTCGCGTTCGCCTGGTTCGCGCTACCCCGGGGGCTCCGCTCATTTGCCGACGCAGAAGCTCGCGAACACGCGCTCCAGCACGTCGTCCGGTGTCACCACACCGATGAGGTCGTCGAGCGCACCGACCGCCGCGCGGAGATGGGTGGCCGCGGCAGCGGCGTCCACGCCGCCCGCCCGCGCCGCGCGAAAGCCGTCCACTTCTGCGAGGGCGCGCTCCAGCGCGACGCGGTGGCGCGCCCGCGTCACCACGGGCTCGACGTCCCCGAGGCGCAGCAACCGTCCGAACGCCTGCTGCGCGAGCAGGCGCTTGAGCTCGGCGAGGCCTTCGCCCGTTACGACGGATACGACCGGGACGGGGGATGGGGGACGAGGGACGGGGACGAGGTCTCCTTTGGTGCGCACCACAACGGCGGGGGCTGTGCACTCCGCCAGAAACCGCTCCGCCCCTTCCCCCGTCCCCCGTCCCTCGTCCCCCGGTTCGCAGAACAACACGAGATCCGCCGCCCCGAGATACTTGCGCGACACTGCGACGCCCAGTTTTTCGACCCGGTCGTCGCTGTCGCGCAGCCCGGCCGTGTCCACGAGCCGGAATGGGAATCCCTCGATCACCGCGTGGGCCTCGATCGCATCGCGCGTCGTTCCGGGAATCTCCGTCACGATCGCGCGCTCGGCGCCGAGCAGCGCATTGAACAGCGACGACTTGCCGGCATTGGGTGCGCCGGCGATCACCACCAGCGCGCCCTCGCGCAACCGCTCTCCCTCGGGCGCCGTCGCCAGCAGCTGCGCGATCCGGTCGCGCGCGGCGCGCCAGGCGCGCTCCACGCGCTCCGGCGCCACGGGGCCTTCGTCCTCCTCGGGAAAGTCGATGTCGTAGGCGATCAGCGCTTCGAGCTCCAGCAGCTCGGCGCGCAACAGCTCGAGCCGCGCCGAGAGCCCGCGGTCGAGCTGGTGCAGCGCGCGGCGCGCCTGCGCCGGCGAGCCCGCGTCGATCAAGTCCGCCGTCGCTTCCGCCTGCAGTAGGTCGAGCTTGCCGTTGAGCAGGGCGCGGCGCGTGAACTCTCCCGGCGCCGCCGGCCGCGCCCCGGCCGCCACGAGCGCCGCGACGGCGGCAGCCGGCACGAGCAGCCCGCCGTGCGTCGAGATCTCGACCAGGTCGTCGCCCGTGTAGGTGCGCGGGGCGGGAAAGCACGCGGCGAGCGCGTCGTCGACGAGCTCGCCCGTAGTGGGATGCACGAGCCGCACCCGACGAACCGTGCGCGCCGGGTCGGGGCGAAACGGGCGGAGCGCGCGGGCGGCGACCTCGAACGCACCGCGGCCCGAGAGCCGGATCAACGCAAGCGCGGAGCGCCCGGGCGGCGTCGCCAACGCGGCGATCGGATCGCTCAGCACCCTTCCCCCTTCCCTCTTCCCCCTTCTCCTACGTTCGCTTCCCCTGCTCCCGCATGCGGCGCAGCGCGATCATGTACTGCTGCGGCAGGCTCACGATGTTCTGCACCGCGTAGTACAGGTTCAGCCCCGACGCGAACCGCAGGAACAAAAGCGTCATGAACGCAGGCATGAAGTACAGCATCGTCTTCGCCTGCGGGTTGGGTGGAACGCCGATCTGGCCCAGCTTCGAGAGCGCGAACATCGACAGCCCCATCACGACGGGGATGATGTAGTACGGATCGGGCCGCGACAGATCGGGGAGCCACAGGAACGGCACGCCCCGGAACTCGATCGTGTTGGCGAACACGAAGAACAGGGCGAACAGCACCGGCAGCGGCAGCAGCATCGGGAGGCAACCGCCCAGCGGATTGACGTTGTGCTCCTTGTACAGTCTCATCATCTCCCGCTGCAACCGCTCGGGTTCGTTTTTGTAACGGTCCTGGACCTGCTTGATGAGCGGGGCGACCGCCTGCATGCGAATGCTCGACTCCATCGCCTTCTGGTTGAGCGGCCAGAGGAGCGCGCGGATCAGGACGCCGAAGATGATGAGCACCCAGCCGTACGCCAAGCTGAGGCGGTCGTGCATCCAGATGAGGATGTTCACCACCAACACCGACACCGGCTGGATGATCGGCCGCAGGAACCCGCCGTACGGGTTGGCGTCGTCTAGGTCGTGGCCCAGATGCGCCAGCCGGCGGTACTCGAGCGGCCCCGCGTACAGGTCGTAGCGGAAGTCGCCGGCGGGAGGTACGGGCAGCGTGAGCGCCAGGGCGGTCCGCGTCGCCACGGACGACTTGCCGAACAACGATGAGGCGGTGATCGCGCGCGGCCCGCCCACGGCGATGCCGCCGCCGAACTGGGGCCGATTCTCCCCCATGGCCAGCGCCGCGACGAAGAAATACTTCGACTTCACGCCCGCCCACTCGAACGGCCCGTCCAAGATCTTGCGCTCGCCCGGCTGGAGGGACTGGAACGCCGTGCTCTGCGTCTTCGCAGCCTTCGTAACGACGGCGTAGTGCCTGAAGTCGTCGATCGAATCCGCCTCGACCGAGCGGATCCCCTCCCCGAGGCCGACGAGCAGCGTCGAGCCGCTCGAGCCGAAGCCCTCGAGCCGACCCCGCACCTCGAAGACGTACTCTCCGGGGAAGAAGCGGTACGCGAGCGTCACCCGCGCGCCGCCGCGCTGTCCCGTAAGTGTCAGCGCCACGGTGTCTTGACCGACCCGCAACCGCGGCGCACTGGGTGTGAGACTCCAGGCGGAGAACGCCGTCGTGTCGCTCCCAGAGATGCGGGCGGATACCAGCAGCGGCAGGCCCTCGGGCACGAGCTGCACGGCGGCCCCCGAGGCCCCGGGCGCAAACGAGCGGTAGTTCGAGAGCTCCACGCGCACCAGCGCGCCGCCGCGGGTACTGAACCCGAGGCGATAGAGGGGAGACGTCACCCAGACCGTTTCCGCTGCCGCGGAGCCGGATAGGCGGATAGGCGGATAGGCGGATGGTTGCTCTGCCGCCGCAGGCGCCGCAGCGCTCTCCCGGGCCACACGGCTACTATCCGCCAATCCGCCTACCCGACTGACCGCCTGCTTCTTCGGCGGGAACAGGATGCTCGGCAGCACGGCCACGATGAGCATCAAGACGATTGCCAGAATGACGCGTCGTTCCACGATGCGCTCTCAGGGGACCGGATCGTAACCGCCGGGATGCAGCGGGTGGCAGCGGAGAATGCGCTTCACGCCCAACCACGAACCTCGCAACGCGCCGTGGCGCTCCACTGCCTCGAGCGTGTAGCGCGAGCACGACGGGATGAAGCGACACTGGGTGAACACCAGATGCGATAGCGTCATCTGGTACGCGCGAATCAGCGCCATGACGGCGAGGCGCGGCCAGCGACCGACGTTCATGTGATGCGGCTCACGCCGTCCGTCAATTCGGCGCGCAGGACGGCAAACGGGGCGGCGTAGGCGGAGCGCTGCGCGCGCACAACGAGATCCACGGCGGGGAGCGACGCGAGCGCGTCGCGTCTGAGAATCTCTCTCAAGCGTCGGCGCAAACGATTGCGGGCCACCGCGCTGAATTGGTAACGGGGAACGATGATCCCGGTCCGCGGGTGGCCCGCTCGATTGGGGCGCCACGCCACGTCGAGATGGCGGGTGCGCAAACGGCGACCGTGATCCCAACAAGCGGTGAGGTCCGCGCCGCGGGCGAGGCGCACGCGACGCGGGAACCGCTCTCCCGTTACCGGCTCCGGTGCTTGGACGGCAGGCGGACGGTGAGGCGCTTGCGCCCCTTCTTCCGCCGGCGGGACAGGACGGCGCGGCCCCACACGTCTTTCATCCGCGCGCGGAAGCCGTGCTTGTTGATGCGCCGCCGATTGCGCGGGCGATACGTCGGACCCATACATTCCTCTCGTGAGCCGGGAAACGTACACCGCCGCCCGAGCAGCGGTCAAGGTTGACTTTTCCACATGCGAGCCGTAGTTTCGGGCCGCCCTTGCTGGACGTCCCACCTTTCGTTACTCGCGGATGGAGCAGTCTACTAAGGAAGCCTGGAAGCGCCTGCTCGACGAGGCGCGGCGCGAACTCCCCGACGCGGCGGTGCGGACCTGGCTCGAGCCCTCCGTGCCGATCGCGCTCGACGACGGCCGCCTGATCGTCGGGGCCCCGGATCAATTCGCGGTCGAGTGGAACGAGTCGAAGCACGCCAGCGTGCTGGCGCGCGCCGCCGAGCGCGTGTTCGGACGGCCCACGGCGGTCGTGTTCCGGGTGCAGGAAGACCGGCAGCAGCGTCCCCAGATGGATTTCTTCGTCGCGCCGCGCGAGGCCGCGGCGGCCGACAAGACGGGCGTCCCCACGACCCCGCTCAACGAGCGCTACACCTTCCACACGTTCGTCATCGGCAAGTCGAACGAGCTCGCCGCCGCGGCGGCGCACGCGGTCGCGGAAGCCCCCGGGAAGACCTACAACCCGCTGTTCATCTACGGCGCGACGGGCCTCGGCAAGACGCACCTGATGCAGGCCATCGCCCACGCGGTGCTCCACAAATACCCCGGCACGCGGGTCCACTATTTCGGCGCCGAGCAGTTCATCAACGAGGTCATCGAATCGATCCACGCGCGCACGATGCCGGAGTTCCGGCGCCGCTACCGCAACGACGTGGACCTCTTCCTCGTCGACGACGTGCATTTCCTCGAAGGCAAGGAAATGACGCAGGAGGAGTTCTTTCACACCTTCAACGCGCTGTTCGAAGCGCACAAGCAGATCGTGCTCACCTCGGACCGGCCGCCGAAGGAGATTCCCGGGCTCGAGGACCGGCTGATCTCGCGGTTCGAGTGGGGCCTGGTGGCGGACATCGGCCACCCGGACCTGGAGCACCGCATCGCGATCCTCCGGAAGAAGGCGGAGCAGGACCACCTCGAGCTCACGATCCCGGACGACGTGCTGCGCTTCATCGCCGAACACGTGCGGCAGAGCGTGCGGGAGCTCGAGGGATGCATCATCAAGCTGCTGCTGTTCGCGTCGCTCAAGAACCGCGAAGTGACGATCGAGCTGGCCCGGGAGGCCCTGTCGGACAAGATCCGGCAGGGGGAGGAGGGCGCGAGCTACACGCAGCCGACGCCGAGCATCGACCGCGTGCAGGAGGTCGTCGCACGCCGCTGGGGAGTCACGCCGGAGGGCTTGCGGTCCAAGGCGCGCACCAAGACGCTCACGATCCCGCGCCAGGTCGCGATGTACCTCGCGCGGGACATGCTGGGCATGCAGCTGGTCGAGATCGGGCAGGCGTTCGGGGGGCGGGACCACTCCACCGTGATTCACTCGGTGGACAAGGTGGAGCGCCAGATGGTGCGGGACCGGACGTTCAAGGAGCGCGTCGAGATGGCGCGGCAGGAGTTGTCCGCACTCTAGCCAACATGTGGGAAGCGGGCGTGTGGGCGCGTGTGGGAATGGGGCAAGCCTGTGGGGAAGCGGCTCGATACCAACACTCCCAACACGCCGCCCACACCGCGGCCGCGGAGGGACGGCTGCCTGGCGGACGCAGGTTAGCACCACTTCCCAACATTTCCCCGCCCTCTACTATTACTACTAGTCTTCTATACTTGGTACAGCAGTAAGACTCTCTACACGAGGCGACACGAAGCAGATGAAGTTCACGATCACCCGGGAGCAGCTGCAGGAAGGATTGAGCGCCGTCGCGGCAGCGATCCCCGCCAAGACGACGTTGCCGGTCCTGGCCAACGTCCTTGTGGAAGCGACGAAGCAGGGCCTCCGGTTGTCTGGCACGGATCTCGACATCGCCGTGAGCACGATCGTGCCGGCCGACGTGGACGCGGACGGGGCCGTCACGCTCCCGGCGAAGAAACTGGTGGACATCGCGCGCGAGCTGCCATCCGGCCCGGTGCGGTTCACCGCCGCGGGTGAAGCCCGGGTGGGCATCGAGTGTGGCCGCTCGAAGTTCAAGCTGCTGGGGCTGCCGCGGGAGGAGTTCCCCTCGTTTCCGGCGGTGCAGTTCGACGGCGCCTGGAAGGCCGCGGCCGGCGTGGTACAGAAGCTCGTGGGTCACGTGGCGTTCGCCGCGTCCACGGAAGAGAGCCGGCCGATCCTGAACGGCGTGCTGTGGGAGCTGCGGCCGGACCGGATGCGGATGGTGGCGACGAACGGGCATCGCCTCGCGAAAATGGACGTCCCGGCGGAGGGGGGCTCGACCGCCGACTTGATCGTGCCGCCGAAGGCGCTCGAGCAGATTCGGCGGCTCTTCGCCGCCGCCGCCGACATCGAGGTCGCGAAGAGCGACAACCACATCGGCTTCCGCGCCGGCGGCACCCACGTGTTCTCGCGGCTGATCGAGGGACCCTACCCCAACTACGAGCAGGTGATCCCGCGGGAGAACGATAAGGCCGCCACGGTGGACAAGGCCGCGATGGCGGCGGCGCTGCGGCGCATGAGCGTCGTCGCGAGCGACCAGACGCACCGCATCCGGCTGGCGTTTTCTGGTGGGGCGGTCAAGTTCTCGGTCCAGACGCCGGACCTGGGTGAAGCGCAGGACGAGCTCGCTGTCACCTACGAGGGCGAGCCGCTCGAAATCGGGTTCAACGCTCAGTATCTGCTGGAGATCCTCAAGTTCATGCCGACCGACGAGGTGCGCTTCACGTTCAAGGCCCCCGAGCGCGCGGCGACGGTGGAGCCGGTTGGCTGGAACGACCCGGCGAGCTACATGGCGCTGGTGATGCCGTTAAGGCTAGTGGACTAGACGGGTAGACGGGTAGACGGGTAGCGGTGTGCAGCGAGCAGGGGTCAGGAGGACTCGGTCCTAATTCCTCCTCACTTCCCGCCGCTATCCGTCTACCCGTCTACCCGTCTACCCGTCTGATCTAGGTGCTGTCCTTGTGCACTCTCGTGCTGTCCCGTGCAGTGTCGGCCACCACCGGCAGGTGAACGTTCAGCGACTCGATGGGCGGGACGATCACCTCAGGTACGACCAGCGCCGTGTCTTCCTCTTCGGGCGGGATGTACACGTCCACACCGTGGTAGCGTGCCAGAATGAGATTCCGCCGCTCCATGGTGCGGTCGGGGTGGAACGTCGGGGTGGACGTCAGCGGGTGCGGCAGCGTGGCGGCGAGGGCGGCGGCCTCCTCCGGGTCGAGCTGCGCCGGCGGGACGCCGAAGTAAGCCCGGCTCGCCGCGTCCGCGCCCCACACGCCGGGCCCCCATTCGGCCACGTTCAGGTACAGTTCGAGGATCCGGTCCTTCGAGAGCGTGAGCTCGAGCCGCAATGCCGTGACTGCCTCCTTCAGCTTGCGAAGCGGGCTGCGCGACGCTGAGAGATACAGATTCTTCGCGAGCTGCTGGGTGATCGTGCTCGCGCCGCGCACTTGCTCGCGGTGGCGCCACGCCGCGGCGATCGTGCCCCAGAGGCCCCGCCCCCGATCCAGGCGCAGTGCGTCCCCGATCTCGACGGGGTCGATCCCGTGGTGCGTGCGGAAGCGGGAGTCTTCGCCGATGATCACCATCCGCTGGAGGATGGGCGAGATCTCGGCAAGGGGAGTTGGACGGAACGACGGAACGACGGAACGTGTGTAGGCCATCCCACTTCCGTCATTCCGTCCTCCCGTCGCCTCGCGCATCATCGCCGTTTCGCGGGGCCAATGATCCCGCCACCACACGGGCGGCGGCCACACGCCGAACAGCCACACGAGCACCAGGGCCGCCGTCCCTAGCGCCAGGTGGCGCGCGTTCCTAGGTTTCGCGTCCGTCATGTCTCTCGATACCGCCACGCTGCGTCGCCGCCTCCAGCAGGCCCTCGGGAAAGAATTTACCGTGGGAGAGCTGCTCGGCGAAGGCGGGTTCGCGGCCGTGTTCCGCGTGCGGGAGCAGCCGCTGAACCGCGACGTGGCGGTGAAAGTCGTCGACCTCGGCCTCACGCCCTCGCCGTCGCTCGCCGCGCGCTTCGTGCGGGAGGCGCGCACCGTCGCGCAGCTCGAGCACCCCCACATCGTGCCGATCTATAAGGTCGGCGGCTACCGCAACGAAGTGCTCTACATCGTGATGCGCTGCCTCGACGGCCCGTCGCTGCGGCAGCTGCTCGGAAAGTATCAGCGGCTCTCCGTGGGCGATGCCGGGCGCATCGCGCGGCAGGTGGCGGACGCCCTGGGCTTCGCGCACGACCACGGCGTCGTCCACCGCGACATCAAGCCCGACAACATCCTGCTGGACACTTCGGGCCACGTGCTCGTGACCGATTTCGGCATCGCCAAGGCGGCGCAGGAAGCGTCCGCCAGCCAGCTCACCACGCAGGGGATGGTCGTCGGGACACCGCAGTACATGAGTCCCGAGCAGGCGACGGGCGACCGCGTCGACGCGCGGTCCGACATCTATGCTCTCGGCATCGTGCTGTACCAGATGCTCTCGGGCTCGCCGCCATTCGACGGCGAGTCGGCCCAGTCGATCCTCATGAAACAGGCCACCGCGGATCCGGTGCCGATCCGCAATCTGCGCAGCGACGTCCCGCCCGCGCTCGCCGCGGTGATCGAGCGGCTGCTCGCGAAAGACCCGGCGGAGCGCTTCCAGACCGCAGCGGAGGTGAGCCGAACGCTGGTGCAGGCCCTCCCCACCGCCGCACGCGACCGGGTGAGCGTCCGCGGCGGCCCGCTCGCGGTCACCATCAAGTCGCTCGTGGGCGTCGGCGTCGCCGGATGCCTCGCGTTCCTGGCCTTCGTCGCGGGCGCCATCGTGGTGAGCTGGACGGTCTTCAGCGGGCCGCCACGGCTCGACGCCCTCGCGCCGATCTCGGACAACGTGGCCACGGCGCTCCGGCGCCGCGGTGCGCTCGCACCCGTCGACACGGTCGAGCTCGCGTTCATCCCCGATGGGCCCCAAGATTCCGTCCTGCTCGTGGTGGGGAAGCGGCGGGTCGTCGTGTCGGCGCCGCGCCACGCGCGTTTCTATCGACGCGACAGCGTCACCTACACTTTTTTCGCCAGCTGGCGTGGCGGGCCGCACTTCTCGTTCGTGTTGATCCCGGCGACGGGTCGATGGGACACAGTCTTCACGCAGCTGTCGCCGCGGGGGTTCTGGGTGCTCGGGCGTCAGGTCGGCAGCCTGCTGCCGGCGGACCGGCGTGCCGGTTTCCACTTCGACGTGAACGTCCGGCCGCCGACTACCGGTCCAAACGCCGCGTCGAGACCCCGTAGACGCTGAGCGCGTCGAGCCGTCCGACGTCGCCGGGCGTGGTCGCCACCGCGCCGGCGAGGTCCTGGTCGCCGAGCGAGAGGCCGATGGCGAGGCTGGTGCGCCGCAGCGAGCGATCGGTGTCGAGACGCGCGAGCACGCGGATGGGAAGGGGGGTGCCCTGGTGGAATCCCGTGCGCGCCCCGAAGCCGTACCCCACCACGCCGTCCGACGTGAGGCGCCCGAGCACCGACACCACGGCGCGCGCGCCGAACAGCCGCAGGGTCGCGCCCGGCACATACGTGGCGCGCAGCGTCGAGTCGCGGACCACGGGCTGCCTGATGTTCTCGATCACGCCGCCCACGGTGAACCCCGGCGCGGCATCGTACAGGAGCCCCACGTCCCAGCCGGTCCCCGACGTGCCGCCGCGGTACAGCGCCGCCGCGATGCCCGCCGCGAGGCCCTCACGGCCTCCTGCGAACCCCAGGCGGTAGGTGTGCCCCCGCGCCCCGCCGTTGAATACGTCCCGCTGGTAGCCGAAGGAGAACCCGCGCGAGTCGAAACCCAGGGTGAGCTGTCGCAGCCGGCCTGACGCGCCGGGGTCGCCCACCGTCAGATCGAGGTGGACCGAGGCTTCCTGGAGGCGCCCGAGCCCCGCAGGATTCACCCACAGGGCGCGCGCGTCGGTCACGTCGGTGGGATGGAGGTACTGGACCGTCCGGTTGGGTACGACCTGCGCACGCGCGCCGGCCGCCACAGCGAAGAGTGCAAGGGACAGTCCGACGGTCCGAAGGCCCGACCGTCCCACGCCCACTACCGGAGCACCGTGACGGTCGTTCGGGTCACCTGGATCACGGGGACCGCGACGCCCTGCACCGGCAGGCGGATGGTGAGCGCCGCCGAGTCGCGTGCCTCGCCGCCCAAGTAGCGGCCGTCCACGGCGATGAAGGCCGTCCCGGTGCCTGCGCCGGCGCCCGAGAGGTCGAAGGGCTGGCCGGCGTTCTTCCCGCTTCCCGCTACGCGATAGGTCTGGTTGTTCTCGAGACGGATGCCCTTCACCCCTGCGTGGTCCTCCCACCCCCCCGCCCTCGCCTGAATGATGGACCGCCGCGAGATCTCGGAACCGCTCCCCTTCTGGGTCGTCTCCACCGTATCCGTCCACGCGGCGCCCGGCTTTACGCCGTCCGCGGGCAGGCGTGGCAGGAAGTCGCGAAAGTTCCCGAGCAGCTGGACCACGGACTGTGCCAGCGCGCTGTCCGAGGGGGTGGCCCGTACGAACTCTCCCCGCGGCGCTACGCGGCCGGTGAACATCAGCCGCCGCACCTTGACGACGTTGTCGACGACGGGGTGCGGCATCCCGGAGTCTCCCACGATCGAATCGACGGAGAAGATCGTCGGGTAGCCGAGGCTGTCCGCGGGCCCCGTCATCGCGACGGCCAGGAAGATCCGGGCGCCGACGTCCTGCGCCTGGGTCTGCCCGCCCAGGGCCTGCTGGATATGGAGCTGCCGGTGCACGACGTAGCGCACCGCGCTTGGTCCGTAGCGGATCGCGTCCACGTTGGGGGGGCCCGGATGCTCGGTTGAGGCGTAGGGACCGGGGCTGGGTGGCTGGGACGTGACGCCGCGGCCCCCCGACGCACAAGCGGCGGCGAGCGCCGCCGCCACGACCGGCAGCCGGCGTGTCATCTCACTATTCCTAGGCTGTGCCCGCTGCGGCGGCGCGCTCGCTCTTGGTGCGACCGAAGATGGCTACCATCTCGCTGCCCTCGCTCGCGACGCGCAGCAGCTTCCAGCCGCGCTTGCGCATGTCGGCGCGCCAGCCGATGAGTTTCTCCCATTCGTGGGCGGTCGTCCGGAACACCCGCAGGTCCGCCACTTGCTCCCACTGCGCGGGGTACGGCTTGGACGGCAACGTCATGGAGTGGTGGGCGGTAGGGCCATAAGCCGAGTTCTGTTTACCCGCCGATGGCGGATAGATGGTCATCTCTCTGGGATGGCTGTCGCCAGCCACCTCAAGCGGCCTACCCGCAGCTCCAGCGACCCGGGCCGGGTCTCGCTGCTTACTTGGCCTTGCTCCGACTGGGGGTTACCGTGCCGCGCCTGTTGCCAGACGCGCGGTGGGCTCTTACCCCACCGTTTCACCCTTACCCTTGGATAAAGGGCGGTTTGTTTTCTGTGGCCCTTTCCGTCGCCTCGCGGCGCCCAGGGGTTACCTGGCAGTCTGCCCTTTGGAGCTCGGACTTTCCTCAGCATACCACTCCAGCCGGCATGCCGCGACCATCCCGCCCTACCGCCACCCGGTACCAAAGCTATCGGCCCCGGAAGGCTCCCGGCAAGCCTCACCGCACCAGGCGGCGGATCGAGCGGGCGAGGCTGTCGACCGGGAGCCGCGGAGCGTCCGGGCTCCCGCCCGCTCGACCGTCTTCCCAGGCCAGCCAGAAGCCGTCGCTTTCCTGGAACAGCAGGCGTTTCAGCCCGGACCAGTCACGCTCGCGTAGCGACGCCGGAACCAGCGCCACCGCGTGCGCTAGGTTGAGGTCTCGAGCCCGGTATGCCGCCAGCGCCTCCCGCGTCCGGACCTCGGGTGTGAAGACGATGATCGGTCGGTCCGGGAGCGCGAAGCCGCGGAGCAGGCCGAGCGTGAACCAGTCCGCCGGCAGCTCGGGCAAACGGAACGCGAAGTAGAGATCGCGCCGCTGCTTGAGCACGCGATCTCGCAGGGCGGCGGCCCGCTCGGCGACCTCGTCTTCGAGGGCGCGATAGTAAAGAGGCAAGAGCCCCGAATCGCGTAACGCCGGGTAGCGTGCGGCGGGTGGCAGTGCGTCGAGCGGGCCGGTCCGGGCGAGGCGCGCGAGGGCGCGCCGCCATGCCCCGTCGCACAACTCCAGGCCCCTCGCCCGTCCTCCCGTCAAGTCGAGCCCGAGCGCGATCACCAGGGTGTGCTGGTCGGCGGCGAGCCGGCCCAGCGCCGCGTACGCGGGCGCGATCGCGCCAGCCCACAGGCTCGAATCGAACGCGCAGGGCACGGGGAACGTCTCACCGCGCGGGCCGCGCGCTGAGTCACCGGGCGCCCACTGCGCCCTGGCCAGGTCGAAGGCGGGGATCCACGCGACGCTGGTGGGCTGGAGTCGGCTCACGGCGTCCGTCCAGGCGCGGCGCACCGCCTCCCGCTCCTCCCAGCGCGCGTGCGCCGAGTCCGCTGCCCCGGGGTCGGCGTCCCCGGCGATGAGGTTGAACCCGCCGGCGTCGAGCAGCGCGACGAGCGAATCGAGCGCACTGCCCGATCGCGGGGCTCGGCGTCCCTCGCGCGTCACGAGCAGCGGTACCCACAGGGCGCGTATGCCCTGCTGCCGCAGCCAGTCGGGGACGCTGGTCGGCCGGGCCAGCGCCGGATCGGGGACGAGCGGCAACCCCATCGTCGTCGCGCCCCGCGGCGGGGCGAGCGGCGGCGGCGCCAGATCGACCGGTGCGGGCGCCTGGGTGAGCACCAGCGGCACGCGGTGCGCCGCGGGCGTCACGTGCGCCCATTCGGCCGGGCGACGCGTCCACCGCGCGAGCGCGGTGAGAAAATCGTGGGTCCGCGCGAGCGCCTCGAGCTGCAGCACCGGTGCCGTCGTCGGGCGGAACTGCGGTCCCAGCGCGCCTAGGGCGTGGCGGCTGATCACCACCACCAGCCCGTCGCCGATGCGCGCCGCAGCCGCGACGCCGGCGCCCCCCCGGCTCTCGGGCCGGCGGGGCGTGCCCACGAAGACGTGTCGCCCCGTGACGGCGAGCAGCTGTGAGCGGTCCCGGACAGTGAGCACGTGATTGCGGTCCAGGGGGAAGGGGTCGTATACCGAGCCGAGCGGCTCGTCGCCCACGGCCCGCGCCTCGGCCCAGGGCTGAGGCCGTCCGGTGGTGGTCGGCGGGCGCGTGGTCGTGTCCTCAAGTAAGCGGTCTCCGATCGAGATTCCCGCCCCCTCGAACTCGAGCCAGCGGTTCGCCGTCCAGCGATCGAGGTACCCCTCTCCATCCGCGTCGTAGCCCAGGACCGCTACGCCGCCGCCGGCCACCCACTCGTGCAACAGCGCCAGGTCTCCTGCCGTCATGGCGTCCGAGGGGGCCTCCGGCTCGCGGCCGAGCAGGAAGATCAGGACCCGGTAGCGCTCGAGGTCGGTGCGCGCGAGATGGGGATAGAACTGCCGGTATTCGACGGTGTAGCCCGCGTCGCGCCATGGCTCTGCGCTGCCGCTGATGACGACGGGGTCGGACAGCGCGAGGTCGAGTACCAAGGCGCGGCGCGCCTCGGGCTGGCAGGCGGAGAGCACGAGAAAGATCGAGGCGAGGGTCGTTCCGTCGCCTTTCATTCGGGCTTCGACTCCTCCACGAGGCGCCGAAAGCGCGGGTTCGACCGAACCGCATCGAATTCCGGTGACCGCAGGTAGAACCACAGCCGCGCGCCTCGCGGGCGGACGCGCTCGAACAGATCGAGCGCCCGATCCGGGTTCCCCAGGGCGACGAGCGCCCGGCCGACCCACGCCGCGTCGGTCACGGTGGGGCGGCCGGCGCTCTCGATCTCACGCTCGAGGGCGTCGAGGCGCGCCCGTGCGGCGCCCGTGTCGCCGGCCGCGAGCGCCGCGAGGACCAGCACCGCCGCCCCAGGCAGCCGGTATCCGGCGCGGAGCCGCACGGCCGTCTCGCCGTCGGCCCGCGCATCGGCTACCTCGCCCAGCCGGAGGTGGCCGAGCGCCCGCAGCACGTAGGCGTAGTCAGCGCCGGGATCGACGGCCAGGGCGCTGTCGAGCCAGCGCCGCGCGTCGCCGTACGCGTTATGACGCATGCGCACGCGGGCTACGTTGAAGAGCGTGATCGCCCGCTCGGGCTCGAGCTCGAGGGCGCGCCGATACATCGCCAGCGCGGCCGAGTCCTGCCCCAGCCACAGCAGCGTCATGCCGTACTGGTGATACGCCTCGGCGTTCACGGGGTCGAGCGCGATCGCCCGGCGGAACGCATCCTCCACGCCCGCGAAGCTGCGCGGCTGGCGGAAGCTCAAGAGGAACCCCCGCGCCATCCACGCGTCGGCCGATGTCGAATCCCGTGCCAGGGCGCGATCCGCGGCGCCGAAGCCGCGCGCCAGGACCTCCTCCGGCCGCAGCCCGGGATAGTCCCACCCCCAGTCGAGGAACAGCGCGTAGCCTAGTGCGATGCGGGCGAGCGCGGGCGCGAACGTGGGGTCGAGTCGCACTGCAGTTTCGAACTCCTGGATCGCGCGTTGCACCGCGCGCGGCGTGCGCTGCGCGACGTAATAGTTGCCGTGCAGGAAGTGGTCGTAGGCCGTCGGGTCCGCAGTCGGGCGGCGCGCGAGCGCGGCACGCTCGGCCGGCGCGAGTTCGCCGGTGATGCGCGTCGCCACCGCGTCGGTGATCTCCTGCTCGATGGCCTGGAGGGCCGCGTCGCGCCGCTCGTACTGCGCCCCCCACACGTGCACGCCGTTCCCGGCGCGCAACAGCTCGGCCGTGACGTGGAGCGCGGCTCCGGTCCGACGCACGCTCCCACCCACCAGGTATGCCACGCCCAGCGCGTGGCCCAGCGCGGCCGGATCGTCGGCCGGGTTGCCGCGGTACAGCCGGACCGCGTTGCGCGATTTGACCGCCAGTCGCTCCACCTGCCCCAGGCTCGTGATGATGGCCTCGGTCAGGCCGTCGGCGAGGTAGGCGTCCGCCGTGTCGGGCGACCGGTTCTCGAAATAGAGGACCGCGACGCTCGTGGGCGACGGGGCGGGCGGGCCGTTTACCGGGTGCTCCCGGACGCGCAGCGCCCAGAACACGGCGCCGACCGCGACGGCCGTGGCGAGCGCCGCCCGCGTCACCCGGTAGCCCCGGGAGCGCCGCCGTTTTCCCGCCGCTTGCGTCAGCCGCTCGGCGAAAGCGCGCGCCGACGGCGGGCGGTCCGCTGGGTTCTTCGCGAGCCCGGCGACCAGCGCCTCTTCGATCTGGGGCGGGAGATCGGGCCGCACGGTGCGGATGGGACGCGGCGGTTCGCCGAGCACCCGCGCGACCACCGCCTGCGCGCTCGGACCCGTGAACGGCGGCTCGCCGGCCAGCATCTCGTACAGCACGGCCGCGAGCGCGTACACGTCGCTCCGCGCGTCGACCCGGGCCGTCCCGCTGGCCTGCTCCGGGCTCATGTACTCCGCCGTCCCCACCGCCATCCCGCCCCCGGTGAGCGAGGCCCGGTCCGAGGCGCGCTCCTCGATCAGCTTCGCGATCCCGAAGTCGGTCACCATCGCGTGCCCTCGCGCCAGCAGGATGTTCGCGGGTTTCACGTCCCGGTGGATCACGCCGCTGTCGTGGGCGTACTGCAGCGCGTCGCCCACTTCGGCCGCGATGCGCACCGCTGCTTCCACGCGCAGCGGGCCCTCGCGGCGGATGCGAGCGGCGAGCGACTCCCCCTCGACGTAGCCCATCACGTAGAAGAGGATGCCATCGACCTCGTCGGCCTCGAACAGCGGCACGATATGGGGGTGCGCGAGCTGCGCGGCGAGCAGCACTTCGCGCTGAAACCGACCGCTGCCGAGGTAGGCGCGCGTGGTCGGCGGCAGCACCTTGATCGCGACCTGCCGGCCGAGCCGCACGTCGGTCGCGAGGTACACCGTGCCCATCCCGCCCTGGCCCAGCTCGCGCAGCAGGGTGTACCGGCCGGTCAGGGCGCGGGCCAGGCGATCGAACAGCGGGTCGGCGGGCACGGGGATGGGGGGATGGGGGACGCGGCGGCGCGTCAGCCGCCGGCGAGGAAGGGCGCGAGCGCGTCGCGCATCTCGCGCGCCGTCTGCCAGCGCTCCGCACGCGATTTGGCGAGCGCGCGGGCGACCGCCGCGGCGAGCGGCTTGGGTGCGTCGCGCCGCAGGCTCCGCAGATCGGGGGGCGCATGATGCTGCTGCATGTCGAGCACGGCGGCGGCGCTGGGCGAAGAGAACGGGGGACGGCCCGCGAGCGACTCGAAGAGCACGACGCCCAGCGAATACAGATCGGTCCGGCCATCCACATCGGGACCGCCTGCCGCCTGTTCCGGGCTCATGTATTCCTCGGTGCCGACGACGAACCCGCTGCGGGTCACACGGTCGTCCTCCGAACTCGCAATGGCGCGTGCGATCCCCAGGTCCACCAGCACCGCGCCCTGCGGGGAGAGGAGGATGTTGTCGGGCTTGATGTCACGGTGGGCGATGCCGTGCCCGTGCGCGTATTGCAGCGCGTCGAGCACCTCGCACGTGGTGCGTACGGCGGCCGGGATCGCGCGCCGCCGCTCGCGCCGCAGCGCTTCGCGCAGCGTGTCGCCCGGCACGTAGCGCATCACGAGCCAGAGGAGGTAGTCCGTTTCGCCGCTGTCGAGCAGCCGAGCGATGTGGGGGTGGTCGAGCTGCGAAGCGTACCGGATCTCGCGCAGGAAGCGGTCGGCGGCGACCGAGACCGCGAGCTCGGGATGGAGCACCTTGATCGCCACCTTTTCGCCGGCCGCATCGAGCCCGGCGAAGATGGAGGCGTTCCCACCCCGGCCCGCCGCCGTGACGACGGTGTAGCGGTCGCCCAGGGCCTTGCGAACCCGCTCGATCAGGTCGCGTCCGGGCATGACGAGCTAACATAGGCCGTGGGGCGGGACTGGGCTACTGCCTCGTGCTAGATTGGCCTCCTGTGGCGACGCTCGCAGCGGTCCAGGGAGACATCACCCGGCAGCAGGTGGACGCGATCGTCAACGCCGCCAACACGACGCTGCTCGGCGGGGGCGGCGTGGACGGCGCGATTCACCACGCCGCGGGACCGGAGCTGCTCGAGGAGTGTCGCGGGATCGGCGGTTGCCCCACCGGCGAAGCCCGCATCACCCAGGGCTACCGGCTGCCGGCGAAGTACGTCATCCACACGGTGGGCCCCGTGTGGAGCGGCGGTAACCGGGGGGAGCCGGGGTTGCTGCGCAACTGTTACGTCAACTCGCTCCGGCTCGCCTCCGAGCACGGCCTCCGCTCGATTGCCTTTCCCTCGATCAGCACCGGCGCGTATCGCTTCCCGATCGAGCAGGCGGCGCGGATCGCGGTGGAAAGCGTTCAAGAAGAAGTGGGCAAGCCGACGTCGATCGAGCTGGTGCGGTTCGTGTGTTTCAGCGTGTCGGACCTGGCAGTGTATCGGAGGCTCCTAACCGCTTGAGCGCGGCCCGCGCGGCCGCGACGTACGGCGCGACGGCCGTCTCCTGCCCGCTCCCCTGCGCTACGGCTACCACGAAGCGGTATACGGTGATCGCGGTGGCGCGGTCCCCCGCCCGCTCGGCGTCGGTCGCCCGCTTCAGGAGTTGCTCGAGCGTCCCCGGATCCCGATAGACCAGCCCCGGGTCGCGCCGCACGTGCGAGGCGAAGCGCGTGAACCAGAGCGCGCCCCCTACCGCGAGGACGAGCGCCGCCCCCGCCAGCACCAGCGCCACGCGCCTCTCAGGCTCCACCGGCCAGCCCCGCGACGGCTCCTGCCGTCGCTTCCGTCACCTGCGCCATGAAGTCGAAATCGAGCGTCGCGCTGGTATCGCTCGCGCGATGATAGTGCGGATTCCGCAGGAACGCGGTGTCGGTGAGCATCAGAGACGGATAGCGCGCATCCCAGAACGAGGCGTTGTCCGAGAGACGCGTGAGGGGCAGCAGCCAGCCGCGCAGCCGCGTCCGGTACGGTACGATCGGGAGCTCCGGCACCGCCGCCCGCGCGGCGGCGACGAAACCGTCGAGCAGCGCCCTCGACCGCGTGTCGCCCACCGCGGCGAGGAAGTCCCCGGTGCGCGGCACGTCGATGCCGAGGAATGGGGGCACGATCTGCGCGCCGGGGGTGGGGTCGCGGTAGCCCACCATCTCGAGGATGAGCGCGCCCGCGAGGGCCTCGCCTCGGGCGCGGCGCTCCCGCGCCAGCCTCCGGCTTCCCACGCGGTACGTGGTGGTCTGCTGCTCCTCGAGATCGAGCCCCACGAACTCGACGCCCGCGTCGCGGGCTCGCGGGGCGACGAGGCGGGCGCACTCGATCATCGCGGCGATGCCGCTCGCGTTGTCGTCGGCGCCGGGCGTGTCCGGCGTGGAGTCGTAGTGCGCGCCGACGAGCAGCCGGGGGCGCCGCGCGTCGCGGCCTGACAGCGTTGCCACCACGTTGTGATGGGTGCGGCCGCGGAAGGTGAATGGGACGAGCTCGACGGGCAGGCCCAGCGCGCGCAGCTCGGTGGCGACATAGTCGCGCGCGGCGCGATGGCGCTCGGGCGCGGCCGTCGGATGGCGCACGCCTTCGAGCGCCGCCACGTGCCCGCGCAGCCGGGCCGCGAGCGCCAGGCGTTGACGCGAGGTTGAGTGGTCCCGCGGGGCGGCGTCGGCCTCGGGACTCCGCGCCGCTCCAGCTTGACCCGACGTTGATGGGCTCATGCTAGCGTCTTTCCCGCATGGTCACCGTGTGCACCGTCCTGCCGCCGCCCGACCGCCCGCGCATCGAAGCCGCGGGGGACGGCTGCTTCACGGCGCTCCACGCCAACTCGTTCCGCGACGCGTTGCGCGCGGCGCGCCGCAAGCGCGTGGACGCGCTCGTCCTCTCCGTGCACAGCTGCCGCGGGGAGGAGCTGCCCGCGGTCGCGCGCTTCGTGCGTGAGTTCCCGGCGATCCCGGCGGTCGCGCTCGTGTCCCGGCACGACCGCGAGGCCACCGAGACGCTGCTCAGGCTGGGCGCGACGGGCGTGCGGACCGCGGTCGACTGCACCGAGCCCACCGGGTGGCGCCGGCTGCGCGATCTGCTGGGCCATCCCGCATCTCCCGTCGCGGCCCGCATCCTCGCCCGCGTCGTGCCGGCGCTGGGTGACGCGGGCGACGACGTGCGCGTGTTCTTCGAGGCCCTGGCCCGGCTCGCGCCGGTGGTGTCCACCGTGCGCCGTCTGGCGCGCCACCTGCGGATCTGCCCCAGCACGCTCATGTCCCGCTTCTACCGGGCGGGCCTACCCTCCCCCAAGACCTACCTCGCCGGGATGCGTTTGCTGCACGCCGCGCATCTCTTCCTCAACCCGGGGCTCTCGGTCGCCGACGTGGCGTACCGCCTGGACTACTCGTCGCCCCAGAGCTTGGGGCGCCACCTCAAGGCGATGCTCGGCGTCACCGCCGGGGAGTTCCGGCGCCGCTTCCCCTTCGACGTCTCGCTGGAGCGCTACGTCGACCTCTTGATCACCCCGTACCGGGAAGCCCTGCGCGCGTTCTACCCTTTGAACGCGGGATTGTGGGACCAAGGACCCAACGCCGCTCGCGCTTTCCGGGCGGGGTGATCAATCTGCCGCGGCGCGCACCGCCGGGTGCTCGCGCGTCTCCGGCTCCTTGAGCACCGAGAAGCGGGCGATGCCTCCCCGCAGCCGCTCGGCGAGCTGGGCGAGTTGTTGGGACGTGGCGGTGAGGTCGCCCATGGACGTGATCTGGGCTTGCGTCGCGGCGGCGGCGCCGTCGGCGCTCTGGGAGGAGGCGCTCGAGATCGCCGCCACCTGCTGCAGCGACTGCGCCAGCTCCGCGAGCCGCTGCGCCTGGCTGCGCGACACCTCCGCCGTGGCGTTCACGAGGTCGCCCACCAGTTCGACGCCCTGATGCAGCTCCTGCAGCGCGCTGTCCGCCTCCGCCGCCACCGCCCCGATGTCCCGCACCTTCGCCTCGCCTGACTGCATGGCCCGCGCCGCGGCGTCGATCCCGGCGCGCAGCTCGGACACGAGCTCCGCCACCTCCCGCGCGGACCTGCCCGCCTCCCCCGCGAGCGACCGCACTTCGTCGGCCACGACGGCGAACCCTTCCCCATGCTCTTCGGCCCGCGCCGCCTCGATCGCCGCGTTCAGCGCCAGCAGGTGCGTCTGCCGCGCGATCCGGGCGATCGTCTGCGCGAAGGCGCCGATCCGCTCCGACATCCCCGACAACCCCGCCACCGTGGCGGCCGTGGCGCGGACTTCCTCGCCCACGGCGCGGAGCGTCTGGCTGGCGCGCGCCACGCGCTCCCGTCCCCGCTCCGCTGCCGCCACGAGACGCGCGGCGTCCACCTGCATCAGCTCGGCCCGGACGCGCAGCGACTCCGCCTGATCCGCCGCCTTGGCGCTCTCGCCCCGCGCCACGTCCGCCAACTCCCGCTGTTTCCCGAGGTCCGCCGCGAGTTGCTGCGCCGTGCGGGTCACGGTCTCCGAGGTCGCATGCAGCTCCTCGGCCGAGGCCGCGAGCTCCTCGGCGAACGCCGCCACCTCGTCCGCCTCGCGCTGCACGGTCGAGATCGTCGCCGCGATCTCCTCGATCATCCGGTTGAAGCTGCGCTCCAGGAAGCCGAGCTCGTCCGACTCTCCCGCCGCCGCGCGCACGGCGAGGTAGCCGCGCTCCGCCTCCCCCATCACGCTGCGGGCGTGCCGGATCCGCGCGATCAGCGTCGCCGGGATCCGCTTCAACGTCATCGCCACGAGGATGAACAGCACGGTCTCGAGCCCGGCCCCGCTGAGGCTGGCACGCGGGTCGTAGAGGACGTCGTGCGCATAACTGGCGCCGAGATAGGCGATCGCCGCGGTGAGCACCAGAAAGTTGCCCACCGCGTGCCCCTGGTCGAACGCGTAGGGCAGCACCGCGAGGAAGAACGCGGCCACGAACCCGCCGTGCCCGAACCAGACCACGAGCACGGCCACGAGCAACACATCGAGCAGCGACAGGCCGTACACGAACCACCAGCGGTACCAGCCGCGCTCGTTGATGAGCCCGAGCACCTCGTTGAGGACGGCGGCGCCGCCCGCGACGAGCACCATCGTCGCGGGCCGGGTCTTCACGGCTCCGAACCCCCAGCCCACGAGACCGATAGCGAGACCGGCGGCCGCCATCACGCGCCGCAGGCGGTGGCTGCGCGCGATGGTCTCGAGGTCCTTGAGGCGCTGCTCGAGGCCCCCCCCCGACGCGTCGTCCGTCCAGCCGCGCACGCGCGACGCGAGCGAGGACCGGGTATGGGACTGCTGGAATGGTGTCACCCGAGGGTGATCATACACCTCAAGTGAGGAGGGCGGCAATCTCCGCGGCGGCCCGGCCGGCGCCGTCACCGCAGGCCCAGCTCCGTTGCGGTCAGCAGGGCTGCCACCGGGTAGCCGGCCTGCTCGAGCGTCCCGCGGCCTCCTTCCTCGCGGTCCACCACCGCGAGCACCCCGAGGACACGGCCGCCTTCGCCCTCGACCGCTGCGATCGCCTCCCGGGCGGACTGTCCCGTGGTGATCACGTCCTCGACCACGACGACGGTCGCCCCCGGCGCGAAGCAGCCCTCGATCCGCTTTCCGGTGCCGTGGGTCTTGGCTTGCGTGCGGACGGTGAAGGCGTCGAGCGTGCGCCCCTGCGCGCGTGCGGCGGCGGCGATCGCGTAGGCGACGGGGTCGGCACCGAGGGTGAGGCCGCCCACGAGCTGGGGCGCCCATCCCCGCTCGCCCAGCCGCTCGAGCCCGAGGGCGCCGATCACCGCGAGCCCCTCGCCGGACATGGTGGTACGCCGCGCATCGATGTAGAAGCTAGACTGCCGGCCTGATGCGAGTATGAAGTCGCCCCGCGTCACGGACCGCTCGCTGAGTAACTGGCGGAGGCGCTGCTTGAGGGGAACGCTGGGAGGCACGGTGGCCGATTCGTAGTAGTATATGCTACTACTCTAGTCACTTCCGGCGGACGGCTCGCTTCAGCGCATCGAGCAGGCCGCCTTTGGAGGCGGGGCCGGCCGTGAGTCCCGCGGTCACAGCGTCCGCGAAGGCGCTGACCGTCGGCTGGCGTCGGCCCGGGTCGCGCGCCAGCCCCTGCATCACGGCCGCCTCGAGACCGTCTGGAAACCGCAACCCTGGGACGGCCTTGTTCAGTGGCGCGGGCTGCTGCGTGAGCAATTGCTGGAACAGCTCGCGGGGACTCCTTCCGGTGTGCGGGTGGCGTCCGGTGAGGAGCCAGTAGGTGATCGTGGCGAGGCTGTAGATGTCGGCCCGGCCGTCCACGAGCTCGCCCGACAGCGCCTCCGGCGCCACGTACTTGAGTGTGCCGACGAAGAAGCCAGTGCGCGTGAGGCGCTCCTCGGCTGGCAGGTCGGCGTCGCGCGCGATGCCGAAGTCGAGCAGCTTCACCCGCCCTGCCGCCGGATCGTACATGATGTTCTCGGGTTTCAGGTCCCGATGGATGATCCCCGCTTGATGCGCCGCCGCAAGGGCGGCGGCCAGTTGGCGGACCAGGTCGCCCACCTGGGCCGGAGCGAGGGGGCCGGTGCGGTGTACGTACTCGGCGAGGGATTTCCCGTCGGCCCACTCCAGGGCGAGGTAATGGAGGCCGTCGGCATCGCCGTAATCGTAGGTGCGCACGACGCCCGGATGCTGGACTCGCGCGCCGTATCCCGCTTCACGCAGGAAACGCTTGACCACCGTGGGGTCGCTCCGCAGCCCTTGGCGCAATACCTTGAACGCACACGCGCCGCGCTCGGGGTGCTGGGCCCGGTACACTTCGGCCGTGCCTCCCTCGCCGACGCGCTCGAGCAGGCGGTAGCCGGCGATCGTCCGACCGGCGAGGTTCTCGCTGGGCATGGGAACGCGCGAAACTAACGCAGGGATTTGAGGTTGAGCAAGTGAGAGCTTTCGCGGGAGTAGCGCTCCTCGCCGCTGGCGTCGCCGGCTGCAGCTCCTGGCAACGCGTCGGGACGGAGCCGCGTCCCGGGCCGGCCGCCGCCGTGTCGACCCTGTTCGACGCCAGCACGGTGTACCGCTCGATGGGCTTCCTCGTGGCGGGCTCGCCCTTGCCGTTCGTTGCCTCGGTCCACTACCTCGCCAACGCGACCCCCGACTCCACCCTGGCGCTGTTCGGCCTCTCCCTCGCGAACCACGCCCTGAGCTTCCAACGAGACGGCAACGAGTTCGTGGCGCAGTATCACGTCGAAGTCGCCTTCCGGGCCGACACCGCCGCCGTCCGCCAGCTCACGACCGACGAGACGGTGCGCGTGCGCACCTTCCAGGAGACGCTGCGCGCCGACGAGAGCGTGATCTACCAGCACGTCGTCGGGCTGCCGCCCGGGGTGTACCGGCTGGCCGTCACCGTGCGCGATCGGAATGGCCCGGCGTCGGCGCGCCAGGAGCGGACGGACACGGTTCCCCGGTTCGGGCGGCAGGTTGTCAGCGCGCCGGTCGCGGTATACGAGGCCACGGCGCGCACCCGCCTCGCCGACGTGCCCAAGCTGCTCCTGAACCCGCGCGCCACCCTGCCGTACGGCGCCGACTCGCTCCGCTTTTATGTCGAGGCATACGACATGCCCCGCGGCGCGAAGCTCGCGGCACGGGTGATCGACCAGGACGGCCGGGAGCCGTGGCGCGATACGGTCGCCATCGCGGGCGGCGACGCCGTCGCCGCGCTGCTCCTCGTCATTCGCCCCGACGAGCTCCCGGTGGGCGAGGGGCGCTTCGAGGTGGCGCCGGTGGGGGCCGCCCCGACGGCAGCGCGCGGGGCCCCGTTCCTGGTGAGCTTCTCCGACCAGTGGGCCATCACGAACTACGATCAGATGATCAGCCTGCTGCGCTACTTCGATCGCCAGGACTGGGTCGACAGCCTGCGCAAGGCATCCCCGGCGGACCGCCCCGCGGTGTGGCGTCGGTTCTACAAGATCACGGACCCGATGACGATCACACCGGAGAACGAGGCGCTGGACCGCTACTTCCAACGCGTCCAGATCGCCAACCAGCGCTTTCGCGAGGCGGGGGACCCCGGCTGGCTCACCGACCGCGGTGAGGTCTACATCACGCTCGGCGAGCCGGACGACGTCTTCGACTTCAGCGCCGACGTGACGCGCACGGGCGTGCGCGGGATCCGGTGGACCTACAACGCGCTGCGCCTGACCCTCTTCTTCCAGGACCAGACCGGCTTCGGGCGGTTCCGCCTGACGCCGCTGTCGCGGGCCGAGTACCAGCGGGTGCTTGCCCGGGTGCGTCGCGGGCAGTGACGCGGGCTGCCGTCCTCCTGGTGTTCCTCGCCGCCGCGCCGTCTGCGGTCGCGGCCCAGCAGACCACGTCGCCACCGGAGGTCGCGGCGCAGCGGGCCGAGTCGCTGCGGCTGGCGGGGCGCCCATGGCACGCGGCGGAGACGCTGCTCGCCGCCGCGGCGCGCGAGGCGCACGCCAATGCCGCGTTCATCGTCGAGGGGGCGAAGGCAGAGCTGCACGCGCGCCGCTACGACCGTGCCCGCAGCCTGCTGGTCGGGCAGCCGTGGCTCGAAGATTACGGCGACGGTGAAGCCCTCGCCGCGCTCGCGGAGGCCGAGGCCCGGCTCGGCCAACCGGCGTCCGCGGGCGCGCACTACGCCGCCGCCCGGGCGCGCGCGCGGGGATCCCGAGCGGCGCTGCTCGCCGTACGCGAGGGGCTTGCCTGGGAGGCCGCGGGCGCATCCGACAGCGCGGCGGCCGCCTACGCGGCGGCGCGCGCGGCGGGACTGTCGGCGATCGATGGGTGGCTGCGACTGCGGCAGGCGCGCGTCACGCGCGACACCGCCGCGGCATTCCGCCTGCTCGCGGATCTGCCGTCGCCGGCGGCGCGGGAGGCGGCGGGTGCGCGGGCCCAGGCGCTGCTCGCTGCGGGTGACTCCGCAGCGGCGCTTGAGGCGTTCGCCCGGGCGGGCCGCGCGCTCGACCTCGCGCGCCTCGCGCTCGCCCGCGGCGACTCGGCCCGCGCGCGCGACGCGCTGTACGGCCTCATGGCCCGGGCCCCCGAGTCGGACGACGCCGCGGCGGCGGTGGCCCTGGCGCTCGGCCCCTTGCCGGCGCGCACGGCCCCCGAGCGGGTGGCCCTGGCGCGCGCGCTCAAGTTCCACGGGGCGGCGGGCGATGCCCGGACGCAGGTCGAGCGCGCCCTGCGCCTGGGCGACTCGAGCGCGGCCACGCTGGTGCTCGCGGCCGAGCTGTACGCCGCCGCCGGCCGCTATCGCGACGCCGAGCGCGCGTATCTCGCTGCCGCGAAGGACTCAGGGCTGGGGCCCCTCGCCATCTACCGGCGCGCGCGCCTCCTCGTCCGGCTGGGCGACGCGGGCGCGCCGCAAGCGCTGTCGGCGTTCGCGCAAGCCTTCCCGGCCGACACCGCCGCGCCCACGGCGCTCTACGTCCTGGCCGATATGCTCGGCGAGCGTGGCGACTCGGCGGGCGCGACGCGGTGGTTCGGGGAGTTGATGGCGCGGTATCCGGCCGATCTGCGGTCGTCCACCGCCCGCTTCCGCCTGGCGACGCAGGCGTTGCGCGACAGCATGCTCGACAGCGCGGCGGCGCTGTTCCGGGGCGAGGTGGCGGCGAACGGGCCGCAACGCATGGGCGCGCGCTTCTGGCTCGGCAAGCTGGCGCTCCTCTCCGGCGACACGGCGGCGGGCCGCGCGACCTGGCGCGCGCTCGCGCGCGAGGACTCGATCGGCTACTACGGCCTCCGCGCCCGGCGCGAGGTGGACTTGCCGCCGCTGCGCATCGCTGCCGCCCCGTTGCCGCCCCCGTCGTCCGCCGTCGCGACCTCGCTGGGACGGCTCGACACCCTCGTCCTCGCGGGCCTCGACAGCGCCGCCGAAGCCGAGGTGCGCGCCATTCTGGGGCGCGCGCCGCAACAGGAAGTGGACGCGCTGCTCGCGTGGAGCGGTGGACTCGCCCTGCGCGGCTTCGGCCCCGCCGCGGTGCGCCTCGGGTGGCAGGCGGCGCTCAAGTCGCCGAACGACGCGCGCGTGCTGCGTGCCATCTTCCCGTGGCCCAACCGCCGCACCGTCCAGGCGGAGGCGGCCGAATTCGGCGTGGACCCACTGCTGCTCGTCGCCATCGTGCGGCAGGAGAGCGTGTTCGACGCGTCGGCGCTCTCCCCGGCCGGGGCGCGCGGCCTCGCGCAGCTGCTTCCCGGCACCGCCGCCCTCACCGCGCGCGGGCTCGACGTCACGTTCTACCCGGACTGGATCACCGTCCCCGACCTGAACCTCCACCTCGGTGCCGCGCACCTGCAGGAGCTGTTGCGTCGCTTCGGCGATCGCGCGGACGCCGCAGTCGCCGCCTACAACGCCGGCACCACGCCCGCGGCTCGCTGGCTCGGCCGCCCGGGCGCCGACGACCCCGATCAGTTCATCGAGCTCATCCCGTACCAGGAAACCCGCGGCTACGTGCGGGCGGTGCTGCGCAACCGCGAGCTGTATCGCGCCTTGTACGTCACGCCAAGCAATTGATCGGCCGTCAGTTAGCGCCCCGTTGACAACTTTTCCCACTCGCTTCATTTCTATCGCGCCCGACAACGGGTGTCGGAGCGGGTGACGTGCGCCCTATGTGCGACTCTGCAGGAGGCGGACCGAATGGCTAAGGGAAAAGTGAAGTGGTTCAATGACGCCAAGGGCTACGGCTTCATTGAACAAGAAGGCGGCGAGGACGTGTTCGTCCACTTCTCGGCTATCCAGATGGACGGCTTCAAAACGCTCGCCGAAGGCCAGGTGGTGGAGTTCGAGGTGAAGACCGGCGACAAAGGGCTGCACGCCACGAACGTCGTTCGAGTGTAAGCGGTCCCGGCGCCATTCCGCGTCTCCCCGCCCGGTCTCCGGGCGGGGTCTTTCATTCCGGCCCTGTTATTGTTCCGCCCATGCCCTCCTCGTCCCTTCCGACGCTCTACCTCGTGGACGGCTACGCGCTCATCTACCGCGCCTTCTTCGCGATGATCGCGCGCCCCCTCACCACGCGCCGGGGCGAGAACACCTCGGCAGCCTGGGGCATCACCAACTTCCTGCTCCGCTTGCTCGAGCAGCGTCGGCCCGACTATCTCACCTGGGTGCACGATATGGGCGAGTCGTTCCGCCATCAGACGTACGCGGAGTACAAAGCCACGCGGGAGAAGCTGACCGCCGAGTTGCAGCAGGACTTCGACCGCTCGGTCGAGCGCATCGAGCAGATCCTCGCGGCGTTCGGCGTGCCCGTGGTGGGGGTCGAGGGCTACGAGGCGGACGACGTCATCGGCACGCTCGCCACCGCCGCCGCGGCGCAGGGCGTGCAGGCCGTGATCGTCTCGGGTGACAAGGATTTCTACCAGCTGATTGGGCCGGGGATCGCGCTCTTGAACCCCGGTCGCGGCGGGCCGGCGGCGGTCGAGGAGCACTGGGTGGACCAGTCGACCGCGGGCGATCGCCTCGGCGTGCCCCCGGAGCGCGTGGTGGATTACCTCGCGCTGGTCGGCGATACGTCCGACAATATTCCCGGCGTGAGGGGGGTGGGAGACAAAACCGCGCTCGAGCTCCTCAAGACGTTCGGGGACCTGGACGCAATCCTCGCCAACGCGGACAAGATTCCCGGGAAGCGGGCGCGCGAGGCGGTGCAGCAGCACGCGGACCTGGCTCGCCTCTCGCGGGACCTCGTGACCATCCGGCGCGACGTGCCGCTCGCGCTTGATCTCGAGGCGTTCCGGGTCCAGGCGCCGGACACCGCCCGGCTCACCGAGCTGTTCACCGAGCTCGAGTTCCGCTCGCTGATCCCCAGGCTGTCATCGCTCGAGGTGGCGGTCGCTCGGGCCGCTGGTCCGGCAGCCGAGCGGGCCCCCGCCGTCGCAGCGGCCCCAGCGACCGCCACGCCGGCCGTGCTCGCGGCCGTGAGCGCCGACCCGACGATCGTGGACGCTCCCGCCGGACTGGCCGCGCTGGTGGCGGAGTGCCGCCGGGCGAAGCTCGTCGCGCTCGACACCGAGACGACGTCGCTCGATCCGATGCGGGCCGAGCTCGTCGGCATGTCGCTCGCCGTCGCGCCGGGGCGCTCGTGGTACCTCCCGTTCGGGCACGTCGCACCTGACGGTGAGCTCGCCGGCGGGACCCAGCCCGGGAATCTCCCGGCGCTCGCGAGCGAGCCGCTCCGTCCCCTGCGCGAGCTGCTCGCCGACGCCGCCGTGCTGAAGGCCGGGCACAACGTGAAGTACGATTGGCTCGTGCTGCGCCGGGCGGGTGTGGAGGTCGCCGGCGTGGCGTACGACACGATGCTCGCGAGCTTCGTGCTCGATCCGGGACGGCGCTCGCATGCGATCGACGAGCTCGCCCGAGAACGCCTCTCCATCCGGATGCGGACCTATTCGGAGCTCGTGGGCCGGGGGAGGGAGGAGCGGCCGTTCGCCGCCGTGCCGCTGGTGGAGGCGGCGCGCTACTGCGCCGCGGACAGCGAGACTGTGCTGCGGCTGCGCGATGCCTTCCAGCCGGAACTCGAGGACCACCAGGTTCTGCGGCTGCTCGAGACGATCGAGGTGCCCCTCATCCCGGTGCTCGTCGACATGGAGTGGCAGGGCGTGCTCGTCGATCGGCAGCGCCTGGGCGAGATCTCGCGCGGGTTCGCGCGCGAGCTGGTCGAGCTGGAGCAGGCAATCTATCGCGCCGCCGGCACCCAGTTCAACATCAATTCCACCCCGCAGCTCCGGCACATCCTGTTCGAGAAGCACCAGCTGCCCGTGCTCAAGAAAACGAAGACCGGCGCGTCGACCGACTACGAGGTGCTCGAGCAGCTGGCGACCATGGGCCACGAGGTGCCCCGGCTCCTGATCGAATACCGCGAGCTGTCCAAGCTCAAGTCGACCTACGTCGACGCGCTCCCCGGATTCATCAATCCCGCGACGGGCCGCATCCACACGAGCTTCAACCAGACCGGCGCTGCCACCGGGCGGCTGTCCTCGTCGGAGCCGAACCTTCAGAACATTCCCGTGCGCACCGCGCGGGGCGAAACGATCCGGCGCGCGTTCGTCGCGCCGCGCGGCGCCCGGCTCCTCACGGCCGACTACTCCCAGATCGAGCTGCGGCTGCTCGCGCACCTCTCAGGCGACCCGGCGTTCGTCCGCGCGTTCGCGGAGGGCGGGGACATCCACCGGCAGACCGCGGCGATCATCTTCGGCGTGCCACAGGATCAGGTGACGCCGGAGATGCGGGCGCGAGCCAAGACCATCAACTTCGCCACGATCTACGGCCAGGGACCGTTCGCGCTGTCGCGCCAGCTTGGCATCACGCAGGACGAGGCGAAGGAGTTCATCCAGCAGTACTTCGCGCGCTTCCCGGGGGTGCGGGCGTGGCTCGACCGGACGGTCGCCGAGGCACGGGAGAGGGGGTATGTCGAGACACTGTTCGGAAGGCGGCGGTATACCCCAGAGCTCAAGGATCGCAACTTCAACGTCAGGGCATTCGGCGAGCGCACGGCGACGAACTCACCGCTGCAGGGGTCGGCGGCGGACCTCATCAAGATCGCCATGATCCGCATCGCTCGCGCGGTCAGGGAACGCGGCCTTGCATCGCATATGATCCTCCAAGTCCATGACGAGCTTGTATTTGAGGTGCCTGAGCCGGAGCGGGAAGCCGCCACGGAGCTGGTAAAAGGCCATATGGAAACCGCGGCGAGTCTGCGCGTGCCGCTCGTCGTAAGTATCGGTGTGGGAACGGATTGGGTTGATGCCAAGGGGTAAGCACGGCTCTTGCAGGAACAAGGGGCGGTGCCCACTATTGGTGGCGCCGGCCCCGCGTGGTTGCAGGCGGGTTCGGCGCCCTTTGGTGCCCGGAGGGTAAGGCATGTGACGTCGCATCGCGGCTTTACGCTGATCGAGCTGCTCATCGTGGTGGTGATCATCGGGCTGTTGGCGGCGATCGCCATCCCGAAGTTTGCCAACACGAAGGACAAGGCGCACATCGCCTCGATGAAGACCGACCTCCGCAACCTGGCCACGGTGGAGGAGGCGTTCTTCTACGACAGCGCGACGTACACCACGAGCTTCGCGCTCATGAACAACTATACTCCGAGCGTCGGGGTCACCGTGGTGATCAACGAGGCGACCTCGAAGGGCTGGGCGGCGACGGCGACGAGCATCAACACGTACCACACGTGCGCCGTGTTTTCCGGTCAAGCGACGGCTCCCACTCCCGCCACCGTCGAGGGGCGCATTACCTGCTCGTAGATCGTCCACCGTATCGTGAGTTCGCGCGCCGCCGCGAGGGGATGTGCTTCGCCCTCGACGGCGGCGTTTGGCTGCATCGTCACACGCTGCGGGGCGAGCCGATGGTGCACCTCGTGAGTGCGGATCAAGAGCGCCTCCTGGCGCTGGGACGCGAGCTGGGAATGCGCCCGGAGTGGCTGCAATACAAACCGCTGAAGGACCCACGGACAGGAATCAGGGTGCCCGCTTGGCATTGGGACGTGTGGGGAGACAGGCTCAGACGGCTAGACATCCAGACGCCTAGCGGGCCGCAGGGCTGAGTGGTCAGGGAGGCATAACTCCGCACTCACTCCTGACCACGCCTGGCCGTCTCGGCGTCTGGCCGTCTGCCTGGCCCTCTACTCACTCCCGTCTCTCTCGAGTTTCGGCGCCCGCACCCCCGGCCACCAGTTCCACCTGCCGGCGATATGCATGATCGCCGGCACGAGCACCATCCGGATCAACGTCGCGTCGAGCAGCACCGCTGCCGCGAGGCCGAAGCCGATGAGCTGCACCGCGAGGACGCGCGCGAACGCGAACGTGCCGAACACGAGGATCATGATCAGTGCGGCGCTCGTGATGGTCGAGGCCGTCGCCGACAGGCCTTCCATGGTGGCGTGGTCGTTGCGGCCGGTCTTGTCGAACACCTCTTTCACGCGGGTGAGGAGGAATACCTCGTAGTCCATCGACAGGCCGAACACGATCGCGAACACCAGCACGGGGACGACCGCCCAGATCGCCTGGGTGGGGCCCTCGAGGCCGAACAGGCCGCCGCCGTAACCGTGCTGGAAGACGAGCACCGTGAGCCCGAATGCTGCGCCCACCGACAGGATGTTCAGCAGCACGGCCTTGACGGGCACGAGCAGCGAGCGGAAGGCGATGAAGAGCATGATGGCCGTGATGCCCAGGACCAGCGCGACCGTGCCCGGGAACCGCGTCATCAACTCTTGCTGGGTGTCCACGTTGGACGCGGCAAATCCCGCCACCAGCACGTCTGCGCCGTTGAGGCCGCGCACGCCGTGCGCGGTGACCGCGCGCACCCGCCGCACCACGTCCATCAGTCCGGTCAGCGAGACGGTGTCGGCGGGGATGACGTCGAGCAGCGTGACGCGCTCGTCGGCGCTCAAGTACGCGTCGAAAAACTTGGCGTTCTTGGCGCGCACCTCGCCGGCGTCGCTGTAGTAGATGGCGAGCTGCAGCGTGGACATGTGGGATTTGTTCGGGGGGCTGGCGACGCCCCGGACTTCGCGCACCCGCGGGTCCTTGCGAATCGAGTCGGTGAGGGCCTTGAGTCCGGGGAGGCGGCGGCCGGAGATCGCCGATTCGCCTTCCGGGAGCTGCACCACGACGCGCACGGGCTGAATCGCGCCGCTGGCGCCCATCTCGCGCAGCGCCTGCAGGCCTCGTCCGGACTCGGACTCGGGCGGGAACCAGTTTGTGGCGGGCAGGCCGAGCCGAATCTGGGTGGCGGGGAAGGTGAGCAGCGCGATGGCCGCGCCGCCCAGCGCCACGGCCCGCCACGGGCGGTGGCCGAGCCACCGGGCCCAGCGCTCCCACCCCGTGGGCGCGTGGAACCGGGCGAGGGGGCGGGCGAGCCATTTCGGGCGGTCGATGTTGCGGCCGAGGATCGCGAGCGTCGCGGGGAGGAACGTGGTCGCGAGCAGCACGGCGACGCCCACGACGAGCAGGCCGCCCACCCCCACGGAGCGGGTGTCCGAGAGCGGCGTGGTCACGAGCGCCGCGAACCCCACGAGCACCGTCAATCCCGACGTCACAACTGCGGAGCCCGCCGTCTCGACGGTCCGGATCGCCGCGTCCATCGACGACAGCCCGCGGTTCAGCTCTTCACGGAACCGCGTCACTACGAGCAGGGAGTAGTCGATCCCCACCCCCAACCCGACCATCGTGGTGATATTGAGCACGAACACGGACATCGGCAGGTAGCGCGCGGCGAGGGTGACGAGGCCGAGGGCGATCGTGATCGCGAGCAGGCCCACGATCACGGGAAGCGTGGCGGCCACGAGGGCGCCGAACGCGACGATCAGCACCGCCAGCGTCAGGGGCAGGGCGCGCCACTCCCCGCGCTCCGTGTCCTCCGCGCTGATGGTGCGCACGTCGTGGTCGAGCGCCGGGAAGCCCGTGACCATCACGTCGAACGCGTCCGAGCCGGGCACGCGCCGCAAGGCGTCGCGGATCGCCGTGCGCAGATCGGGGACGAAGCTGGTGCTGAGCTCGCGGGTGGATTCGGGGGTGAGGGCGGCGATGAGGAACGTGGTGCGGCGGTCTTTGCTGACGAAGGTGGACTCGCCGATGGAGCGGACCGAGATCACCTGGCTCACGTACGGCCGGCGCTCGGCGGCCAGCTTGAGCGTGTCGAGCACCGCCTCGAACCGCTGGCTGGTCCAGCGGACCGGGCCGTGCACGACGATCGCCACGTAGTCCGCGAACGGGGTCGGAAACGCCTCCTTCAGGAGCTCTGTGGCGCGGCTCGATTCCGTCGTCTCGCTACCCCCGCCGCGCAGGGCCAGAACCTGCTGGACGTGGCTGGCCCGCGGCGCAAACAGCAGCGCAAGGGCCGCCCACGCCGCGATGACCCAGCCGCGCCGGCGGATGAGCGGGGCTGCGGGGAACGCGAACATTTACGTGCCAAGCATAAGCAGGCCACAATCATAGAGACGCCAAGCAGGCAAAGCTAGCGGCGCCGCGCCGCGCTTCCCGATAAATTCCGCGCATGGTCGAGCGCCGCGTATCCGCCCTCGTCGCCGCAGTGGTCGTGTTGCTCGTGTCGGCGGTGTTGTGGGATGCCTTCGTGCGTCCACCCGGTTCGCGACGTCCCGCCGCTGCCGCCGCGGGCGCACCGGCCGCGGTCGCGCCTGCCGTCGACAGCGTGGCGCTGGGCCGGCCCGCCCCACCAGAGACCGCCATTCGGGCCGCCCCGCAACCCTCTCTCCCCCCCGACGGGGGGATGAACGGCACGAGCTACATGGTGCTGCTCGCCCGCTCGGAGGCCCGCCGCCGCATCCGCGCCAGCGCGGGACTGACGTACCTCAACGAGGTCGTCGCCGAGAGCGAAGACTCGATGCTCCACCGCTGGGACAACCGCATCCGCGACCCGGTGCGCGTCTACGTGACGCGGGGGCGGGTCGCGAACTTCCAACCGGCCTTCATAGACGCGATCCGGCGCGCGTTCCAGCAGTGGGAAGACGCCGGAGTCCCGGTCCGCTTCAACCTGGACGCCGATTCCGCTGCCGCGGAAGTGCGCTTCCAATGGCGCATCCAGTTCGACGGGGAGCGCACCGGCGAGACTGAGCTGCAATGGGACGAGGACGGCCGCCTGACGTCGGGCGTCGTCACGCTCGCGACCTTCGACCCGAAGGGACAGCCGCTCGGCGAAGACGACGTCCGGGTGCTGGCGTTGCACGAGATCGGCCACCTGATCGGCCTCGATCACTGCGCGGACTCGACCGCCCTCATGTTCGCGAACCCGAAGGTGCGCGCCCTCTCGGAGCGGGACATCCGGACGGCGCTGCTCCTCTACCAACTCGCCCCGGGCTCGCTGCGCTGACGCTATATTGAAAGGAAGCAGTCGGCAGGTCCTATGGCGCACCGCGGCATCATCTCCTTTCTGACACACGACGCCCCCGACGGCGGGGCGGCGACCCTCGCGCAGGTCCTCGACGCCCGGGTGCGCGACGGGGAGCTGGTGGAGCGGCTCCCTGACGGGGCGGTGCGCTGCTTCGCCTGCGGTCACCGCTGTCTCGTGAAACCCGGACGCCGCGGCATCTGCAAGGTCCGCTTCAACAAGAACGGGACCCTCTACGTCCCGGCCGGCTACGTCGCGGCGCTGCAGTGCGACCCGACCGAGAAGAAGCCTTTCTTCCACGTCCTCCCCGGGTCGGACACGCTCACCTTCGGGATGCTGGGGTGCGACTTCCACTGCGGCTACTGCCAGAACTGGCTCACCAGCCAAGCGCTGCGTGATGATGCGGCGGGGGTGCTTCCGACGGATGTCGCTCCCGACGGCCTGGTGCGGCTCGCGCTGCGGCACGGGGCGAAGATGGTCGGCTCGTCGTACAACGAGCCGTTGATCACGGCGGAGTGGGCGGTCGCGGTCTTCCGGGCGGCGAAGGAGCAGGGCCTCAAGACCGCGTTCATTTCGAACGGCAACGCGACGCCCCAGGTGCTCGACTACATCCGGCCGTGGACGGATTGCTATAAGATCGACTTCAAGGCGATGGACGATAAGCGCTACCGCGAGCTCGGCGGCGTGCTGCAGCACGTGCTCGACGCGATCCGGATGGTGTACGAGCGCGGATTCTGGCTCGAGCTCGTGACGCTCGTCGTGCCCGGGTTCAACGACGACGACGGCCAGCTCAGGCGGGCCGCCGAGTACATCGCCGCCGTGTCGCCCGAGATCCCGTGGCACGTGACGGCGTTCCACAAGGACTACAAAATGACCGACCCCGACAACACGTCGGCCGAAACGCTGATTCGGGCGTGCGAGATCGGGGCGCAGGCGGGTCTCAAGTTCGTATACGCGGGCAACCTCCCCGGCCGGGTCGGCCGCTGGGAGCACACCTATTGTCCGGATTGCGACGACCGGCTGATCGAGCGCTGCGGCTACACGATCCAGCGGCAGCGGATCGGCGCGGACGGTGGCTGTCCCTCCTGCGGGCGGCGGATTCCCGGCGTTTGGTCGTAGCGGCCCTGCTGCTGCTCCAGGCTGGGTCTGGGGCTGCACTCCACACCCACGCCTCGTTCGATGCCGCCACGTTCGACCCGCTCGTGCTGGACGGCATCCGGCGGGGCGCGTATCCCGGCGGGGCACTCGTCATCGGGCGCCGCGACACGATCCTCTTCAGCAAGGGCTACGGCCGTCTCACCTGGTCCGCGTCGAGCCCCGCCGTCGATCCGGACAGCACGCTGTACGACCTCGCGTCGCTCACCAAGGCAGTCGCGACCACGACGTCGCTGATGTTGCTCGTCGAGCGGGGCCGGGTCCGCCTCGACGCGCCGGTGGCGGCGTACGTGCCGCGATTCGGTGGCGCGGGCACCGCCGGGATCACGGTGCGGCAGCTGCTGACGCACACCTCGGGGTTGCGCGCCGATCTCCCGGACGAACAGCTCAAAGCGATCCCGGACAGTGCCGCCTTGATGCGGCGGGTGTTCTCCCAAGCGCCCCGGGTCCCACCCGGCAGCCGCGTGATTTACAGCGATCTCAATGCGATCCTGTTGGGAGAGGTGATCGGGCGCGTGTCCGGGGAGCCGCTCGACGTGTTCGCGGCGCGGCAGCTGTTCGCGCCGCTCGGCCTGCACGAGACGATGTTCCGTCCGCCCGCGCGCCTGCGTGGGCGCGTCGCGCCGACGGGAGTGTGGCGGGGGCATCCCGTCGCGGGGGTGGTGAACGACGCCAGCGCGTTCAAGCTGGGCGGCGTCTCCGGCAACGCGGGCCTCTTCTCCACTGCGGCCGACGTGGCGCGGTTCGCGCAGTTGCTGCTGCGCGAGGGCACCCTTCCCGACGGGCGGCGGCTGCTCAAGGCGGAGACCGTGCGGCTGTTCACGACCAAGGCCGTGGATTTCGGGCGTGAGAGCGAGGCGCGCACGCTCGGCTGGCAGGCGCTGCCCACCGGTGAGGAAGTCTCCAGCGCCGGCACGCTGTTCGGGTCGCGCAGCTACGGCCATACCGGCTGGACGGGCACGTCGCTTTGGATCGACCCGGATCGCGACCTGTTCGTCGTGCTGCTCACGAACCGCGCGTACGCGCCGCGCGGCCGGCGCTCGTTCACGGTCTTGAAGGAAGTACGCGGCCGCGTGGCGGACGCCGCGGCGCGCGCCTCTGATGCCCCCTGACCGGGGCTCCCGCCCCGTCCGGCCAACGCTGATCTACGACGGAGAGTGCGGCTTCTGCCGTACGTGGGTGGAACGCGTACGGCGGTGGGACCGGGAACACCGCCTCGCCGTGCTGCCGTTCCAGGACCGGACGCAGGTGGCCGCGTTCAGGATTCCGCTCCCCGCGCTCGCCGCCGCGATGCATCTCGTGCTGCCCGATGGACGCATGTTCGCGGGGGCGGACGCGGCGCCGGAGATCCTGCGGCTCCTGCCGGGAAAGCGCTGGCTGGCAGGGGCGTTCCGGATTCCGGGCGTGTTGCCGCTGGCACGCCGGGTGTATCGATGGATCGCGCAGCAGCGGCGCTGCCTGGTGCGCGGCCACACGGTCGACTAGGTTCGGGAAAGAGAGTACGCTCTAGGAGATGCCCGTGACGGAACCCACAACGCTCGACGCGGCGATCGTGCGCCAGGCCCTGCGACAGGTGAAGGATCCCGAGCTCGATATGAACGTGATCGACCTCGGCTTGGTGTACGACGTCGAGGTCGCCGGGGGCGAAGTGCGGGTGAAGATGACGCTCACGTCGCCCGGCTGCCCGGCAGGCCCAATGATCACGAACGACGCGTACCGCGTTATCCGCGCGCTCGACAGCGTGACCGACGTGGACATCGACATCGTGTGGGAGCCCTACTGGACGCCGGAGCGGATGGATCCCAAGGTCCGGGCGCTAATGGGACTCTAAGCGAGCGCCGCGAGCAGCGCGTCTCCGAGCACCTGGATCTGCCAGCGCCGGAGCTCCTCCACTCGGGAGAGCCCGGCGCGGTCGGTTGGCGAGGACACGGCGCGCGCCACCGCCTCGAGCGTCGGCCGGCCGCACAGCACGCCGGGGTCGAGCCCGAGCTGCGCCGCTACGCGGTTGCGCGCCGCCTTCAGCCGCTCGACGCGCTCGTCGAATGCGGGATCCCTGGGGGACCGGGCGACCCGCGCCACACGCGGCAGGTCGGCGTCGCTCAGCTCACGCGCGCGGCGGACGCCCTCGAGCAGGGCGGTGCCGTGGCGCCGGGCGAGGGTGGCGGGGAGCTGGGGGATGTGCGCGAGGTCGGTGGGCGCGCGCGGCAGCGCCTTCGCCACCGCGAGCAGCGCGTCGTTCCCGATGATGCGAAACGTGGCCTTGTCCTGCTCGTCCGCGACCGCCTCCCGCCAGCGGTACAGCTCGCGCAGCGCCGCGAGCTGCCGGGGAGGCAGGGCCTTCGCGCCCTTGACGCGGAGAAACGCGTCGACCCCGTCGGGCGCCCCGGTCCAGCGCACGGCCACGAGCCGCTCGAATTCCTCCTCCGCCCACGCGAGCCGGCCCAGCCCCGTCAGCCGCTGGCGCAGCGCCGCGCGCAGCGCGGGCAAGTGCTCCGTGTCCGCGGCCGCGTAGGCCAGCATCGCGGGCGGCAGGGGCCGCCGCGACCAGTCGGCCTTTTGATGCTGCTTGGCGAGCTTCACCCCCGCGTATTTTGCGAGCAGCGCGGCGAGCCCCACGGCGGGCTCGCCGGCCAGCTGCGCCGCGATGCGCGTATCGAACAGACGCGTCGCCCGGAAGCCGTAGTCACGGTCCAGGATGCGCAGGTCGTAGTCCGCGTCGTGAAAGATTTTCTCGACTCGGGCGTCGGCGAGCAGGTCCCCCACGGGCGCGAGGTCGGCGAGCGCGAGCGGATCCACGATGGCCGTGGCCGAGGGGCTCGACAGCTGGATCAGGAAGATGCGGTCGCGGTAGCGGTGGAAGCTCGCGGCCTCGGTATCGGCGGCGACGAGCGGTTCCCGGCGGAACGCTGCAACGGCGTCGGCCAAGGCCTCCGGCGTGCGGATGTAGTTAACCAGCCGTCACTCTTCCTTGCTCAATTGCTCCAGACCGGCCGCGATCTCCTCGAGCGCCTTGGCGAGCGTCCTGTAGAATTCGGGGTCCGGCGGTTGGGGCGCGCCCCCCAACGGGTCGCCCGCGCACTTGCGGGCGGCTCGCGCCGCGTGGCGGATGTAGTCGGTGGCAACCCGCATCGGCTTCCTCTGGATCGGGGCTCTGGGTGGTGGATCCGGCTCGACTGACACAAAAGATACGCGCCGCGCTGGCGCCTTGTAGGCTCGGCGACTGGCCGACACCGCTGGAGCCCGCCGCGGCGCTCGGCCGGGCCCTCGGCTTGGCGGCGCTGGCGATCAAGCGGGAGGACCGCTCGTCCGCCCGGTGCGGCGGCAACAAAGTGCGCGGCCTCGAGTTCCTGCTCGCGGGCGTCTCCACCCCGTCCCCCCCATCCCCCCCGCCCGCCGGCACCGTGTTCGTCACCGTGGGTGGCACCGGGTCCACACACTGTCTCGCGACCGCCGTACACGCCGCGACCGTTTCGTGCCGCGCCGCCCTCGCCCAATTCCCTCAGCCCGACACCGCGGCAAGCCGGGCCGTGTCCGTGGCGTGCCGCGCCCGAGCGGCACTCGTCGTGCGCGCCCGCTCGCGCGCGACCCTGCCGCTCGCGGTGCTCGAGGCGTGGCGGGGTGCGCGGGCCCTGGGCCCACGCCGCTGGATCCCGGGCGGCGGCGCCCATCCCCGTGCGGTGGTGGGCCATTTCCTCGCGGGCCTCGAGCTCGCGGGGCAGGTGGATGAGCCGCCGGATGTGATCGTACTGCCGCTCGGGACGGGGGGTACCGCGGCGGGCGTGGCGCTCGCCGTCTCCGCCCTGGGCTGGCCCACGCGCGTGATGGCGGTGCGGGTCGCCCCGGCGCTCGTTGCGAACCGGTGGCGGACGGTGCGACTGGCGCGTGGCGCCGTGCGGCTGCTCAAGCGTTACGGGATAGCCCCCGCGGTTTCCGCGTCACGTTCACCCCTTCCCGTCGTGGTGGTGGATGGGTTGGGCCCGGGCTACGGGCATCCGACGGCGCAAGGGGAAGCGGCCCGCTTGCTCGCAGCCGAGCACGGCCTGGTCCTCGATTCCACATATGGGGCGAAGGCTCTCGGGTTCCTCATGCGACGTGCAACGTGCGACGTGCAACGTGTCGTTTTCTGGCATACGTTTGCGGTCCCCGTTCCCGAGTCCTGAGGCCCGCCGTGACCTCGCACCCGACCGTCGAGCCGGTCCGCGTGCCGGCCGGGAATGTCGAGCTCGCCGTCGAGGTCCGTGGCGAGGGGCTGCCGGTGCTGTTCGTGCACGGCTTCCCGTTCGACCGCACGATGTGGCGCCATCAGCTCGCCGCGTTGTCCCGCTGGAAACGGATCGCTCCCGACCTCCGCGGAGTGGGTGGCTCCACCGCGCCCGCCGCCGCGGACGGCTACTCGGTGGGCCGCTATGCGGATGATGCGATTGCGGTGCTCGACGCACTCGGGATCGGCGACGTCGCCGTCTGCGGGCTGTCGCTGGGCGGCTACGTCGTGTTCGAGCTGCTGCGGCGGTACCCCGAGCGGGTGCGGGCCCTGATCCTCGCCGACACCCAGCCGGGCGCCGACTCGGCCGAAGCGAAGCGTGGCCGCGACGAGCTCGCGACCATGGCGGAGCGCGAGGGCCAGGGCGCGGTGATCGCGCGGCTGCTGCCGCGCCTGCTCGCGCCCGCGACCGCCACCACGCAGCCCCAGATCGTGGAGCAGGTGCGGGAGATGGCGCGGCGCTGGTCCTTGCCCGGGTTCGTCGGCGCGCTCCGCGCCCTGCGCGACCGCCCCGATTCGAAGGACACGTTGCGCCGGGTGCACGTACCCACGCTCGTGCTGGTGGGGAGCGAGGACGCGATCTCGCCGCCCCCCGTCGCTCAGGCCATGGCGCAGCTGGTCCCGGGAGCGCAATTCCACGTCATCCCCGCTGCCGGTCACCTCGCGCCCCTCGAGCAACCGCTCGTGACGAGTCGGCTCTTGGGCGATTTCCTGACCGCGGTCTCCTAGACCTTCCGCCCAGGCCGGTCGGGAGGCTAGTGTTCGATATGCCCCTCCCCTCCCCCTCCCCTTCTCCCAGCGGCGACCCCTTCCGGCAGGGATTCGTCGGTTACGTGTACGTCGGCGCTCTCAAGTGGCGCGTCATGCTGCGGCTTCACCTCGAGATGGACGGGTGGCGCGGGCGCCTGTGGTTCGGCGAGGGGGGCGGCACGGAGGTCTGGGACAAGGAGGAGCTGCTCGGCCAGAGCCCGGAGGAGGTGCTGCGGCAAGCGCGCCTGCTCCCGGCCGAGGACCTGATCCGGCGGTTCCGCACCTCGGCCACCGAGCGGCGGCGGTTTTTCGCACTTCGCGCAGTGACCGACGAGTTGATCGAGCACGTCCGGGAGTTGAACCGCGCCGCGACGCGCATCGCGGCGCACGAATTAGACGGCCCGCGCGCCGTGCAGGAGATCGCCCGGCACCAGGAGCGCATGCATCTCCTGGTGGAGGGGATGCGCGACGTCGCGGGAAAAGCAGGCCGGTCTTAGGAGCTCTTGCGCTGCGGCTTCCCGGGCGGCGTGGCGCTCTGGAACACGTCCCGGTTTTTCGCGATGTAGGACTTCCATTGCGGCGGCGTGTCTTCCTCCGGGAAGATCGCGGTCACCGGGCACTCGGGCTCGCAGGCGCCGCAATCGATGCACTCGTCGGGATGGATGTACAGCATGTCCTCGCCCTCGTAGATGCAGTCCACGGGGCACACGTCGACGCACGAGCGGTCTTTTACGCCGATGCAGGGTTCCGCAATGATGTAAGGCATTCACGCTCGCGCGCCAGGGCCGAATCGCAAACATAGATTGGGGCGTACCCCAGTCAAGGCCTGCATGCACAATGGACTCCGCGGTCGCGCGCGACGGGTGCCCCTGGTGGTCGCCGCCGGGCTCGCCGCGCTCGGCCTCGTGCCGGTCGCGAATCTCGTCAGCGGCGCTCCCTACATCCCCTGGTGGTCCGCGGCGGTCCGCGAGTGGTCCTTGACGGGCGCGGCCGTCGTCGTGGGCGCGCTCGGCCTGGCGCGACTCGGCGGCGAGCGCGTCGATCGTTGGGCCGCCCGCGCGGCCACGCTGCTGCTGCGGCCACCGCCGCGGGTCTTCCAGGCCATCGCGGCCGCCGTCGTCTTCGCGCTCACCGCGGCGTTCGCGGTATACTGCTTCGCGCGCGCGCCGTTCTCGCAGGACGAGATGGCGCAGCGGTTCCATGCGCACATCCTTCTCGCCGGCCACCTGTTCGCCCTGGGTGAGCCTCATCCGGAGTTCTTCGCCGTCACGGGCGTACTGGACCGCGCCGGGCGTTGGTACTCGATGTATCCGATCGGCGGTCCCGCCTTGCTCGCCGCCGGCATGGCGCTCCGCGCCACGTGGCTCGTTAACCCGGTCCTCACTGCCTTCACCGCCGTCGCGTTGTATCGCTTCGCGGCGGCGGCGTTCGGGGACGTGCCGGCGCGTGCGAGTGTGCTGCTGTTCGCGTTCTCGCCCTTCGTCCTCATCATGGGCGGCAGCGAGATGAACCACCCCGGTACGCTCGCGCTCGCCACGCTGACGCTCGCCGCATTGACGACATGGATGACCGCGACCGACGGGAGGGCGGTGACGCGTGCCGCGGCGCTCATCGGTCTCGGTGTCGGGGGAATGGCCACGATTCGGCCGCTCGACGCTGCGGCCGTCGCCCTCGTGATCGGCCTGTTTCAACTGTCGGTGGCTGCCCGCGAGCGGGGACGCGCGCGCTCGCTTGTGGTGCAGTTCGCCGCCGGGGCGGTTCCGCTCGCGGGCCTGCTCTACGCCAACGCCCGGACCACGGGCCACCCCTTGCTCTTCGCGTACGAGGCGCTCTACGGGCCGGGACACCGGCTGGGGTTCCACCCGGACCCCTACGGCGTGCCGCACACACCGGCACACGCGCTCGTCCTCACCTCGGCCAACCTGTTGCGTCTCGACCGATACCTGTTCGAGTGGCCGCTCCCGGGCCTAGTGCCGATCGTCGCCGGCCTCGTTGCGCTGCGGCGCCCGACGCGTTGGGACGTCCTGTTGCTCGGCCTGATGGGTGCAATCCTGCTGGGGTACGCGCTGTACTGGTTCGACGGGTTTTTCGCCGGGCCGCGATTCCTGTACACGGCCGTCCCGTCCTTCATCGTTCTTGCCGCGCGCGCGCCCGGGCTTGTCGCGGAGCGCCTGCCTCCCGGCGCACTGCGCCGGGCTGTGCTGCTGGTCGTGCCCCTCTGCTTGGTCTACGCGTGGCTCGTGCCGACCGGCGTGTCGAGCGTGCAGATGCGGGCGTACTACTACCACGCGGGGCGGACGAAGCTGAAGACGGACATCGCGGCGCAGGTCGAGGCCGCCGGCCTACACGGCGCCCTCGTGCTGGTCCATGAGGGGTGGCGAGCGCGTCTCGAGGCGCGCTTCCGGGCCCTGGGGCTCACGCCCGGTGAGGCGTCTCGGACGCTCTCCACGTCCGACGCCTGCCAGATCCAGACGGCGCTCGATGCCGAGGACGCGCGCGCGCCCGTCGACACGACCGGACGCACCGGGCGGCTGCTCGCCGCCACACGCCCGACCGCGCCTGTGCGTCCCGTGCCGGGACTCCAGGCCGACCAGACGTTGCTGCTCGCGGAGGGCGGGGTGCTGACGGACCGCTGTCGGCGGGAGATCGCCGCCGATTCGGCGGGGGAGACGCCGTATGCGCCCTTCCTCGCGCTGGCCGGTTTCGAGCCCGACGGGTCCCTCGGCGGGCCCGTGGTCTTCGCGCGGGATTTCGGCGCCCGCAACGAGCTGCTGCGGGCGCGCTTCCCCGGCCGGGCCTGGTTCCGCTACCGGCCCCGGCGCAGTCTGGAGGACACCACGGTGGCGATCGTTCCTTACTAGGCTGCGGCGGCCCCGGGGGGGCCGCGCCGTTCACCCCGTGGTGCCGGTCGCCACCGGGATGAGGGTGGCGAGCGAGAGCACGGCGACGAGCCAGGCGTACTCGAGCAGCGCCGGCGTATCGGGAGCCTCCGCGGCGCGGCCCAGGGCGGCCGCGAGGCCGGCGGCGACGAGCAGCAGCGCGAGGAGGCCCTCCCCCGTCACCAGCCACATCACGGCGATGACAGCCGTCGCGAGCCAGCGCTGGTGTCGGGCGAGCGCTCGGAATCCACGGGCGCCGTCCAGCTGCCACACGGGGACGAGGTTGAAGAGATTCACCCAGGCCCCGAAGTGCGCGATCGCGCCCCAGATACCAGCACCGGTCGCGAGGTAGGCGACATACGCGACGGCTGCGGCGCCTAGCCCCCACAGCGGTCCGGCGAGCCCGACTCGCGCATCTTCGCGCGCGTTGGCGGGATACTGCTTCAGCCGAATCACCGCGCCGAAACCGGGGATGAACATCGGCGCCGTGGCTTTAATCCCATAGCGCTGCAGCGCCTGCACGTGACCCATCTCATGGATGTAGATGGACAGGACCACGCCGAGCGCGAACTTCCACCCCCACATGGTCCAGTAGACGCCCGCCGATAGCAGCATCGAGAACAGCGTTCCGGCCTTGGTGAGGCCGAGCAGCAGCAGCTTGCCCTTGGTGAGGAGCAGTCCGACCAGGAGCTTGAACTTGGAGAGCAGCACGCCCACCGCGCCCAGACCGGCCGCTCCTTTGCCCAACGCGTTCCTCTTCTCGGTACCGGTGGTGGCGGCGGGCGCCCCGGCATCGATCTCGCGGCTCAGGGCGGCGATCTTTTCCGAGATCGCGTCGTGTTGACGGGTGTCCGGCGGCAGCAGCTCGAGCGCCTGACGCCACGCGGCGAGCGCCGCGCTCCGGTCGCGCGCTGCGGTCGCCTGATCCGCCTGCGCCGCGAGGCCCCTGAGCTCCTCGGCATGGACCAGCCAGTGGCACGCGGGACAGGCGAGCAGCGCAGGAGCGACCTCAGTGCCGCACCCGGGGCAGACAGCGACGGTCACGGCAGGGCAGCTACACCGGGGCGGTCTGCGGAGCCGCCTGATACGGACCCGTCACCCGCAGGGCCGCCCCTTTATTCAGCTTCCACGCCTCGTACAGCGCGAAACCGGCGATCAGGAGATGCAACGGGCTCGCGATCCCGATCATGACCGGCGCGGCGTAGGCGAGCACGACGAGCAGTGCGAGCGCCAGCACGATGGGCGGCCTCGTCCGGGCCGGGGGGGTGGGGGAGGCGGCGGGGGCGGGGCTGGAGGCAGCCACGCTCGCCGGGATCGCCGCGTTGGTCGGCGCGACGCTCGGGGCGGCGAGGGCGTGCAGCGAGTCTGAGCGGGCCCGAACCTCTTTCCGCAGCTCGCGGGCGATCATCGAGCTGTCGGTCGCGACGACGGCGCTGTATGTGAGGAACATGGCGAGCAGCTGATAGCGCCATCCGCCCCGGCCCAGCGAGCCTTTGCGCACGGCGCCCCCCACCATGACGCCGACCACCACGGCCACGAGGCCGAACTCGTAGCCCGTCAGGGCCTCGATGCCGAAGTACAGCCCCGCGCCGACCGCGGCCGCGAGGGCGCCGAGCCCGAGCGCCTTTGCAAGGCGGCCGCCGGCGGAGCCACGGTTCCACTCAGCCATGACCTGCCCGCGACACCGAGGGCACGTCACGTGGCCATTCACTTCGTAGTACGAGCCCGCGATCGGCTGCTTGCACAGCGAGCAGTTGAGCCCGGCCGCGGCCGCCGGCCCGGTTCCCCCGGTGCGCTCGGCCCGGTCGAATTGGAGATTCCCGCCTGCGTCGTTCACGTCATGCCTCCCCAGAAAGGTCGGTGGGGCGCGGCGACAATCTTTTGTAACGGCGCCGGATGGCGCAATCCGAAACGTCACACCGGGCCAGAACCCGTTGGGATTCCGAGAATTCCAGCACGCTAGGATACTTATGGGTATCTGAATATCGAGTTCTTGCGTATCGTGGCGAAAACTGATTCCGTGCAGTATCGTAGATACGTATGGGTATCGTCCGCCTCAAGCGGAAGGCTGAAACGCGGGCGCTGCTCCTCGACGCCGGTCTGCGTGTGTTCGCCGAGCGCGGGCTCGAGTTCGGCTCCCTCGACGAAGTCGCTCAGTCTGCGGGCTTTACCAAGGGGGCGATTTACCGGCAGTTCCCGTCCAAGGGCGCGTTCCTCCTTGCCCTGTTCGAGCAGTACGCTGCCGTGGCGCGCGCCGGCGCGGGGGCGCGGCAGGCCCCGTGGTTCGTCCCACTCACCATCCAGTTCGCTTCCCAGGCGATGCGCGACCCACTGCTGCGGCGCCGCTTCGCAGTTGTGCTCGCAGAAGCACCGACGGGGGGAACGGCCGAGGGTGAGCTGCTCAAGGCACTCGCGCGGGTATTGCCGGAAGCCCACACCCCCGCGAAGTCATAGCATGGGACGGCGCCTCGTCGATGTGAGTCACGAGATCGAGCACGGGATGGTCACCTACCCCGGTCTGCCGGCGCCCGTGATTGGCGACTGGCTCTCCCGAGAGGCCTCGCGGGCTCGCTATGCCGCGGGGACGACGTTCCAGATCGGGAGGATCGAGCTCCTTGCCAATACCGGGACCTACATCGACGCGCCGTTTCATCGTTACGAGGGCGGCAGAGATATCGCGGACTACCCGCTGGAGGCCGTCGCTGACTTGGAGGCGGTCGTCGTCCGCGCCACCGAGCGCGCCGGTCGGGCGCTCGACGCGGACGGTTTCGCGGGACGCGACCTCCGCGGGAAAGCGGTGCTGGTTCACACCGGGTGGGACATGCACTGGCGCACCGAGCGCTATGGCTCGGGCCATCCATTTCTCACGCGCGCCGCGGCCGAGCACCTCGCGTCCGCGGAGGCGGCCCTCGTGGGGATCGACTCCCTCAACATCGATGATGCCGAGGATGGTGCCCGCCCGGCCCACACCATCCTGCTCGGCGCCGGGATCCCGATCGTCGAGCACCTCTGTAACCTGGGCGCGCTGCCCGACTGGGGCTTCCGGTTCTTCGCGGCCCCCGTCAAGGTGAAAGGGGTGGGGAGCTTCCCGGTGCGGGCGTTTGGGATCGTCGCAGGCTGACCCGTTAGAGGTTCGGGTTGTTGTTCTTCTCCACGTCCGGCAGCGGCAGGCAGATGTCCTTGGCGAGGTTGGAAACAGGACCGTAGGTCCCGCCTTGGAAGAGCGTCCCCACCGGGGGATCCGGCATGTACCCGAAGCGGATCACGTCGCCGAGGTGCTGCCCCTCGAGGAAGAGCTCGCGCCGCCGCTGGTCGAACAGGGCGAGCTTGACCGTGTCGGGGTCGGTGCTCGTCATGGCGCCCTGGCCGCCGCGCACGCGGAAGTTGCTGATGATGCTGTCCGCACCAGTGAAGTCACCAGCGGCGAGGTCAGCTTCGGCGATGATCAGCCTGGCCTCGTCCCTCGACGCGAGCCGGATGGGGCTCGAAGCCGTCGCGTACTTGTTCTGTTGGTACAAGCGGTAGCCCGTCACGCTGCTCCGAGGGTTCCCGTTCTTGTCGAGCTTGACAGAGAACGGCACGCGCGGGTCGTTCATGTTCGTGTAGGCTGAATCGAGCGTGGCGTTGTCGCTGTTCGCGTTGTTTTCCTGCCAGACGCGGTTGTTGCGCCGGTCGGTGGCGCTCGACGCCGTCACGTACTTTACGAAGCCGGCGTCCACGAGCTCGGCATCCGCCTTGGCGAGCGCGAGCTGGCCTAGGTCTGCGTAGGCGCGGGCCCGGCCCACCAAGGCCATGTTACGCACGGCGGTCTGACCGGTCGCGGCCGCTCCGGTGATGGCGTCGCTGAAATATCCGATCGCCAGCTCGAACACGCTGTCGGGCTGGATTTCGCCCCCGTACACTCGCTGCCGGTTGGCGTCGAGCGTGGAGACGACCATCGTGCAGAAGCCCTCGCCCAGGAGGACCAGGCTGTAGCCCTCGTAGGCCTGAACGGTGACGATCAAGGTGTCGCGCCCGGGCACCTGGGCATCGGTCCAGCCTTGCAGGAGTGACAGCACGTTCAGAGCGGAGAATCGGGCCGTCTGGAGGGGCGTGTACACGCCCAGTCCGATGCACGTGTTGACTGCGTAGCGACTGTCGCTGGAGATCATCGTGCGGCGTTCGTAGGGGTAGCGATCCGCGGTTTGCGTCGCGTCGAGGAACTCATCCGTGATGAGCGCGCCCATCACCACGTAGGAGCCCGCGGCGCACTCGAAGTCGGCGATCGCGCCGTTCACGAGCACCTGCGCATTCGCCGGAATCTCGAAGCCGCTCGCCGGAATGCTGCTGGGGTTCTGGACTTCCAGCGCGTTATTGAAGAGATCGCAGCCGGTCGCCGCCCCGAGGAGTCCGAGCGCAAGGATCGCAGGATGTCTCATCGGTCCCTCCTCCTCAGTAGCTCACGTTGACGGTCACGACCCACTGGGCGAGCTGCGGCAGATCCGCCTGCTCCCAGGCGCTGAAGTTGCCGCCACGCGTGCCGCCAAGGAACATCGCCTCGGGCTCGAGGCCGGGGTATCGCGTCCACGTGTAGAGGTTCCTGCCCGCCAGTGACACCGTAGCGCGGCTCGCCCCAATCGCGCTCGCCCAGCGCTCGGGCACGCTGTACGACACCGATACCTCGCGCAGCTTGAGAAAACTGGCGTCGTTGATGTAGAAGTCCGGAATGCCATTCTGGATCTCCGCGACGCGGATCGGGTCGGTCCGGAACGCGGCGAAGTTCTCCGGGCAGCGGAAAAAGACGGCGCAGCGCACGCGGGTGTTGCCGTCGAGCTTTTTGTAGCCGGTCTTGAAGTCGAGCAGACCGGACACCCGCAGCCGCTCCCACAGGGTGATGGTGGGGCTGAACGCGCCCTCCACGTTCGGGAGCGTGCGGCCCAAGTAGACGGTGGGCGCCCTGTAGCACGGCACCGCGCCGCCCTTGCCGTCGTCACACTTCACCTTGGTGGTGTCGGTGGCATTCCGACTGGCGTCGAACTCCGCGCTCACGACCCGCCTCCAAAACCACGAGCCGACAGGGTAGCCGACGCGATGCTCGATGTACAGGCTCGGCGAAACCGACGTCACCCCGGGCAAGAGGCTCAGAATCTTGTTGCTGTTCGTCGCGAGGTTGAACGTCAGGTCCACGCTCACCGGCCCGCGGGCGTAGGGACGCGCCCGGGCGAGCAGCTCGACCCCCTGATTGAGGACCGCGCCCGCGTTGAAGTACTGGGGGTTCTGACTCGGGTAGCCGAGCGAGGGGGCGGCCTGGGTCTGGAGAATCTCGTCGGTCGTCTTCTTGCGGTAGTAGGTGAACTCCAGCCCCAGCCGGTCACCCCAGAACGCCGCGTCGAGGCCGAGCTCGATCTCCTTCCCACGCTCCGGTCCCAGGTTCGGGTTCCCGATATTCTGCGGCGTCACCGCCGGGAGATCTCCCGGCCCCGTGGCCGTGATGTAGGTGGGCACCGCCGCGTTGTACGGCGGGGCGCGGCCCGATTCACCGTACGCCGCCCGCAGCCGGAGCTGGTTCACGAAGGGCATCCTCCAGAAGGGCTCGTCGCTCATCACCCAGCTGGCGCTCAGCTTCGGGTAATACACTCGGTTGAAGTTCGCGCCGAAGGTGCTCTGATCGTCGGAGCGGACGCCGGCGGTGAGAAACAACCGGTCGCGCCAGGCGATCTGCTCCTGCCCGTACGCGCCGATGCTCTTCGTCTCCTCAAGCCCGGCGGTGGGGGCACGCCGGTCGGTCGTGGCGTCAAGGGCCGACAGCCCGGGGGCCGGGAAAACGAACCCCTGCGCGAACATGGTATCGATGAGGGCGTGATAGAACTGGATGCCGCCGGAGGTGCTCGAGCGGAGCGTGGGGGACAGATCGAAACTGGCCGTGGCTGCGTAATCGACCGTGGTGTTGTCGACGGCGTGGTTCGTGATGCCGATGTGGCCCAGCGCGGCCGAGCCGAAGAACAGCTGCAGCGAGTCGATGCGTGGCTGGTACAGCGTGTTCTCCTCGCGGGTTCGGTCCACGCCGAAGGTGAGCCGGTGTGTGAGCCACTTTACGGGGTGATGCTGCACCTGAATGCTGCCCGTGAACCGGTCCACATCCTGGTTGAAGCGGAACTCCTCGTCGTAGGCCCACGGCAGCCCGCTGTGAAAGCCCAATCGGAATGTGCCGAGGTTCTGCGGGTTCATGTAGAACGTGGTGAACATCCGGCCGCCACACCCCGCCTCGCAGCTCACCCGCGTCGGACCGCTGACGTAGCCGGCGTTCGCCGAGAGCGTGACCTTGTCGCTCGGCGTGACCGTGAGGTTCACCCGGCCGTTGGAGCGGCGCAGGTTGTTGCTCGGCTCTGCCCCGCCCTGCAGCTCGGTCCCACCCGCCACGTAATAGCGCAATTCCTGGGATCCGCCACTCACGCTCGCTTCATAGGAGCCGAGGTGCCCCGTGCGGAAGATGTCGCCGACCTGCGACTCGAGGTCCACGAGATTGATCCGAACAAGGTTTCCCGACCGGTCGATCTGATAGTTCGTGGGAAAGCGCCCTTCGGGGTTGCTGAAGTAGTTCACGCCCTGGCGCAGCGTGAAGTTCCACCGCGCCGGCCCCGTCGTGCCCCGCTTGGTGACGATCTGGATCACGCCGTTCGAGGCCTCGGTGCCGTACAGCGTTGCAGCGGCCGGGCCCTTCAGAATCTCGATACTCTCGATGTCGTCGGGATTGAAGTCATTGAAGCGGGAGATCGAGCTCGAGCCGAAGTCCTGGTTCTGGGGTCCGGAAGCGACGTCCGCGTCCACGCGCACACCGTCGACGTAGACGAGCGGCTGGTTCGAGAGCGACAAGCTCGACGCGCCCCGGATGCGGATCCGCGACCCCGAGCCGACGGCCCCGGTGGCCGGCTGAATCAAAACTCCGGCCGCGCGGCCGTTGAGGAGACTCTGGACATCATTGATCGGAGCAGTTTGGGTGATGCTCGCCGCGTCGATACGCGAGACCGCGTTCCCGAGCTCCCGTTGCGCCGTTGCTGCGGGCGTGCCGGTGACGACCACCCCTTCGAGCTCGAGCGCCTTCTCCTCGAGCGCGATCCGCACGTTCGCGTCGCCCACGCGGACCGTGTCCTGCGTCGCGCGGAACTGGATGCGCCGCACTTGGAGCACCGCCGTCGTGCCAGGCACGTCGGTGAAGCGGAACCGGCCGCTGGCGTTGGTGAACGTGCGGAGCGTGGTGCGGGCGACGGTGACTTGCGCGTCCGCGATGGGCGCGCCGGAAGCCCGATTCACGACGACGCCGGCAATCGGACCACCCTGGCCGAGGAGTGAGACGGGCCCGAGCAGGCCGAGGGCCAGGACGAGACGGAACGAACGGCGACGCATTCCGCGCTCCCAGAGAAGAGGAGGCTGCCTATACTACCGGCGCGCGGAATGGTCGCAAGACGTCAGTCCGCCGGCACCGCCTCCCGCTCGCCGAGCTTCCGCTCGATCTCCCGCGTGATGTGCATCGAGCAGAACTTCGGCCCGCACATGGCGCAGAACTCGGCGGACTTGAAGTACTCGGCAGGCAGCGATTCGTCGTGCAGCTCGCGCGCCCGCGCCGGGTCGAGCGACAGGCGGAACTGCTCGTTCCAGTCGAAGGCGAAGCGCGCCCGGGAAAGCGCGTCGTCGCGGTCGCGGGCCCCGGGGCGCCCCCGCGCGATGTCGGCGGCGTGGGCGGCGATCTTGTAGGCGATCACGCCCTCGCGCACCTCCTCGGCGTTGGGGAGGCCGAGGTGCTCCTTGCGCGTCACGTAGCACAGCATGTCCGCGCCGTACCAGCCGATCATCGCGGCGCCGATCGCGGACGTGATGTGATCGTATCCCGGGGCGACGTCCGTCACGAGCGGCCCCAGGGTGTAGAACGGCGCCTCGTGGCAGATCTCCTTCTCCTTGCGCACGTTGACCTCGATCAGGTGCATCGGGATGTGCCCCGGCCCCTCGATCATCACCTGGACATCCTGCGCCCAGGCGCGTGTCGTCAACTCGCCCAGCGTCTCGAGCTCGGCGAACTGCGCCCGGTCGTTCGCGTCGGCGAGCGAGCCCGGCCGCAGCGCGTCGCCCAGCGACAACGTGACGTCGTACTTGCGCGCGATCTCGAGGATGCGGTCGAAGTGCGTGTAGAAGGGGTTCTGCGTGTTGTGGTGCATCATCCAGTAGGCGTGCAGCGACCCGCCGCGGGACACGATCCCCGTCACCCGGCCGAGCGCGAGACCCACGTACTCCCGCAAGATGCCGGAGTGGACCGTGACATAGTCCACCCCCTGCTGGGCCTGATGCTCGACCATGGCGAGCATGTCGTCCGCGGTGAGGTCTTCCACCTGTTTCACTTCGGTGACGGCCTGGTAGATCGGCACGGTGCCGATCGGGACGGGCGAGGCGTCGATGATCGCCTGGCGGATCGCATCGATGTCGCCGCCCGTGGATAGGTCCATCACCGTATCGGCACCGTAGTGCACCGCCTGATGCAGCTTCTCGAGCTCCTGGTCGATGTTCGACTCGACGGCCGAGTTGCCGATGTTGGCGTTGATCTTGACGCGGGCCACCTTGCCGATCGCCATGGGATCGAGCCGCTTGGCCAGGTGGTTCACGTTTGCGGGGATGATGAGCCGGCCGCGGGCCACCTCGTCGCGCACGACTTGCTCCGGGAGCTCTTCCCGTTCCGCGACGCGCCGCATCTGGGGGGTGATGGCGCCCTGGCGGGCGAAATACATCTGGGTGAGGCAGGTCATAAACCGGACTCCCTTCGCCGGTGCGAACCGGATCAGGTTCAAAGGGTGTGATCTCAGCCCGCCCGTGCTCCCGGCGGGCACCCCTGTCACGATGGAATCTAAACCGAGGCCGTGACCTTCAAGTGGCGTGATGGTGTCGTGATGCTGTCTCAAACCTCCCTGGGCGTGGGCGGGCCGTAACGCGCCGCCCGCTCGTACAGCTTCTCCCACTCGGAGCGGAGCGCGAATGGGTCGAGCCCGCTCGCGCGGTCGAGGGCGAGGATCCCGTCCAGGTGGTCGACCTCGTGCTGCAGCAGCTCGGCCATCGGCCCCTCGAGCTGCATGGTGCGCTGCTTCCCTTTCAGGTCGGTATAGCTCAGCGTCACCTGGTAGGCGCGCGTGACGCGCACGAGCAGGTTGGGAAACGAGAAGCAGTCGTCCCACACGAGGAAGTCGTCCGGCCCGACGTCGCTGATCTCGGGGTTCACCATCGTCCAGCGCTGCTTGTCGACTTGGGCGAACACGATGCGCACCGGGGCGCCGATCTGCGGCGCCGCGAGCGCCCGGCCCATCTTGTACTTCTCCTTCGCCGCGCGCAGGGTGTCCCGCAAGTCGTCCGCGACCAACCGCGTCGCGGCCGACTTGGGATCGTGGACCCGCTCGCTGCGGGTCCGGAGGATCGGATCGCCGAGCAGGCGAATGCGCCGCACTGCCATGGGCCGCCAATTTGGGGGTTTGGCGCCCGGCCGCAACTCGCGGTAACGTACGCCGCATGTCCCTCGCCGGCGTCGTGCTCGCAGCCGGGCGCTCCGAGCGCATGGGCTCACCCAAGGCATTGCTCGACTTCCGCGGACAGCCCTTCATTATTCGCATCCTCGAGGCGCTCGAAGCGCTGGACGTGAAGCCCCGCACCGTCGTGCTCGGTCCCGATGCGCCCCGCATCCGGCCGGCCCTCGCGGCACACGAGTGCATGATCGTGGAGAATCCGGACGTCGCGGCTGGCCCCATCGGCTCGCTCCGCGCCGCGCTCTCAGCGTTGAGGCCGGTCCGGCCCGCGGCGCTGCTGGCCTGGCCCGTGGATCTTCCACAGGTCCGGCTCACGACCATCGAGCGCCTGCTCGAGGCGTACCGTCGTACCGGCGCCCCCGCCGTGCTCCCCACCTTCGCGGAGCGCCGCGGACATCCCGTCATCTGGGATCAGAGCCTGTTCGCGGACCTGGAAACGAGCGAGACTGCGACGCGCCACGGCGCCCGCGCGGTGCTCTCCGCCCACGAGGCCGAGCTCGTCACCGTCGCGGTCGATGACCCGGCGGTGATCGACGACCTGAACACACCTGAGGACTACGAGCGGCTGGTGCGGGAGGTAAATCGGGATATCTACTGACGGTCTGCAGTTATCAGTTGTGGGTGACGACTTAAAGCTGATGATTGACAACTACTTACGAATTCGCGCAAAAGTCTTTTACTTTAGTTGACAATCCCGAATCGGAGACTTAGGATTCGGTCCTCTATGAGCAGCACCGGTCCGCAACTTTCGGCACATAAAGGACTTCGGGGCGAGGTCCTGCTGGAGCTCAAGCGCGCGCAGCCGCTTACCGCCAAGCAGCTCGCGGAAACGCTGGGCGTCTCACCCAATGCGGTGCGCCATCACCTGAAGGAACTCGAAGCCGAGTCGCTCATCGTGTACGGTCGGGAGCAGCGCGGCGTGGGGGCGCCGACCTTCGCGTATCGGCTGAGCGCGGCGGGCGAGGCGCTGTTCCCGCGGGCTTACGAAGCGACGCTGACGCAACTGCTCGAGCGCGTGGCGGAGAAGGCGGGTCGCGGCGCGGCGGTCGAGCTGTTCGAGGATCACTACCGCGAGCTGACGCGCCGGGTTCTGGCCGAGCTCGGCGGCGCGCCGGCGTCGGAGCGCGTCGCGCTCGTGGCGCGGCTGATGAACGAGCAGGGTTATATGGCCGACTGGCAGGAGGCGGCGGGCCAGTTCCGGTTGGCCGAGCACAACTGTGCGATCCGCGCGGTGGCCGAGCGCTTCCCCGAGGTGTGCGCGGCGGAAGAGCGGTTTCTGCGGGACGTCCTGGGCGCCGCGGTCGAGCGGCGCACCCACATCGCGAGCGGCTGCAACGCGTGCGAATACGCGATCACCTTCGGCCCCGATCCCCGGCCGTCACAGGAGTGAGCATGAGCAGCGGCATCGAAGCCCAGGTTCTGCAGCCATACAAGTACGGGTTCGTCACCGACATCGAAGCCGACGTCGTGGCGCCCGGTCTGAGCGAGGACATCATCCGCCTCATCTCGGCGAAGAAGGGCGAGCCGGAGTGGATGCTCGAGTGGCGGCTCCACGCCTACCGCAACTGGCTGAAGATGCCCGAGCCTCACTGGTCGAACGTGCGGTACGGGCCGATCGACTACCAGGCGATCAGCTACTACGCGGCGCCCAAGGCCAAGCCGAAGCTCGAGAGCCTCGAGCAGGTCGATCCCAAGCTGCTCGAGACGTTCGAGAGGCTGGGGATTCCGATCGAGGAGCAGAAGCGTCTCAGCGGCGTGGCGGTGGACGCGGTGTTCGACTCGGTCTCGGTGGCCACCACGTTTCGTGAGGAGCTCGCCAAACAGGGGATCATCTTTTGCGCGATCTCCGAAGCGATTCGCGAGCACCCCGACCTGGTCCGGAAGTATCTGGGCTCGGTCGTGCCCTACAACGACAATTTCTTCGCGGCGCTGAACTCCGCGGTCTTCACGGACGGTTCGTTCGCCTACATCCCGAAAGGCGTGCGCTGCCCGCTCGAGTTGTCGACGTACTTCCGGATCAACGCGTCTGCGACGGGCCAGTTCGAGCGCACGCTGATCGTCGCGGACGCGGGGAGCCAGGTGAGCTACCTCGAGGGGTGCTCCGCGCCGATCCGGGACGAGAACCAACTGCACGCGGCCGTGGTCGAGCTCGTGGCGCTCGACGACGCGACGATCAAGTACTCGACCATCCAGAACTGGTATCCGGGCGACGAGGAAGGCCGCGGCGGGATCTACAACTTCGTGACGAAGCGGGGGAAGTGCCTCGGTCGGAACTCCAAGATCTCCTGGACCCAGGTGGAAACCGGCTCCGCGATCACCTGGAAGTACCCGGGCTGCATCCTCCAGGGGGACCACTCGATCGGTGAGTTCTACTCGGTGGCCGTGACCAACCACCGCCAGCAGGCGGACACGGGCACCAAGATGATCCACATCGGGAAGGGCACCCGCTCGACGATCGTGTCGAAGGGTATCTCGGCGGGCCGTGGCCAGAACACCTACCGCGGCCTGGTGAAGATCCTCAAGGGCGCCGAGCGCGCGCGGAACTACTCGCAGTGCGACTCGATGCTCATCGGGGACCGGTGCGGCGCGCATACGTTCCCCTATATCGACGTGCGCAACAGCACCGCGATCATGGAGCACGAGGCGTCCACGTCGAAGATCGGTGAGGACCAGATCTTCTATGCGAAGCAGCGGGGCCTGTCGGCCGAAGACGCGGTGTCGATGATCGTCAACGGCTTCTGCAAGGAAGTCTTCAAGGAGCTGCCGATGGAATTCGCGGTTGAGGCTCAGCGCCTGTTGGGGATCAGCCTCGAGGGCAGCGTCGGATAACGGAGATCGGATGACCGACAACGTGTTGCTCGAGATCAAGAACCTCCACGCCAGCGTCGAGGGCCGCGAGATCCTGCGCGGGGTCGACCTGGCGGTGAACCTCGGCGAAGTGCACGCGATCATGGGCCCCAACGGCTCCGGGAAGAGCACGCTCGCGCAGGTGCTCGCCGGCCATCCCGCATACACCGTCACTGCGGGCACCGCGTTGTACCAGGGGAAGGACCTCCTCGGCATGACCCCCGAGGAGCGGGCCCGCGAGGGCGTGTTCCTCGCCTTCCAGTACCCGGTCGCCATCCGCGGCATTACCAACGCCTACTTCTTGCGCGCCGCGGTCAACGCCATCCGCAAGCACCGGGGCCAGGAGGAGCTCGGGCCCGTGGAGTTCATGGACGCGCTCGAAGAGAAGCTGAAGGCGATCGGTTGGGACGACGGCTACCTGGGGCGGCCGGTGAACGAGGGCTTCTCGGGCGGCGAGAAGAAGCGCAACGAGATCCTGCAGCTCGCGGTGCTCGAGCCGAAGCTCGCGATTCTCGACGAGACGGATTCCGGGCTCGACATCGACGCGCTTAAGACGGTGGCGCATACCGTCGAACAGCTGCGTCGCCCCGACAACGCCACGGTGCTGGTGACGCATTACTACCGCATCCTCACCCACATCCGGCCGGACTTCGTGCACGTGCTCTCGGCCGGCCGGATCGTGAAGTCGGGCGGCAAGGAGCTCGCGCTCGAGCTCGAGGAAAAGGGCTACGACTGGCTCCGCGAGGCGGCGGTCGCATGACGCAGCGCGAAGACGTCAAGGAGCGCTACGTCGCCGACTTCCGGGCGTTCGCCGGCAACGGCGCCGCCGGCGCGCCCGCGTGGCTCAGGGAGATCCGCGAGGGGGCGATCGCCCGCTTCGCGGAGCTCGGATTCCCGACGATGAAACAGGAGGAGTGGCGCTTCACGAGCGTCGCGCCGATCGCCGAGACGCGGTTCGCCCTCGCGCGGCCGGGTGGGCCCCCGCCCCCGGGGCCGGCGTCGCGCGCCATCGATCGCTTCGTGCCCCGGGGCGCGACCCATCGGCGGCTCGTGTTCGTCAACGGCCGGCACGTCCCGGCCCTGTCGGCGATCGACGGGTTGCCCGCCGGCGTGACGGCTCTGAGCCTCGCCGAGGCTTGCCGCCGCGACGGCGAGCTGGTGCGGCGCCACCTGGGACGCTACGCCGGGGATGCCCGCAACGCCTTTACGGCGCTGAACACTGCGTTCCTGGACGACGGCGCGTTCGTCCACGTGCGACCCGGCGTCGTCTGGGACGAGCCGCTGTACCTCGTCTTCGTCGCCGCACCCGGGCAGGGGTCCGAACCGCCGGTTTCCCACCCCCGGAACGTCGTGGTCATCGGGAGCGGCGCCAGTGCGGCCGTCGTCGAGAGCTACGTCGGGCTGGCGGACGACGTGTACTGGACCAACGCGGTGACCGAGCTCGTGGTCGGGGAGGGCGCGCGCGCCGAGTACTGCCGCGTGCAGCGGGAGAGTCGCGAGGCGTACCACGTGGCCGCGACCCATGCGCACCAGGAGCGCGACAGCGTGCTGGGCTTCCACACGGTCGCGCTCGGCGGCGCGCTGTCCCGTCACGACGTCGAGACCGTGCTCGGCGGCGCCGGCGGCCACCTCACGCTGAACGGCTTGTACCTGCTCGCCGGCGGCCAGCACGCCGATCACCACACGGTGATCGATCACGCGCAACCGCACTGCGAGAGCCACGAGTACTTCAACGGCGTGCTCGACGACCGGGCGCGCGGGGTGTTCACCGGGCGCATCATCGTCCGGCCGGGCGCCCAGCGCACCGACTCGAAACAAACGAACAACAATCTGCTGCTCTCGACCGAGGCGCGCGCCGACAGCCAGCCGCAGCTCGAGATCCGCGCCGACGACGTGAAGTGCACCCACGGCTCCACGGTGGGCCCGATCGACGAGGCGCAGCTCTTCTATCTGTGCAGCCGGGGCCTCTCGCCCGACACCGCGCGGGGCCTCCTCACCTACGGGTTCGGCACCGAGATCCTGGGCCGAATGCGGGTGGCGGAGGTGCGGTCCCAGCTCGATTACATCGTGCGCGCCTGGCTGGCCCGGAGCGGCGAGCGGCGGAGGGCCGCATGATGCTCGACGCCGCCCGCATCCGCGCTGACTTCCCCCTGCTGGAGCGGCGGGAGAACGGTCGCCGGCTGGTGTACCTGGACAACGCGGCGACGACGCAGAAGCCCGAGGCGGTGCTCGCTGCGATCGCCGGCTACTACCGCACCACCAACGCCAACGTGCACCGCGGCGCGTACGGTCTCGCGATCCGCGCCACCGAGGCCTACGAGGCTGCGCGCGAGAAGGTCGCAACCTTCGTGCACGCCTGGGCGCCCGAGGCCGTGGTGTTCACGCGGGGGACGACCGAGGCCCTCAACCTGGTCGCCGGCTCTTACGGCCGCGCCAATGTCCGTCCGGGCGACACGGTGGTCGTGACCGCGATGGACCATCACTCGAACCTCGTGCCGTGGCAGATCCTCTGCCAGGAGAAGGGCGCCACGCTCCGCATGGTCGAGATCACCGAGGACGGGCGGATCGATCTGTCGGACTTTGGGCGGGCGCTCGAGCGGCGGCCCAAGATCGTCGCTTTCCCCTACGTCTCGAACGCCCTCGGCACGGTGAATCCCGCGGCGGCGCTCGCGAAGCTCGCGCACGCGGTCGGGGCGGCCGTGGTGGTCGACGGGGCGCAGTCCACGCCACACCTGCGCGTGGACGTGCAGGAACTCGACTGCGACTTCTATGCGCTCTCGGGTCACAAGATGCTCGGGCCGATGGGCTCGGGCGCGCTGGTCGCGAAGCCGGCGCTGCTCGACGCGATGCCGCCCTACCACGGCGGCGGGGAGATGATCTCGCGGGTGTTCGACGACCACTCTACCTACAACAAGATCCCGCATAAGTTCGAGGCGGGCACGCCGAACGTGGAGGGCGCGGTCGGCCTCGCCGCGGCGATCGACTACCTCGAGGACGTCGGCCCGGAGCGGATCGCCGAGCACGAGCAAACGCTCGCCAAGGCGGCGATCGAGAAGCTCACGCAGATCGAGGGCGTGACGGTGTACGGCCCCCGCGACCACCGCGCGGGCGTCGTGTCGTTCACCTACGGCGACATCCACCCGCACGACATCGCGACCATCCTCGATCAGGATGGGATCTGCATCCGGGCCGGGCACCACTGCACCCAGCCGTTGATGCGCCGCCTCAACGTCGCCGCCACGGCGCGCGCTTCGTTCTATCTCTACAACGAGCTGGAGGACGTCGACGCCCTGGCGGCGTCGCTCGTCAAGGCGGGAGCGCTGTTTGGATATGTCCCCGCCTGAGCCCAAGCTCAGCTCGCTGTACCAGGAGCTGATCCTCGACCACTACCGGCGCCCCCGCAACAAGGGGTCGCTCGAGGGCGCGACCCACGCCGTGTCGCTCAACAACCCCCTGTGTGGGGACGAGATCGACCTGCAGCTGCGTGTGGACGGGGACGTGATCCGCGAGGTGCGCTTTGTGGGCCGGGGGTGCTCGATCAGCCAGGCATCGGCGTCGATGATGACCCAGCTGGTCAAGGACAAGTCGGTTCCGCAGGCGGTGGCACTCGCCGACCGCATGGGCGCGATGATGCGCGGCGACGAGACCGCGGCGCGCGACAAGGCGCTGGGCGACCTGCGGGCGCTCGCCGGAGTCTGCAAATTCCCGGTGCGCATCAAGTGCGCGCTGCTGCCCTGGAACGCCCTGACGGACGCGGTAAAACCCTCCTGACGAGGCTAGATTAGCCTCGCTTCATGACGACCTCTGCTCACACCCCCACCCCGATTCTGGTGCTCGATCGGGTGACGAAGCGCTTCGCAGGTCACACCGCCGTGGACGGCCTGTCGCTCTCGGTCTCCCCCGGCGCGATCTACGGCCTGCTCGGGCCGAACGGCGCCGGCAAGACGACGACGATCCGCATGATCATGGACATCATCGAGCCCGATGAAGGGACCGTGCGGCTGTTCGGCGAGCGGGGCGGCGGGCGAGCGCACTCGGCCCGGATCGGCTATCTCCCCGAGGAGCGTGGCCTGTACCGCAGGATGCGCGTGCTCGACGTGATCGTATTCCTCGCCGAGATGAAGGGCGTCGAGCGGCGCGCGGCCCGGGCCAAGGCGACGCGGTGGCTCGAGCGGCTGGGCCTGGAGCAGTGGCGGCTGCGGCGCATCGACGAGCTGTCGAAGGGGATGCAGCAGAAGGTGCAGTTCATTTCCACCATCCTGCACGAGCCCGAGCTGGTCATTCTGGACGAGCCGTTCGCGGGCCTCGATCCCGTGAATGCGCAGGTGCTGAAGGACGCCGTGCTCGAGCTCACCCGGCGGGGGGGCACGGTCCTGTTCTCGACCCACATCATGGAGCAGGCCGAGAAGTTGTGCGACGAGCTCTGTATCATCGCGCGCGGCCGGCGGCTCGTGGAAGGCCCGCTCGCCGACATCAAGCGGACGCGGGGCGGACAGCATCTCATCGTCGGCTTCGACGGCGGCACCGGGGCGGGAGGCGCGGCGGGGGCGGCGGCGGAAGTGTTCGCCGACAAGCGGGTCGTCAAGCAAGCCGACGACTATGGTCACTATGCCGAGCTCGAGCTCGAGCCGGGAGCGGACCCGCAAGAGATCCTCCACCGCCTGGTCGCGTCCGGCGCCCGGCTGTCGCGGTTCGAGCTGCAGGAGCCGTCGCTCAACAAGATCTTCATCGATCTCGTGGGCCCGGAGGCGGCGCGGGCGGAGGTGCGGCCGGATGCGTAAGGTGTGGGCGGTCGTCCGGCGCGAATTCGTGGAGCGGATTCGCAGCAGGTGGTTCTGGGTCATGGCGCTGCTCGGCCCGCTGTTCTTCGCCGCGGTGTTTCTGCTGCCCGCCCTCCTGGCCCGCGGCGGGGGCGTCACACGGATCGTCGTGGTGGACGGAACGACGGGCCCGGTGGGGGCGCGGATCACCCAGCTCCTCGACGGCAGCCGCGTGTTTCGGGCCGAGCGCATCGCGGCCGGCGGCGCGGTCCTCGACTCGCTCGCGGCGGAAGTGGGGAGGAAGCGGCTCAGCGGTTTTCTCATCGTGACCGATGCGGCCGTGGACTCGGGCAGGGCGGAATACCGCGGGTCGAACGTCACGGGGCTCGCGACGATCGGAGCACTCGAGCGTACCATTGGCGAGGTCGTGACCGCGGTGCGGCTGGAGCGCGCGGGCGTGGATCCGCGCGTGGTCGCGCGGGCGCGCATCCCGGTGCATCTCGAGACCAAGAAGATCACGGGCGGGAAGACCACCGGCGAAAACGCCGCGCAGTCATTCTCACTCGCCTACTTCATGGGGATCATTCTGTACAGCGCGATTCTCCTCTACGGCATCAACGTGATGAGCTCCGTGCTGGAGGAGAAGACGACGCGTATCGTGGAGGTGCTGGTCTCGTCGTTGCGGCCGTTTCAACTGATGCTCGGGAAGGTCCTGGGCGTCGGGGCGGTGTCGGTGTTCCAGTTCCTCATCTGGGGCGCCTCCGCCCGGCTCCTCCTCGCCTGGCGGCCGTCCTTCCTCGGGGCCAGCGGCGTGGGCGAGGCGGAGCAGGTGTTTCAGGTGCCGCACGTCGGCGCCGCCACCGCCGCCCTCTTCATCATTTATTTCCTGGGCGGCTTCTTCCTGTACTCCGCCATGTTTGCGGCGGTGGGTGCCATGTCGTCGAGCGAGCAGGAGGCCCGTCAGGCGCAGCAGCCGGTCGCGTGGCTGCTCGTCCTGTCGTTCGTCAGCATGTTCGGCATGCTGAACGACCCGAGCTCCGCCTTCGCGGTGACGCTGTCGCTCGTGCCGTTCAGCGCTCCCATCGCCATGCCGGTGCGATGGGCGGCGGGGACCCTGCCGGCGTACGAGATCGCACTGTCGCTGACGATCCTGGCGGCGGCGATTGTCGGGATCACATGGGTCGCGGCGAGGATTTACAGGGTGGGCATGCTGATGACGGGGAAGCGGCCGAGTTTGAAGGAGCTGATCCGCTGGGTCCGAGCCGCCTAAGGCCAGACGGTTAGACGGCGAGACGGGTAGCGGATCCCAGATGGTCGGGTGTAGGTGTAGGTATGGTACCGGCCGCAACGAAATGGTTACGCGACCCCCTTCCGGCATTGTTACACTGCCACTATGCCCCCGTATCGCAATCTCAAAGCTTGGGAACACGCGGAGCGACTCGCCGTGGAATGTGTCAGGGCCTCGCATGGGTTTCCCGAGTTCGAACAACACTCCCTGGCCGACCAGCTGCGCCGTGCAGCGTACAGCGTTCCTCTAAACATCGCCGAGGGTAGCGCTAAGCGCGGCAGCCGAGAATACCGCCGCTACCTCGACACGGCACGAGGCTCGCTCGCGGAGGTCGAGACGATGCTGGGCATGGCCCGCTCCCTCGGCTACCTCCGTCCCGCCGACTTCGGCCGCCTCGAAGCGCTCGCTACCGAGACGAGCAAGACTCTCTACGGGCTACTCCGGAAGATCACCGACAGCGCGTCGAGACAAACTCGCTCCTAAATCCTGGGATCCGCTGCCCGTCTATCCGTCTGGCCGTCTGCCCTACTACCTTTTCCCTCATGCCTTTCGACTACGATGTGATCGTCGTCGGCGCCGGCCACGCCGGTTCCGAGGCCGCCGTGATGGCCGCGAGGATGGGCGCCCGCACGCTTCTCCTCACCTCCAACCTCGACACGATCGGCCAAATGTCCTGCAATCCCGCCATCGGCGGGATCGCCAAGGGCACCGTGGTGCGGGAGATCGACGCGATGGGCGGCATCATGGGACGCGCCACCGACTGCGCGACGATCCAGTTCCGCATGCTGAACCGCTCCAAGGGTCCGGCCGTGTGGGCGCCGCGGGCGCAGTGCGACCGCACCCTGTACCGCCGCGCCGTGCGGCAGCTGCTTGAGGGCTTCCCCAGTCTCGAGCTGGCGCAGGGGATGGTGAGCCGGCTGCTCATCGACGGCACCGCCGCCCGCGGCGTCGAAACCGCCGACGGCCGCCGCTACACGGCCCGGGCGGTCATCATCACCGCGGGCACGTTCCTGCGCGGCCGCATTCATCTGGGCACCGACACGCAGATCCCGGCCGGTCGCGCGGGCGATCAGCCCGCCGTTGATATTGCACAACACATTGAAGCGCTTGGACTTACGGTAGCCCGCTTCAAGACCGGTACGCCACCGCGCGTAGACGGCCGGACCGTCGATTGGTGCCAGGTTGTGCGCCAGGACGGCGACGGGACCAGCTACCGCTTTTCCTTCTACGAGCGGGTCGAGCTGCCGCGCCAGGTGCCGTGCTGGATCACGTGGGCGGGTGAGGCAGTGAAGGAGATCATCCGTCGCCATTTGCGCGAGTCGGCTTTGTACGGCGGCGCGATCAGCGGCCGGGGGCCGCGCTATTGCCCGTCGGTCGAGGATAAGATCGTCAAGTTCCCGGATGCCGCGCGCCACCAGGTGTTTCTCGAGCCCGAGGGGCTCGACACGCACGAGCTGTACGTGAACGGGCTGTCCACTTCCCTGCCCGTCCCCGTGCAACTCGAGTTCCTGCACGCCGTCCCCGGCCTCGAGCGGGCCAAGATGACGCGCCCAGGGTACGCGATCGAGTACGACTACTATCCGCCCGACCAGCTCACTCCGTGGCTTGAGACGAAGGCCATTGAGCACCTCTTCTTCGCGGGACAGATCAATGGAACCACCGGGTACGAGGAAGCGGGGGCGCAGGGGCTCGTGGCGGGGATCAACGCTGTCCGTCGCATCCACGGTCGCGAGCCCGTGATCCTCGGCCGCGACGACGCGTACGTCGGCGTGCTCGTGGATGACCTGGTGACGCGGGGCGTGGATGAGCCGTACCGCCTGTTCACGTCGCGCTCCGAGTTCCGGCTCCTGTTGCGGCAGGACAACGCGCTGCGGCGGCTGGTCCCCCTCGCGGAGCGGCTCGGGCTGCTCACGGCGGCGGAGCTGCGCGTGGCGGAGCGGCGCCTGCGCGACGAGGAGGAGTTGCTCACTCGGGCCCGCGCCACCACGATCAGCCCGGAAGCGGCCGCGTCCGTGCTCGCCGCGACCGGGACGAGCTTGGCCGAGCCCGAGCGCGTGGCGAACGTCGCGCGGCGGCCGGGTGTGTCACTGAGCGCGCTGCTGGCAGCGGCCCACGTTCCTGTGGCGTACCCGGACGAGATCGTCGCGAGCGCGGAGGTCGAGCTCAAGTACGACGGGTATCTGGCGCGCGAGCGGGAGGCGGCGGCGCGGCTCGCGGAGCTGGCGTCGTTCGCGCTGCCCGCCGACCTGCCCTATCCCGAGCTCAAGAGCCTCGCGACCGAAGCGCGTCAGAAACTCGACCGCATCCGGCCCACGTCGCTGGCGCAAGCGGCGCGGATTCCGGGTGTGTCGCCGAGCGATCTCCACAACCTGGTCATCGAAACGACGCGGTGGCGCCGTCGCGTGGCCTAAGCCACCTGTTTAAGGTCGCTTGATAGGCGGTATGTTTCACGTGAAACTGGTCGTTTCACGTGAAACTCGCTCTTTACCTTGCGGGTACTAAGCCGTATATTCTCAGCCTCGTAGCGCGGTAGCTATATAACACATTGATAACAAATAACTTATAAGATGCCTCGCATCATCGCGATTGCGAACCAAAAAGGCGGCGTCGGCAAAACGACGACGGCCGTCAATCTCGCCGCGTCGCTCGCCACTGCAGAGCGGAAGACGTTGCTCGTCGACGCCGATCCGCAGGCCAACTCGACGAGCGGCGTCGGCATCGAGCGCGATCGCATTCGCTACTCGCTGTACGATGCGCTGCTCGACGGCCGCGCCCTCGCCGACGCCCGCTTCCCGCACGTGCACTTTCCCTACCTCGACGTCATCGCCGCGACCCAGGACCTGGTCGGCGCCGAGGTCGAGCTGGTCAACCGGCAGGCGCGCGAGACGATGATGCGGCGCGCGCTGCGCGACATCCGCGACGAGTACCAGTACGTCATCATCGACTGCCCGCCTTCGCTCGGGCTGCTCACCCTCAACATGCTCACGGCGGCCGACAGCGTCCTCATTCCCATCCAGTGTGAGTATTACGCGCTCGAGGGCCTGTCCCAGCTCTTGAACACCGTGAAGCTGGTGCAGCGGAACTTCAATCCCGCGCTCGCGATCGACGGCGTGCTGTTGACGATGTACGATGCGCGGCTCAATCTCTCGAAGCAGGTTGCCGATGAGGCGAAGGAATACTTCGGCTCGCAGATGTTCGGCATCACGATCCCGCGCAACGTGCGGCTCGCCGAGGCGCCGAGCTTCGGCAAGCCGATCCTCTTATATGACGTGCAGTCGGTGGGCGCGAAGAGTTACCTGGCGGTGGCGCAGGAGTTGATTCGCCGCGTCGAGCGCGGCGCCGGTTCGGTGTCGCTTGCTTCCCCTGCGTCCCCTCCCCCTCCCCTTCCCCCGCCCGCCGCTGAACCCCTGCCGGAGGTGCCCGCATGACGGAAACCATCGCAGGTCGCCGTCGTCTTGGCCGGGGGCTCGAGGCCCTGCTGGGACCCACCCGCGAGGAAGCCGAGCGCGAGGGTAGCCTCGTCGAGCTGGCGATCGCCGACATCCGCCCCAACCCGTACCAGCCCCGCCGCGACGTCGATGCGGCGGCGCTCGAGGAGCTCACCGCCTCGATCCGCAAGGCCGGCCTGCTGCAGCCGGTCGTCGTGCGGCAAGCGCCCGCGGGGGGCGGGAACGGCGGCTATGAGCTCATCGCCGGCGAGCGGCGGCTCCGTGCCTGCCAGGCGCTCGGCTGGGAGAAGATCCCGGCGGTGAAGCGTGAGGTCGACGATCGTACCGTGCTGACGCTCGCGCTGGTCGAGAACCTGCAGCGCGACGATCTGTCGCCGGTGGATGAGGCGCGCGGCTACGAGCGCCTGATCGCGGAGTTCAACCTCACCCAGCAGGACGTGGCGGATGCGGTGGGGCGCGATCGCTCCACCGTCGCCAACGCGCTCCGGCTCCTCAAGCTGCCGCCGGCGGTGCTCGCGCTGCTGCACGAGGGCGGCCTGTCGGTCGGCCACGCGCGTGCGCTGCTCGCGCTCGACGATCCGCGTGTGGCGACGTCGCTCGCGAAAGAGGCCGTGGAGCTGGGCCTGTCGGTGCGCGACATGGAAGACCGCGTGCGCGGCGGCCGGGCGCCGGTACGCCGGCCGCGCATGAAGAAGGGCATGGGACAGGCGCCCGAGGTGCGGCGCATCGAGGACGCGCTGCGCCGGCGGCTGGGCACCGACGTGCGCGTCACCCTCCGCGCCAAGGGGAAGGGGCAGATCCACCTCAACTTCTATTCGAACGACGACCTCGCGCGCCTCTTGGAGCTGATCCTCGGTGCGCCGTTCGACGGATGAAGAAGAAGAAAAAGGATCGCCGCGTCACGATCGTCGTCCATACGGATGGCGAGCTCGAGTCCCGTCAGTGGCGTGTGCCGCTCTGGGCCTTCGAGGCGGGGAAGTGGGGAGCGCTCGTCATGGCGCTGCTGGTCGTCCTCTTCTTCGCGTTCGCAGGCCCGATCTCTCGCGCGGCCGCGCGGGTGCCCGGCCTGGAGCGCGAGGTGGTGCGGCTCGAGGAGGAGAACGGCCGGGTGCAGCAGCTCGCAGCCGCGCTGAACCGGGCGGAAGCGAACTATCAGGAGCTGCGCCAGCTGCTCGGCGTGAAGGCGCCGCGCGAAAAGGTCGCGGTCACCACGGACCTGCAGCGCGCCACCGCCGTGCGCGCCCGACCGCCGGCCGCGTTGGCCCGCTACGAGTCGGGATTGTCGGAGCCCGGGCACTGGCCCCTCGATCTCCCGGGGTTCGTCACGCGCGGCCAGGTGCGCGCCGGCGATCCCGCCGAGTCGCATCCGGGGATCGACATTGCGGTGCCCGCCGGCACGCCGGTGCGCGCCGCGGGCGGTGGGGTCGTGGAGGCGGCAGGAGCCGACTCCGCGTACGGATTGTTCGTGCTCTTGCGGCACAGCGGGGGGTATGAGACGATGTATGGACACGCGTCGCGGCTGCTCGTGCACGAAGGCGACTCGGTGCAGGCGGGGCAGGTGATCGCCCTCTCCGGCAGCTCGGGACGGTCCACCGCGCCGCACCTCCACTTTGAAATCCGTCGCGAGGGGAAGTCGCTCGACCCCCTCACGGTCGTGAAACAGGAGAACTGACATGGCGATCTTCACCGAGAAGGGACACGGCGCGCCGGAAGGGGAATCCGGTCTTTCCATCATCGGGACCGGGATGCGGGTCGTCGGTGACATCACCGCCGAAGGCGTCGTGAAGATCGAGGGGACCGTGGTCGGCACCGTGCGCGCCGGCCGGCAGGTGCTGGTGGGGAAGGGCGGGGAGGTCGAGGGTGACGTGATCTCACGGGAAGCGATCATCGGGGGCGAGGTGCGCGGCAGCATCCGCGCCGACGAACGGGTGGAGATCCAGTCGACCAGCGTCGTGCATGGCGACATCGCCGCGAAGCGGCTGCTGGTACAGGAGGGTGGCGAGATCAACGGGGTCGTCCGGATGGGGGAGGGCGCCCTTGAGGCCGAACCCGTCCAGAAAGCGGGATCCGAGAGGTCGTACTGAGCTTGGTGGGAGATATCCACACGCTGGCGTTTCTCGCGTGTGGATTTTTTATGTCCCTTGTGGACAATGTGTTACGACAACGGTCATGTGGGAATCTCATGTCACTGTCAGTATTCTGGTGAAATAATGTCGCCATACTGGCGGCTGCGGCTCTCCTGATGGACCTGGCCGAACTGGTCTCCTACCTCGACGGCTACCTGTGCGTCGCGGCAGTCCCCGATGCCCCGGAAGCCCTGAACGGGCTGCAGGTCGCGAACTCCGGGACGGTCACTCGGATCGCCGCCGCCGTGGACCTGTGCGAGGCGACGGTGCGGATGGCGGTTGAGCGACAGGCGGACTTGATGCTCGTCCATCACGGGCTCTTCTGGGGCGGGCTGAAGCCGCTCACGGGGCCCGCCTACCGGCGTGTGGCCGGGCTGTTGCAGCACAACATCGCGCTCTACAGCGCACACCTCCCCCTCGACCTCCATCCGGACGTCGGAAACAACGCGGTGCTCGCGCGCCAGTTGGGCGTGACGTTGCGCGGCGAGTTTGGCGAAGAGTACGGCGTGTGCATCGGCGTGTGGGGCGAGCTGGATGTGCCGCGCGCCGCGCTCGAGCGGCAGCTCGCGGCCGTGCTCGGCGCTACATCGCGGGTGCTGGCTTTCGGCCCCGAGCAGATAGCGAGAGTGGGAATCGTGACGGGGGGCGCGGGGTCGATGATCGCCCAAGCGGCGGCCGCCGGGCTCGACAGCTACGTCACCGGCGAGGGGGCACACCACACCTACTTCGACGCCGAAGAGCTCAGGCTCAACGTCTTCTATGCGGGGCACTACGCGACAGAGACGGTGGGCGTCAAGGCGCTGGCGGCGCATCTCGAGGCGAAGTTCGGATTACCCTGGGCGTTCCTCGACCATCCCACGGGCCTGTGACCCCGCGCCGCGTGCTCGCGGCGCTCGCCGCGGCGGAGCTGTGCGGGATGGCGCCGTGGTTCAGCGCCTCCGCAGTGGCGCCGACGCTCGTGAACCTGTGGCAGCTCGGGACGGCCGGCGCCGCGTGGCTCACGATTTCCGTGCAGCTCGGCTTCGTCGCCGGCGCCCTCGTGTCGGCGGTGCTCACGCTCTCCGATCGCTGGTCCGCGCGCCGGCTGTGCGCGGCAGCGGCGGCGATCGCGGCGGCCGCGACGCTCGGCGTCGCGTTCGCCTCCAGCGCGGCGATCGCTATCGCGTTGCGGATGCTCACCGGCGCCGCGCTCGCGGGCGTGTATCCGCCGGGGATGAAGATCGCGGCCGGCTGGTTCCGCGAGGGGCGCGGGCTCGCAATCGGGACGCTGGTGGGAGCGCTCACACTCGGCTCGGCGTTGCCGCACCTCGTACGCTGGGCGGTCCCGGAGACCCACTGGCGTCCGGTGCTCGTGGTCGCCGCGGCCTCGGCGCTGGTGGGGGCGGTGTTCGTGCTGCTCGTGCCGCACGACGGGCCGTTCGCGGCGCCGGCGCCGCCATTCAGCTGGGGGGCGGTGCCGCGGATCCTCGGCGACCGCGCCCTGTCGCTCGCGAACCTCGGTTACCTCGGCCACATGTGGGAGCTGTACGCGATGTGGACGTGGATGGCGGCGTTCGTCGCCGCGAGCGAGCGCGTCCGTGCGGGCGGCGACCCCGCGGCGAGCGGCGTGCCGGCGCTCGTGACTTTCGCGGTCGTCGGGAGTGGCGCGCTCGGCTGCTGGCTCGGCGGCAAGTACGCCGACCGCTGGGGACGCACGCTCGTCACCAGCGTCGCCATGGCGGTGTCGGGCGCCTGCGCGCTCTCGGTCGGCGGGCTGTTCGGGCGACCATTGGCCCTGCTCGGGCCGGTGCTGCTCGTGTGGGGTGTGACGGTCGTCGCGGACTCCGCGCAGTTCTCGGCCGCCGTCAGCGAGCTCGCGCCGCGCCACCTCGTGGGGACCGCCCTGACGCTGCAGACGAGCCTGGGATTCCTGCTCACCTGTCTCACGATCTATCTCCTGCCGTGGGTCGCCGGCCGGATCGGCTGGCGCTGGAGCATGAGTGTGCTCGCCGCCGGGCCGGCGGCGGGAGTGTGCGCGATGCTCGCGCTGCGGCGGCGGCCGGAGGCGCGGCTGCTCGCCGGCGGGCGGGGCTAGTGCCGTTCCAACTTTCTGAGCCTAGGCGCTAGCGGTTTGCCACGCCGAAGGCCATCGGGCTCATAGAGATTGGGCGGAAAAAGTTGGAACGGCACTAGGGGATCACGAAGATCCCGACTTCGCCATCAAAGTCGTCGACGACGCGGGTCGTCCCGGCCGGCACGATCCAGGCGCCCCCGTCGATTCGCACGTCGACACGGTGCACGCCGTTCGACATGGGGAGCGCCACCTCCCACGCCCCGTCTGGCGAGCGTCTCAGAACGACAGCCTGCCAGTCGGTGAAGTCGCCCGCGAGCTCGACCAGTGTTGCATCAAGGGCGCGCACGCTGAGGCGCACCACCCCGCCCGTGTCGGGCGTGATCTCGAGCCGTACCGCGGCGGGCGAGCTTGCGTCGTTCGCGCGCTGGTGTTCAAACGGGCCCCGTGGATCGCGGGCCGCCAGCGATCGGGGCGAGCCGCTGCGGATCCGGAGTGCTGCGCCCAGATAGCGGCCTGCGATGCTGCCTCGAATCGGGTCCGTCGGGTAGCGCCCACCAGCGACGACGAGCACCGTGCGCTCTCCGAGCGGGAGGGTCGCGCTCGCCTCGCCGTAGACTCCGTGACCGCCGCCGTGGCTCCACACCCGCGCGCCGAAGTCCGCTTCGAGTTCGATCGACCCGCGTCGGGCGCGGACCGTGGACACGAGGTCGGTGTACGCCGTGTCACCGACGAACGTGCGGCTGGCGGACCCGAGGAGCGTGAGCTCGGCGCGCCGGGCCCATGCGCCGATCGCTGCGGCTGCCACGGGGCGACCGGGGCCCCCGTAGGACGTGCCGCCTCCGGCGCCGCTGACCCACGCACCGCGATTGTCGCCGAGGACGTGGGCGCGTGCCTCGGCGATGGCGTGCCAGAAGCTCGCGAAATCGGCATAGCTGCTCGCCCCCGCCGAGGCCGAAAGTTCTCCGCGCCAGCGCCCCCTCGTCGGGGTGAAGACGGATCCGATCACCAGGCCCTGCAGGCTGCGGCGGCCGCTCTCGAAGCGGAGATAGGTGCCGCTGGCGCTTACCGTGCCTCGCGGGCTGTCCCAGCGCACGGCGGGCGTAAGGGATGCAGCGCTCGAGGCGAGGAACCCGTCGTAGCGGACCGTGGAGATGCCCACGTCGACCGTGCCGGTCGTCTGAGCGGCGACCGCGGGTGCGATGCCGAGAGAGCACGCCGCGCCGACCAGCACGACCCAGGTGGGCTTCCCGGACGTCACCGGCGGCGCGTCGGCACTACGGCGGGCCGGGGCGGGCCTGGCGGGCTGCCGCGTTGACGCGCACGGACGCGGCGGCGGCGGGCGGCGCGCCAAGTGCGATGTCTCGCTCCACAGTGCGCCGGAACTCCATGAGGTCGGCGTCTCGCGTGGTCGCAGCGAGCGCGAGAACGGCTGCCGCCGCGGAGTCCACGGGCACGCCGCTCGCCACGAGGTCGGTGAGCACAGCGAGCGGCACCGTGAGGCGCTGGGAGCGGGGGCGCGCACGGCGCAGCTGGGCGAGCAGCGTCGGGGAGGCGCCGGCGCGGAGTGCCGCGGCGCCCGCTTCGAGCTCGCCCGGCGTCGCGGCCCGGCCCAAGGCGTCGCGGGCCTGGCCCAGATCCCTGGCGAGCCGCCGGACCGCCGCCACGATGCGATCGCCTGGCGCCCCCTTGGTCGCACCCTCGAGTGCGCGCTGCACCAGCGGCTCGGGCGGCAGGCCCGCGGCGCGGGCGGAATCGACGACCGCCCCCACCGGTGCCCGCGTGGCGGAATCGAGGCGCGCGAGCCGGGGATCTTGGGCTGCGCCACGCGCGACGAGCAGCACGCTGGCGAGCGCCGTCGCAAGTGCAGAGTACAGGGGACGTCTGGTCACGAGCCTGCCACGGTCACAACCGAGCTGGGGACGCCGAACTCGTCATCGGGCGCGGCCGGCGCGCCGGGATCGGCGATCCATTGCGAGCCGTTCACCAGGAACGCGTAGCGGTAGCGTCCAGGAGAGAGGGGCACGACCGCAGTCCACAGGGCGGGGTCCGCGCGCACGGGCCGCATCGGTGTCCGCGACGTGTCCCAGTCGTTGAAGTCCCCGACGAGCGACACCGTGGTGGCGCGCGCGACGAGGACGAACTGGAACTCGCGGGCGGCGGAAGTCGGCGGGCGCTGTCGCGCGGAGAGCAGGAGCACCAGCACTGCCAGCCCCGCCGCCACCGCGGCCCCGGTGAGAGGCGACAGGGCGAAGGGGCGCGGCCGGGTGAGCCAACGCCACCCGATCGCGATCACGCCCGGCCGACGCCCGGCGGGGAGTGCTGCGACCTCCCGCATCACCCGCTCGTCGAAGCCGGGATCGATCTCCACCGGGCGCCGCAGGTGCCGGATCATCCGCTCGATGAACTCGTCGCGATCAAACACGCTCCGCCTCGCTGAGAATGACCTGCAACTGCTCGCGGGCACGCTTCACCCGCATCTTCAGGGCCGAAACGCCCACGCCGGTGAGCCGTGCCATCTCTTCATACTCCAGCTCCTCCATGTACTTGAGAAGGAACGCCTCGCGGTACTCCGTGGCGAGGCGCGCCAGCGCCCGGCGGACAACGTCGTCCAACTCCGTCCGTTCCGCGGAGCTCTCGAGCGGGGCGCCGTTCAGCGCGGCGTCGTCCCGCACGAACAACCGCGCGCGTCGCGCCGCGCGGGCGCCCGTCGTCCGGCACCGGTTGACCAGAATGCCGTACAGCCACGCGCCGAATCGCTCAGGATCGTCGCAGCGCGCGAGGGAGCGATAGCCGCGGACGAAGGCATCCTGCAGGGCCTCCTCAGCGTCCTCCCGATTCCCGAGCATATGCACGGCGTAGCGGCCCAGGCGGTCGCGGTAGCGTCCGACGAGCGCGCCGTACGAGCGCGCCGTAGGCGCCGGTGTTGCCGCCGAGCACGCGGCGCACCAGCTCGGCGTCGCTCGTCCCCACGTTGTCTATACCCATCGCGGCGGCCCCCGCGTCACACTACCCCGCTCGTGTGACGCCGGCCAGGGGAGCCGGGGTATCCCAGGCAGAGCCGTCGCATCGTCTCTTCTTGCAGGAGCCAACCATGTCGAGACGTCTCATCGTGCCCGTGGTCGCCGCCGCCGTCCTCGCCGCGGGCGGCTGCTACCAGGATGATTCCAGCGGCCCGGGCAACCGCAAGCCGCTCGCCAAGGTGCTGCTCACCGACGCGCCGTTTCCCTTCGACTCGGTCGCCAGCGTGAACGTGTTTGTCGTGCGGATCGAGGCGAGCACGCAGGCGGACACGAGTGGGGGCGGCGATTGGGTGCTCATCACGGAGCCCCGGAAGACCTTCAACCTGCTGGATCTTCAGCAGGGCACCACCGCGTTCGTGGGTCAGGGGGAGCTTCCGGCGGGTCAGTACCACGCGATCCGCATGACGATCGATACGAGCCTGTCCTCGATCGTATGGAACAACGGCAGCAAGGCCCCCGTGAACTGGCAGAACTACTCGGGGTCGAACGAGGAGCCGCTCTACGCCCTGGTCGAGTACCCCGTGAATGTGCCCACCGACGGCGCCGATATCGTCATCGATTTCGATATCGGTCGGAGCTTCTTCTACAACTTCTTCGGCACGAACGACTTCATCCTGGCGCCCCAGTTGCGCGCGATCAACGCCGCGGCGACCGGAGCGATCGCAGGAACGGTGACGAGCGCGTACACCGGCCAGAGCCAGCCGATCGTGAATGCGAACGTCACCGTGTGCATGAGCGCGGCGTGCGACCCGCCAAACGCGTACATCGTGGCGACGGGCAGGACCGATGCCGCCGGACATTACAAGGTGGCGTTCTTGCGCGCGGGCTTCTACACGGTCCGCTTCGAGCAGCCCGACTATCCCTTCCTCGCTCCCGTGGTCACGGCGGGCGTGGCGGTGAGGGTGGGCGAGACGACACCCCTGTCGGCGTCATTGCCAGAGGCGGGCGGCGGCGGCGCGTTCATCCACATCAGCGGCCCCACATCGGTAGGCGTAGGCGGCGTGATCCGCCTAGTCGCCGCCGTGGGTGACGCGAACGGCAACCCTGTCCCGGACCCGAAGGTCACGTGGACGAGCAGTGACACTACCGTCGCGGCCTTCTGGAACCCGAGTGACAGCGCCGCTGCGTGGGTCACAGGGCGACAAGCCGGCATCGCGACGATCTACGCGTCGAGCGGCGGGTTGACCGACTCGCACACCGTCCAGGTCGTCGTCTTGGGCCCGGTAGACACGGTTACCATCCTGCCCGAGAGCGCGACGATCATGGTAGGGGATACCGGCGTCTTCCTCGAGGCGGTGCTGCGCGACTCGGCTGGAAACGTGCTCAACCGCGGGGCGTCCTTTTTCACCCCCGACAGCTCGGTGCTCGATGTCCCGCTGTGCGGTGATTGCGGCGGTGAGCGGGTATATGGTCGAGCGCCGGGAGTGGGAACCGTGTACGCAACCAGGGACGGCAAGACAGGCCGCGCCACGATCACGGTGCACTGAGCCATCCTCGCCGGTGAGAGAGCGGCAGGCCGTGGCAACAACGCGGCCTGCCGCTTAGTTTAGTCGCCCCGTGATGAGCGTTCATTCGCGCGCCGTGCTGTTCGTTCTTTCGGGCCTCCTGCTGGCGGCCTGTGCCCGGCCACGCCAGCTCGCGCAGCCCCAGCCGCAGCTATTCGGCCCGTCAGCGAGGCCGGTCCTGCCACCGCGCGTCCCCGAGGCCGAGGTGCCGCGGACG